>Ga0070729_10000645_pt1 | contig 68452 bp, 50 predicted proteins | sample tdDd472_FD_66725 | JGI IMG/M metagenome (GOLD analysis project Ga0070729, IMG submission 66725) | Marine sediment microbial communities from the Atlantic coast under amendment with organic carbon and nitrate - tdDd47.2 | ecosystem: Environmental > Aquatic > Marine > Coastal > Sediment | place... | reverse complement strand
ATCCATTTGATACTTATAAACTTCAATTCAGTCTTCAGAAAAAATACGATCTTTTCCCGATATACTTTATCCTATTTGCCGATTACGGAAAGTTTGATAAAAACATCCCTACCTACAATCCCAAATTCCAAAGGCTGGTAAAATCTTTGGCTGATTATGCCGAAGTGGGTATACATCCTTCGTATGATTCTAACTACGATACTGATAAGTTAAAACTTGAAACTGACCGTCTTTCCAATGTGCTTAACCGAGAGATTAACAAAAGCCGCCAACACTTCTTAAAATTAACTTTTCCAAATACTTATCGCAACTTAATCAACCTCGACATAACCGATGACTATACAATGGGGTACGCCTCCGAACCAGGTTTCAGGGCAGGTATCTGTGATCCTTTTTACTTTTACGATCTGGATATGGAAACAGAAACCAAACTCAAAATCCACCCATTCCAGGTAATGGAAGGCACTTTGAAAGATTATATGTACCTGTCAACCGAGCAATCGCTGATCAGGATAAAAAAGATGATAGACGAAGTAAAAGCTGTAAACGGAACCTTTATCAGCATCTGGCATAACGAATCACTAAGTAACTCAAAACGGTGGGCCGGATGGCAAAAGGTGTATGAGGAGATGATACAGTATGCACTTTCTTAGAAGTTCAATATTCAAATTTCTTAGGAGGAATAAACAGCATTGACTCCAAACGCTTAACAAACAACGTTAAACACTAACCCCCTCCCCTACATCATGCCCTCATCTGCGAAACTGTAATATTTTTCCGAGCCAAGAATAATATGATCAAGCACATCGATTTCAAGCAATATACCGGCTTCCTTTATTTTTCGTGTGAGTTTAATGTCGGGATCACTGGGCCTGAGGTTGTCTGATGGATGGTTGTGGCCAAGAATAATGGCTGACGCATTGTTTTCCAGTGCCAGTTTAAATATTTTTTTTGGATCAGCAATCGTTCCGGACATGCCTCCTTCACTGATGTTTAATGTTCGCAAAACATCATTTGCCCTGTTGAGTAAAATCATCATAAATTGTTCATAAACAGCATCACTTACATGCATGAGGAAAATATTGTATGCGTCAGCACTACATTCTATCTTCTTTCTATTAACAACTTCAGCCCCTCTCCTGCGTTGCCCGAGTTCAAGAGCTGCCACTATACTGAGCGCCTTTGCTTCGCCAATGCCTTTGTACTTCGATAATTCACTAACACTCAAACGGGAAAGCTCGATCAGGTTATTCTGTACATCACCTAAAATTCGTTTGGCCAGGTCTACAGCAGATTCTTCGGTATTTCCAGAGCCCATAAGTATGGCTATAAGTTCGGCATCGCTAAGGGCCGCTTTTCCTTTAAGCAACAATTTTTCTCTCGGCCGGTCAGCCTCCGACCAATACTTAATGGAGGTTTTCTCAGGATATGGTTTCATTGATCTTGAGTTATTTATTTACGAAGATAAACAATTACTCTTAAATTATCAACCCATAATGCCTGACAGGAAGTTGAATACAAAGGGCTAAGACTTCATGAAGAACTTTCGTGATATGACGAAACTCCAATAACAATAGATTATTTTCGGATCAATCCGAATATCTGGGGCATGCTGACTGCTTATGATCAATCATGAATTATGATAACCCACGCTAACCTACCTCTTATTTAACTTGCATCTTCTCATACTTTTTGCAAGATTAAAAAGTAACAAACCTGCCTGCCAGTAGGCAGGAAATCTCTCTCTTCTGAGGATTTTGCAACAATTCTGTTTCCTTGCATCTCACGCCTGTCACGCTGGCACGGGCAGGCAAACCTAGCCGTTCCGAGTTTGAGTTATTTCCTAATTTTCTGGATGTGAAGGGTCGGAACTTTTGGATTGCTTACTAAGGCAGGCATATATAACGCTTTAGAAAGAGTTGTAAACGAAACCCACAAATGCGGTTACCTCCTTTTAAAAATGGCAAGAATAGTTGAATGGTAATCTTGTTCTGAGCGGTGGCCCGAAAAAACGGGTTGGAAGAGTAGGCTTGTGGGATGGATGCGTCGTTTTTTTAAGATTCTTTTTGCTTCGTTTTTCTCATCTGAGAAAAATGATGAATTTATTTGGGGCAAAGTCTACAGATTTTCTAATCCCTCAGGAATTCGTCTTGAACCTTTATTTCCATGAATGGAAATCGATTGTAAAACTTCTGAACAATAAGGATTTGGTAGTCATTGAAGAGCACAAATAAAAAGCCTCTCTTGTATCAACAAGAGAGGCTTTCAATATTTTGACAAAGACAACTTATGCCATAGCGTTAAGTTGCTTTGTTAACTTCGATTTAAGGTTTGCAGCCTTGTTTTTATGGATAATCGACCTCTTGGCATTCTTATCGATCAAAGAAACAATCTTAGGGAATTTCTCAGCAGCTACTTCCTTATCTTCCAGGCTTCTGTACTGCTTTATCGCATTTCTCATAGTCCTTGCAAAGTACCTGTTACGCAAAGTCCTTGTCCTGTCTGATCTGATTCTTTTTAATGCTGATTTATGATTTGCCATTACTTTCTCTTATTATATTTCTTTGTACCGCTTTAAATTTTAGGGCTGCAAAAGTAAAACTATTTTTCTAATTAACAAACATACAGACTGAAAAATTAATTTATTTCTTCAGGTGGTCTTCAAGTAGTTTGGGTAACTCTATTCCTGTAAACTTCTTGGCTACAACAATTCCATTTTCATCTATCAGAAAATTACCAGGTAAATTCTTAATTCCAAAAAACCTGATCTCCGGATCTTTCCAACTATCTAAAACATAGACATTGTTTTCCCATGGATAGTTGGCTTTCTCAAGGAACTCAACCCAGGTCGAACGCTCTTTATCAAGGCCAATCATATAAATGTCAAAGCCATTACCATTAACAAATTGTTTATCGTGGTATTTGTTATAAGTTTCAACATGCTTTACATTTTCTGTTACACAGTGCCCACACAGTGAATTCCACAGCACCAACATAGTGAGTTTCCCTCTCAAATCAGATAATTTACGGATAGTACTGTCTGGATCATAAGAATCGAAATCGCCCAGATCATTCCCAATTTCATTACCTATTTCAATTTCGCCACTGTTGGGGGTTATTATGGTTTGACTCTGCTGCTGATTTGCTTGTTGATGCTTTATAGGTGGGTCAGTAACTTTGCCAACAGGTTTTTCGTTCGCAGTTGGATTAATTACTATGCTGGTGTCTTTTAATCCGGTAAGCTTAACCTGGGCGTCTGCATTAGATTCTGCCTGGGCTTCCTTTTTATCATCAACTTTTTTCTCATTTTTGTCGGACACCTCAGTAGATTCACTCATACAAGACCAGGAACCAAGCAGGAATACTAACAATACAGAAAATATAAAACTTCTTTTCATAAATAAGTTTGGTTTTGTGTTTAACATGAAACTTGCGACAAAAGTAAAATTATCCTCAAACCATCAAAAAACAAAAAAAATAAATTTAACGAAGTTTAACGCTTGAGTTAACCAATTGTAAAAACACAAGGAGTCTTAAAATATGTATTTTTGACAAAAATTATACTTTGAACAAAAATATCAAGCAAACTGTAGCCTCCCTTTTTGAAGAATGGGCAGGAGAAAAAGTCACAGAAATTAATTTATTACCCGAGTCGGGATCGTACCGAAAATACTTCAGAATTAAATCTTCCAACCATCATGCTATTGGAGCTTTTTATGACAGTCCGCAAGAAAATCATGCATTTATTGAATTAAGCAGGCATTTTAAAAACCAGGGGCTCAATGTCCCGGAAATCTATGCTATAGGTAAGGAAATGAACACATACATCCTTGAAGACCTTGGCGATACGGTTTTATTTGAACACATTACCAGGATAAGGGTAAATGAAGGGTTTAGTGATAATCTTATCAATATCTACAAAACCATTATTAACGAACTGATTCAATTTCAAATGGTGGCAGGAAAAACTGCAGATTATTCGGTTTGCTATCCATCGGCTGAATTTGATGGACAGGCCTATATGTGGGATTTGAATTATTTTAAATACAATTTTCTTAAACTGGCTCAGATACCATTTGACGAATACCGCCTTGAGGAAGATTTCAGGAAAATTGTACAACTTTTACTTTCTGCAGACAACTCTTACTTCGTATACCGGGACTTCCAGGCAAGAAATATCATGCTAAAGGATGACAAAATGTACTTCATCGACTATCAGGGGGGCCGAAAAGGACCGATATATTACGATCTGGTTTCATTGCTTTTTCAGGCCAGGGCACGAGTTCCATTCGAAATACGTGAAGAATTGATCGATTACTATATCGAGCAGGCCGGTAAAATCAATACTAAGAGTGTCGACAATTTCAGGAAATACTTTTACAAGTTTGCCCTGATAAGGATACTACAAACCCTTGGTGCTTATGGTTTCAGAGGACTTTACGAAAAGAAAAGTCATTTCCTGGAGAGCATACCAATGGCAATCGAAAATTTGAGCTGGTTGCTAAATAACATGAAAATCTCAACCGACTTACCAGAACTGAAACATTGCCTCAAACAAATTATTGAAATGAATGAATCCAAAAAATTCAGCCTTCCGCCACTAAGGATACACGTAAACAGTTTTTCGTACAAGCGTGGAATTCCCGTCGACCTGAGCGGCAATGGAGGAGGTTTTGTATTTGATTGCCGCGCGCTTCCAAACCCGGGAAGATTAGAAAAATACCGCAGCATGACCGGGATGGACCAAATGGTTATAGACTACCTGGAAAAGTATGAGGAAGTGAATGAATTTATTGGCCAGGCAAACAACATGGTTCAGCAAAGCGTGAAAGTTTATACAAACCGAGGCTTCACCAATCTGGTGGTAAATTTCGGTTGTACCGGTGGCCAGCACCGCTCAGTTTATTGTGCTGAACAATTGGCCCGAAAGTTAAAAGATTTCACGAATTGTGAAATTGTATTGCGCCATCGTGAACAAGAATAAACCTTAAATTGTTGTTTGGAATAAACTGATTAGAAATGCTATGTCGAACAAGCAGTGTAAAAAAAATAAATTCCATAAGATACCGGACGATAAATTCACATGCGACAAGTGTAGCCAAACTTCAAATAAAAAAGACAAACTTTGCAAGCCTGGAAAAAATAAGCTAAAAAAATCAGGCCAAAAGATACACGTATGAGAGCAATGATTTTTGCTGCTGGTCTTGGTACCCGTCTTAAACCTGTCACCGATAAAATCCCCAAAGCACTGGTTAAGGTCACTGGCAGACCCATGATCGAGAGTGTTCTTATTAAACTAAAACTCAGCGGTGTAACAGATGTTATTATCAATTTACATCACTTTCCGGATCAGATCAAATCTTTTATTGAATCAAAAAACAATTTCGGTATTAACATCTCCTATTCAGACGAAACTCAAAAACTACTGGAAACAGGTGGTGGACTAATGAGGGCAAAGTGGTTTTTTAATGATAAAGAGCCTTTTTTTGTACACAATGCGGATGTTTTATCTGATATTGATTTAACCGAAATGTGGGACTTTCATCAAAAGCACAATCCATTGGCAACCCTATTTGTGCAAGCCAGAGAAAGTTCAAGATATTTCCTTTTTAATGACCAGGAGTTGGTAAAAGGATGGGCCAATGTTAAAACCGGAGAAATTATCAACGTTGACAACTCTGGCTCAGCATTAACAAATCTGGCTTTTAACGGGATTCACATTATTAACCCTGAAATATTTCACCTGATAAAAAAGACCGGAAGTTTTTCGATTACCGGGAGTTATCTTGATCTCGCAAGCAAATATCCAATCAAAGGATTTATTGCAAACGATGCAAAATATCTCGACATTGGAAAAACTGAAAGCCTCTCGGCCGCTGAAGCAATGGTTAGGTCAATGGAAGGAAACACATAATCAGACCAGGCCGGGAAAAATAGCTAGTGTCTATCGTTTATCACTCCACCAGGTCAGAAGATAAATTATTGCCAGGATTACAATAATATCCTGTTTACATCTTTATTTAAATTAATAAACCGGAAATCATATTTTTGCCCTTTGATTTAAAAAACTACTTATGGCCAACCGACCAGCTTCTATTATATGTTTTATAATTGTCTTTTTTGCCTCTTTATTATTGGCTTTTCCCGTTTTCTCTCAATCAACTGTCACAAAACTCAGCCGTCACGAATACATCGAAAAATATAAGGACGTCGCCATTCAGGAGATGGCAGAGTTTGGGATTCCTGCAAGCATCACTCTTGCCCAGGGCGTACTTGAATCAGGAAACGGAAACAGCCGGCTGGCAACCGAAGCCAACAACCATTTTGGAATAAAATGCCACAAAGGCTGGGAAGGGCCTTCAATTAAGATGGATGACGATGCAAAAAATGAATGTTTCAGAAAATATGATCAGGCATATAATTCATATAAAGATCACTCATTTTTTCTGAGTCAGCGCGGAAGATATGCTTCTCTGTTCGACCTTCAAATAACCGATTATAAAGGCTGGGCCAGGGGGCTTAAAAAAGCCGGTTATGCAACAAACCCTAAATATGCCGACTTGCTTATAAAAATTATTGAAGAAAATGAGCTGCATAAATTTGATTTGTATGGTGGTGATTATGTAGCAGTGAACAAATATCCTGATGAGATTCCAAAGGAAATGAACCGTGAATATGAGGCATTTGCAGTCGCAAAAAACGAAAGGAAAGTTTTTAAGAACAATGACAGGAAATTCATTTTTGCCCGTAAAGGAGATGACTATTATAAGATTGCTGACGACTTCAACATTTATAACTACCAGATATGGAAATACAACGAATTGAGTAAAGAAGATCAGTTGCAAGACGGGCAAATGATTTACATTGAGAAGAAAAAAAATAAGGCAAGTACTCCATTTCATACGGTTGTAGCAGGAGAAACGATGCATTCGATATCACAGTTATATGGCATCAAGTTAAAACAGCTTTACAAAAAAAACAGGATGAAAATCGGGTCAAAACCCCGCACGGGCCAGGTCTTATGGATGATTGATAGAAAGCCCGAAAAGTAGGAGCAGCGGAATAATGGAGAGTGAAGAATTAATTCAAATATTAAACCCATGGTAAAAAAAATTACAGTTTCTGTCGTTCTGCTTCTTTTAACATTTACCTTGTTTTTCTGCAGCAAACCAGAAATCAAGAATTTTACAGTAGCATTTTATAATGTAGAAAACCTTTTCGACACCATTAATGAACCAGGTGTCAGGGATGGGGATTTTACTCCGGAAAGCAAGCTGAACTGGAACGCTGAAAAGTATCAACGAAAGTTGAAGAGCATTGCAAAAGTTATTACTTCAATTGGCGCGGAGGAATTACCTGCAATTATTGGCCTGGCCGAAGTAGAGAACCAGGAGGTTTTGAAGGATCTCATCAATAAAACCAACCTGGCCGGAGGCAAGTATGAATTTGTTCACTATCAAAGCCCGGATGAGAGGGGCATAGATGTAGCTTTATTGTACCGGAAAGATTATTTCAAACCGCTTTACTCAAAAGCGTTGGGATTGTATTTTCCGTTTGATGAAGAAGACCGCACACGTGACATGCTTTATGTTAAAGGGGTTACAGTGCTGAAAGATACATTTCATATCATGGTCGATCACTGGCCATCACGTTCAGGGGGACAGGAAAAGAGTGAACCAAAAAGAAAATTTGCGGCTTCTGTTGTAAGAAAAGTGGTCGATTCAATTTTTAACACCAACCAGCGAGCCAATATAATCCTTATGGGCGACCTGAACGACAACCCAACTGATGTGAGTGTTTCTGAAATTTTGAAAGCTAGAAAACCAGGCAATATTACCAGGCACAACGAATTGTATAACCTTGCACTTTCAAAATTTGAAAACGGTGAAGGTACATTATACTGGAGAAGTTGGGACCTGTTTGACCAGATCATCGTTTCAGGAAATATCCTGGATGACAATACACAACTTAAACTCGATCCAAAGGAAATTCAAATTTTAAAGGAGGATTGGATGCTTTTCCAACGCGACGATGGAGTGAAAGTTCCCAGCCGTACCGCCGGAAGAAGTGCCTATTATGGTGGTTACAGCGACCACCTGCCGGTGTATATTACCTTGAGAAGGTAGAGATTTGAAGTTAGCAGGGGATAGAAAACAGATTTTTGATTTGGCAATTACCATCTGTTCACTGTTCACTAAAAACTACTCACTAACCTCATAGGGCCCGTAATCAATTTCCTTGATGAATTCCCCGTCATCACCCCAAAACTTCCATATTCCGGAGCGCTCACCTTGTTTATAATAGCCTTCGTAATATTTTTGGGCGTTTTCGTGCCAGGTTATTGTTGGCCCGTCGTTTATCCCATCAACATAATGTCCTTCGCTCCACCGCGTACCATCTTCATAGTAAGAGAGCCATCTGCCGTGTTTCACCCCGTAAAGATATTCACCTTCCATGCGCAATGCTCCATCCTTGTAAAAGAATCCCTCCTTTACCATGGTCTTGTCTTTACCTTCACCTTTATAATACCTAATAATTTTGGGTGTTCCATCTTCGTATGATTCTACTACAACTTCTTCCAAAGCCGGGCTGCAACCGAAAAATACAAAACCCACAAACATCAACATTGCACTCAACATTTTTTTCATATTTAAAACTTTAACGATTAAATTTCATTCTTTGGCCTTTGATGGAATCATCAAAAATGCCGTCGTTATAAACGATATGACCATTTACCAAAGTATGTGTAACCTTTGAATTAAATTCCTGGCCTTCAAAAGGCGACCAGCCACATTTATACAAAACATTGGATTTTTCTGTTGTCCATGGTTTGTGCAAATCCACCAGCACAAGATCGGCAAAATAACCCTCACGGATATAGCCCCTCCTGTCAATGCTGAAGCAATCTGCTGGTGCATGACACATTTTTTCCACTATCTTTTCGAGCGAAATATTTCCACGGTGATAAAACTCAAGCATTGCAGTTAGTGCATGCTGCACCAGTGGTCCACCGGACGGTGCTTTAAAATAAGTATTCTGCTTTTCATCGAGTGTGTGTGGAGCATGATCTGTGGCAATAACATCCAGGCTATCATTAAACAATGCCTGCCAAAGCCCTTCACGATCACTTGCTTTTTTAATGGCCGGATTCCATTTTATAAATGTTCCTTTACTATCGTAATCTTCTTCGGAAAACCAAAGATGATGCACACATACTTCAGCGGTAATTTTTTTATCCTTCAGTGGAATGTCATTCCTGAATAACTCCATTTCACGTGCTGAGGAAAGATGCAAAACATGAAGTCGTGTACCAAATTTTTTCGCCAGATCAATGGCAAGAGAAGATGATTTATAACAGGCCTCCGCATTCCGGATCTCAGCATGAAATTTTATCGGTATGTTCTCACCATATTTGTCCCTGTATGTTTTGGTGTTTGCCCTGATGGTGTCCTCATCTTCGCAATGCACTGCAACGAGTGTCGGAGAATCTTTAAAAATACCTTTTAATGTGTCAGGGTTATCCACAAGCATATTTCCGGTTGAAGCGCCCATAAAAACCTTAACCCCGCACACATTTGCAGGATCAGTTTTAATAATTTCGTCCAGGTTGTCGTTTGAGGCACCCATGTAAAAGGAGTAGTTAGCCAGGGATTTTTTAGCAGCCAACTGATATTTTTCTTCAAGAAGTTCCTGGGTAAGCGTATTAGGAATCGTGTTGGGCATTTCCATAAATGAAGTAATGCCCCCGGCGACAGCAGCTTTACTTTCGGTAGAAATATCAGCTTTGTAGGTGAGGCCAGGGTCACGAAAATGCACCTGGTCGTCGATTACGCCAGGAAGAAGATGTTTGCCTCTGGTATCGATGAGTTTGTATTCAGATTTGGCGATTTCTTCCGGACTGACCGGAATTTCTGCAACTCGCTCAATCATTCCATTTTTTACCCAAACAGAGCCATTAAAAATTCTGCCTTCGTTAATGATGTTTGCATTGTGTATGAGATATTTCATATCGCTCAGGATTAAATTATTACAGGAATTGTAACCTTGGTGCAACAGCTACTTCAAAAAAAAGTATCTGCGATTTATTTTGCAGGATTTGGCCTGATCTTTTTGAACCTCAGTTTAATCACACCAATAATGGCTTCACTAAAAATTCCAGCACTCATTTTGGAGGTACCCTCTTTTCGGTCGGTAAAAATAATAGGAACTTCAACCACATTAAACCCAAGCTTAGAAGCTGTTAATTTCATTTCTATCTGGAAAGCGTAGCCAATGAACTTGATTTTATCAAACCAGATTTCCTCCAAAACTTTCCTGCTATAACAAATAAATCCGGCGGTGGAATCCGCAATTTGAAGCCCGGTAACAATTTTTACATACTTAGATGCAAAGTATGACATCATCACCCTGCCCATGGGCCAATTTACAACCCTGATCACATTGTCCACATAACGTGAACCTACAGCTGCATCGGCGCCATTTTTACAGGCATCGTACAACCTGAGCAAATCATCAGGATTGTGAGAAAAATCAGCATCCATTTCAGTTATATACTGATAGTCGCGCTGCAGTGCCCACTTAAAACCATGAATGTATGCCGTTCCCAAACCAAGCTTCCCTTTACGCTCTTCGATATGAAGGCTTTCAGGAAATTCTTTCATCAACTTTTTTACAATATCTGCCGTTCCATCAGGCGAATTATCTTCGATGACCAAAACATGAAAATTGCCTTCCAGCGAAAAAACCTTACGAATGATCTTCTCGATGTTTTCCTTCTCGTTATAGGTGGGGATTATTACAAGTTTTTCTGCCATTTTTGGGTGTTATCTTAATATTCAAAATTGCCTTTGGTAAAGATACAAAAACATTTAAACGAAAATAGCTGTCCCAAATTTTGAGACAGCCATTTTTTAAGAATTTATATTATTGAACAATAAGTTTATGAATAGCAAAGGTATTTCCCTTCGATAGATTCAAAAGGTAAACACCGGTCGCCAACTGATGGTTACGAATGGTAAATTGGTTGCTACCCACATTTACACTTAATGCCCTTTTTAGCAATTGCTTCCCAGTAAAATCAGAAACAGATAAAGTTAACATGCCACTTTCGGTAGCATCTAACGAAAGGTTGATATCACTGGCCACAGGATTTGGGAATATCCTAAAATCTGACACCCCGTGCAGCTCTCCTATCCCACTATCATCAACTACATTGATATAAATCGTTGCCATATCAAAAAGATCAGGTTCAGCAAGGTAGGCTATTTTATAAACCACGGAATCCTGACCAAGGAAACCATCTGTAGGCTGATAATTAATAACATTTGGATTGGTAAATGGAATAAATGAATCTCCCTGTGTGGCATGCTGCTCAATACTAACTACAACCGGGGCTTGCAAAATATCGTTATCCAAAACAGGTACAGTTATGATTTGATCCATTCCTGTCTCGGTTAGATCGTCAACTGCTGTAGGAGGGTCTTCAAGTTCGATAAGTACCCCCAAATTTTCGACAAAACGATGAACAAATTGCTGGTAATAGACATTGGCAAGCGTAGCATGGTGAACCACAAGGGTATTCTCATCGTTGTCGTTATCGGCCGCAGCACTCCAGTTGTGCGAACCGGTAAACACCAATGGATCTGAAGCCGGGTCGTATTGATCCACTATCATATATTTGTGGTGAAGAATACCGGTTGATACATCATCGTAAGTATTGTGCGTTGTCAAGGAGGCAGAAAGTATCTGGTTTACGGTTGAACTGTTATTTCCCTCACTATTGGTAATTACATTTACTGCCACACCAGCCGATTTACGATCGGCAATTGCATTAGCCATTTCTGTACGGGTCATAAGCATTGTAGCAACACTCAAATCGTTTCCTGCCGTATTAATTACTTCAACTATCCGGCTGTTTACTCCATCAGTTGGGCTAAAGTAGCACTCCACATATTTGTCACCAATAATAAATTCGTGAGGAGTATTGTTTCTTTTTGACGATCCAAAAAGTGCATTGTTTTCATTAGGTTCATCTCCGTTCGATCCCCACATCTCTTCAAATTCAATCTGGTATGTACGAGCCAGACTCTGGTCCTGAACAATAATCACATTGTTAGCATCCAGGTTTACCTGTCCATCGGTCAGGTTTGTTGATCCTGTCCATACCAGGGGATCGTTGGGATCAGAAGACTGGGCATCAAAAACAATAAATTTATTGTGCATAATACCGGTACGGTGGTTATCATCAGGGCCAATCAATATATGAACCTCAGATCCTACCATATCATCAATACCCAAATTAGCAGTAGTACCGCATCCTATTACACGCACTCTTACACCATTATCGGCAGCAGCCATCAACGCATTACTAATATTGCTAATGTATGCGTTGTTAAAATTGTACATTGTAAAATCGATGGTGTATTTAGCACGCTCGATGTATTTGATGAGCGTATCATCCATGGTTTCGTGAAGATAAATGGCATCCACTCCGGTTGAGTAAGAGTGATCAACAGGACTGTTGAAATAAGCAATGATTTCACCGCTTGAGTTGGAAATTGTTGCAAATGACTGAACAGCAGAACGGGCAGTGTCCTCACCTGAAACCGATATGGCCTGTACCCAGGTGATTTCACCGGGATTTAATCCGCTTAAACCAATGCTGTGGCTAGTAGCTGACCCGGGTGTAGAAACAATGTTTTCAGTAACTGTAGCTTCGGTGGATCCGAAGTACATTTCACTTGTCCCTTCTATATTTGTGTTCCAACTAAAATCAAGACTCGTTTGGGTAAATTCTGTATTCGATAAAGTGGCTGTCAGATAAATTGAACTGGTAAGACTGATATCGTCCAGATCACGTGGTAATAATTGATAACCGGCGTTGGGATTGCTAAAATCAAACTGCGCACAAATGGCAGTAAGGTTTACGGGTCCGGTTGGAATAACAGTTCCCACCATATTTTGACCATTTTTCACATAAATGTACCCGATTTCTCCGTCGGCAGAGAATTCATATTTATTATTTCCTGTAAAAGCTTGCCCACCATCATTAAAAACTACGTTGTTCACCTTTACCAGCATTCCTTCATATGGCTCTGATAATTGTGCAGGAGTTAAGAGAATTGGTTCAGGTAAAGGATTGCCAGTTGAATTAATAACAACGCTGGTCACCGGATCTATTTCGAGCAATTGGTAGTAATTTTTCAAAGTGCCTGTAACAGTAATGGTATCGCCCCTATTTACTGAACCTACAAGTGAACCATAAGCTGCAATTCCGGCAGTATTATCCTGAAAGTACCGGATAACCCCAAGTTCGGAACCATTTGTAACAATACCTTTTACTGTAACTACTGCACCTTCACCCATTTGGCGGGCTTCGAGAATTGTGTTTTGTGTATAGCCTGTTGAGAAAATACCGAGTAATAGTAGTGAAATAAAAAACGTTTTTTTCATTTGAATAAAGATTATTTTAAAATTTAATAAATTAATATTTTAAACGAAACCCTGAATTGGCGGGGGGCCCCCATAAACACCGAAGACGAACGGGCATCAAAAGTGCCAAAAGGACGCTGGATGTAGGTATCGTTGTTTCTAGCATCAGATATGTATGTTGTATTAAGCAGGTTCAAAATGTTGAATTTTATTGCGAAGCCAAGTTTATCGACAGTTTTTAGCCTAAACCTGTACCCTGCGTTAAAGTCAACAAGCGTATAATCCGGTATCCTCCACGATTCAACCGGGTTTCCCTCTTCGTCAGTACAATCTTCAGGAGTAAAGTCAGAGTAATAGCGGTTAAAATAAGTTACACCACCTTCCATGTACAATCCTTTGATGGGTTCGTACCTCAGGCTGGCCCCCAATTGTGTTTGGGCTGCATCGCCCACATGTATACCGGTAGCATCAAAACTCAGGGTATTGGCTGGTTGATTATTATCGGTATAGTACATTTGGAGGTTTTCAATTTTCTTGTCCCATACCCAATCGCCAATCGAAACCAGGCCCTGAAAGTCGAGATTACGCCTGATTTTGTAAACAAAATCAACCTCAATTCCCATATGCAAAGCATCCATTCCGGGTATATCCCCATAAGTATTTTCTTCTTCATATTTGGCCCTGACCTGTCGGGTTGGCTTGTTTTTCCATTTTGTGTAGTAGGTATTTACGTTGGCCGAAAATCTAGGGCTGGCATACGAATAGCCTAGTTCCAATGCTTGAACCACTTCATTCTCTGTTATTGAATCGGGGAGGAAATTGGCGGTATAACCCTGGAAATAGTATCGAAAATCCCTGGATTTGGATAAGTATCCTAAATTGATAAATACATTATTGCGTTCGTCCAGGTTATAGTTCGCTCCGGCCTTAACTGTAAAACCAGGAACATACTTCCAATCCGAAGTGTTATCCCCAAAATAATCAATTTTTTTATATCCACTAACCGATCCAGTAAGGTTACCAAATAAACTAAGGCTTCCGGTTTTATATTCAACCTGGGTGAAAAGGCCTCCCCAGTTCACAAGGCCATCGTCATAATAGTATACCTTATCACCAACATGTTTTACTGCGAGTTGAGGATTCTCAAGGTAATCATTCCTTTCATCATTTTCATCAATGGCGTAATCACCACCCATTAAATCGACAACTTCCATATAATGTTCAGCTTTGTACGAACGCAAATCAATCCCCCCCGACCATTCAAGCTGATCATTTATTTGATAGTTGAATGTAGAAAGCAGTCCGTACCACCTGTGGTTATTATTGCTCTGCACAAGGTAGTTGGAGGAATAATACAAACTGTCGCTATAAAGCTCGTTAATAGGATATATAGTATCACCAAATGCAATTACCGGCTTGGTGTTTTGGTCGTAGATCTCCTGCCAGTTAATCTGACCTATTTCATCAGGAGAAAATTCCTCCGGATTGTACTCCACATCATCAGGAGTGATAAGGTTTGTGTTTTTAAGACTATTCCGGGTTCCCTGCCCACCTCCATTACCCAGGGATACATAGAAAGTGTTGGTCAATACAACCCTATTACTAACATTCCAAACATCACGGAGACTAAACTGTGGCTTAAAATAGGTATTTATTTTTTCGTTGACTACTTCCCGATTGACGTTAGGATTATAAATTCGTTCTGTGTGATCACTGTTCCATTCGTCTGAATCACGCTTCAAGAAACCCCAATGCTGGCTATATCCAATCCCCTGGTGAGAAATGGCAGGAAAATCCTCGGAATTAACACCATGTTCTTTGGCATAGTTGGTATCGTAAGCAGCAATAGAGCGTTTGTAACTGCGCTGTGTATGAGTTTGGGGTGCACCAAAACCAGTAAGGCTCGTGATATGGTCTCCCCATCGTTTATCAATTTTGGCGAAAAAAAACCATGCATCAACCGATGTTTGGTCAACCCATCCATTTCCTGTTTTATAGGCACCGGCCAATGTAAAGCTCCATCCACTATTCAACATGCCAGAGGTGTAGCCCAGATTGGTTTGCAGTTTTCCATTTCCATCAACAGCCTGTTCAATGCTGAATAATCGTTTATTTTCGATTCCTTTAGTCAGGATATTCATAGTACCACCTACCGAAGGTAATGCAAGTTTGGAGGCTCCCAGCCCACGCTGAACCTGTATGCTCCTGGTAACAGCATCGAGGCCAAACCAGTTGGACCAATAAACCCATCCATTCTCCATGTCGTTTACTGGGATCCCATCGAGCATAACAGCCACATTTCGCTGACTGAATCCACGTATTGTAATTCGTGCATCGCCATCACCACCCCCTTGTTCGGTAGCATAAACACCTGGAGTTTTGTTGAGTAACATCGGAATATCCTGTCCTGATAAACGCTCTTCAATTTTGTCAGGAAGGATGGTAGTAAAGGCCACTGGTGTTTCCCGTGATCGGGCAACATCACCAACAATTGACACGCCTTCCAAAACAATCGTTTCCAATTTAAAGGTAACTTCAAGTGGTTTGTCGGCAACTACAACAACTTGCGAAACGGTGTTGTACCCAACATAGGATACTTCCAATGTATGCTCTCCCCTGTCCAGGAGAAGGGAAAACCTCCCATCAATATCAGTAACTGCACCTGTTAGCGTTCCCTGAATAAGCACGTTAGCACCAACAACGGTTTCTCCCAGAAATGAATCCTTTACCACGCCACTAACTGTTTGCTGTTGTGCAAAAACAGTAAATGAGCAAGCCATCAACATGAAGATAATAATGGTTTTGAGTTTCATAAGTAGTAGTATTAAAAGTTAAAAAACACCTGTTATGAAATTATACTCATAACCAGGTGTTTCTTTTCAATTCGTTCTGGAACAGTGAAAGAACTAGTTAACAAGAATTTTTTGAATTGTAGTTCTGCTATCTGAAAAAGTAACCTCAACCAGATAAATACCCTGATATTTTTGTCCTATAGCAACTTCAGCTTCTTTTTTGGGTGAAGCAAATGTTTCATTATAAATTTCCTTTCCCATAATATCGAATACCTGAACAGATTTCATCATCATATCCGAAGTAATAGTAAAATGCTCAGAAACAACAGGATTTGGATAAATGTTCAGCATTACATCTACACCCAAATCATTAATTGCAGACGGGTAATTAGGATCGGCAACACAATCGTGTGATCCAAGGTTATCCCAGATATCTGCATAAGTATAATAACCGGTTGCAGTGTCCAGTACTGCAGGCACAGTATCCCATTGCATGGTTACAACAAATGGATCCGGATTGGTAGATGCACCCTGAACAACATCAGGCTTTCTGATGAGAGAATGGTTTGATGTCCATGACATCCAAAACGGACCGTAATCAGAACCATTAGTTGCTTGTTTTTGAACAATGTAATTGATAACCTGACCCGTAACCGGTTCTCCGCTAGAGTTGTTATAAGTTAACGTTGAATCCTGAACGTATGACCATCCGGTTTCAGCTGAAATAGCACTCCCCAGGCCAATTTGCCCTATCAGATCAACAGGGGTAATGTTATCTGTGGTAGGAGGTTCGCCATTAGGTGTTGTTACCAGTGCTATGGCATCATTTCCATTCATGTATAATGGCGCTGGATAATCATGGTCAAGTTGATCAGCCAATGCTTGCATCTCAGGACTACAAGCCGGTGAAGTTGGTGTAGTAATCGTTTGTCCGTTTACAAATACAAAGGTTTTGTAAGGGTCGATGGTACCCTGTAAATTTGTTGCTCCTCCGCTGGTAAATGTAGAACTACCATTGCTGTACCGAAGTACCCAGTAATCGTTCAGGTCGATGGCCTGATCGGTTGGATTGTAAATTTCCACACCCTTATTGTTGCCACTTCCTTCAGCATATTCAGAAAAGAACAGATCAGTTTGGGCGTACATGAAGCCCGAGATAAAAATTGAAACTGTGATTAGTAAAAGCTTTTTCATAATTAAGTTTTTTAATGATTTGATTTGGAGCAAAAGTACTAAATTGAACTGAAAAACAGGTAGGATTATTATAGATATGAAAAGAAGTATTTAACAATACAACCAATCCTTGTTGCCTGACATTGAGACAAAATTGAGCTTTTCAACAGCATCTGTTAATTGCTAATGATTTTTAAGAAACTGGTATTGATGTTTTCAAGCATGATTTTAAGTTCTCAAAATCAATAAAAAGGCCCTTTGGTTGTAATGTTGATCTGGCAGAATTCATCATATCTTTAGCCCTGGCCAATTTAAACAACTACCCTCCTACAACAATCAATCTAACAAGCCATGTTACTAACCACAATCCAAGTAAAATATAAATCAAAACTTTTAAAGAAAGTAGTTTCGAAGTAAATTGTAGTTGGTTTCCCGAAACAGATTCAATTAAAAACAAAACCGCAATCAACAAAATCCCGGTAAACAAAATTGGCCCCATCCAATTCAAACCAAATGCCTCCGCAATTTGCAAATGTGCCATGGCATTGAATGATCTTGTGAGCCCGCAACTTGGACAGGGCAGTCCGGTTACATTATTGAAATAGCAATCGATCAGCTGATAAGTTGAAGGGTCGAAGATGAAAGAAAACAAAAGTATCATAAAAAGGATTGTTCCCAGTGCAGCCTTGACAATCCTTTGGTCTCCTGTGATCTTTTCGTTTGTCATCAAAATCAATTACCCATAATTACACGGTTCTTAAGCCATCTTCTTCTGTAGGTTCTTCAGGAAAAAATTTCAAATCCTCACCAAATTGCTCCAGGTACTCCACACTGAAAGCCCTGAAAGTATAGGAAACCGGAAGAAATACAACCGATCCGATATAGGGGATGATCAGCAAAAGCCAACCAATGCAACATGTAAACAGGCCAAACAGGACTATACAAATAAACACCAGAATACCCAGAACAAAAATAAACAGGCCATAAAGGATGAAATGACCGGGATGCATGCTTAGCACCTTCATAAATCGCCCCCAACCCTGTGTAGCAGTGAGACGGTATTTATACATGATGGGTACTACAAAGTTGTTGAGGAAAAGTGAGATGTAGGATATTATAATAATAAGAACAAGGAATTGCAAAATCAGCCCAATGATCATCAATACCTTACCTGGTGTTGCCATATCGTCAAATACCATATTCCTTATCATTACAAAAGCAAAAATTAAAAACCCTATGATAAGTATGGAGCAGATAATGCCGAAAACCAGGCGCCATACAAACAAGGAATCCCCCTCACGACTGTAATCATTCCATGGATCACGTACCTTGGCCCTGTTGTGGATTACATTGTCAAGAAACATAAACTTTCCCCGTGAACTAAGCCATGTGAAGACAATGCTCAAAATAATGAGCACGAAAACTCCAAAGATGATCAATCCAAACCAAAATATGTTTTCAAGTAGCCATTCCCAGGCCATATAAGGAAAGTCGATAAACTCATCCCAATCTACTTTGTGGCGGTCGTAATAATTGCCTGAATCGCCACTACCCCCATGAAAATCGGTTAATCCGGCAAGAAAAGCAGTAAAACCTAGTACAAACCATTTGTGGATATCGAAAGGATGAAACAAAGCTTTTTCCATGCGGTCCCATCCACGTTGTAGCGGCTCAATGTATGAAATGTTCATAGTTCTTCATTTTTTTTGATAATGCAACGAAGATAAGAAATATGTACGAATTTCAGTGTACCAGTTTATTAATTAAAGGTATGGGTTATCCTCCTGCAATATTTGGACAATATTATCGCACATCATCCAAAAATGTGAGTAAGTTCTTTATAGAATCCAGTAGGATAAAAAAAAACCTCAAAGACATCTTTAATCTTTGAGGTTTTACAAGAATGAGGGTTTATTTAGTCTGCCATATCCTGTTTATTCTTTTTATACCAATTTTTAACACCATAAGCTGCACCAAGTGCGGTAAGCAACAACATTCCTTCACCAATAGGTGCACCACCACCCGGAACTTCGTTTCCTGTTTGACCGTGATCCGGTGGAGGAGGTGGGCTATCAGCAAATATAAGATTAGAAACCAACAACAATCCAATAATTAAGAGTATGGATATAAGCCCAGGAATAAATTTTTTCTTATTTTGCATCTTATGGTTTCCTTTTACATTATGTTATATCCAAAATTTAAACTGCAACTCCAAACAGAATATCAACAAATCACAGATTTTAGGTTTGTATGATTGTGATCCTAAAAACAATTTTGTTTCAATTTCCTGTTGCATGATTGCTTAGCTAAAGTATCAAATGTTTGAAGAAAATTGAATCATTTGTAGTAATTTTAACATTTATTAACTTTTATGCTTGTTAAACGGCTCCAAATTCCAATAATAATAGATTCTGAATTCAATTCCAGTTCATTTTATATACAAAATACTTCCCATTTTCGGAAATAATTGAAGTTATACAGCCGATTGGATGCTATTATGGCTAACAAAAAAGACTGATATCAGGAACTAAATATAGTTTAAAAAGTTGTATGTGTGCTACATAAACAACATCGATGTCAATTTTTCCAATTATCGGAATTTTATACTATTTTATCGTGCCATACTATTTTAAAGGTTAACTGTCTTTCTCTTCCTATGTATGCATCAAAAATATCATGCTTAAGCATTTTTCCTGGATGACTTGAGTGAAAAATGAAATATATAAAATCACAAACGGCCTCAGGGACTATTGCTACTGTTTTGTGCGGTTTTTCCTGTTGATTTTATATTTATCAATAGATCAATACTTTGTCATCTAAATTTTTTAATTTTGGGTGTCTCTCTCCCGTTTTTGCGATATTTTACCTCAGTATAATTATTCCTGTTTTGTGTGATGCTTAACCAAAGTTTCAAAAAGTATCGTCTTGGAGTTTAGTGAATGCCCTGAGTTGCGGATCCGCCTTAAACACTTTTCTTACAAACCCGAGGGAAGATAAAATACGATTGCCTGCGCTAAGCAGTCCGTAACAAGCGTAGGTTTGTGGGTAATGGCTACTCGGACTGCGGGGTTTTATCAATCCTCAGGGATTGTTGAAAAGGGTTTACAGCGGTGATTTTTCTTTGTCAACTTTCTTTTCATGGTAGGAAAAGAAAGTGAACTAAACCATATCATCTTAAAGACTAAAAAGCAATGTTCATTTCTTTTGCTTGCTCAAAAGAAATAACCAAAGAAAAGAGCAGCCAAAACGATCACTCCCAACACACGAGGCTTACTCTGCCCGGCGTTTTGGCAGGCTATTGCACTGTTCCTTCATATTCGCCTATAAGAATAAAACGCTAAGAATTCAGCAGTAGATTTTGTAGAGTTGGGTGTTTTTCGCACATAACAGGAAAAAGGAAATATATAAAATCACAAATGGCCTCAGGGATAATTGCTCATCTTTGAGGTTTTCGCTTGAATAAAGTTAGCTAATTACGCCATCTCAGGCCTGGGTGTAGCAAACCAAATTAATAAAACACCCTCTTGTTAAATAAAAAAGCACGGACCATTAAAAATAATCCGCGCTAGCTTAAGAATATTAAAACCCAAATATGTTTATCCGGGAGGTTTACTCTTCATAAGCAAGGTTCATTTTGTAATTGTAATACTTCTTAGCGCCATAACCAAGGCCCAAAGCAGTAAGAATTATCAGGCCACCGCTTATGTATGCTCCACCTCCGGGAACTTCATTACCTGTTTGACCATGTGCTGGTGGTGGAGGTGGATTATCAGCGATTGTAGGGTTGATGAACATAATCATTCCACAAAGAATAAGAGTATAAATTAATGCCGGGATAAGGCTTACAATTTTCTTCATATTTGTTACTTTTATAGTGTCACTATTGATTACAATTGCCTATTTAACATGTATTTTATTGCTAACCACATTGTCTTCGGTCACTAATCTTACAATGTAGTATCCTGTTGTTAGGTTAAGATTAATCGGCGTATTGAACTCACTGTTATAGTTTTGCCACATTACTTGCTGGCCAAGCATATTAAAAATAGCTAATACACCCTCAATTGATCCTTCATCTACAATATAAAGCGTGTTATTGCTTACATATGCACGAATTGTTTCTTCCCGGGGAGCAATAATCGGGTCGTTAATTCCCACAACCGATTTAAAGTGAAGTTCAAACCTGTTATCTATATCACCAGTGTTATTTATGGTGAAAGTATAGCCGGGTTCGGTAGTAAGATCGACAATCATCCCTGTTTGTTTATCTTCAAGGAAAACAGATGTATATTCATCCCAATTCTGAAACATGGTAGGCTCAAAGGTATACTCCCCGGCTATTTCAGCTTTTACACCAAGTTTAACAGTAGTTTGATCAAAGACGGGAGGCAATGCCTGGATGGCAAATGCCGTTCCGTTATCTTCAACCAGCTTGGTATACAAACCAAGGTTTGCGTTGCCAAAAAGTTTGCCACCATCATATGATTCATCAAGGCCATTGGTCATACCCGGAACAAAGGCAATTTTTGTGGTGTTAGTGGCTTCATGCGGATTGGTAATCATAAGTTCGAATATTGAGCTTTCATTGCCAGATGCTTTATAAAATGTTGCGGATCCATGCTTGCGGGTGGCTGTGTTAAAAGTTACATTTGTATTTGATCCGGCCATAATCATAAAGCCCTGTCCTGGTGCTATATATGTCCCCGGCTCACTTTCTACATTATTAATTGTAGCATAATCATTATGGATATCGTCCCACAGATAAACGGCAACATAGCCAGACTGTAGATTAGCACTATTATCATCAAGAAAATTGTTACTGGCATCGGCACCTGAATTTGCGGCAATTGTTGAAGTAAAGGGATTTCCAACAAGGTTCGACCCGTTAAATCCCAATTCGTTACCTGTCATTGTAACTCCAATGCTTTGGGATGCTTCGTTCAAAGCACCATTTAGACTCAATGTGACTGATGAAGATGCATATCTGATAGCATAGCCTTGTGCCAGATTAAACCCTAGCTCGTCCATTAATGGGTCAGAACCTGTTCCATCTTCACCATTTAAAATATCATGCCAGGTGTTATTCGTTTCCTGCCAATAGTAGAACTGGTCATTGCCTGCTCCGGCTGTTAATCCCAGGCCCGGAGTCAGGGTACTAAAATAATCAGTGCCACTGTAGGCAATTGGTGCTGCGATATAGTGCCAGTCCTCTAAAGCTAAATAGCGCTCAACAGTTCCATCAACGCTTGCTGTGGAATGAATAAGGGAGCCTGTTCCGGCAGCTGTCGATTTAATTACAAGTCCGGAATTGCCGGCACTGTTTGTGAGAGTACCAGTAACTGTCAGCCGCTTATTGGCATCGATGGTCAGTAGTTCACCACTATTGATCAGTAATGTACCACTAACAGTAGTGGCAATGTCATCAGGATGAGACAGTGTAACACCGGCAGCATTATTATCAACAGTAAGATCATTAAATGTAGAAGCATTGCTTCCACCGATTGCCTGAGCAGCAGTTCCATTAAGAACGACTGTTCCACTATTGTGGGTAAACGTCGCATTATTGGTAAAATCACCTACCAAATTCATCGTCCCTGAAGTTGAAGCAAGCGTACCAGCACTGATGCTAAGACCATCAAATGAAACAGTATTACTGCCAAAACCAAGTATTCCGGCACCAGCTTTTGTGAGATCAAAGGCAGCGGCGGATATTGCGCCACCAACAGTGAGTGTATTGGCAGAAACAGTAACCTGGCGACTCGCACCTATTGTAACCGTTCCTGCTCCCAGGTTAAGATCATTCGTACCTGTAAATGTAATATCACTGTTCCAGGTTTGTGGATAATTAAGGGTGGTAATAGCACCACCACTTGTGTTGTCTATTGTACCTCCGCTTATGGTGAAGGACCCTGCTACTGTGCCAAGCGCCTGTGAATTATTAATATTTAATGTGCCTGCACTTAGTTGCGTGCCACCTGTGAATGTATTTGCTCCCGACAACGTCACTGTACCCGTTGTGGTTTTAGATAAAGGTATTGCCCCGGCAAGGATAGCACTCACCGAACCATTTTGCATAGCATATGAAGTTCCGGTTAATACCCCTGTGGTACCAGCAATGGTTCCATTCGTAAGGGTAACCGCACCCACTGCATCACTGTACGTAGCAATATCAAATGTTCCACCATCTACCGCAACTGCACCATTAGATAAGGCATTATCAATACCGTATTGCAGCGTTCCTGCATTGACTGTTGTTGTTCCTGTATATGTATTTGCTCCCGAAAGTATTAAAATACCTGTACCACTTTTAATTAAGCTTCCTGTACCACCGATAATCCCGCTATAAGCTGCCGGGCTTGTATTGTCACTTCCTATTGTTAAAGTGGCGGCTCCTAAAGTAACATTACCGCCGGTTGCTCCACCACCAGTGAGTGAACCGATGGTATTATTGAAACCTGTGATATCCAATACTACTCCTGCAGTATTATTAAGTGTAACTGCCGATGCAAGCCCGAAAGCCTGGGTACTTCCGGCTTTAAGTATGCCAGCCTGAACGAGTGTTGCACCGGTATAGGTATTGCTGCCACTTAATATCCAGGTGCCGCTTCCCATTTTTGTGACTGTGCCAGAGCCTTTAATTTCTCCGCTGATAAGCCCGTCTACTAAGTCTCCTTTTAAGGTCAGATCGAATGCACCCAAATCAACTGCTAATGCATTGCTAATTGCTAAAGTTCCGGAAAAACTAATAATCTCCGCATCAGCAGTTAAGGTGACTGTACCTCCCCAGTTATTATCTCCACCTATATTAGTAACTAGTGCCACACCATTTGGACCATCACCCCCAAGGCTTAACGCTTCAGCCCCAACTGTAATTCCTCCCTGAAGCTGCAGGACTGCGCCATCCGAAACTATCACGCCACCTGCGGTAGTGCCTGCCCCCTGGTCATTCCTAATCCTTAAGGCACCTTCTAAAACTGTAGTGGTGCCTGTATATGTATTTGTACCTACAAGTACCATCCTTCCTATACCAGCTTTGGTTAACCCAAAAGATGTCCCGCTAATCACACCAGTAACCCTTAAACCGTTAAATGCTTGAGATTCGGGAACTGTAAAAACTCGGGTTGCACCCAATGCAATAGGGGAAGAAATGAGTGCCCTGGTGGTACCGGTTGCAACATAAGTTACGTTTACCGGACCTCCAAGACTAAGCGTACCAGTCCCTGATATTGTTGAACCATATGCGCCACATTCGAGTTCTACACTTGAAGGTGAGCCTAAATTAAAGGTAGATAAAGCAAGTGTTGATTCTGCTTTTACGGTTAATATTCCACTTGCTGTTGTATTTCCGGCTAAAGTTTTAGTTCCACTGCCACTTATTGAAAAATTGGAATAGCTAAATGAATTTGAAACGGTTTGGGCACCTGCTGCGTTGTAATCCACTGTTGTGCCAGAACTAAGTGGGGATGATGGATTTTTACTATAGTTGAGTCCAAAAGTACTTGCACCGACTTTAATTGTACCTGCATCAAAAGCGGCAAATGTTCCTCCAATGGTGAGTTGATTGGCGCCGGGATCGAAAATACCTGCGGTCATTGTGAAATCTCCGGCTGTACTAATAGCATTTGAAATAGACAATGTGCCACCCGGTTTATCTACTTCTAAATCACCAAAAGTATTTCCTGATGACGTCCCAGTAATATTCTGATCTCCTGTACCATTAAAAGTAAAGGTTGCATTAGTACTATTATCAAGCGTGGTATTATTATTAGTGAAATTTCCAGATACCTTAATTGCGTTACCGTTAATATCATCAAACAAAGGATCTTTTCCAATATCAATCTCAATATTATAAAATTGATCTCCGGCAAAAATACATTTGGTAGGTCTACCACTTGATTTGAACACAACTGTTCCCCCGGTAGCATTGACAGTAGCAGAATTTTTCCACTCAAATTGATCTGTAGGATGAATGATGTTCAGTGTTCCACCTTCCATATTGAAAATACCCGAATTCTTAAACTCTGCTTTTTGTGTATTTAAAATACCATCAGTCATTGTAAGTAGACCACCATCAATTTTAAGTTTTTTAATATCAAAATCTGAATCGGTGCTGATAATTGGGTCATTTGCAACATCATTTATTGTCACGTCCTTACCTGAAGGATTTCCTGACCAATTGTCTATATTGTTCCAATCAGTACCTTCCGATCCATTCCAGGTAACACCTCCTCCGGCATTAACCTCATTTGTTGAGGCGATCAGAAGGAATACCAGCCCTATAAAAAGGCTATTTCTTAGGATTAATAATTTTCTCATAATCTTAACTTTTAAATTGATGAAATTATCTTCTTTGCTTTTTATTTTCAGTCGTTATTCACACTAATTGAAAAGTGGAACTCCCTTATCCAGGAAAAACCTGGTATAGGAATCATTGTAACTCCTTCGCCATATATTTGATGCCTCCAGGTTTAAGCGGTCCAGCCTGGGCTGGTCGTCCGTAAAAATAAAAGCCGCTTCCATGTTAATTGAGTTGGTATCTAAAAAGAGGGAATCAATATTTACCTGATCGCCACGATGTAAAAGTGGAGATCTGGGCTGCTGATATTTCCTGGGTTTTGCACTTGCCACAAAAAGCGAGTTGCGGTCTTTTTCAGCACCTGGAGTAGTTAAAATTTTGGTGTCCAAACCTGCAGCCTGTAAGGTGGCGTAGACCGACCTACCGGGAAGGCCAATCTCATCGCTTAAAAAGCCATTAAAATTTACGATGATCACACCGTTTTCCTTCAACAGAGATTTAGCTGTATTAAAACATTCAAGGCTCATCACATGCGGCGGTTGAACGTCTCCTTTAAAGACATCAAAGAGGATCAGGTCATAAGTTTTTTCCGTGGTTTCGAGGTAATGCCTGGCATCATCAACAATTACATTCACATCAGGGCTGAGCGCAAAGTAGTTTCTTGCAGTTTCAGCTATCCGCCCGTCGAGTTCAACGGCATCCACATCGAATTTCAAATTATGGAATATATTGGCGGCAGATCCACCGCCAAGGCCCAGCACCAGGGCTTTTGAATTTTCGGGCAACACACTTGCCACCGAAGAGGCAAAGATTATATAGTTCCATTTTGAGCTCTTTGAGGATCTATCAACTACAGTCTGGCCCATTCTGTTTATAAACAGAACCCTGTCATTTGAGTTTTCACCCTTATCGTTTTTAAGTATATCGGCTACCAGTACTTGCCCGAGCAATCCTTCGGAATAGGCATGCACTCTTATATCTGAAGATGAAGAAGCAACATTGCGCTGCGAAATAGAAATTACTAAGAATACAACAAATAGCAGGGAAACATATCTTTTTTGAGAAAGCAATTGTACCAGAGGGATTATTCCAATGAGTAAACCAATAATGATTGACGGCATTGTTAATCCGAAAACCGGAATAACAAAAAAGCCCATGATCGGCAAAGCCAAAATACCACTTGCAGAGGAAAATGTAAAGACCCTACCGGTAGTAGCACCTGAATCATCCACTTTTGTTGAAAGAAACCGGATGAGCAATGTTGGCACCATACCCAGAAACAACAATGGAGGTAAAATAAGCAAAAGGCTAACAAGAACTACTGCTGTTCTCATATCCAATCCCGTAAAAGCGAAAGTCAGGCTTTGGGAAGTAAAATGCATACACAATAAAAATGAAGCAGCAGCAAGCAATACCCAATATATAGTTGTAATACTGGTATATTTATCGGCAAGTCGCCCGCCAACAAAATATCCAATAGCCAGGCTCAGCAAAGTTATTCCGATAACGGCAACCCATACATAGAGGGACGAGCCGAAATACGGTGCAAGCATACGGGCAGCCAACAATTCCACAGCCATAACAGTCGCCCCTTCCAGGGCAGCAAAAAGGTAAACAGAACGCTTTATTTGTTTCGCAACAGGCTTTTTCTTTTTCGATTTTGATGTCGGCCTGGCTTTAACTTCTATAACTTCAAGGGGAGGAATTTCTATTTCTTTTTTAGTTAGCACCTTTTTAAAAAAGTATGCAACAGGTAGTAAAGCCAATGCAACGGCGGTTATAAATGCACTTGATTTTAAACCCAGTTCCGGAATCCAAAAAAATCCAAACAGGAAAGTGGCCAAAATTCCACTAAGGGTGGAAGTAAAGTAAACCGTGCCGGCAACATTTCCAAGGGTTTCCATCTTCACAGCCATCATTCTTACCACCATAGGCCCAACCATGCCAAAGCAAAACATAGGTGGTACCAGCAAAAGGAAGCTTGCGGTACAAATACCAGGAATAAGGTCCATTCCGGTGGTCATTGAAATGAGTAGCTTCGCCGTTGATGGTAAAGCAAATACCAACACTGCCGAAATGCTCAATATTACTGTCAGGATTTTCTCGGAAGCATGGTTTGCAGATAGCCTCCCACCAAAATAATACCCAAGGGTTAAACCAAATACGGTAATGCTAAGAACAGCTGTCCATACGTATAAGGAACTCCCATAAAACGGAGCCAGAAGTTTGGCTCCCATAAGTTCGACAACCATTAATGACGCACCCTCTATAAGCAAAACAAGAAATAGGAACCAAAATTTTTTTAACATAACCATACAGAAACCTACTGTTCAGATTTATAATTTTTGGAGAAATAAATTAGCTTTACGATTCTGTATATCAGGCCCTTAAAGCACTTGCTTCAAATTGAACATTTTTCTATTAGTTAGCTAAAGTACAATTGTTAAAAAAAATTAAGTTTTATATTTAACTTTTATTAACTTTTATTAACTTATTGAATTTTTATAATACATCAATACTTGCACAGAAACATCTTACTCACTGATTGTTCTGAATTAATTAAATTGTCCCAATATTGGAATATAACACAAATTAATTGAAACTTTGGCAATGAACATAACCACCGCCAAATTCAAAGACAAGATAAACAACAGTTAAGCCTAACTGTATTATAACCCTGTTTTATTGCGCTTTACAACATTATTATTACACCCACATTTATTTCCACTTAAACCTTAACTTCTACTTTCACTAATTTGTATAATTATGGCTCTATTTTTGTATAGTGTGATTGAATAAGGATATACCATTAGCATGTATCTTTAATATTTGTATACGTGTAAATATATCGTGATATCCACCTAACTTAACCCACAATCCAAAAATTGCTTCTGGAAGTATTGAAGGATTTCTTATTTATCAATTCCTCATAACAGTTATCAAGGAACCACCCGAAGCATTAGTCTGCATTTACAGATAACCGGAACTACAACAAAATTATAGCATCAATCCTTAATCTCTTATTGTGCCTCGATGATTATCATCTTAAAAATTATAAGGGATTATTCTTCAACTAGTGGCTTTCTGCCATTTATTTTTCATAGCAGAAATCAGCTATCCATTTAGCATAATTTCAACATAGTTTTGCCAGTGAAATTTATTATTAGAACCATGACAAAAAATGAATAAAACTACTTTTCCGATATTAGTCTTGATTGACGCAGGCATAATGAGCAAGTCAGTACATTAAATAAGATTTTGAATGAAAGCCAGAATTATCCATAACGCTTTGGATTAATTCCTTATCTACCCCCAATATACAATCCCTTCAATTGGTCCATGCAGGCTGGAAACAGCCTGCATTTATTATATAAACTAATGTGAAGCCCCCCAACTAATTGCTGCCGTTATAAAATTAAAGAACATCGGCCTTTAAAGTTTAGAAAAGCCTAATCAAAAAAGAATTGCAACTCCTATAACCATTATAAGTAGAATGGGGAATTAAGTATGCATTTTTTAAAACCTTAAAAGGTCTTTTAAGAATTCTAAAGACAAAACAAAAATTAACTCAAAATAGCCAAGTGCAAGATATCTACCATTTTTTTTCCTGGTGGTATTCAGCCATGTTTAAAGCACCCATGCGTAGTAGTTTTGCTACGTAACAAAAACATCACAAACAATAACTTAAATATCTATAATCATGAAAACACTCACAATTCTTATGCTTTTAATCGGTTCATCATTATGGCTGACAGCACAGATCAAAAAAATGCCTTCAGAAGCCCTGGTAAATCTTGATGGAACTACCATCATGTCAACCAAAATTTTGGACACTGCCTCTCCTACTATAGTTGTTTTCTGGAAATCCGGCAATAATAAATGCTGCGACAACCTGGAAAACTTACAATCAATCTGGCTTGACAACCTGCAACAACAGGGAATTAAAATGGTTGCCATCTGTACTGATTGCAACGGCTCGTGGTCAAACATAAAACCAATGGTTTATGGCAAAAACTGGGAGTTCGAAGTATACATAGATCCCAACGGAAACTTCAAGCGGGCCATGAATGTAGGTGATGTTCCTACAACAATGTTGTTCGATCAGTATCAGCAATTGCTCTGCCGCAACAATGGATATTGCGCCGGCGATGAAGAATTGATATGCGAGAAAATCAATCAACATATCGAAAACACTGTTCAATTCACTGATGCCAAATAAAAGTTGCTGAATAATCCAAAGTACGTTGGGTTTATTCACAAACTACCCCCATATATAGAACCATTCATTTGGTCCCCGGCAGGCTGGAAACAGCCTGCCTTTTTTATTTCAGCTGTAGCTTACTATAAAGAAGGACTCATACTTCAATGTATCTTCAGAAACGATAGGTTAGCGTTTCATTGCCTCCGCTAAAGAAGGCTGAAGTCAAAGGTGGTCTTTGAACTTTAAATCCCTATTTCATCGCGCTTATCCTTATCGCAAAACCAACAGGCAATATAAGAGCACCAACTAGAAAAACGGGTAAGAAAGCCCAACCCAATCCAGCCCAATCATCAAAAGCCACCATGATTGTAGCCAGAGTAATATAGGTGAAAGCAAAAGAAAGTATGGTTTTAAGTATTATAAGTAAGCCTAACACACTGTGTTGTTTTCGCCCTAATAATCGAGCATCTTCTTTTGGTTTTGGTTTTTGGCTCTCAATCAGCTTTGGCAATAAGTGAAGACCGGCATAAAGCAAGGCACTGATCAATGGCAAAACCCAAATCGCTAACTTAGAGCCAAAACCATCAGGGCGACCAAAGAAATTAAAATGCACTGGTATTGCTTCCGGTAGACGGTTGAAGTAAAATGCAGGTAGAAGTAAACCTAATAATATCACCAGGCCTCCTAGAATTTCGATTAGCAAGAGAAAGCTTGATTTTGAATAATACTCACTCATGTCTCGACAACATTGCTAGACAAGTAACGCTGCAAGTGAATTGGCAAATAATAATTGAAAATTGTTCTGATTCTATTAAAAATGTTTCTCCACTTCCGCTTTTAATGCAGCCAATTTAATGTTTCCAACTGCAGAAGGTCTCAATTCTCCCATAATCCAATTCATCGCTTTCTCATTTTTCTGCGACCTGCCTGTTTTCCCATAAATTTCCTTCAGAAATCCGATCTTCGAAATGATCTCTTCGGCAGGTATTTTTTTAAATTTCAGGGTAGTTAAAACGGATTCAAATTCCAGTTTTGGGTGTTCGTATAACAAAGGGATCATTTTTTTCACCAATTCATAATCCAGTCCCTGGTTTTTCAAAAACCCGAACAAGGGCAAAATCATTTTATAATAGAACTTTGCTGAAGGTTTAAAATGTCCCTCTACAAATTTCAGGGAATGCCCAAAGAAAGTACCCACAAATTTCGGGTCCACATCCAATTCCTTCACTATACGCTCGATCAGCGGGAAATGGTTCTTCTTAAAAATGTAGGTGTATGTATCTTCGGGAATTCCCCATTTCTGCATTGTGTTGTACCTGTCAATTACCTCCTCAGGAAGATTGTTACCAATATCGTTTATATGTTTGTCTTCCAAAGGGATCGGAGCAGAATCCGTATCCGGATACATACGGTCGGCACCTGGCAAAACACGCTCAAAAATAGTTGTACCGTTTTCAAAAGATTTCCGGGTTTCGTTGGGCACACCTTCAAAGGCCATTTTGCAACGCTCCTCAATAGTTTCGAGGGCGGTTTCCAAATCCTCCTCAGGCCCCCAAACAATGAGTTGGGCATCATCAGAGCCTGCATTAAGCAGAGCAGCGATTTGTTTAAAATCATCTTTACAAACAGACGGATCCAACTCTTCGGTGTGTGCCATATTTGGCAGTTCAATGCAGGCTATAACTTTCAGTCGCTCGCTCAACTCGTTGGCAAATATTTTTCCCACCTGTGTAAAATGAGATAGAATCCCCTTAAAATGCGGCAGGTTTATGGCCAAAAGCTGAAGTCCTTCCTCTCTCGCTTTCTGGATATGATCACAGGAAATATTTATGGGATGATCCTTAAGATATTCAAACTTAACCTTCCAGTTTGAAGGATGATCTACTTTTTTGCACAATTTATCTTTAATGGCCAGCAGGGCCCACTGCCTGAACGCCTCTTTATGTGTAAGTTCCGGTATCCATCGGGTATGTGCCACACCTTTTATTTCAACACGTTCACCTCCGCGGCAACTAACATTTACATCTTCACGACCAGCACCAATTCCTGTCCTTACCTTGCCGGTAGATCGGTTTAAAAATCGAATGTAGTCGCAAGTTTCTTTTACTTCATCCGGGTTTACACAATCGGGGTAGGTTACAGTTTCGATCAAGGGCATTCCCAGTCGGTCAGTTTTAAAAACCCTAACATGCCCAACATCAGAAATCTCCCTGCACGAATCTTCCTCAAGACTCAACTGAATCAACCTGATTTTCTTGTGTTTCAACGGAATTTCACCCCCAACACCAATAATGGCAGTACGTTGGAAACCCGTGGGAATACTACCATCAAGGTACTGCTTACGTGTAATGTGAACCTCCCCTACGATATTCTGTTTGGAAAGCAGTGATATCTCAATGGCAACATCAAGTGCTTCGCGATTAAGCGGGAAAGGTGGTGTATCATCCACCTCATAAGTACAGGTGGTTTCGTTTTTAACACGGTAAACAATTTCTTTTTTAGTCCTGAATTCCATCAGAGCCGTTCCATCATACTCACCCAATTCGCTGAGTGTTGGTCGCATATGCCGGATAAGTTCAGCATTGAAATCGTCACTTTTATTATATAAACCAGCCGGACAATTACAGAAAAGTTTCTTTTTTGTATCCAATTGCTGATGCACCTCTAATCCTGACATGAACCCTATCCGGTCGTAGTCTTTTTGGGTAGCCGCTTTGCGTGAAACATATGCAATTTTCTTTTTCGTTTCTTCGTAATTTTTGCGCGCATCAAATTTTTTCTTCATTGTAGTAAGCTTACTTTTTAGAGGCACCAAATGTAGATAATCTTCCTAAATCCTGATATAGAAAATCTTCATTTGTTATAATGTAGAATTGATAAAAACTACTGAAATGGTTTACAGACCAATGTTTCCTTATTTCTGAAACATATCTGTTTTTATCACCAAAATCATTTCTAATCAAATAAAGTATTACCTTTGTTTGTGCAGAATTCAGCGTCATTGTTAACCAACCTAAATTAATTGATCATGAGCAAATCATCCAAAACCTCAACCATTGTAATAAGTATTATTGCTATTTTATGCCTGATTGCCTTGTTGGTTTATTTCCTGGTTTTCAGTAAAAATGCACAGTATGATAAAGCCGTTTCGAAAGCGGATGAAAACTACACCGAACAAAACTATAGCGAAGCAAAAGGACATTATGAAAAAGCTTTAACAATTAAACCAGATGAAGTATATCCTGCGCAAAAACTGGAAGAAATTGATGAGCTATTGAAACTTCAGGACAGACAGGACAAGTATCTGACCACTATTCAAACTGCTGACGACCTGTTCAAACAAAAGGAATATGTAAGAGCAAAAGAGTTTTACCTGCTGGCGATCAACTACAATGATATTGAAACTTATCCTGTTGACCAGATCAGAAAAATTGAAGAAATTTTACTGGAAATTGAAGCTGCCGAAGCAAGAAACAATAAAAAGGATTTTCATTTTCATATCGTAATTGGAAGTTTTGAAAATGGCGAAAACGCAAAAAGCCTGCAAAAAAAGTGGTATGCTGAAGGAAGAAAATCATTCATTATTCCCCGCGAAGAGTTCGACATGGAAGCTGTAACTTATGATGCCTACCCGGATATTCATGCAGCCTACAATGCTCTAAAAAAAGTTCAGGAAGATATCACTGAGGATGCTTGGGTAATTTATTTTAAGGGGAAGTAGTTGGAAGTTAGAAGCCGGAAGTTGGAAATAACTTATCAAACAACTTTATCAATCTGTTTTTATAAGAAATAGTATTTCCTTTTCGAAACTTTAAGACAAATCATCATGAAGTTTAAGTTTGAAAGATTGCTAATCTGGCAAATGGCTATGGATTTAGGTGAAGAAATTAATGTGTTAGAAATGAAGTTTCCAAAGGATGAATTGTACAATTTAACATCTCATACCATTCGGGCTGTTGACTCAATTGCTCTAAATATCTCGGAAGGATCAATTGGACAAACAAATCCTGAGTATAAAAGGTTTATAGGTCAATCTATCAGATCCCTTGCAGAATCGGTAACTTGTCTCCACAAAGCCAGGCGAAGAAAATACATTACTTCATCAGAATTTGATAAAAACTATGAAAATTCATATAATCTGATGAATATGATGGTAGCATTCGGATTAAAATCAAATAGTAATTTGCAATAATTACTGGTTTCCGTTTCCCGGCTTCTGTCTTCCAACTACCGACCTCCGGCTTTAGGTTTCGAATCCCCTGATCATTATTCCTAATTAACACACAACAATCACAACTTACTTCAGTTTTTAGAATAAATTTGCATGAGAAATTCATTTCAGCCCGTGATCCAATCGAAATACATATTCTTTACAACAATAATATTTACCACTATTTTGGTTAGCATCCCGGCACTTGCCCAGGAGAAAACAAAAATTAACCTTGTTGATGCCAATGAATTGATTGGAAAAACTGTAAATGGCGTAGAGCTCAATATTTTCCTTGGCAGTGTAGCCTTCGAGCACGACAGCGCTTTCATGTATTGTGATAGCGCCGTTTTCAGCTCTGCACAAAACAACCTCAGAGCATATAAAAACGTTCACATCCTGGTTAGTGATACCCTCAGTTTGTACAGCGATGAATTGGATTACAAAGGCAATACACGAATGGCCACCATGACCGGTAATGTCCGTTTGGTTGATAATGATGCAACCCTGACCACCGACAGGTTGATTTACGACCGAAACAGTAATATTGCCTACTACACCACAGATGGTAAAATTGTGAATGAAGACAATGTACTCACCAGCCGCAGGGGATATTACTATACTGATACCAAGGATTTATATTTTAAAGAAGATGTAGTTTTTGACAATCCTGAGTACCACCTGGTATCGGATACGCTTAAATACAATACCGACAGCGAACTAGCCACTATCCTTGGACCTACTACAATAACCGGTGAAAATGAATTGCTCTATGCCGAAGGTGGATGGTATGACGCACAATCCGACAAAGCCAAACTTCGCAATAATCCCTACCTCCTTTACAAAGAACAATACATGTCGGGCGACAGTATTTTCTATGATAAAACCAACAACATGGGTCAGGCATTCAGCAATGTTCTTATCAAAGACTCGGTTCAAAATATAATTATCACCGGTAATTTTGCTGACTATCGTCGAGAGGCTGGTTATGCCTTTGCCACCGACAGCGCGCAGGCCATACTCATCGACAAATATGACAGCCTGTACATGCATTCCGATACCCTTAAACTTGTTTTCGATAGTGTTCAAAGCCCATATGCCCTGCAGGCATTTTACAAAACCAAATACTTCAAAACCGATATCCAGGGCAAGTGCGATTCTTTGGTTTATATGTTTACCGATTCAACAATATCAATGTTTGGCGAGCCGGTATTGTGGACAGATGACAACCAACTCAGCGCTGAAAACATCAAGATTTTCAGTTCAAACCAAAAGGTTGACTCGATGCAAATGACGCAATCATCATTTATCATTTCGATTGATAAATATGGAAGTGACAATTACAACCAAATCAAGGGAAAAAACATGGTGAGTTTTTTTAAGGATAACCAACTGGTTAAAATAAATGTTGAAGGAAATAGCGAAACCATTTATTTCGTACGTGAGGAAAATGGCGCGCTCATTGGTATCAACAAAGCCATGGCAAGTCACATGTCGATATTGATCGGCGACAAGCAGGTTACCGACATTTTTTATTACGATGAGCCAGAAGCCCAATTAACACCCGAAAGCAGTTTCCCGGAGCAGGAACTCAAACTCAAGAATTTTAAGTGGCTTGACAAGCAAAGGCCTAAAAACAGGTATGATATTTTTAGGTGGGAACGTATTTATCCGGTATTAACCCAATAATTCCAAACCATCACAAAGTTTTCTTTTTGGAGTTGATGTACTGAAAAAACAATACTGATATGAAATCTATTCATAGAGAGATTACAAGAAAAATCCTTCCGATCCTTCTTCTGATCCTGAGTTTTTCTGGTGCAACTTCACAAATAACTTTTGATCGAGCCTCAGGTCTAAACATTAATATTGATAAGAATGCAGACAGCTCAACTCTCATCGCATCCACAAAACTCCAGGAGTCCCTATTTCAAATATTTGGAGTAAAACTTAATATCAAGGAAGCAAAAAAAAGTAGCAAAAATTCAATTTCAATTGGCAGGGAATTTTTATCTCGTAAAGACCAGTCCTTGTTAGATGAATGTCTGAAGGAAGATGCTTTTGTGATTATTTCGAAAAATGAAAGGCTTTTTCTTGCAGGGAAACAACCTGCTGGCGACCTGTATGCAGTGACAACCTTCCTGGAAGAATTTCTAGGCTGCATAAAATTTACCGTTGATGAAGAACATATTCCAAAATATACTAACATCTCGATACCCGAAATCACCAAAATGTACTGCCCGGCTTTCGATTTTCGTGTACCTCACTTTATTGGCCGATGGGACAAAGATTTCAGGGATTGGCATAAGATCAATTCTTTTGATAATTGGGGTATGTTCGTACATACTTTTGACGATTTAATTGCTCCTGATAAATACTACCAGGATCATCCGGAATATTTTTCACTTGTTAACGGGCGTCGCCTGAGCGATGGTCAATTGTGCCTGAGCAACCAGGATTTGATGAAAGAACTAATCAAGAACCTTGGCGAAAGAATTGAAGCCCAGCCAGAAAAAAAATACTGGTCGGTTTCGCAAAACGACTGCATCAATTATTGTGAATGTAACCATTGTCAAAAGCTTTACGACAATTATGAAAATATTTCGGGGGCTTACATTCAAATGGCCAACGAAATTGCAACCCATTATCCTGACAAACAAATTTCAACCCTTGCCTACCAGTTTACCCGCTCAGCCCCAAAAAATATTAAACCACTTGATAATGTCAATATCATGTTTTGCTCTATCGAGTGTAACCGTTCAATGCCATTGGCAGATGACCCACGAAGTAAAGGATTTGTGAAAGAGATGCAGGATTGGGACAAAATTACCGATAATATTTTTGCATGGGATTACATCGTGCAATTCAGCAATTACCTCACTCCTTTTCCAAATTTTCATGTACTCCAACCAAACATTCAATTGTTTTCAGAGAACGGTGTCAACATGATGTTTCAGCAGGGAAGCGGTCACTCCTGGTCTGACCTTTCCGACCTGAAACAATACCTGGTAGCCAAGTTACTATGGGATCCCAACATCAATGCTGACTCAGTAATCAATCGATTTATAGATAATTACTATGGAAATGCCGCCCGACAAATCCGGCATTATTACGATCTCACCCATCATAATTTAATTGCCCATCAGGATGAACAGGTTCTGGATATTTACGGATTTCCTGTTTATTATAAAGATGCTCATCTCACTGCTGAACTCCTCTTGAAATACCAGCAAATTATGGACAGTGCTGAACTGTTGGTGGCTCACGACAGCACTCTGCTTAAAAGGGTCACAAGGGTGAGGATACCAGCTGATTTTGCATTTATCGATCTTGCCTGCAATTCCAGTGAACTGGTACAATTTATAGCTGAAAGAAGAAGTGATGACAGTAATTCCAACCTTGATATCGCTACAAGTTTGGATGAATTTGTTGATAATTGCAGAAAAACAAATATTACTACTGTTAACGAAAAAAACCTGAGTCCGGAGGCTTATGCAGATTTTACCAGGAGAAACATGGAATGGATGCAAAAAGACAACAAACTGGCAAATGCAGATGTTAAGTGTCTAACCAATTACAGCCCGAAGTATCCTGTTGGTGGAGAAGCCGCCCTTACAGATAAATTACCGGGAGGTCTGCATTTCAGATTTAACTGGCTTGGATTTGAGGGTGAAGATATGATAATTATTGCCGACCTTAAAGATGAAAAACAGTGTTCCTCTATTTCGATGAACTTTTTAAAAGATGTAGTTTCGTGGGTATTTTTACCAGAAGAGGTTGTGATTGAAATTTCAGAAGATGGCATCAATTATACCCAAGTTGCCCGAAAGCAATTCGACAATTCTGATAAAAATTTTCGGGTTGAATCTGTTCCTTTGCAGTTAATATTCCCCGAGGCTTCAGCTCGTTATCTGAAGGTTACGGCACTATCAATGAAAACCTGTCCCGAATGGCATCGTGGCTTTGGTATGCCTTCGTGGATATTTTGCGACGAGATTATTTTGGAGTAAATCCAGATTATTCCTCTATATAATCGCGTGCTTTACTAAAAATGTAGGCCGACAATTCGCTTACTATTCCAATAATTATTGCCATAAAACCAAGGAAATACAACCTCGTTGGTGTTAATTGGTCAAAATATTTTATGGTTATAAAAGCAAAGAAAAGAGTTAAAATTCCATCAATAATAAACAAGGAACCCAATGCATTTTTTGCCCTGAATAATATGCCCGCTTCAACAAAATCAGAAAGTGTTGAATAGACAATCCAAAGCACGATAATCCAGGCCAGGTATTCTCTGGATCCACCGTACTGACTGGACAACCAAACACCAAACGCTAGATTTATTACACCCGAAACTATTAGCCATGGCTTATTTTTGGACTCCTTGACTAAAAATGCAACTGCCAGAAAAAGGATTGCAATCAAAAATATCAGGATAACAAAAAAGACAGATAATGTTTCAAAGGTACCGGTTTGCATCATCGCAATTATTCCGAATAATATAAAGAAGACACCTTTCAGGGTGGGGATCCAAGGGTTTTCGTAGGATTTGATTTCCATAATTATTTTGTATAGTCTATGAAGTTTAAAATGTTTTACTTCTACAAAAGTATGTATTCATGGCAAAATAACAAACTAAGCTTTGAAGTGCATCAATTCTGGCCCCAATCAGCCAATCTAGTTTCTATTCTAAAAAGAAATACACTATAACTTATCGAGCCATAAACCAGGTATTGGCTTTTATATGTTTTCAAGAAGCCTCTGTCACTTTCCTGATTAAGCCGTCCAGTTGTTTTATTATCGGAATGCAATGGGATCGCCAGAATATGAACGACATTATGCTATCTTCAAAAATTGAAACTTACAACATAGAATCAACATTTACGATTTAGGCCTGAGTTGGGTTGAGGGAAGGTTTAAATATTTTAACACCTGTTGATTAAAGAAAATCCACAATCAATTGAAGATCCTGAATATGGTTCTGTTTGAAAGCATTAAAATTTTTAAAAAGTTGTGCGTTGTCTGATGAGCTAATCATAATATCAACGGCACTGCGCAATTCACTGCTAAAAACATCCGGTCTGATTATGATTGCACTCTTCAGGAAATGTAACAACACTATTACTTTTTCTTTGTCCATCCCCGAATTGTTTAGCAAAGCATTGGTTTTTCCAATTAGCACAGGAATCATTCTTTCGATGTTAAAATAACTTACTATGCAGGCTGCCTTTTTTTGGGTCATTGGAAAGGCACTGTTATCAAGAACATAAAACAAGGTTTTAAAAAGGTCGGCTGGGATGTGCAACGATTCCTTCAACTTGCTGTCTTCTATTTTCCTTAGCGTATCAAAAAAGTGCACACCATGTCCTTCCGGAATAAGACGGTCGTACTGTAAAATTATTTTAGGATTTACCTGGCTGTTGATCAAATGCGATCTGATATACGATTTTAAAACCTTGTCGTGCAAATTATAGTACTGCTCAGTATAAGTGGCGGTTTTTAAAATCTCTTCACAAAATGGATAAGGATTATCCTGCATTTTTTCGTAAAAGAAATAGCCAAAGTTTGCGGATTTATCGATACCTGAGACCTGAAAAAGCAGGTGCTTTATTTCCAAATAAAACTCACTGGGCACATTACCTGGAAAGCTAAAAATCGGATCGAGCGATTCCTGTAATTTTTCCTCCAGAAACTCGTTATAAAACTTCGCTCTGTAAACCATTGATTCAATTTCCGAAAGTGCTCTAAGGGTCATAATTTAACTTTATTCTTCTTGACAAATGAGAAAATCAATAACTTTGCCAATTCATACTTTTTTTATTGACCCTGCATTCAGAGTCATCGTTTTTTAAACCTTTAATTACTGATTAACAGCCAATAATACTTATGTTGAAAATTTCTTTTACCACTATCATATTTAATGTCATTTGCCTTCTGGCATATTCCAATATTGATTCATTAAATTACAAGATTGACACAATACACCGAGTAAATTCCGACTCAACAACCATCCCGGAATCGGTTTATTACGGGGATTCCGTTGAATTTACCCCGGTTAACAAGATGAACGATCCTATGGTGGCAGATGATATTGTACAAAATTCGCCTTCGATTGCCCAACTTGAAAAGCTTGTCAATATTAAATTTTTCAGTGACGAATACTTTATCACGGATACAGCAGAATTAAATGTCTACCACTATGCCTCAGATATCGTTCCACAATTTTCAGATTCAATTTATGAAGCCAGGATTGACTATCTTAACGGTCAAACTCCATTCGAATTGACCTTTAATACCACTGTAAAAACTTATATCAAAATCTATGCAGTAAAAAAGAGGTCGCTTACTTCAAGGATGCTTGGCCTTTCCGAAATATATTTCCCGATGTTTGAGGAATTATTAGATCAATATGACCTTCCTCTTGAGCTGAAATACCTGGCAGTTGTGGAATCAGCGCTCCACCCGAAGGCCGGTTCCAGGGCTGGTGCAAAAGGTTTGTGGCAATTTATGTACAGAACAGGTAAGGTTTATGACCTTCAGGTTACTTCCTATGTTGATGATCGCTACGATCCATACAAATCAACTATTGCAGCCTGTGAACACCTGGAGGACTTGCACGATATTTACCAGGATTGGTCGTTGGCACTAGCAGCTTACAACTCAGGCGCAGGTAATGTAAACAAAGCCATCCGAAGGGCTGGCGGAGTGAAGAACTATTGGGCAATATGGCCATTCCTGCCAAGGGAAACCCGCGGCTATGTGCCTGCATTTATTGCGGTGAATTATGTGATGAACTTTGCTGCGGAGCACAACCTTTATCCGGTTGATCCCGGAATACTCTACAATGGCATCGATACACTTCACATGAACGATGTTGTTTCATTTGATCAGATTTCAGAGTATCTTGACATACCCATGGAAGATATTGAATTTCTGAACCCATCCTTTAAAATGGGGATCATCCCTGCCAATGAAAATGATACGTATGTCTTGCGATTACCCCGTTCATATATAGGAGAATTTGTTTCGAATGAACAAGAAATTTATAACTACAAAACCAAAAATGGAATGGAAAGGGACAAATTGCTTGCCCAGATCGAAAAAGCAAAACAAAGGGATATACATTTTGTAAGATCCGGAGAAACTTTAGGCCATATTGCCCGGAATTACCATACTTCAGTCTCTAATTTAAAAGCCTGGAATAATATGCGTGGAACTACAATTTATCCTGGCCAAAAACTGATAGTTTATGCGGATCCCGACAGGAAAAAGAGCAGCACTTCATCAAACTCAAATATAAAGCGGTCGGGAGAGCAATCAACACATACCGTTAGAAGTGGTGAAAATCTTGGATTAATTGCTAAAAAATACCGTTGCACAACTACCGATCTGAAGCAATGGAATAACCTGAAATCCTCAACCATCCATCCTAATCAAAAACTTATTGTTTACAAACCCGAAAAAAACACAGCAGTATCAACCACCGTAGTTGAAAGAACCGATGACGGTAACGTCAAATATCTTTACCATACCGTAAAGTCTGGCGATACTTTGTGGGATATCGCAAAACAATACGACGGAGTTACCGTTAATCAAATTAAGCAATTGAACAACATCACCAATACCCGAAGGCTAAAGCCAGGACAAAAACTCAAGGTAGCCGTAGTGAGTTGATCAATCTAATTAGAACCATTCCAACAAAAAATACACATCAATGAAAAAATTTCAAGGTATTCAACTGGCTGTACTCTGGGCGGCAATTATATCTATTGCCCTCCCTTCTTGTAATATCGAAAGCTCAGGCCTTAAACCCTCAACTGGCAAAACCAACGAAATGTTAGTGGTTACCAATACTGAAGCAGATTGGGAAGGCATGATAGGCAAAGAAATTAAAGAGTTTTTTGGACAGGAGCAGGTGGGACTTCCCCAACCCGAAAGTGTTTATAGTATGGCTCAAATTCCTGAACCCAACTTTTCTGAAATGTTTAAAACTCACCATAATATTTTTATCGTTGATGTTAATCCGGAATTTGATGAGGCCATTCTCGAAACCCGGAAAGACCTCTGGGCTTCCCCGCAACGGGTTATAAAAATAACCGTGCCTGATCAGGAGCAGTTTTTTACTGAGTTCAGGGAAAACAAAGAAGCATTTATCGAATTCTTCAATCAGAACGAAAGAAGGAGAGTTACCCTGGCTTTTGATGCTATTGAGGATCATAGCTTCAGGAATAACCTGGTTGAAAATTTCGATATTTCTATGCGATTCCCAAAGAGTTTTTATGTAGCAACACAAACCAACGATTTTATCTGGCTGCGCCGTGAAGCCGAACATTTCAGCCAATCGGTAATGGTTTATTATTACCCTTATGATGAAATGACAGCCTTCAACCCAAGCGAAATAGTTAGGATACAGGATTCGGTAACTAAAAAGCATATTCCCGGGCCTACTGAAGGTTCGTTTATGAAGATCAGTATGTTTGAACCACCCGCCACCAAACAGATCGAATTTAACGATGCCTTTGCCGTAGAAACCCGTGGCCTGTGGGAAGTTGAAGGCGATTTTATGGGCGGGCCATTCATCAGCTACACCACAATTGACGAACGATACAACAGGGTATTAACTCTTGTTGGTTATGTTTATAATCCTGGCTACGACAAAAAAGACCTTCTGCGACAGGTGGAGTCTATTTTATACACTTTTCAATATCCTGAAGCCGGGGAAGAAGGAATCGCTGAGAAATCTAATAAGTAAATTTATTATAAGGGATGCTGCCAGACAATCCTTACTTGTTTGATTTTGACAGAGAAATATGAGTTTGCTTAACTTCACGCCAAAAAGTTATTTTTGTTTTATGAAAAGGACTGAAATCATCCTGATTGTCTTGTTTGCTTTCATTGGTACATCAAGCTTTGCCCAATTCGACAAATACTTCTATAACCATTCCATGCGCATCGATTATTCCCATGCAGGTAATCATGAATCCGAAACCTACTTTTTTGACGAGATTTTGTCTGAACCATTCTGGGCCGGATCAAAAACAAACCTGATCGATACCCTGAAATACGGAATGTATTTTTTTGAAGTTGTCGATCCTATCGAAAAAAAGGTGATCTATTCGCGAGGCTATTCAACCCTTTTTGGTGAATGGCAAACCACTGCAGAAGCAAAGGAAACCCAGAAGTCCTTTAGCGAAAGTGTGGTTTTTCCATTTCCAAAACATGATTCAAGGGTTGATTTTTATTCGAGGAATAATAATGGTGAATTTCAAAAGAGATTCGAATATATGGTAGATGCAGACAGCTATTTTATCAAAACCGAACGAAGGTTGGAGTATCCATATTTTGAAGTACTGGTTTCAGGAGAGGCATCAAAGAAAGTCGACATCGCCATTTTGCCTGAAGGTTATACCCAAAGTGAAATGGGCGTATTTATAAAGGATTGCAAGGATTTTGCTGATCATCTTTTTTCATTTGATCCTTATATAGATAATAAAGATCGCTTCAATATTTATGGAGTATTGGCACCATCACCCGAATCCGGTAGCGACATTCCAGCAGATAGCATCTGGCAGAAAACACTACTCAATACTACTTATTACACCTTCGACAGCGAGCGATATTGCATGACCACCGACAACAAAAGCGTGAGAGATATGGCTGCCAATGCACCCTACGACCAGATTTACATCCTTGTAAATCATGAAAAGTACGGAGGTGGTGCTATTTACAATTATTATTCAGTATCGGTTAACAGCAACAGGCAGGCTGCTAAAATATTCATTCATGAACTGGGGCATGGCTTTGCCGGCTTGGGTGATGAGTATTACAACGATGAAGTTTCATACAATGATTTTTATCCATTGGATGTGGAGCCCTGGGAACCCAACCTAACCACACTGGTTAATTTTGAATCGAAATGGAAACATCTGCTAAAAAAGAAGATACCCATTCCTACTCCAGCCGAGGATAAATACTTTGGTAAGTTAGGTGTTTACGAAGGTGGAGGTTATGCTGCAAAAGGCGTGTACCGTCCTTCGTACGACTGCCTGATGAAAACATTCAGAGATAATGAATTTTGTGAAGTATGCCGGGAATCCATTCAAAAGATGATCGATTTTTACAGCGAATGAGTTTTGGTTAATTGTACAGATTTGTAAGATTTGGCTTTAGCTGAATTTAAAAGCATTGGTTTACTTTTGCATCCGGTAAAAATTCCAGAAATTAACTTAAACATTTTATTGAAAGATGATAAAACATTTGTCGGAATTAGTTGATGCAGCTAAAAATAAAAAAACAAGAAAATTAGTATTGGCAGCAGCAGGCGATGAAGATGCCATGTTAGCCGTAAAAAATGCAAGCAGCCAGGGGATTATTGAACCAATCCTTGTAGGCGATATGCCTAAAATAAAGGCCATTGCCAAAAGAATAAACTTCGACATCAGCAAACTGGAGACTTATGATATTGAAGATAAAATAGAGGCTTCGAAAATGGCAACCAAAATCATTAAGGAAGGCAAAGCCGAAATCCTGATGAAAGGAAATGTCGGAACCGGTACCCTTATGAAAGCAGTCCTGGATAAAGAAGTTGGCCTGAGAAAAGGTGCTACTCTGAGTCATGTTGCTGTATTCGAATCTCCTTATTACCATAAACTATTGGGTGTTACAGATGCAGCGATGAATGTAAACCCTGATCTTGAGACCAAAATTAATATCATAAAAAATGCTGTTGAAGTATTCCACAAACTGAATAACAGCAATCCAAAAGTAGCTATTGTTGGATCAGTTGAAACTGTAAATCCAAGGATGGAAGCGACTATGCATGCGGCTACTATTTCGATGATGAACTATCGTAAGCAGATCACCGGTTGTAATATTGATGGCCCGTTGGCCATAGACAATGCGATTTCACGTAAATCGGCTGAATTAAAAAATATTACCAGTGATGTTGCAGGAGACACTGATATTATTATGGCCCCTGACATTGATGGTGGAAACATCCTTTACAAAACACTCAACTTCCTTGGTGGTGCTGTTTCGGCGGCTGTAATAATGGGTGCAACTGCACCGGTAGTGTTAACTTCAAGGTCAGATAGCGACAAAAGTAAATTCCTGTCGATTGCACTGGCTGCAAATATTGGCTAAAATAAATTTTGTTACCGCTTTGGTGATCGCTAAATTTGCATGATCAACATTGAATTATTAGTAATAACTAATTATTAAAGCATTAGGCTAACCGAATGGACGGTATTGGAATATTAGCAATTAACCCCGGTTCAACATCTACAAAAATTGGTGTTTTTGTAGATTTAAATCCGATTTTTCTAAAGAATATCAAACACGATGTTAAGGAGCTTGCCCCTTTTGAAAAAATTACCGATCAATTTCAGTACCGCAAGGACATCATTGCAAATCAATTGAATGATGGTGGTGTAAGTGAGGACGTAGTAAAGGCGGTAGTTGGCAGGGGTGGCTTGCTCAAACCCATTGAATCGGGCGTTTACGAAGTAAACAAGCGAATGAAAGAGGATCTCAGGAACAGTCCTGTGGGAGAACATGCCTCCAATCTTGGTGGACTAATCGCGGATGCTTTTGCAAGTCAATTAAAGGGAGTTAAAGCCTATATCGCCAATCCCGTTGTTGTTGATGAACTCGAAGAAATAGCACGCATTTCCGGCAACCCTCATTTTAAAAGGATATCTATTTTCCATGCACTTAACCAAAAGGCAGTTGCACGTTCCCACGCCAAATTTGTAATGCGTGAATACGAGGACATGAACCTGATAGTGGCACATCTTGGAGGTGGAGTAACTGTGGGAGCACATTGTAAGGGTCGTGTTATTGATGTAAATAATGGCCTGGACGGCGAAGGCCCGCTCTCTCCTGAACGATCAGGCACACTGCCTGCCGGTGACCTTGTACGCATGTGCTTTAGCGGGAAATACAACTACAAAGAAGTGATGAAGATGATAAAAGGAGAAGGTGGCCTTATGGGTTACCTGGGAACAACCAGCGCTTACGATGTAGAAGAAAAAATGATGGAAGGCGACAAATATACAGGCCTGATTTATGAAGCTATGGCATACCAGGTTGCCAAGGAAATAGGTTCGATGAGTGCTGTTCTAAGGGGAAATGTTGATGCCATATTAATTACTGGAGGTGTAGCCCACTCCAAGTGGTTTGTTAACCAGATCATCGAACGTACACACAAAATTGCACCTGTACATATGTATCCCGGAGAAGATGAAATGAAGGCCCTAGCTATGAATGGAATGCGGGTGATAAAGGGTGAAACAGAAGTAAAAGTTTATACCTGACTTATTCGGACTCATAGCTAGTGGAACGACAGCTGAATGTTGAAAGGGATTTTAACATCAACACGGGTACCTGATACTTCTCCATCGACCATAACATCATACATTTTACACTGAATTTTTGATTTATTGAATTCATTGAAAATAGAAATGAATTCTTCCATTACCTGCGCAGACTTAAACGCCTTATCTTTATTCAATTCCTTTGATCTTTCAATTCCAACACCATTGTCGATAAATTCGATGATCAAATGATCCACCCCGTCATAAACCTTGATAAGCAAAAGTCCACTTTCAATTCTGTGCATCAAACCGTTATTTATGGATGACTCAGCAAAGGCCTGAATGATCATTCGGGGAACCTCCATATTTAAATTCACCCCATCGTCAACCTTCACCTCGTACTCAAACTTTTCCCTGAACCTGAATTTTTCAATCTCAAGGTATTTTAATGTAAAATCCAACTCTTCATCAAGTACCCTCGTCATCCTGTCGGAATAAAGCATGGTTGATCTGATGAGCTTCGAAAATTTTGAAAAGTAGGAATAAGCATTTTGCTTATCCTCTTTAAATATGGCAGAGGCAATGGCATTAACAGCATTAAAAGTAAAATGTGGATCCATTTGATTGCGGATGGATTTCAGTTTGAGTTCAGCAATAAGTTTTTCCTGTAGGTATCTTCGCTTAAGGTACCTACTTTGGCCGAACATTATGACCCAAATTGTTAAAACATACCCGAGGTAAACAGAAAAATAAATTAAAAAGACAAGGTACTGGTAACCTGGATGTGGTTCATAAGTATATTCTGAAATATTATGACCTTCCTGAACAATCAAATGTCTTTGTGTCGAATCCACATGCTTGTAAGAGAAGTAAAGATTTTTATGCCCCTCAGGTAATTGAATATGGCTATGATCTTCAAAATTATTTGAATAAATGCAAATTTGATTCTTATCATTGCTGAATATTAACTCAGGAAGGCTATCGTTATTGATATTCATCACCTTAACTCTTTGCATTTTGCAGTCTGTATGGATATTTTTATCAAATTTCAATTCGGCAAGGTTCAGCACATTGATGTACCCATCCTGGTCCACTATTAGCAAACGCCTCCCCCTTGAAGTCTGAAATTCTAAAAACTTCAATTCACCGATAAGATTTACATCAGGTATCCAGGGTGTAAGTTCCCTTGAATTCCAATCATATAAATGAAAGCGATACCTTTGTTCAGCCTTTTTATTAAAATCCATAATCAACAAAGTAGGCCGGCCTTCCTGCCAAAAAAGGTAAGGAGAAGTAATCCCGTTTCCTTTCCCAAGATTTATTGGCTCGAACTCAGGTTTTAATTCATGATTATAAATCGTAAACCACTTGTACCAATCGTTGTAGGGAATACCTGAAGACTCACTAATGTTTTCGTAACTTCCCAGCATAGGAATAATTTCGCTGGTGCCATCATTATCGATATCAGCAATTGAAAATCTCCCAATAAAAATCCCGGTACTTTCCGACCTTTTTACAGTATTGCTTATTGGATTCCAGATTATGAACCTTCGGGGTTGCTCACTATAACCGGCACTTAGGGCAATTACAACATCTTTATACCCATCGTTATCCATATCATGCGATTGCATATATGTGGAAAAGTGAATAGTATCTCTGTTAAAAAAAATCCTATCAAGAAAAACATCTTCAAACAGATTGTATGAATCGATTTCCGGATTTAATCCACCAATAAAAACAGAATCAGACCTGTTGTAAATAGTGAACACATCTTCAATTCCATTGTTGTCAAAATCAAAGATCATCAATTCAGAAGTCTCAGGTGTGCATGTACCATTGAAATTCCATTGCCCCAACAATATATTATTCTTTGTACTTATTTTGATCGCACAGCTATTGATGGCCGTTGAAAAATGAGAGATTTCTTCCGCATACCCGTCATTATCCAGGTCTACATATGTTTGGATGGTATTTAAGGGTGCTTTGTCGGCCAGTTTGCTTGAAATCAAATTTACCGAATGTTTGTATTGCTCAGTTGATAACAAAAGGATGGTTATCAATGCGAAGGGTATTGCCACCACGAAAGGGTTTAGAAAAATCCTGGATAAGGTATGACGTAGGGCAGGTTTCACGGGGAGGTGATTGAAAGTTTCAAGCTGCAGGTAGCAGATTCCCTAGAAACAAGAAACCTGCAACCTGTAACCTGATCAGGCTAATTATCAGCCTTGAATTTTCTGAATGCATCATTCATTTGGGGAAGCACTTTTTGTACATCACCAATAATACCATAATCAGCTGCCTGGAAAACGGGAGCTTCGTTATCGGTATTTACAGCTACAATGACTTTTGATGAACTCACTCCGGCAATATGCTGAATTGCCCCTGAAATGCCAAGTGCAAAGTAAAGATTTGGTGCTACAATTTTACCTGTTTGCCCCACATGCTCTGAGTGTGGCCGCCAACCTTCATCGGATACCGGACGTGAGCAAGCTGTGGCAGCACCAAGAATATCGGCAAGTTCTTCAAGTGGTTTCCAGTTTTCAGCACTTTTCATACCCCTACCCCCTGAAACAATGATTTCAGCATCGGTGAGTAAAATCTTTCCTGTAGCTTTCTCTACATTGGTAACTTTTGTTTTAAAAGCCGAGCCATCAAGATTAGCAGCAAAGGCATCGATTGAAGCATCTACAACATTTTCAACCACACCAAAAGAGTTTTGTGCCAGACTGACAACCTTCACCGGCGATTTAATCACTACATCAGCAAAAGCCTTACCATGGAATACTTTTTTGGGTACAGTAAATGGATCTAGGTTTTTGGGTAAACCAGTTACTCCAAATACCAAACCCGCTTTTAGCTTTACCGAAACCCTTGGTGCTACAGCTTTGGATGCATTTGAGGAGGAAAAAACCAGGACATTAGCACCTGATGATTCAACAGCCTGGGCAATAACAGTAGCGTAGGCCTGGTTATCAAGATTGGCAAAACCGTCACCATTAAAAGATAAAACCTTTGCTGCACCATAATTCCCTAATTGCCTGAGTTCGTCGTCGGCAACATTACCAATCGATAGGGCGATGGCTTCCGTTCCCATTTGCCTGGCTATTTCAGCCCCATAGGAAACGATCTCAAAATTGGCTTTTTTAAATTTGCCATCAAAATTTTCTGTATATATTAGAACACTCATTTGTATTAAATTTGATGATTTGTAAATTTGATAATTCGATGATTATTTCTTCGCTTTTGAGGAAGATATAATTTTGGATAAAACTTTAATTATAGGCTCAATGTCTTCCAGAAGTTTTTCACTTTCAGGATAACTTTTAGCAAACTTGCAAAGGAGTAACCAATATTGGGTTTCGTCTGCTTCCTTAGCTGCTATTTTCATTTTATGAATGAAATCTGCAATACTCTCTGCATTTTGTGCTTCCCTTACATTTGCACCTATCGAGGTCCCTGCTTTGAGCAATTGATTAGAAACGTGAAACTTTTTTGCCTCATATAATACATCGCAAAATTCAAGAATTTGTACAGCAAACTCAAAACTCATATCCACAATTACATTTTCCTTATTACTTTGCATTTTTCAATTGGTTTTGGATTTCAAAAATGTCACATTTTCAAATTAACTCATTTTCAAATTAGATAATCTTCGCTTCATTGTGGAGCAAATCAACCAATTCAGCAACATTTTCTGCATCAATCATTTTGCATGCAGCTTTTGCCTGAGGAGGTTCATAGCTAACAAATTCGGTCAGTGCTTCTGCATCTGTTGCTTCAACAACTTTTAATGGCTTTTTACGGGCCATCATAATTCCGCGCATCGAAGGTATGCGTGGTTCTTTGGTGATTCCTTTTTGTACCACTGCAATGCAAGGAAGTTCGGGTTCAACAACTTCAAATCCACCGGGAATTTCACGGTTAACTTTTACAAGGTCACCATCCATTTCAAAATTTGAAACCGAAGAAACAGAAGGTAGATCCATAAACTCGCTGAGCATGCTTCCCATAGCCGAGCCATTGTAATCAGATGACTCAATACCACAAAGAATGATATCATAGTTTTCTTCCTTCACTGCTGTTGCAATCTGGTTGGCTACAAAATAAGCATCCTGTGGTTCAGCATTCACGCGGATGGCATCATCAGCACCTATGGCCAGTGCTTTGCGCATTGTAGGTTCAGCGCTTTGTATACCAACTGTAATCACTGTTACTTTTTCAATTTTCCCTCCTGAGGCTTCTTTGAGTTCAAGTGCCCGGGTAAGGGCAAGTTCGTCCCACGGATTAATAATCCACTGCACATTGGCCAGATCGACTGCCGTTTGGTCTGCGGTAAGTTTTATCTTTGTAGTGGTGTCGGGGACATTACTTATACACACAAGTATTTTCATGTTTATGACTTTAATGATTATTGAAATTATTTTCTAAAGAAATGATGTGCAAATTTAGGATAATTTTGAAACTATTATTCTTCAAATTCCAAACCCACAGACAATACAAATTCAGATGTGTAAAAAAAACCTCCTGACTTTAAAATATCCAGGAGGTTTACAGAATAAATTATTAATTTTCTAATCCCTTAAAATACTTCTTGAAATCACAATTTTTTGCACCTCGCTGGTACCTTCATAAATTTGAGTGAGTTTGGCTTCGCGCATCAACCGCTCCACATGGTACTCCCTAACATAACCATATCCTCCATGAATTTGTACGGCTTCGGTGGTAACTTCCATGGCAATATCAGCAGCATATTGCTTGGCCATGGCACTGACCAGGCCGTAGGCTTTTCCATTGTCTTTCAACCACGCAGCTTTTAAACAAAGGTTACGGGCATTTTCGATTTTCACGTACATGTCGGCCAGTTTAAATGCTATAGCCTGGTGGTCAGAAAGTAGTTTACCAAAGGCCTTTCTCTCTTTTGAATACTGAAGTGCCCGCTCGTAGGCACCTGAGGCGATTCCCAATGCCTGGGCAGCAATTCCAATACGTCCTCCCTCGAGGGTTTTCATAGCAAATTTAAAACCAAAGCCATCTTCGCCAATGCGGTTTTCTTTTGGCACTTTTACATCGGTAAACATCACCGAATGGGTATCAGAACTTCGCATGCCCATTTTGTCTTCGTGTGGCCCCAGAGATATGCCCTGAGTATCTTTATCTATAATCAAAACGTTAATGCCGTGATGGCCCTTCTCCGGATGAGTTTGCGCAATCACCAGGTAAACCGATCCGCTATCAGCGTTTGTGATCCAGTTTTTCGTTCCGTTAACCAGGTAATAATCGCCCATATCTTCAGCTGTTGTTCGCTGATGGGTAGCATCAGAACCTGCCTCAGGTTCAGAAAGCAGGAAAGCACCAATTTTCTCACCAGCGGCCAGGTCAGGCAAGTATTTTTGTTTTTGCTCATCTGTCCCATATTGTTCAATTCCATAACAAACCAACGAATTATTTACCGACATGATAACCGAGACGGATGAATCGATCTTCGAAATTTCCTCCATGGCCAACACATACGAAATGGAATCCATACCTCCTCCCCCATATTCGGGGTCTACCATCATTCCCATAAATCCCAATTCGCTAAGTTCTTTTACATGTTCTTTGGGGTATTCTGCCTTAGCATCCCTTTCGATGACATCGATTTCTAATTTTTTTGCAAAATCACGCGCCGCCTGGCGGATCATCAATTGTTCTTCGGAAAATTCAAAATTCATGTGAATAAGTTTTTATAATAAAATTTTTGGGAAACCCTCAACCAATCTAAAAATGAAGACATCCACAAATATATTTAAAACTTTTCTAAAAATGGGTTTCCCTGCTCATTTTTATTCAATCGGCCTTCAACATATTAATATCTAATTTATCCAATGTCCTTTTCAGCAATTCTGGTTTTTGTGTCCCAAGAAGAAGCCGTTTGCCATCGTGAAATTCAATTTGCAGGCCCATTCTCCCGAAGGTATTCAGTGCTTTACCACTCCGACCAGTCCTAAAACCCCAGCCTCCATATTCAGCGATAGGCCTGTATTTTCTTACATAAACAACTCTCACATCGCTCCATTTGATGTAGCGTACCTTCCTGTGAACAGGAGCAAAACGATAATAGATACCGTCTCTATCGATACGTGTATGAAGAGTCAGGCGAAAAAAGAAGAATACCAGTACAAGTGGACCCAGAAAAGTTAGCCACAAAACCCAGTCGGGAGACGGATTATCGCCAAAAGGTTTACCCAAAATCACCTGCTGAATAATTCCCCACAGAGTGAAAAGCACAGGTAAAGTGATCAGGATGATAATCCATTTTTGGCTAAAGCGCTGGCTTTCTTTGAATAGTATTTTTGACATGAGAATTCGTTGATTTGTAATAAATGATTAATTGAGATTAACAAAACTGAACATCGAACTTCGTGCTTAATCTCTAAATCCTGAACAATTTTATTTTCTATCAGTTCCAGTCAAAATTAATGAAATAATTTCTGAATTTTATACATTTGAAAAAAATTACAATTCAATGAAACGACAAGAAGCCATCTTGCTCCTGCACCACTACATCAAAAATGAAAACATGCGCAAACATTGCCTTGCAGCTGAAGCAGTAGTAAAAGCTGCTGCCCATTACCTGGGTGAGGATGAAGAAAAATGGGCTCAGGCTGGCCTCTTACATGATCTGGATGTGGAACTGGTGGATGCTGACCCTAAAATTCATGGGCTTGAAACAGCGAGAATCCTGGATGAAAAAGGTGTTGATAAAGAAATCATTGAAGCCATCAAATTGCACAATGAAGAAGCCACGAACTTGCCTCGTACCAAAGTTTTTCATCACGCATTATCTGCAGGAGAAACCATTACCGGCCTTATAACAGCCACCACCCTGGTGTATCCCGATAAAAAGCTTGCCAGTGTAAAGCCAAAATCTGTGCGAAAAAGAATGAAGGCAAAAGCGTTTGCTGCATCGGTTGACAGGGATAAAATTCGTGAATGCGAAAAAGCCGGTATTTCATTAGATGATTTTATCAATCTTAGCCTGGAAGCCATGCAGGGAATCAGTGATGATTTGGGATTGTAAACCAAAAATCCTCCAGGGTATCAGAAACCTTGGAGGATTATATTTTATTAGTGGTTAGTTTTTAGTTAATCACCAGCTTTTGCATTTTTGCTGATTGTGCGTCCAACTTTACAAAATAAACCCCTTTGGTAAGGTGCGAGAGGTTAAGACTTGCAAACTCACCGTTCATGTTAAATTCTTCAACCAATTGGCCTGAATTATTAAAAACCATTACTGATGAATTCTTGTCAAAAGCAGGATTTTCAATATTCAAAACGCCATTTGATGGGTTTGGATAAAATCTGAAATCATTGGCCAACTCATCAACTCCGGTTACATCTGGTCCAACAGTATAGGTCGAAAGATAAATTACATCACCAGAAGTGGAGCCGCTGCTGTTTGTAGCATTAAAAGCGCCGTAAAAAGTAACTTCACCCACTGTGCCACTTGGAGCTGTCCAGTCGAAGGTCCATTCATTCATGTTGTTTGAACCGGCATTTCCTGCAGATGTATGTGATACGGATTTATCATTGTTTCTATACTGGGTCCGTGCAGCATCGGTGATGAGGATTTCCCCAACTTTATTTCCGTTTTCATCTTCGGCTGTAACTTCGAAACCAAATTTGGAAGAACCGGTATGCTCAACCATTGCAGTAAAAGTATAAGTTTGGCCAGCCTGGTAGCCTAAATCACTTATGTTTGACATAATCCATTGGGTAGCATTTTGAGGAGTCCCTGAATGACAGTCTGTACAGTTTGCTCCATTATCACCTATGGAACCTGTTTTTCCTCCAGGTGACCCGGAACCATATCCCATAAAAATGAAAGCAATCGGCAGTGCAAGTAGAGGCAGAAAATTGTAAAGTCGTTTCATAGTTTTAAAAATTTTATTGGTTAGAATTTGATTTATTTAACACCTAAACAAAAAATGCCGGCCATTGTTCAAGCCGACATTTAATAAATTGTTTAAATGGCAATAAAACCATTCTATGAAGCACTGATCTTTATTCTATGAATGGTATAAAGGATGGAGTATAAGTAGTCTTTTCCCGCCTTTACTTCACCAATTCAAAAACCTTAATATTTAGGATTTAAACCCATGTTATAAAAAATAAATGAATACATATCTGCGTACTCCTCGATAATTTTGGAAGTGGGCTTGCCAGCTCCGTGACCAGCTTTTGTTTCGATGCGAATAAGGGTAGGATTATTACAACCCTGGTTTTTCTGTAGCTCAGAAATAAACTTGAACGAATGTGCTGGCACAACCCTGTCATCGTGATCGGCAGTGGTTACCATGGTAGCCGGATAACAAACGCCCGGAGAAATAGTATGCAAGGGTGAATAATCAATTAAATATTTAAAAGCTTCAGCTTCGTCGCTGCGGCCATAATCGCTTGCCCAGGCCCAGCCAATGGTAAACAAATGATAACGCAGCATATCCAAAACACCAACGGCAGGCAGTGCTACTTTGAATAGTTCAGGGCGCTGGGTCATTACGGCTCCAACCAACAATCCTCCATTTGAAGCACCATTGATAGCCAGGTAGTCCGGTGAAGTAATTTTATTATCAATCAGGTATTGTGCGGCGGCGATAAAGTCGTCAAAAACATTTTGCTTTCTTTCAAGTGTACCCGACAAATGCCAATCTTCACCATATTCACCTCCGCCACGTAAATTGGGCATGGCAAACACTCCGCCCTGTTCAAGCAGAAGCAGCCGAGTGATACTGAAACTGGGTGTTAAACTAACATTAAATCCACCGTATCCATAAAGAAGGGTTGGGTTTTTGCCATCCATTTCGATTCCCTTTTTATGAACAATAAACATCGGCACTTTGGTTCCATCCTTGCTTTTATAAAATACCTGCCTGGTTACATATTCTGAGGCATCAAAATCTATTTCAGGATTACGATAAATTGTCGATTCGTTTTTGTCAATATCATATTTAAATATGGTTGAAGGGAAGGTGAATGAGGTAAATCCATAAAAAGCAATATTGTCATCTTTCTCACCATTGAATCCCGCCAGTGTGCCAATCCCGGGCAGGTTCAGATCATCAAGTTTATTTCCATTCATATCAAAAATATAGGCTTTGCTTGATGCATCCTTCATATAAACGGCCACTATCTTTCCTCCTGCAAGCGAAATTCCTTCAAGCACTTCTTCCTGTTCAGGAATCAACGGTTTCCAGTTTTTCTGTTGAGGTTTGGAAGGATCAACAATTAAAATCTGGTATTTCGGTGCTTTCCAGTTTGTTTTTACCAAAAGATTTCCTTTATGGTCATCAACCACAGAGTAATCGTTATCGAAACCTTCAACCAGGCTAATAAACTTTGAGCTTTTCGCGGTAAGATCTCTAAAATACAGAGCATTGCCAGTAGTACTTTCGGTTTCGTAAAGCACCAGGAATCTTTCATCATCGGTAACATCAGCGTAATAGTTCCTCAGGGGTTGCTCTTTATTTTCATGAATTAAAATATCCTTAGACTGAGGAGTTCCTACTTTGTGGAAATAAACCTTATGAAATTCATTCTTTTCAGACAGTTCACTACCGGTAGGTTCATCGTAACGGCTGTAATAAAAGCCATCGCCCTGCCACGAAATTCCAGAAAATTTGATCCATTCCAGGTGGTCGTCAAGCTTTTTACCACTTTCAATTTCCATAACAAAAACTTCGTTCCAGTCCGATCCGGCCTTGGCAATACCGTAAGCCAGGTATTTCCCATCCTTCGATACATCATAACTGGCAAGGGCTACCGTACCATCTTCCGAAAGTGAGTTTGGATCGAGCAACACACGCGCTTCATCATCAAGGCTCTCTTGTACATATAAAACGCTCTGGTTTTGCATGCCATCATTTTTAAAGTAAAAATAACGATCACCCTTTTTAAAAGTCACACTGTATTTTGCATAGTCCCAAATCTCTGTCAACCTTTGCTTAAATTGATTACGGAAGGGAATTTTTTCTAAATAGCCAAAGGTTACTTCGTTTTGCTCTCCTACCCAGGCTTCGGTTTCCTCCGATCGATCATCTTCCAGCCACCGGTACGGGTCGGCAATCTGTGTACCATGGTAATCATCAACCACATCACCCATTTTGGTTTGCGGATAATTTAATTTCTCTTCTTGCATACATGCTTGCATCATAACAATCCCTGAAACAATGATCAGGAAATAAAGTTTTCTCATTGCCTTAATTTTTTTATGTAGTGATTTGAATTTATTTACTTTGCAGGGCGCAAAAGTAATGAATTAGTTCTTGCGTTATGCGTTAAGAGTTTAGCGTTAGACGTTTTAGGTTGATGATGTGATAATTAAATGAACAATAATTGACGAATAATAAAATGAAAAAGAAAATCAGGTCGATGTCGGCTTACAGAATAGATGTACCACCTGAAGGTGATTTTGACGATTACAGAAACAAGCAACGCATTGATTATATGAGTTCAGTACATGATGAATATGGAAATATTGTTGAAGAGATGAAATTTGATGATTTCGGAGAGGTAACCGGGAAATCGCTCTATACGCATGATGAAGGCGGAAATTTGTCTGGTGAGGAAACTTATAACGAATTTAACGAACTCGAGGAAAAGCTCTCCTACGAAAGAGATAAAAATGGCAGGGTTGTAAAGGAATATATCCATTACCTGGATGAAACAAAAGACACTATTCTTTATAACTACAATAGCGATGGTAAACTGGTCGGCAAGACTTTGAAGGATGAAGACGGTGAAATAGAAAAAGAAGAAAAGATCGAATATAGCGGTGAATTCGTTACCGGTGAGGAAGTAATTGAAGAGGGTGAGCTGGTAAAGAAAAACCAATTTAAAGTGGATGAAAAGGGCAATGTTCTTGAAGCCGAAGTAATGAATGAGGAGGAAGAATTCAGGCTGGTGAATGATTACGATGAAAACGGAAACCGCGTTAAACAACTGAAATATGATGTTGATGGAACTCTGGTTGAAAAACTGGTGTACAAATACGATGATAACAACCGGATGACTGAGATTATGGAAGAAAATCCATACAAAAAAAACACGGTGCTTATTGGCTATGATGAGCATGGAAACGCCTCGATTCAAAAGGAACTTAACCGCGATGGTGGCATAAACCATGAACTGGAACGCGATTACGATGAAGATGGTAATGTTATCGAGGTTCGGGCGTTCTTAACCAGCCAGGGACAAAACATGGCGCGAAAGTATATATTGGTTTATGAGTATGAGTTTTTTGATTAGCTTTCTTAAACTCCCCCTAAAGCGGAAGACTTCCATCTCTTACTGTAAATTAATTTTCAATGGTGTGTGAATTGACCTTGAATGAAACATTGAATCCTCGTTTCAGTCTACTGTTACGAGAAGTTAAATACCACCAGCCAGCCTTCCTTTAAAGGCAAAACAAAAAAAAGCGATTTTTTTTTACATCACAAACAATAATCTACGAAATGTTTCGTAATTTAAAGTACGAATGTTTTCGTAGAAGGCAAAAATGGAGTTTTGGAGTGATGCATGTATTTACTGAGGATCGAAACATAAATTCCAATTTTCCAGCTTGCTGAAGGTAAGCAACAAAGCGTAAAACCAAACAAATAAGGAACCTTAATATGAGTGAGAAAGAACTAAAGCCCACCGAATCGGAACTCGAAATACTGCAGGTACTTTGGGCTAAAGGCCCTTCGCTGGTACGTGCCGTAAACGATGAGCTAAGTAAAACCCGCGAGATTGGTTATACCACCACATTAAAACTAATGCAGATCATGTCAGAGAAGGGGTTGTTATCAAGGTCGAAAGAAGGGCGTGGACATATTTACCATCCCCTGGTAGAGCAATCCGCCACCCAAAAACAAATGCTCAATAAAGTCCTTAATGGTGTATTTGGCGGCTCAGCCTCAACCCTTGTGATGCAGGCACTGGGCAATCACCATGCTTCAGAAGAAGAATTAAACGAAATTAAAAATTATATCAACCAACTTGAAGGAGGTAAATCATGAATTATTTACAGGATTTAATGTCCGATCAAACCATCTACAGCCTGGGATGGACCATCGTACACTCTCTATGGCAGATACTCATCGTTACTGTTTTGCTCAGGGTACTGCTCCATCTTTTCAAAAATGCCTCTACAAATTTCAGGTATCTGCTGTCAGCAACATCGCTGGTGCTGATCCTGGTTGCAGGTATTATAACATTTATAGGTGTTTATTCAAATTATCAGCCCGAAACAGTTGCATCAACAGTGGAAGAAAAAGGCATTTTCGGATCGTTGTTGTCACAAACCGCAATAAGCGAACAATTCTCAATCCTGTCAATTCCGGCTTTGATAGCAGAAAAATACACGATTGTTAAGGCCTGGCTTGAAATGAATTTATCGCTTATCGTTATGCTATGGATGGCAGGAATTTTACTTTTCATGCTAAAATTTACAGCCAATCTTTTTTACGTCCAACGGCTCAAACATTATGGTACCAAGAGTGTATCCAACGAGTGGCAGGCAATGCTTAAGGGATTATCCGATAAGATCGGTGTAAAAAAGCAGGTACAAATACTTGAGTCGGTTTTTGCGAAGGGGCCCATGGTTATTGGCCACCTTAAGCCGGTTATTCTGCTACCGGCAGGGTTGCTCTTTTCGATGCCGATTGACCAGATTGAAGCCATTTTTGCACACGAGTTGGCACACATCAGGCGCAAAGATTATTTAATCAACACCCTGAAGGCCATACTCGAAGTCATTTTCTTCTATCATCCTGCCATGTGGTGGATTTCTTCCATATTTGATGAGGAGCGCGAGCATTGCTGCGATGATATTTCACTTTCCGTTTCAATTGATCCTATGGCTCTTTCAAAAGCTTTGGTCAGCGCCGAAGAATTCCGTATGCGGGCACCCAGGCTGGCAGCAGCATTTATCAAAAAACATCACCAACTTTATAAAAGAATAAGACGTATGAACACAAAAAAACACAAAACACAAAAATTCAACGGCAGGCCAGTGGCCCTCGCTGTGATCTTAACAGGGCTTATCGCCTTTGTTTTGAGCTCTTCCTTCACCGGTTCCGACGGACTGGTAAACCTGGATTCTATGATGCCCGGCCATTCAACAATGGTTGAAGAGGCAGATTATTTGATTGGCCCTTCAGAAATGGCTTTAAATTTTCAACCCGATGGCGATGAAAATAAACCTATGAAAATTACCACTGACGATGGCAACACGTACAAGGTCTACTTTAAAGAAGGCCCCGATGGTAAAGAAATTAGTGAAGTATGGCTGGATGGTAAAAAAGTCCCTGAAAATAAATGGAAAAACAACGAAAACTTTTTTATAAGCGATGAAAAATTGAAGCAAGAAAAACCTGACGAAAAAGAGATTGCTGAACTTAAAAACAATTTAAAAAAATTATCCGCTAAAACAGAAAACATGCAGGATATGCTTGCGGATTATAAAAAGGTATTATCTGCTTCTGACGAAGGCATAAGCCAGAAACAAAAAGACTATTATAAAAAAATGTATTACACCCTGGATGAAACTGAAAAAAACCTCAAAAGCCTTCAGGCCAAAATCTCTGAAAAGAATGATGCTCTCGCTGCAAACGAAATTGAAAAAGCGAATCAGATAATGATCAACCAAAAGGAGACGCTGGTAAAAATGTATGCAATGATGGAGCAACTAGAAACGGCTAAAATGGATCTCAGCGAAGCCGAACAGAAGAAAATGTATGAGGAACAAATGAAAATGAAAGAGAAACAGGAGGAGATGCTGAAGAAAGAAAGGTGGACCAAGTTTCAGGCAGTTATGAAATACGAAATGATTGAAGATGGGATCATCAAAAAAGGAGATTACGCTACTATTGAATTGTCCACCGACGTATTGAAGGTAAATGACAAAAAACAATCGACAAAAAGCCACGAGAAATACCTGAAATTAATGTACAAAGTAACCGGTGAAAAGCCTAACCCAGATGCTCCCTATGGTTTTATCATCGATTGATATTATTTTAATATTTCCCTCATAACATACCATTTCATTTTGCAGGCCCGGGAGTTTTTCCGGGCTTTTTTTTTAGCCTCAGTTTTTCACGGAACAAAACCTAACATTTTTTAAAACCTGTTAGGTTTAAGATGAACTGTTCCGGGAATAATCCGTTTATTTGTCAAACAATAACAAGCCATGGCAAAACACTTTCACGATAAATCCACGGATCGCGAACCACCAAAGAAAAAGGTGACCCGCGAAGGCCTGAAACGCTTTTTTCGTTTGTTTCGCTTTATCCGGCCACAGAAGTACACATTTATGGCGGGCTTGTTTTTTCTGATCCTGGGCAGCCTGACAACGCTCATTTTCCCTATGTTGATGGGCGATCTGCTTGATTCGGCCAATACCCGTGCCATGGAGGAGATCAACAAAATCGGGATGATATTGATAGGCATCTTTATTGTTAATGCTGTTTTCTCTTTTTTCAGAATTTACCTGTTTGCAGTTGTAACACAAAAAACCCTTGCATTGCTCAGGCAAACCACGTACAACCACCTCATCAAGCTGCCCATGGCATTTTTTTCAAGCCATCGTGTTGGTGAATTGAACAGCAGGATTTCATCGGACATTGCACTACTGCAGGAAACCTTCACCACTACAATAGCCCAGTTTATCAGGCAAACCATTACGATAGTTGGCGGCATAACAATTCTCACGATTATTTCCCCACAACTTACTGTATTTATGCTGGCCATTGTTCCGGTAATTGCAGTTGTAGCCCGGCTCTTCGGAACATATATCCGAAAGCAGTCGAAGGAAGCCCAAACCAAAGTAGCCGAATCCAATACCATTGTTGAGGAAACCCTCCAGGCTATCACCAATGTTAAGGCTTTTGCCAACGAAGCCTTCGAATCGTTGCGCTACAAGAGAAAAACTGATGAAGTAATTTATGTTTCGCTGAAGGGAGCCAAATGGCGTGGATTGTTTGTTTCCTCAATATTCCTTGCCATGTTTGGATCAATCGTTGGTGTGATTTGGTACGGTGTGTACCTGGTTAACCAGGGCGAAGGAATGACTACTGGTGACCTGTTTAAATTTGTATTGTATACAGTTTTTATTGCCGGATCCATCAGTGGGATGGCCGATTTTTATTCGCAAATCCAAAAAGCGATAGGGGCTACCGAAAATCTTTTAGACATTCTTGATGAGACATCGGAAGTAATTTCAGTTAATGGAGCGAGAGAAGAATGTGTTTTAGGAGAAGTTGAATTTCAAAAAGTTTCATTCACTTATCCCGGGAGAAGGGATGTTGAAGTGCTTCGCCAGGTGGATTTCAATGTAAAGAAAGGTGAGCAGGTTGCCCTTGTCGGACCATCGGGTGCAGGTAAAACAACTATTGGAGCGCTGATGTTCCGCTTTTACGATCCCACATCCGGGCAAATCCTTATCGACAATAAACCCATCAACGACTACGATCTCAATAGCTTACGCAACAGGATGGCCATTGTTCCACAGGAAGTCATTCTATTTGGTGGTACAATCAAAGAAAATATAGAATATGGCAAACCCGGGGCTTCAGAAAGTGAAGTTACAGAAGCAGCCAGGCAGGCCAACGCGATGGAATTTATTGACCGTTTCCCGGAAGGACTAAACACAATTGTTGGTGACAGGGGCATCCAGCTCTCTGGTGGACAAAGACAAAGGATCGCCATTGCACGAGCCATTCTGAAAGATCCTGACATCCTCATCCTCGATGAAGCTACCAGTTCCCTCGATGCCGAGTCGGAGAGCCTGGTACAATCGGCACTTGAATTGCTAATGAAAAACAGGACCTCCATTATAATCGCACACCGTTTATCCACGATCCGAAAAGCAGATAAAATCATTGTCATCGACAAAGGAAAGGTAATGGAAACCGGAAAACATGATGAACTTATTGCAGTGGAAAATGGCATTTACCGCAACCTGAATGCCCTGCAGATTGATGTACTGGCCTAACTCAATTTTTCTGAAGTCCATTGCCCTGTAACATGCAATTAGGTTCACCTATAACTTTTGTGCTTATGCAGTTCAAAATAAACCTCACCCCCGGAAACACAAAAACAAGCATGTTACAAATTTTTCCTTCTTTTTTCCAAACTTTTAACCATCTTTGTATTGGGGAAAAATCAAAACATGGAATCCGGCAAACAACTCTACAACCATAAATACGATTGGTATATCATTATTGGGCTGGCAATAATCAAACTAATCGTCCATTTTGCAACCAACACCAATTATGGGCTTCATCGCGATGCTTACCTTTACATTGCACAAAGCGATCACCTTGCATGGGGTTATATCAGTGTTCCACCATTCACAGCTACTTTGATCCAGTTTTCGAGGTGGTTGCTAGGTGATTCGGTATTTGCAATGCGTTTTTTCCCTGCCCTTGCCGGTGCAATAAACATTGTTTTAATCGGTGCCATGGTTAAAGCGATGGGCGGACGCCGACTGGCTATTGTCCTGGCTTGCACAGCATATCTTTTGTCACCAGCATTTTTAAGGGCCAATACCATGCTACAACCAGTAACATTCAACCATTTATTCTGGCTGCTTTCTGCATATTTTTTAGTCAAGCTTATTGCATCACGCGACCCGTGGTATTGGATTGCCATAGGAATTACTGCAGGTATTGGATTTATGAATAAATATTCGGTGGTTTTCATTTTCACCGGACTATTCCTCTCCTTACTTACTACAAGCGAACGAAAATGGTTCACAAGCAGATATTTGTATCTTGGGTTTTTCATCGCTATACTTATTGCACTACCAAATATCTTCTGGCAATACTGGCATAACTGGCCAGTTGTTTATCACATGGAACTGCTACAGGAATCGCAATTGGTTAATGTTGAATACACAGGATTTCTTCTGATGCAATTGTTGATGAACATGAATGTGGCCATTATCTGGCTTGCCGGTCTGGCATTCTTTTTATTCATGCGCCAGGGGAAAGCATACCGAACACTGGGATTTATATTCTTGTTCACTACCCTGGTTTTGTTGTTTTTGCGTGGCAAGCCATATTACACCCTTGGGCTCTATCCTATGCTATTTGCAGGAGGTGGCATCGCTTTTGAAATATGGTTTCAAAAAAGAGCCAGGGCAGTACCCTATCTGGCTATAGCTTTGATGGCCATATTTCTGGTCCCTATTCTACCCATCAGCCTGCCTGTATATTCGTATGAGAAAATGGAGCATTATGGAGAATGGGCCTCAGGTTATGGCATGAAAGAGGCTCTCCGGTGGGAAGATGGTGAGTATTATTCGCTTCCACAGGATTATGCAGACATGACAGGATGGGAGGAAACTGCCAAAAATGTTGCTGACCTTTACCACTCATTTGGTGAAGATGAAAAATCGAAAACGCTGATCTATGCCTCCAATTACGGACAGGCCGGTGCCATTATGCTTTACTCGGAAAAATATGATTTACCACAACCAGCCTGTTTTAACGGCAGTTTTGTTTTTTGGCTCCCCGATTCCATTTCCGTTGATCGCGCCATCATGGTAGAAGACTGGCAACAGGATGATTCAGGTTTATTTAATAGTATTGAATTAATTACACAGGTTAAAAATCCGTATGCCCGCGACAAAGGCTATGTTTACTTTGCCATCGAGCCGCATAACGATATTAATGCAAAATGGACTAAATTGGTTCATGAGCGGAAAATGCAATTCTCAAGAAAACTAAAGCGGGCCGAGAAGAAAAGGTTGAAGAATTTGCAAATTAAAAATTGAGGGATATTCACCTTTGAATTATCTCATTTCCTTTGTTGAATGATAACTCACCGGAACTGTCAGCACAACCCGTGTACCTGGGTTGGAGCTACCAGGGTATTTTTCGAAATACTGGATGGAGGTTTTGGTACCAAGTTTTTTACCAAGTATTTCCAGACGTTTCCGGGTCATTTTTGCACCCAGATTTAAATGCCGTTCATTATACGAGGTATTGCTTATTGTATTTTTTATTCCAACACCGTTGTCCTCAACTGCAATTATTAACGTACCTGGTTCCTGCAGGCTGAATGAGATACCTACCCTGCCTTTATCGCCAATGGCTGAAACACCATGCCATACGGCATTCTCAACGAAGGGTTGAATGATCATGGAAGGTATCATTAATTCTTCTTCCTCAATACCAGCATCAAATTCAATTTTGTATTCGAACTTATGCTCCATTCTCAGTTGTTCGAGTTCCAGGTAATTCTTTATTCTGTTAATTTCTTCATCAAGTTTGATCATGTTAGAGTTTGTGGCATTAAGGTTCTGCCTGATCAAACGGGCAAATTTTGACACGTAGGAACTTGCCTCCTCTGCCTTTTTCTGAAGAAGATAGTTTTGAATAGATGAAAATGCATTAAAAATAAAATGTGGATTCATCATCGACTGAAGGGCCTTTTGCTCCAAAATGATCAACTGGTTATCCATTTCCAGAAGCACCTTTTGGCGTCTTATCCTGGTTAGAATCGCCCAAATAATCAACCCTGAAACCAATAAAAAGAGGCCAACATAAAAAAGTGGTTGCTCCCATAACGTTGCCGAAACCTCAATCTTAAAATCAACTGGTGTGCTAAATTCCGTTCCTGGTTTTTGGGCTTTTACACGAAAAACATAACTTCCCTTATCCAAATTTTGATATACCACTTCGTTGGCTGTTCCAACTGTCCAACCAGGGTCAAGTCCTACCAATTGGTACGAGTAAACAACCGGTGAAGATGAATAATTAACACAACTGAATGAAAAATTGATCTTGTTTTCGCCCGTTAATAATAATTCCTTCTGTGCCAGGTTAGCTTCTGTGCCATTTAACTGAACAGATCTAAAATAAGGTATTGGTATTTTGGTTTTCACATCCCTAAGGCTTGCGTCAGGTATTATCGTCAAACCATCATCAGAAGCTACAAATAAGGTATCGCTAAAAACCAACATATCATTAATTTTTCCAAAATTAATGTTCATCAGGGTAAGTTCAACTTCTCCATCATCAATAATTTCCTCCGGATGGTCACACACAAAAATATTGTGGACTGTTGATAGAAATAAAGATGGTTTATGGTAGGCCATATTCGTGACCATTAAATCGATAGGCTTATTTATTGCCTTCGTAAGACTGTAAATCCTATTGTTGCAGGAAATATAAATACTGTCACCCTCTACATTATAAACTTCAATTGAATCATTAATCTGAAGGTAGCCTGTGATTATTTTATTGTTAAAGGCCGACAATTGCTGATATGGAAATGCTTTTCCATCTTGGAAAATGTAATTTTTCTTTGCATTTATTATTAAATCGTTATCCAGATTGAAAAAAATATTATGAATGCGTTCACCAATATCAATCTCCTCTATTTCCTTAAAATAGTTTTCATTACTAACAGACAATATAAAGGATTGTGAAAATGAAAATATTTCATCAGTCACCGGGCTTATTGCAATGTTTTTTATGCCCCCGTAGTGCCTTTTATTGCTGTGATATTTATACCGGATTTGTTTCGTTGACCTGTCGGGTTCCACATCAATCAATGCATGAAACTTTACACTTTTTTCCCCGGTAATCAGCGTTTTATCATCAAGGTAATACAATTGGTTAAACCTACTCTCATCATCAATAAAATCAAGCAAAAGTATTTCATGACTGTTATACAAATAAATTTGTTGCCCATTGGTCATCCATACTCCACCAGGATAAGCGCATAATGCTGATATTCCTGAATTCCTGAATTCAGTTGTCTCTATGTGTGTATGAACATTATAGCTTGGACTAATTTTTAAAACACGATTGTTTACAGATGTTACCCAAATATTTCCTTCATGGTCCTGAATGACTGCCTGGGCCTCATTTAAGCCGATGCGATTTATAATTGAATTATTCTTTACAATAAATATCCCATATTCATAAGTAGCAAACCAATACACACCATCATCCGCTTCGATTACAGAAGTAGAGGCAAAGTTGGACATAACATGATTTTTCATACTGAGAACCAGGCTATCTCCTGTATAGGTGAACATCCATCTTGTTGTGTCAGATTTAGAGGTAGCATGAATAACATATTTATCAGCATTTAATTTATAACCCTCCCTAAAATAAAAATCATCAGAAACCAGCCGTGGTTCCTCCCGAAAATCATTCAGAGTATATAGGCCCGACCTGGCCCATAGTAAAAAACCCTCTTTGGAGGTTTTGTGAATAAAATATACTGCCATCCCCTCACGAACAATGCTAAATCTTTTGAACGGTTTGGATGGAAATATGAATATCTTAACCTGATCATGGGCATCTAACGAGAAAATTTCTCGACTATGATGTGTGTAGAAGTAAATGGTTGAATCAGTGTCCTGAAAAAAATTCCTGAAGAAATGTTTGCTTTCCAAATCACTTAAAAAGGGGGCGTTGCTTTTGTTGTAAATTTTGTTTTGATAGAAATAGTTCATCGAACCATTTAAATTGAAGAACCATAAACGACCCTGCTCATCTTCTTTGATCTTCACAATTTCATTACTATTCAGGCCATTCTTTTTACTATAACTGGTAAAAATAGAGCCATCATACCTGGCAACACCAGCATCAGTGGCAAACCAAATAAACTGTTTGCTGTCGCTATAAACCTGGTAAACTGTACCGGATGGCAATCCATCTTTGGTTGTATATTCCTGGATGTATGGATTTTGTGCCAGTAAATTTATTCCAGCGAAAAGTGAAAATAATACAAAGAGGATGAATTCTTTTTTCAAGATAACAAAATTACATTTTTGGTTTGATTAATAGCTGTTTAACCTTTTCGATAGCTGAAGAAATATTTAGTACCTCAATTCCTGGCTTCAATGGCCATCCATTTTCAACAGGTGAAACCACTATTGTTGCATCTGGCTTAATATCATCAATAGCTGAATAGGTGCCACTTGTCAACACTGGTGATGTGCTTGCTTTACATTCGACAGCAATTAGCTTTCCACGGTATGTGAGAATAATATCTATTTCTGCACCATTTGAAGTCCTGTAAAAATAGAATCCTCCTTTCGGGAAACTACCAAACAAGTTTGCAAAGACCAGGGCTTCCCATGCCGCCCCCATGGAAGGATGACCAGCCAATTGATTGAACTCGGAGATCCCAAGTAAAGCATTTGTTAAACCTGTATCAGCAATATAAATCTTTGGCGATTTAATAAGTCGTTTTCTTGTTTTGGCCAGATATGGGGGCAGAAGCCGCAACATGAAAGTTGAAGACAAAAGATCAGCATAATTCTTAGCAGTAACAGAACTTACACCCAAAGAAGCCGCAATTAGCGAATAGTTTACAATCTGGCCATTGAGGTTTGCCATCATCATCCAAAGCTTTTTCATTGTAGCAGGTGAAAAACCCGACCAAAGCAATAAGTCTCTTTCGAGGAATGTTGTTATAAAATCCTCACGCCATTCAAAGGATATGTTTTCATCTTCTGCTAGTAAACTTCGCGGGAAGCCGCCACGAAGCAAATACTTATCTGATGAATAGCCCTCAGGCAATTCATCAATTAAAAATGGTGTTAAATATTTATAAGTGATCCTTCCGGCAAGACTCTCAGAACTCTGCTTCAACAAATCTCTTGATGCGGATCCTAAGATAAGAAAATGACCCGTCCCTCCCCAATCATCAACAAGACTTCGTAACAATGGAAATAAATCCGGTCTTCGCTGTATCTCATCAATGCAAATTAGCTTTTCTTTGTTAGCAGCTAAAAACCATTCGGCATTCTCAAGCTTTTGAATATCCGCTGGTCGCTCTAAATCGATGAATACCACTTCTTTTGAAATACTTCCAATGATATACTTAGCGAGAGTTGATTTACCACATTGTCTGGGCCCAAGTATAGCAGTTACAGGATTGTGCTCAATACCTCTTAAAACTTCCTTTTCAATTTTTCTTGGGTAATACATCGGATTCGCTTTAAATGACTTTACCATGCAAATTTAAAATAAAACTTTAAATTTACATGGT
>Ga0070729_10000637_pt1 | contig 68772 bp, 55 predicted proteins | sample tdDd472_FD_66725 | JGI IMG/M metagenome (GOLD analysis project Ga0070729, IMG submission 66725) | Marine sediment microbial communities from the Atlantic coast under amendment with organic carbon and nitrate - tdDd47.2 | ecosystem: Environmental > Aquatic > Marine > Coastal > Sediment | place... | reverse complement strand
CGTAGGCTTCCCTCCATTCTCCCTTGAAAATTTTATCCTGCCATTCCGGCATAACATTTTCCACGGGACAGCCCCAGTGGCAAAAGGGGACGCCGCAGTCCATACAGCGTGCTGCCTGTATTTTTCGCTGTTCCTCGGGGAGCAGTTTTTCTACTTCACCATAGTCCTGTATCCGTTCTTCAACGGGACGGTAGCCCGATTCTCTTCTTTTAGTATTGAGAAAACCCTTTGGATCACCCATTAGTATGTTCCCTCCAGTTCCTGTTCTTCTCGTATATCTTCGAGCTTTTTATCGATGAGCTCGATTTTCATCTCATTAAGGGCCCGCTTGTATTCAAGGGGCATTACTTTTACAAATTTTGGCAGGTATTCGTACCAGTGTTTAAGAATATCTTTTGCCCGGTCACTGTCGGTGTGTTCGATATGTTTTTTCAGAGTTTCGATCATGAAATCCTGGTCATCGAAATCACGAACCGGAGAGAGCTCAACCATCCCCTTGTTGCAAAAGAAATCAAAGGAACCGTTTTCATCAAGGACGTAAGCAATACCGCCGCTCATGCCTGCTGCAAAGTTTCGGCCGACCTTACCCAGTACAATTACACTTCCGCCAGTCATGTACTCTGCACAGTGGTCTCCGGTTCCTTCTACTACGGCAGTGACGCCGCTGTTTCTGACACAGAAGCGTTCTCCCGCAACGCCCCGGATATATGCCTCTCCGCCTGTAGCTCCGTAGAGTACCGTATTACCGATAATGATATTTTTTTCCGGTTCAAAGGTTGAACCCGCGGGAGGAACCACAATCAGGCGTCCTCCAGAGAGTCCCTTACCGAGATAATCGTTTGCATCTCCTTCGAGCCGGAAGGTAACGCCCTTTGCCAGGAAACTTCCAAAGCTCTGGCCGGCGCTTCCCCGGAAGGTGCATTGGATGGTGTTATCCGGCAAACCTTCCTCTCCATAAAACTGAGAAATCTCGTAAGAGAGCATCGCCCCCGTGGCGCGGTCAATATTTTTTATAGGCATTTCAATGTAGACATTAAAATCTTTTCCCTCAGCCATGGCCGGCTTGGCCCTTTCAATCAGTTTTCGGTCGAGAATGTCGTTTATTTTGTGCACCTGGTCTTCGATACAGAAGCTCGCCTTTGTGTCAGCTTCGGCGGGGCGTGTAAGAATTGCCTCAGGATTGACTGTCTTCCCTTTCCAGTGAGAAACATCGTCACGTTTTTTCAGCAGGTCCGTACGGCCGATCAGGTCATCAAACTTTCTGATTCCGAGGCCTGCCATGATTTCCCGTACTTCCCGGGCAATGAACTGGAAATAGTTAATCAGGTATTCAGGCTTGCCGGTGAATCGTTTGCGAAGATCAGGGTGCTGGGTAGCGACCCCGACAGGACAGGTGTTGAGATGGCATTTACGCATCATCACGCATCCCATCATGATAAGCGCCGCTGTACCGAATCCGAACTCTTCAGCTCCCAGGATGCCGGCTATGACAATGTCTCTTCCATTTTTCAGCTGTCCATCGGTCTGGAGACGAACCCGTCCCCTGAGGTCATTGAGAACCAGGGTCTGGTGAGTTTCAGCGATACCGAGTTCGAAGGGGAGCCCCGCGTGTTTTATTGAACTCTGGGGAGATGCGCCGGTTCCACCGTCAAAGCCGCTGATGAGTATGTTGTCCGCATGGGCCTTGGCCACACCGGCAGCAATCGTACCGACCCCGGCTTCTGATACCAGCTTGACGCTGATGCGGGCATTGGGGTTGGCGTTCTTCAGGTCATAGATCAACTGGGACAGATCTTCTATAGAATAAATGTCGTGGTGAGGCGGCGGGGAAATAAGTGTTACCCCGGGAGTTGAATACCTGGTCCGGGCAATAATTTTATCAACCTTGTGTCCCGGAAGTTGACCACCTTCTCCCGGTTTGGCGCCCTGTGCCATTTTTATCTGGATTTCATCAGCATTGGCAAGATAGTTGCTGGTGACGCCAAAGCGCCCTGAAGCGACCTGTTTGATTGAGCTGCGGGGCCAGGTGCCGTCGCTTTTTTTCCTGAAGCGTTTCGGATTCTCTCCGCCTTCACCTGAATTGCTCCGGCCGCCGATATGGTTCATGGCAACGGCAATCGCCTCGTGGGCCTCTTTGCTTATTGAACCGAAGGACATGGCGCCGGTTGTGAGTCGTGCCATGATCAGTTCTTCTGATTCAACCTCTTCGACAGGGATGGCGACTTGAGGTTTAAAGTCAAAAAGTCCCCTGATAAAGGAAGGTCGGCGGTTGTGTTCGTTAACAATTTTGGAGAATTCTTTATACTTCTGGTAATCATTGGTTCTGGTTGCCCACTGAACCATATGAATGGCCTCAGGGCTCCAGGCGTGTTTTTCACCTCCCTTTCGGTAGCTGTAAACACCTTCAGATTCAAGAAGCCTGCTTGTATCAGCGAAGGCCTTTTGATGCTGCATCAGCGCTTCACGGCCCAGTTCATTCAGGCCGATACCCCCGATGCGGGAGGCAGTACCGGTGAAATAGAGGTCTACCAGTTCACCGGAAAGACCGACAGCTTCAACAATCTGGGCGCCCCTGTAACTTCTAAGTGTGCTGATTCCCATTTTAGAGAGTACTTTTAAAATACCCTTGTCAACAGCCTTGATGTAATTGTCTTCAAGTTTATTGTATTCTTTCCCTTCGGGGAATTTATTTTCTTTTACGAGAGCAGCAAGAGAAGCATAGACTCCGTAGGGGTTGACCGCACTGACCCCGTAGCTGAAAAGCAGGGCAAAGTGCATGACTTCTCTCGGCTCGCCGCTTTCAAGAATAATACCGCAGGCTTTTCTTTTTTTCTGCCTGATGAGGTGGTGGTGAACACCCGCGCAGGCCAGAAGAGATGGAATCGGCACATTATTTTTATCTGTTTTTTTATCAGAAAGAATCAGAAAGTTGATTCCCCGGTCAATAGACTCCTCTGCTTTTATGCAAAGATTTTTCATTGCCTTTTCCAGGGCTTCTTCTCCGTCATTGGCCGGAAAGGTAATGTCGAGGGTGATCGATTTGAAATCAGGATTTTCACTGAGACGAATCGATTCGAGTTCCCGGTTGGTGAATATAGGCCGTAAATACTTGATCATTTTGCAGTGTGCCGGGGTCTCATCGAGGAGATTCGTTTCTGAACCGATGTAGCTGGTGAGAGTCATGACCAGTTCCTCCCGAATCGGGTCGATGGGAGGGTTGGTCACCTGGGCAAACTGCTGCTTGAAATAGTTGAAGAGGCGCTGCGGCTTATCAGAAAAAACCGCCAGGGGCGTATCGGTTCCCATTGACCCCGTCGGTTCCATGGCATTTTCCGCCATGGGCATAATTATTTCATTGATGTCTTCGCGGTTGTAGCCGTGAACATGCTGCAGGGTTCTCAGCTTTTCTTCCGGCATATCGATTTTTATTTTTTTATCGAGCTCAATGTCAGAAATTATTACGCGGTTTTCTTCCACCCACTGCCGGTATGGTTTCTGGTGAGCAATCTGATCTTTGATTTCCTCGTCGGGGATAATTCTTCCTTCTTCGGTGTCGACAAAGAGAAGCTTTCCGGGCATGAGGCGCCCTTTGTATTCGATTTTTTCAGCAGGGAAGTCCTGGACCCCTACCTCAGATCCCATGACGATCATGCCGTCTTTGGTGATGACGTAGCGTGAGGGCCGCAGGCCATTCCGGTCAAGGGTGCCGCCGATGTACCTTCCGTCACAAAAAACCATTGAAGCCGGTCCATCCCATGGTTCCATGAAGGTGGAATGGTACTCGTAAAAATATTTAAGGTCTTCGGGAATTGGATTTTTATCATTCCATGATTCTGGAATCATCATCATCAGGGCGTGGGGAAGTGAGCGCCCCGTGGCAACCAGCATCTCAAGGGCGTTGTCAAAGGAAGCTGAGTCACTTTTTCCCGGTTCGATAACAGGAAGTATCTTTTTTATATCCTCGCCGAAAACAGGTGAGGCAAAGGTCGATTCCCGGGCCTGCATCCAGAAACGGTTTCCCTTGACGGTATTGATCTCACCATTGTGGGCCAGAATTCTGAAGGGCTGTGCAAGATCCCATGATGGAAAGGTGTTGGTAGCAAAACGTGAATGGACCAGTGAGATGGCGCTTTCCATCCGCTCATCGCGCAGATCAGGGAAATAGCTTTTTACCTGATCCGGGGCCAGCATGCCCTTGTAGACGATAGTCCGTGATGAAAGTGAAGGAAGATAAAAAGAAGATCCTTCCTTGAGCTGCATGGATCGTATCGAAGTTTCCACCATCTTACGGATAATGTATGCCTTTCGTTCAAGGGTGACAGCATCCTGTTTCTTTTTTCCCGTAAAAAAAATCTGGTGTATTGCCGGTTCGGCATTCTTTGCGATTTTGCCAATGTCAGAGTCATCAACGGGAACATCGCGCCAGGCGACAACCTTCTGGCCCTCTTCACCGATAAGCCTTTCAAGCTCAGAGATACAGGCCTCTCGTTCTTTTTTATCATGGGGAAGAAACACAAGACCGGTAGCATAGGTTCCCTGGGGGGGAAGTTTTTCGACTTCCTCTGCATAGAAGGCATGAGGAATCTGAATCATGATTCCCGAACCATCACCGGTTTTGTTGTCGGCGCCTTCGGCACCCCGGTGTTCCATCCGCTCAAGGACTTCAAGGCCCCGCGTGATGATATCGAAGGATTTTTTTCCTTTTATATTAGCAACAAATCCGATACCACAGGCGTCATGCTCGTGGGAACGGTCGTATAATCCCTGGTTTTGAGGATAGTTGTTCATCTATCAGTACTCCTTTTCTGCCGGTTAAAGGTTTGTAGTGCCCTGTCTTTACGTTTTTCAGTGGGTAATTTTCAAGATAGTGACGGTACCTTTCTGCATCAATAAAAAAAATTCATGACCTTGTGCTTAATGTTACATCTGTGTAAAATAATGATACATATATGTACTATATGAGTTCGGTAGTCCTGTTCTTTTTAGCAGCACTAAATTAAGTAATTGAAAATTTAGCGCTACAGAAAAATGGTTTAAAGAAAATTCAGATTGATCAGAAAAAGCATCTTTAAATCAGAAAATGCCTAACCTGCAAGAGCCAATGATGTCGTGATGATTGAATATGTAAAGTATAATACGGCGGATGGGGCGAGTCAAGCCCCCGTTAGGTGGAAAGTGGCAGGTGATAAATATTAAAGGCGAAGATGAGCATCCTCGCCTTTAATATTTATCACCTGCCGGAGAGAAAATTCTCAATCAGATCGGCCACTGTTTCAGCGCCTCGCGTATTGATATGGAGTAAATCAATCAGGTAGAGAAATCCATTATCCTCTGAAATTTCATCAAAGCTTTTACCGAGCAGGTAGTGGCGGGCAAGGGCTTTGTACATAACCATATCAGGTGGGCCCTTATACCTTACCTTTAGCGGGGTCAGTTTTTTTACCAGGTTCTTGTCCATGGTTCTGTTCAGCGGCAGGAGGGCTACATTTTGTTCTGCCGCTACCTCCCTGATTATTGAACTGAACTCAGCTGCCCGTCGGTAGGCTTCACTGTTGATTTCTTCGCCAATGGGAGGAAGGGTGAGAAGGGCAATCTTTGCATCGGTTTTTTCTTTTAAGGTGCTGCATATTTCTGATAGATTTTCTCTGAACCATTTGGGGTCGCTTCTTTGAGGAAGTTTCATTTTTTTCACCTGTCGCCGGGAGACCGTCTCAACAAGAGTCCCGTTGGCGTCATTTGAACCAATCAGTATTGTGATAAAGGCGGGACGGCAGGCTGCAATAGTATCAATACGCTGCTTAAGATTATATGCCAGCTCAGAATTTATTCCACCGTTTATAAAGGTGAATTTTTTGTTGTTGAAGCGCTTTTCAAGAATATTAACATAGTTTATGCAGACTCTGCCGTGAGTGTTACTGTCGCCGGCGCAAAAAACAATTTTATTATCTGTAGATTGAGCCTTCAGGTTTTTAAGAAAATTATCAGGATTATTGGGGGGAAGTTTATTCGCATCATGATCGACATAAATGTATATTGTTGCCGATGCTATTGCGAGTATAACAAGTAAGATGCTAAATGCGATGAGTCCGCTTTTCATGATAAGTACCTCCTGTCGGTTATTTTACAACAGCTGCGAAGGCTATGATGGTCATGTTTATCATCGGGAGGTTTATTGTATGTTTATAGACAAACAAATATCCAGTTATTTTTTAAAGAAATAACTGGATAACTTCTTCTTGAATGGGTATTCTCCAATTTGGTATGAAAAAGTTCCCTTTTAATGATTGCCAGTTGATTTATTATATTGTAGAATTCTTTTATTATTAAAGCGGTCATACAATTTGTTCCCGGAGAAAGAACTTGACCCTCCGAGGCATCCTGTTTGAAATGTACTTCTTTAAATGAATAAACTCAGGAAACATATATTCCATGAATAAATTTGTCGTAACACAGCATTTTATTGAATCAGTTGAAAAGAAATTCCGGTTTCTTGATTCCGTCTTTCTTGGACTTCCTTTAAAGGGGATGCCTTCGGGGAAGCTTTTGTCAGAATTTCATGACCATGTTAACACGCATATTGACAGCGCTGAAAAGCCAGGGGATATCATTGACTCTTTCTTCCCCTCCGATGTGCCCGAAGAGGCTGTAATTGACAATTTGTACCGGGTTATAAAATATGTAGAACGTGAAGTGGTGCTTTTTGACGCTGTGGAAGACGCGGCTTTTGATCAAATTAATAATGTAAACGGTCCTAACTCTCTGGCCCATGTCATCAGTAACGCCATTGCTGACGGAAAATCAGAAGAGATCATTAAGGTGATTTCTGAAAACAGTATACGCCTGGTTCTAACGGCCCACCCGACCCAGTTTTATCCCGGAACCATACTTGGTATTATCAATGATCTCCAGGGAGCAATTCAGGAGAATGAACTGACTGATATAAGTACCCTGCTGCAGCAGCTTTCGTATACCCCCTTTTTCAGTAAGGAAAAACCGACCCCCTATGATGAAGCCCTCAGTCTTGTCTGGTATCTTGAAAATGTTTTTTATGACGCCGTGCTTTCAATACAGGAAACTATCTATAATGAGCTTCCGTTACACCTGGGTGAATTGATTAATCCTTCGCTTATTGAACTCGGCTTCTGGCCCGGGGGAGACCGGGACGGAAATCCCTTTGTCACCGCGGACACCTCCCTGAGGGTCGCTCATCGACTCAGGTCATCGATACTGCAGAAGTATTATGATGAAGTAAAACTGCTGCGCCGGAAACTTACCTTCAGGCCGGTGTTAGAAATGCTGAAAAATATTGAATCGGCCTTCCAGGCAGGCATCCTTTCTGAAGAGACTCCCCTTCTTCCTAAAACTGAAGTACTCGCCATTCTCGCGGATATTCAGGATATCCTTCAGGAAAAGTACAGTGGTATTTACCGGCAGGAAGTCGAAGGGCTTATCAATACGATAAAGATTTTCGGCTATCATTTTGCAACCCTGGATATTCGCCAGGACCGGGATACCCATCACGCTGTGTTGCGGGAAATCCTTGAGAGCCAGGGACGCTACGATGAATACGCTTCTCTCGATGTTTCTGAAAAAACCGTCTTCCTTCTTGATGGTGATACCGAAAATTTTACCGTCACTTCTGATATTGCAGGAGAGACCCTCCGCTGTCTGAACATAATAAAAACCATTCAGGAGTTTAACGGCGAAGAGGGGTGCAATCGATATATCATCAGCAACTGCTCAGGTGAAACTGATGTTATCGAACTCCTGGCGCTTTTTAAATACGCGGGGTGGGATCTTGCCGAGCTGACGGTGGACATTGTTCCTCTTTTTGAAACTGTTTCTGATCTTGATAATTCTTCTCTGGCAATGATACAGCTTTATCGGAACCGGCGTTATTTTAAACATCTTGAAAAAAGGAAGAAGAAGCAGACCATCATGCTTGGTTTCTCAGACGGTACCAAGGACGGGGGATACTTTACGGCGAACTGGTCTATCTATCGGGCCAAGGAATCTCTCACCGCCGCAGCCCGTGAATATGATATGGAAGTAATCTTTTTTGACGGCCGGGGCGGTCCTGCTGCCCGGGGCGGCGGAAAGACCCATAATTTTTATGCCTCTCACGGAAGGAGTATTGAAAATCGGCGGGTTCACGTGACAGTGCAGGGTCAGACCATCAGTTCTAACTTCGGGACCGCCATGTCAGCACAGTATAACATGGAGCAGCTGGTAAGTGCCGGTATCAAGAACAGTCTTTACGAGCAGTATAATCAGGATTTTCTCCCCGAAGACCGGGTTTTGATGGAAAAGCTTTCACGGCGCAGCCATGATGCCTACACGCAGCTCCGGGATCATGAAAAGTTTACCGACTACATGGTTGAACGAACTGCCATGCCGTACTATGGTCAGACAAATATTGGAAGTCGTCCTGATCGAAGAAAGGGACCGGAAAAATTTCAACTAAAAGATCTTCGTGCTATTCCCTTTGTTGCATCCTGGACATTGAACAAGCAGAATATTCCCGGGTTCTACGGCCTCGGGTATGCCCTGTCGAAAACCCTGAACGAAGATAGTGATGGAGCTTTAAAGGGCCTCTATCGGCGGTCGCGATTTTTTAGAACCCTGGTTGAAAACAGCATGATGGTTTTGAAAAAAACAAACTTCAATGTCACCCGCTACATCGAGCAGGACGATGAGTACCGCGACCTCTGGAATATGCTTCATGATGAATTTAATACAACCACTGATGCACTCCTTGAAATTGCAGAAGCCCGCCACCTCATGGAGAGAAACCCGAAGGACCGCCTTTCAGTTGAGCTCAGGGAAAAACTTGTACTTCCTATATGCGTTATTCAACAGTATGCCCTCTGTCGGCTTTTTGAGCTGAAACGGAATGATGGAACCGAAGAGCTTATGGAAAAATATACCCGCATGATTATCAGGTCATCCTACGGGATTATTAATGCGGGAAGAAATTCCGCCTGACCCAGGTTATTGAAGATCCCCTGTTAAAGGCGAGGATACCATCCTTTCCTTCAACAGGGGATCTTCAATAAATTTTTTTGAAATATTCTCTCTTATTGCTACATTGAATATACCTGTTTTCATGTGATTTCATTTTTTCTTTTATATCGTGTTTCTATTACAGCAGAAAAGCGAGGGGAGTATGGAATTCAGAAATTATGATAATATTCATGCCATGCTTTATGAAACCGTTGAGAAATGGCCTTCAAAGACGGCCTTTAGCTGGTTTAATGAGGATGATAGCACCGAGTCTGTGTCCTGGGAGGAGTTTTACCAGGACGTGAAAGGGACGGCAAAAAGTCTTATTGCCCTGGGAATAGAGAAGGGCGACAAGATAAATATCATCAGCTATACCAGTTATCGATGGATTTTAACTGATATGGCGGTTGTTTCAATTGGAGCATGTACTGTCGGCATCTATCAGACCAGTTTCGCTGCCGATTGTCAGTATATAATCGATCATTCTGAATCCGTCCTTATCTTCGCTGAAGACACGGCTCAGCTGGAAAAACTCTTTCATATAAAGGAAAAAATACCCCGGGTTAAACAGGTCATTCTCATGAAGGGAGAATGCAGTGATGATCCCTGGGTGATCAGCTACAGCGAATTTCTTGATCTGGGAAATTCAATTTCTCAAGGCGATCTTACAGAAAGACTCCAGGGGGTCTCGGCTGATGATCTTGCCATGATTGTCTATACCTCCGGGACTACCGGTGTGCCGAAGGGTGCCATGCTGACCCATGATAATGCCACATTTAATGCCCAGTCAATTACCGGTGCGGCACAGCCAGAAGATTACATGGAGCAGTTTTTGTTTCTGCCACTGGCTCATATATATGCCCGGGGCTGTGTCTATTACAGTATTTTAAACGGCCATACTCTTACTATCGCCCGAAGCATGGATACAATTGTTGAGGATATTAAAAAAGCACGCCCCCATTACTTTGCAAGTGTTCCCCGGGTTTTTGAAAAAATATACAGTAAGGTAATCAGCGGTGCTGAAGCGAAGGGCGGCTTTGCCCTGAAGATTTTTAACTGGGCTCTCAGGATCGGGTACCAGGTCAGCAATAAGTTATCCGACGGTATGCCCCTGTCAGGTTTACTTCGACTGAGGTACGGTATCGCGTCACTCCTGGTGTTTAAAAAACTTCAGGAGGCCCTGGGTGGAAGGCTTGAATACTGTAACTGTGGAGCCGCCCCCCTTGAGCCTTCTATTGCCAAATTTTTTCATGCCGCGGGTATTCTGATACTGGAAGGCATCGGCATGACAGAGAATATGACTTTCAGTAATGTTAACCGTCGGGATAATTTTCGCTTTGGCTGGGTTGGTCTTCCCGGTCCCGGGATTGAGCAAAAGACTGCCCCTGACGGAGAGCTTCTTGTCCGGGGAAGAAACGTGATGAAGGGATATTACAAGATGCCCCGGGAAACAGAAGATACCCTCTCTCCTGACGGATGGCTTCATACCGGCGATATGGGCGAAATTGATGATGAGGGATTTCTGAGAATTACGGGACGTAAAAAGGATCTCATCATCACCTCGGGAGGGAAGAATATCGCCCCTTCTGCCATTGAAGGCCTTATGACAACATCAAAGTATATCAGCCAGTTCTGTGTAATCGGAGAGCGGCGTAATTTTCTTGCCGGACTGGTTACTCTGGACAGAGAAAATGTTGAGGAGGCAGCACTTCTGAAAGGCATCGAATACAATTCCTTTGAAGACCTTTTTACCAATGACTCGATAAAAGATCTTATTGAGAAGGAAGTTGAAGAAAAGAACCGGTTCCTCGCCTCATTCGAGACAATTAAAAAAATACTTATTGTCCCGGAGTTTACTATTGAAAATCTGCTCTTAACGCCAACACTGAAAGTAAAGAGAAGCAGGGCAGCTGAATTGTACCGGGATCAGATTGATCTTCTTTACCGTGAAGCGGAAGATGGGGAGAGCGGTACGGCCCATAAGCCTCTTGTCGAAAGAAGAGTTCATGCGGACAGAAGGACTCCCCAGGCTGATATTGTAATGATTGCCTCAATGGAACGAAGAAAAGAGCAGCGGCGCACTGCAATCAGCTGGTAATGAAACTGTAAAGGAAATCACCAATGAAGGCGAGGATACAATCCTCGTCTTCATTGGTGTCTATTTTCGCAGTGCCTCGGCGGGCATCAGCTTTCTTGCATAGCGCGCCGGTATCATGGCGGCGCAGGCTGGGACAATAATGGCGATTGCTACGGCTATCAGTAGATCTTTGAATTGAGCTACTGGATGGATCACATATTCAATGGGCATTTCAAAATTTTCCAGCTGTGTTGAAAAATCAATTCCCCGTGTTCCGAAATAAGAAATAATAAAGAAACCGACTATGGCTCCGATGATGCCCCCGGCAGCTCCGATAATGGCGCCTTCGCAGGTAAAATTAAAAAATATCTGCCGATCGGTCATACCCATAGCCTTCATGGTGCCAATCTCCCTGAGGCGTTCAAAAATGGCCATCATCATGGTATTAATAATCACAAAGGAAGCAAGAAACAAAACCACTATTTCGAAGAAGGTGTAGAAGCTGCGCATTGTTTCAAGGGTGGCGTAAAATTCACCCATCTGTTCCTTGTAGGTTTGGACGGATGCCTCTTCCGGGATGACCTTCTTGACCATGGCCTTCAGTTTTTCGACATCTTCGTGGCTTGTGCCGTAGACAAAAAGTGCTGTGGTTGTGTTTCCAAGCTTCAGGAGGCGGCGGGTATCTTCCATGTCGAGAAAAAAGTACCGCTTGTCATAGGCCATGCCGAGTCTGAAAATGCCGGCAACCGTGACGCGTATGCCGTTAAGGCCCCCGATAGAAGTTTTTGTCGCCACCAGAAGCTCCTCGCCTGGTGAGACATTCAGTTTTTTTGCCAGTTTGTACCCGATATAAATCCCCTTACCGGTAAACTTCCCCTTTATAATTTTTTCTTTAAGATTTAACGGATTCGAAGAAAGTTCAAGCCCCATACCGACTGCCTGAACTGTTTTCTCACGATGACCCAGAAGAATACCGAACTGAACCCGTTCTTCGACCCGAACAACCCCTTCGAGGGATTTTATCGTCTCCTTCAGCGCGGCAGTATCAGTGATGACTTCATCCACGGGCATGAACTTTTCCCGTTTCAGAAACTCTTCGGTAGTGACGCGGACATGTCCTGTCTGGTAGCGTGTAAAGTTTTCTATATAGTCATTGATCATTCCATTGACCCATGCCTGAACGAGGCCCACCAGGAGGGCGCCGAAAAATACTGTCAACATGGTAAGGAAGGTTCGCTTTCGGTTTCTTAGAACATTGCGCAGTGCAAATTTCCAGATCATGACATTCTCCTTACTGTACTGTTCTCAGGCATTCGACCGGCGACATGCGCATAACTTTTTTTGCCGGGTAGTAGCTCGAGAGGACACTGGCGGCTACAGAAATAATCAGGGCCTTTACATAGGATGATGCTACCCAGGCAGATTTTACGACTCCCATGACATTGATTCCCATATCATTTTCACCCATCATGGCGGTATAGTCGATGCCGTTATAGATAAAGTAGAGATTGAGAAGGGAACCCAGGGCAAGTCCTATGAGGCTTCCTGTGAGACCGATGACGAGACCCTCAAAAATAAAAATGTTGCGGACTTCATGGTTGTCCATGCCGAGGGCCATGAGGGTTCCGATTTCCTGACGTTTTTCATAGACCGAAATCAGGAGGGTGTTAATAATGCCTACCAGGGCGATGATTACAATAAAGAGGAGAATCATGGAGCCCCCTTTTCTTTTGGTTGCCATGAGTGCAGCGAAGTCCGATGAAAGCTGCTGCCAGGTTTCTACCCTTGTATTCCCGGCGAATTTTTTAATATTTTTAAGCCAGCTTTCTGTTTTTCGAAAGTCGCTGGTTTTAATAACTACTTCAGAAACTCCCTCGAGGAGCATCAGGTCGCGGGCCTCTGTGAGGTTGATGAAAACGGTGCCGCTGTTGACCTTTGGATCAGTGGAACGGATAATACCAGAGATGATCAGTTGAGTCGAGGTGTACATGCCCTTGCTGTTTCTAAAAGTAATGAAGAAGGTATCTCCCATTGAGATGCCCATGTCCTTTGCCAGGGTGCTTCCTATTATTGCTCCCTCTGGTTCTAGCTTTCCCTTCTCGATAAATTTTTTGATAGAGAAAACCTTCTGGTCATTTTCAGGATCAATGCCAATAATAATGGAGGGGGAAGAATCGATGCCATTGTCGACTTCTGCAAGAAAAAGGATGCGGGATGTGACCCCGGTGACATAGGGAAGACCGGCAATTTCTTCGCTTATTACTTTATAGTTTTTAAGGATGTGTTGTGCGTCATAGGGAGTATCTTCATTCCAGGAGGTGCTCCGTATTTTATAGTGACCGGTTTCAAAATCAATATAGTTCTGAAAAGAGGCATGGTCAAAACCTTCCATCATGCCTTCGAAGAAGAGATATATGATAACCCCAAAGCTGAGGATTAGAAACGTAAGTACTGTGCGGCGTTTTGCCCGAAGAATATTTTTCAATGCCAGTTTAAAGAGGTATTTCATGATTAATCCTCCCGGCTTATCCGGCCGTCCCGTATCTCCACGAGGCGCCGCGCGTGGTTCATGATAAGCTGATCGTGGGTCGAAAAAATAAAGGTAATTTTTTTACTTTCATTCAGGTCTTTCATCAGGTCAACGATTGCCTCACCGGTGACAGAATCAAGGTTGGCTGTCGGCTCATCGGCAAGGATTACCCTCGGTTCTTTTATGAGGGCCCGGGCAATGGAAACCCGCTGCTGCTGTCCCCCTGAAAGCTCCAGGGGGCGCCGATTTTCCAGGCCTGTCAGGTCTACTTCATCGAGAATGTTCATGATGCGCTGGTGTATTTCTTTATCGCTGTATTTTTTAAGAAGTTTAAGGGGTAGTTCGATATTTTCGAAAACATTGAGCACCGGGATCAGGTTGTAAGTTTGAAAGATGAATCCAAAGTTTTCCCGGCGCAGAAGGGCAAGTTCGCGGGGAGATTTTCCCAGGATGTTTTCCCCATCGAGGCGTACCGCACCGTTATCTGCATTGTCAATGCAGCCGATGCAGTTTAACAGGGTTGTTTTGCCCGATCCGCTGGGCCCGACAATGGCGGTGAATTCACCTTTTTTTATGGAAAGGTCAATATCCTTCAGGGCCTGAAAATCGACACTTCCGGTGTGATAGGTTTTATTAAGTTTTTCTACTTCAAGGAGCATCAGGTTCCTCCGGATGTTTTTAAAATGTCCCTTCGTGATATGGGAGGAAGGGGTTTCTCTAATGTCATAATTTAAAACTTCCTTTTTTATGGGAGAAAATGGTTTTTCCCCTTCAGGTGTATTAAAACTTCCCCTCAACCCTTAATATTGAGCCAAAGCTGCCCAGGGTGTCTGCTGAAAATTCATCGCTTTGTTTTCCGGTTACAGTGGTAAAAAGAAGAGTAATTGTCAGGCCATTTGCCGCTACGACTGAAAATGAGGGCACAATCATTGTACTGCCGTCGATACAGTTGGTGAGGGCATAGACCCCGGTATTGAAAAATTGATCATGAATGTATTTGATTTCTCCATGGGTATAGTAGCGGGCAGCAAAGTACTGGTCGGGGAGGTCCCGGTATAAATCGTAGCTCCCTGATGCTGCACTGCCGGCGCTGTTGAAATAAAAGAAAGCGTTTATGACTATTTTGCCGCCGTAGAAGCTGTAGTCCGCTCCGGCCATCATTTCATGAAAAGGTGATTGAAAATCATCATTCAAATGAACCGCATAGGCTCCCTGGAGCCCCACCATGATATCGCCCTTAAAATAGATTCCAGCAAGGTTTCGGTCAACATCAAGCCGGTTGGCAGCCAGGCCCATATCGAAACGAAGAGCGTTGGTCCAGATGCTTCCGCCGCCGCGGTAGGTGCTTTTAAGGTCTCCCGCATCATCTTCTTTGAGGTCACTGCCGCCATAGAGCTTCAGACCCGACTTTGAGCCAATATTATAAAGGTATTCAAGGGCCAGTAATCCTTCCTTGTCATAGGATATATCGGTGATGGTAATCTGTTTATTCGATTCAAAGGGATTAAAAAGTCCCGGTGTGCCGAGATTTACATAGGTCTTTCCAATAGTAAAGTCACCGACAGGTGAAAAATAGCGGATGAAGGCCCGCATGAGACTGGCGTGGTATCTTCCTTCTTCTTCTGCTGTCTCTCCAAAATATCCGTAGATTCGTCCATCCCCATAGAGTTTCCATCTGCCTGACCTGTAGTCGAGGATGAGACGGCCTTCGAGTATATCTGAAAAATGGGCATCATTCTCTCGGGTCGAAAGGACTGCATCATTTCGAAGAAGGCCTGAAAATTTCAGTGCCGGTTCCGGGGCTGTATCGGTAGTACCGGTTTCTTTTTCATCAAGATAGAGGGGCTCGTTTTCTTCCGCTCCCAGGGGCAGAAGAAAAGAAAGGACGAGCGCAATGGATATGGTTGCTTTTTTCATTCTCTACCTTCTCATGCGCGCTCTGCTAAAAGCCCCTCTGGGAAGGGTGACATTAAAGTTAAAAGTAGAAAAAACAATTGTTGTGCTGCTGTTTCTTTTTCTGGTATCGCTGATAGTCATTCTCATCGGCACATACCGAAAGCCGATTTTTCTAATCCGTGTGTAGGTCATGACCTTAATCATGCGGCCTCCCCGGGCGTACAATTCAATTTTCAGGGGAACATAGGTTGCCTTGTCAACATAGAGAATCTGGCGGGCATAGTTGGCCCGGGAGACCTTTGCAGTAAGATCGACGACAAAGCAGGGACGCCCCGCCCAGGTGCTGTCGTTTTTTCGTTGAGCCCTGTAGAGAGTCTGCATCGTTTCGGTTTCCATCATATCTTCATATGAGATGTCACTTCCCATGAGTCCCTGGCGCAGCATATGGCCGGAAATTTTCATCGTGTCATCAGCATCGGGAAAATAAATCCATAGCTCGTTTTTAAGTTTCAGGTATTTGACGCCCCTGTCTTCAGGATTGGTAAACTGCATGAATGACTTTGTCCCATTTCCCCGGGAATAACCCCACAGTTTTTTGATTAACTGCCGTCTTCCTTTTTGAATAGTCATGGTTGCCCGGTAGCGCTGGGTAGTTCCGGTCTGGTTGCGGTCAACACGCTTTATTATCTCTGCGGCGCTCTGGGCAGAAGCCAGGGAGGGGAAGAGTATGAAGATCAGTAGTAATTTTTTCATCAGCTGCTCCATTATTATTTTTTACCGGAACCAGAAATTCTGTTTTCATTCATAATACCGTACATGAAAAAACGGGTGACCTCTTCTGCCCGTTTCTGTATGTCAGGAATTAAAGCGGCAAAAACTTTATCTTCTATCGTATTGGTCAAGAGTTCTCCATAGTAGAGAAAAAGGTCAATGTTAAGTTCTGGTGATATCTCTCCCGCAGCCTGGCCTTCTTCCAGCATTTGTCGGGAAAGAGAAATGTTCTCCGCTCGTTTCTGTATAATGAAATCCCGAAGTGCTCCGTCAGCTTCCAGGACATCTTGAAGGAAATGGGGGCCGTACTCTCTGCTTTTCTGAATCTTCAGGTCAAAAATCTGCCGAAATTTTTCATGGTAAGGGGTGTCAGAACTCATAATTTGGCGGAAGAGAGTGATGTTCTCTTCCATCATATTGTTAAATACATGGATAACCAACTCGTTCTTGTTTGGAAAATATTTATAAAAGGTTACCCTGCTTATACCAGCGGTTTTACAGATTTCATCAATGGTGATGCGCCGTATACCATGATTGATAAAAAGGCTTCTCGCCGTATCTATGAGTTGTTCTTCTTTGTTTGTTTTTACTTTCTTCATAATCGTGACGATCTCATGCGTTTACAAATATAGTATATATTAACATAATTTGTAAATAACGTCAAGCTGTGTTTGGAAATTCTGATAATAAATACTAAAAAGTGATTGTTATATCATAGTATCAGACTATTATGGTGATATCAAAAGGATTATTTGGGGGTCATCTTGCTGAAAGCTTCAAGTACTACTCAGAGTAATGTTGTTATTATTACATTTTCAGGTGAAGTTGTATTAAGCAATGTCGACAAGGCGAGATCTGTATTTCAGGAAGAAATGGAAAAATCTCCCGAAGCTGTTGCCTTTGACTGCAGGGGGGTAACTTCTCTTGATTCATCAGGCCTGGGCATGTTTATCGGTTTTTCAAAGGAAGCCGCGAAACGAAAAATGAAAATTATTCTTTTTGATATCCCGGAAGAAATTTCCCGCCTTTTCAATATATCAAAACTTACAGGATTCTTTGATATTACCACCGGCGAAGAATTTAAGGAAAATTTCCTTAATTAACTGTACATTATAGTTATTCAGCTGTACCGGTATAATTATTATTTTATAATTTCAATTGTACTACCTGTCGGACAGTTTACTTTGAGTGGAGTATTTCAGGAATACAAAAAATACTTAAATTCTTAATTTTTGTTTGATTTCCAGATTATTATCTGTAAATTTATCAAAAATAAGTAAGAGGAATAATATGAAAACAGCCGGCGAAATTCTAAAAGCAAAGACAAGTGAACTTATAAGTGTAACTCCAGACACAACCCTTGCCAATGCCTTGAAAATTATGTCTGTACATAATTTTGGGGCAATTCTTGTAAAGGAGAAAGGACAAATTGTCGGAATATGGACAGAACGGGATTTGATCTTTGATTCAATCAAGGAAAGTTTTGATTGTAAAAACGCAGTCATTAAAGATTATATGTCGACTGAACTGAAATCAGCAAAAAGCAGTGAAACAATATACCATCTCATGGAAAAATATCTCGGACTTAAAGTACGTCATCTTCTTATTGAAGAGAACGGTGAGTATATTGGTATGCTGACCTCGGGCGATGTACTGAAAGAAGTCCTTTTGGAAAAAAATAAAGAAATAACCGACCTGACCTCTCTGGTTGGTTGGGAATACTACGATAACCGGAAAGTGAAATAACAGTTATTAAAACTTGACTTTTTAGAGTAGTCTGCTACTGTATAAAAGTGGTGGCAATCTGCAAACCCGTCGAATTTTTGGCGGGTTTTTTAATTGTCTTATGGTACATTGCAGGTACGGGGTTTTTCTATTCAGCAAGGAGATTTCGATGCCGAGTGTTTATTTTTACCGTTTTAGATCATGTCTTTTTAGATGTACAGGTCTTCTCCTGTTATGCAGTCTATTGTTACTTCTATCCGCAGGAGGATTTGCTGGAGAAAAAAATTTATCTAACCATGATCCGGTCCAGGGTCAAAAAATTCGCGTACCGGTTCTGGTTGAATGTAACTACCCTCCCTTTTTGTTTCGTGACAACAATAATCAAATGCAGGGAATATCTATTGATTTCCTGAAGGCCCTTGAAAAGAAAACAGCTCTTTCTTTTTATTGGTCTCCCTGCAGCTCTTTTTCGGAAAACCTGAAGAAAGTTATGACAGAGGAAAAGGCTGTCATGCCGAATATTGTAACCACACGAAAACGTTTAAAGACTTTTCTTTTTACTGATCCGTATCTTACTATTCCTGCGGTGATCCTGGAAAGGCGTTCAGAAAAGGAGGCAACAGGTGACATCACAAGCAAAGATCTGGTCGGAAAAACAGTATCGGTGGGCAAGGGGTATGCAATTGCTGATCATCTGATCACCAGTCATCCCGGTATTCTGCTTCGTGAAGTAGATGATGATCGCGCTGTTTTAAGAAAGCTTGCCTTGGGAGAAGTTGATTACGCTGTTATCGATATTGCTGTCGCGGTCTTTATGATTAATGAAGAAAAAATTACCAATGTACGGATTGCAGGCAGTACGGATTTTAAGTATATTTTTCGTTTTGCCGTTTCGAAAAATAATCTCCGTCTTCACAAAATGCTGCAAAATGGTCTGGCGCAAATCGGAGAGGAAGAAAAAAGTGAAATTACCCGGCGCTGGATTTCTGTTGATTATCCCGGTGTTTTTGTCAGCACGGGTATCTGGCCCATTGTGCTGATCAGTATGGCGGTTGTCGTAGTTTTAATGTTTACGGCATTTTTCTGGAGTACCATGCTGCGACGTCAGGTTTTTAAAAGAACGGTCGAATTGAAGAAACTGGCTGAGGAGCGGGAACAACTTATTGATGACCTTGAAGCCAAAAATACCGAACTGGAGCAGTTTGTTCACTCCGTGTCTCATGACCTGCGGGCACCCCTGGTTACCATCAGAGGTTTTCTCAGGCTCATTCTGGAAAGTTTTGAAAAAAAGGATTACCATGAGGCTTCAAAAGATATTCAGCGTGTTTTAAATTCAGCGGCAACAATGAATGATCTTCTCGAGGCTCTCCTTGAACTCTCCAGGGCGGGACGTTTTTCAAATCAGCCTGAAGAGATAGATATGTCTGAGCTTGCCGGTGAGGCAGCGAGGCTTCTTGAAAACAGTACGGGCACTATTGCAGTTGATGATAATATGCCCCGGGTAATGGGAGATCGGGTCAGGTTTCTTCAGGTTTGGCAGAATCTTATTGATAACGCCATAAAGTTTTCTCATCATGACCGGGAGATGAAAATTCATATCGGGGGAAGTCGGGATAATGGAAACCTGGTATTTTTCGTCAGGGATAACGGCATAGGTATTGCTCCGGAACATAAAGACTCCGTTTTTTTTCTATATAAAAAGCTGATTCCTGCGATTCCCGGGTCTGGCATTGGCCTTGCCATGGTAAAAAAAATTATCGAATATAATAAAGGAAGTATATGGTTTGAGTCTGATGAAACGGGGACGGTATTTTATTTCAGTTTTCCCGCGTAAAGATATTTTTTCAAAGCCTTTTGTCGACACGGTCAGCAACTATTCTGGCAAAGCTCATTGACGCAGTGAAGGCCGGGGATATGGCGTTGAGAATATGAAGGCTTCCTTCATCTTCAGTGAATAGAAAATCCATCACCATTTCTTTTTTTTCTATATCTATCAGCTGGGGGCGGATTCCCCGTTTCGGCGAAGAGAGTATATCTTTTTTTTCGAGACCTTCGATGAGTTGTGCCGCGTCGCGGTAGAATTTTGATTTTAAATATTTTAACGGTTCAGAGAGAGCAACTTTTCTGAATTTTTTATTTTTAAGAAACAGAATGCAATCGGTTATAATAATTGAAAACGCCTCGGCTCCAAGGTTGTCGAAGGTGTGATAGTTTTCTCTTCCAAAGGCGGGTATTGCCGTGGGGCCGATGTAAACTTCCCCCCCGATACTTCGCGTAAAGTGTACACCGAGGAAAGGATTGCGGATGTCAGGAACCGGGTAGATGTTGCCGCGGACCATTCCTTTTTTTTGTTCACTGAGGGTAAAGTATGTGCCCTTGAAGGGAACCAGGCGGTATCGGGTCCCGAGGCCCCGGCTGTGGGCAATCCGATCGCTGAAGGCCCCGGCGGCGTTAATAAAATATTTAAACTGAAAGGTTGCCCCGGGGGTAGCCGCCTCACGGGGACCGGGAAATCCCGTACAGGGTGTATCGTAGAGAATTGTGACTCCCTTCTCTTTTGCCAGTTTAGCCGCAAGGTGCCGGCATACCGCAGCCGGATCAGTTACCCCGGTTTCAGGAGAGTAGAGGGCCCGGCTGAAGGTTCGCGCTGCGGGTTCGATTTCTTTCAGTTGGTGATTGTCAATCAGCTCTACCGGTGTACCATTTGCCCGGGCGCGGTCATAAAGGCTTTTAAGGGTCTTTTCTTCGGCATCATTTCGCGTAACGATAACCTTTCCGCATTCACGAAGGGGAAGCCCTTCGGTGCGGCAGAATTTTTTCATGAGCCTGTTTCCTTCAAGGCATGAGCGCGCCCTGAGACTTCCCGGATCGTAGTATATACCTGAATGCAAAACGCCGCTGTTGCGTCCAGAGGCGTGGCGAGCCGGCTGATCTTCTTTTTCCAGTATCACTATATTGTTATAGCCGCGGTCGAGAAGTTCGCTGCAGATGGTCAGGCCGATGATACCGGCTCCGCAGATGATGATGTCAGCATTTTTTTTTATTGGTTTCATGTCTTTCTTTCAGTCCTTAACGAAGGCGCGAAACCGTTTTCGCGCCTTCGTTAAGGTTGCATCTTTGAGAATGTTACTTTTTGGGTATAAATGATATCAGCGCAGCGTCCATTTACCGTTCTTGAGAACCATTATGTATGTTACTGTGTCTTCCTTCCAGTCTTTTATCAGGGTTCCTTCCATGTCGGGACAGTTTTTATTCCAGTTATAGGTCAAGGTTATGGCGAGTTCATTTTTCTTTCTTTTTGTCCAGCTTCCCCGAAGAAAAGGAGCGTCGCATTGCGCCATGCCGGCGCCGGAGCCCTTTAACTTCCCTCCACTGTATAATATTAAGTTATAGCCCATGACCGATATCCCGAAAGGGAAAGTGAGCTGTGGCGGGGCTTTGACTTTTTTTATAGATACTTCTGCAATACAGGTATCATTCCATTTTGTGCCCCGATATACCGAGGCTATGGCAATTGTCAGCTTCTGTGCAGTAAGAGGCCTGGTGAGGGTCACGACCTGGAAGGCAGGACGATCACTGAGGAGTGCAGGGATCCCGTTAATGGTTATCCCTCGGGCCCGGTTGTTCAGAAAAAAATATTTTTTTATCCCGAAGCCATTTTTAATATAAAGTTTTTCTATGGTCATTTTTTTCTTCAGGGTCAGGGTGATGGTCTCACCGATGCCGCTGGTTTTTTTTCCTTCGCACCATGATGTTGCAGTGTTTCCATCTATTGTCATAGGGGGTGAATAGCGGTTTTTTTTATCTGCCAGGGTGCTCGAGGCTTCAGCTGCTATAAAAGCTCCCGGTTTTTCCAGGGCACTGGCAGGGGAGTTTTCCTTTTTACTAGTAATAAGGAAGATAAGGAGAATCATAACAAGAGCTGTTGGTTTCATCGGGTTCCTCCTCTGGCGGCTTGAATTGGTAATGAAAGCTTAGAATAGAGCAGGGGGAAGAAAAATGCAATTATTAAATTCGAAATACCGGGGAGAGAATCAGTTTGTCTTCAGGGGCCCTGTTGCGGCAGAAGGTTTTTTATGGGCAGTAAAAAGTATTGCACCGGGACACTTTTCATGTAGAATGGTTATAATGTGAATTAGGCGAGGTAGAATTATGATCAGTACGGGAATTCAGTATCTTGATAAAATTACCGGTGGCTTTAAGCTGGGAGATAATGTAGTATGGGGGCTTTCTGACGGAGTTTCCATGAATCCCTTTTTAAAGACATTTTTTGAAGGAAACAGTGATTTTACCGGCCGGATAATTTATATCAGCAGCAACTATTCTCCCGCTACGATTTTTAAAAAGTTTGCTTTTCTCTCAGATAGAAATTTTATTCTCATTGATGCCTTTACTCACGGCAAGGGAAACAGCGACCCGATTTTTCTCGATTTTTACGAAGAAGATAACAGTATCGACGTTCACCTTGTGGAAAACCCCAGAGATTTTGATAATTTTTCAGCTGTAATGAACGGGGTAGAGCGGGAAAACCGGGATGGCAGCTTCTACATTTTTGACAGCCTGACAGGTCTCTACGAGCTGTGGAAAGATGAGAAAAAGGTAATAGACTTTTTCGTCTTCACCTGCCCGAAGCTTTATGATCTGAATACCCTGGCATACTGGGCCTTTGAGCGGGATGCCCATTCCCGTGAATTTGTCGCCAGCATTACTCACATTACCCAGATTGTTTTCAGTCTCAGCTCTGCCCGGTCAGATTTTTTCAATTTTATGGTTGAGAAAATGGAAGGGCGTCCCACGATTCATGATGCCGAGCCATATCAGTTTCGGTTTTTAGGAGACAATATTGTCTTTGAACAGGACCGGGGTGATGAAATGGTTCATATTGGCGAGCCCCTGAAAGAGCTGCGGAAGCAGCGGCGTATCACCCAGGCGGAACTTGCCTCGATACTCGGGATGACCCCCGGGGCGGTCTCTCAACTTGAAAATAATATTACCTCGCCGGCTCTCCAGACACTGGTGCAGCTCAGTTCTGTTTTTAATCGGCCAATGGAATTTTTTGTCGGCTCCGGAGGCGCTACAGTGGATAAGGGGTATCGTCTCTTCAGGATGGAAACCGGTACGGCATTAAAGCAGAAAGACTGTGAAATTCAGGACATGGTTATCGGTGATGACTTTCCCTTTAAGCTTTACCTGGTGACACTTCCGGCAGAGTCTTTTCTCAACGGGCCGATTATGCTTCATAAGGGATCTGAGTGTGTTGTTCTCTTTGAGGGAGAGCTGACAGTGTCGGTAGGGGATGAGGAGCTTGTTCTTGGTCCCGGGGACAGTCTGGTGCTGAAAACTTCTTTTATCGAATCCTGGAAAAGCAGTGACCGGCAGTGTCGTTTTCTCTACTTTCTCCTCTTATAATAGGTATTCTTTTTTGCTGTTTCCTCCTTTATATATTTTTGTATCAGGCTATTGTAAGGTGAAAAGGCTGAGCGTTCGCTCATTTGTTACATCTGTGTTAAATTAATGGTATAGATAATTAGCGCTAAACTAATACTTGCATTTAATTAGTTATGCTAAAGGTTGTGAGGAAAGTAAAGAAAGTTCGTATTTATTTTAAGCATAATTATTTGGAGGAAAAGTATGATTCAGTGGCCAAAAACTAACGATGCCATCGGTACTGTAAACCGTGGTAACCCCTGTGAATCAGGGCTCTGTACCCTCTGCCGTGCAGACTGTGCAGGAAAATGTGAAACATGGAAATCATCCATGAATGGCAGGAAAATTTTATATCCCCGGGATTTCGGATGGATAACTGCCGGTAGCGGAAATACAACTCATGTTGGCGTAAACTATAATAACCTGAGAATTAATGGGTATGTCTATGGAGCCCATGGTGTTCCTACAGGACTTTCAACCAGCCCTGATGATTGTGTGTTCCCTAATGTTACCACCGAAGGTGAGTTCGGACGGGAACTAAAGACTAAATTCAGAGTTCCTATTATGACCGGTGCACTGGGATCAACTTTTATTGCTGCCCGATACTGGGAATCCTTTGCAATCGGTGCCGCTCTTGTCGGTTATCCTATCGTTGTCGGTGAGAATGTTGTTGGTGTTGATAAAGAATCAGAAATTAAAAACGGCAAGATTACCAAAGCACCGGAACTGGATCGGCGGATTGAAACATTTCTCCGGTACTATGACGGGTATGGAGCAATTATTGTTCAGATGAATGTAGAAGACACCCGTAACGGTGTTGCTGAATATATTGCCGACAAATACGGCGACAAGGTAATCATGGAGCTGAAGTGGGGACAGGGCGCCAAGGTTATCGGTGGAGAAATCCAGGTAAACGATCTTGAATATGCCAAGTTTCTCCATGGCCGTGGATATATTGTTGATCCTGATCCTACAAAGCCTGAAGTTCAGGAAGGCTTTAAGAGCGGCGCTATTAAGTCTTTTGCACGTCACAGTCGTCTCGGTTATACTGACATGCCTTCAACTGATGATGTAGTGAAAAATTTTAATGATGCAGTCGCCCATCTTCGTAAGCTCGGCTTCAAGCGCATTACCCTGAAAACCGGTTCATACGGCATGGAAGCCCTTGCCCTTTCAATAAAACTGGCAACAGACAATAAACTCGATCTTCTTACTATTGATGGATCAGGCGGCGGTACCGGTATGTCTCCCTGGAATATGATGGAATCATGGGGAATTCCAAGTGTTCATCTTCATGCAAAGGCCTACGAGTATGCCAAAATCCTTGCAGATAAAGGTGAAGACGTGGTAGACATGAGTTTTGCCGGTGGACTCGTGAAAGAAGACCAGATATTTAAGGCTCTTTCCCTTGGCGCACCTTTTACCAAGCTGGTATGTATGGGCCGTTCTCTGATGATTCCCGGATACCTGGGATCAAACATTGAAGGCGCTCTGCATCCTGAGCGGAAATCAAAAGTTAACGGACACTGGGAAGCGCTTCCGAAGTCTGTTCTTGAAAATGGAATCCGTGTTGATGATATTTTTGCCGGTTACTACGACCTTCAGAAGAAGATCGGTAAGGATGAAATGGATAAGATTCCCTACGGCGCTATCGCTTCATGGACCCTGGCAGACAAACTTGCCGCCGGCCTCCAGCAGCTTCTCGCGGGAGCCAGAAAATTCTCTCTTAATGAACTGACACGCAACGAGATCTACTCTGCGAATCGTGAGACTGAAGAAGTCACTAAAGTTCCTTTTATGTGTGATGTAGAAAACGATTCTGCAATGAAAATACTGAAAGGCTAATAGAGAAAGCCGCCCCTCACCGGGGCGGCTTTTTTATTTCTTTCCTGCGATAATAATTCTTCTTGTTATATTGATCCTTTTCAGTGTCTGCTTTACCTCTTTGGGTATTTGTGATACCTTCTTTCTTCCTTTAAAAAAATAATGAATCATAATGCAGCAGTGGTTTTTTTAACTTGATGTTATTGAATTAAATAATATACATGGAGGAAGAATCAGAGAATATGTCGATAAGTATAATTAACTATATAATGAACGCAAACATTGTTGGTTTTTAATAAATTTCTTGCAGAAATAATTAAAAGTTTTTCTGCAATTTGCAAAGGTAAATTGCCATGCATATTATTCGTTCAAATGATCTTGTGAAGCCAGCCCTCGGTAAGATGGTGGTTGAAGCACCTTATGTGGTGAAATATAGAAAGCCGGGTCAGTTTATAATTTTAAGAATTGATGAGGTTGGAGAGAGAATTCCCCTGACCATTGCCGATGTTGACAAAGAGAAAGATACCATCACTTTATACTATCAGGTGGTCGGCACTACAACTCAGAAATTATCTGTATTAAAAGCGGGAGATGCTTTGCGGGATATTGCAGGTCCTCTCGGGCATCCAACGGAGATTAAAAATTACGGCACAGTAGTTTGTATCGGCGGGGGAATCGGTACTGCTCCTCTTTATCCCATCGCCAGGGCAATGAATGAAGCCGGCAACAGGGTCATCACTATAATCGGCGCACGAACAGAAGATCTTCTTATGCTTACTGATAAGTTTGAAACTGTCGGAGAGGAGACTATTATCTGTACCGATGATGGATCGTCTGGCCGAAAGGCATTTGTTACTGATCCTTTGAAAGAGATAATGGCAGCAGAAACAATTGATGCAGTGGTTGCTATTGGACCTGTTCCGATGATGAAAGCGGTTAGTGAATTAACCCGTGAAAAAAAAATTCTTACCGTTGTCAGTCTTAATGCTATTATGATCGATGGTACTGGAATGTGCGGAGGATGCAGGGTCACTATCAATGGAGAGACAAAATTTACCTGTGTAGACGGGCCTGAATTTAACGGGCATGAAGTTAATTTTGATGAACTCGTTTCTCGTCTTGGAACCTACAGAATTGAAGAAACGGTTTCAAAAGAAAAACACCAGCATAAATGTAAAATTGGTTTAGGTAAATAATAATTATGGCAGAAAGAATACCCAGACAGCCCATGCCTGAATTGACACCGGAAGAAAGAAAAAATAATTTTGCCGAAATACCTCTTGGATATTCTGAAGAAACGGCAGTGCTTGAAGCATCCCGGTGTATACAATGTAAAAAACCCCTTTGCGTAGAAGGATGCCCTGTTAATATTGATATACCCGGTTTTATCAAAGAAATAGCTGATAAAAAATTTTTGAAAGCTTTCGAGGTATTAAAAAAAGACAACATGCTTCCTGCTGTGTGCGGAAGGGTCTGCCCGCAGGAAAGCCAGTGTGAAGAGGTTTGTATACTGGGGAAAAAGTTTGAACCGGTTGCAATTGGAAAACTCGAACGCTTTGCTGCTGACTATGAGCGCTCAATTGAACATGCGGCAGGGGCAGAAATAGAAGAGAAAAAAGATAAAAAGGTGGCCATTATCGGCTCCGGTCCGGCGGGTCTTTCTGCTGCAGGAGATCTTGCAGGTGAGGGATACCAGGTCACCATTTTTGAAGCTCTTCATCAGCCCGGGGGTGTTCTTGTTTATGGAATACCTGAATTCAGGCTTCCGAAAGAAATTGTTGATTACGAAATAGACAGTCTCAAAGAGAAAGGAGTTGAGATTGTTGTTAACAGGGTAATCGGTATGTCTGAGACAATTGATGATCTTCTCGACAATGAATTTGATGCTGTTTTTATTGGAAGCGGTGCTGGTCTGCCAGGATTTTTAAATATTCCCGGAGAAAATTTAAAAGGAGTATACAGCGCAAATGAATATCTTACCAGAGCCAACCTGATGAAGGCTTATATGTTTCCAGAGTATGATACCCCCATCATCAAGGGGAAAAATATAGCCATATTTGGCGGCGGTAATGTTGCAATGGACTCCGCACGAGTGGCCGCAAGGCTGGGGGCAGAGAATGTCTACCTTGTTTATAGAAGGTCTCGTGAAGAAATGCCTGCCCGTCTTGAAGAAATCCATCACGCCGAACAAGAAGGCATCAACTTTCAGCTTCTCACTAATCCTGTAGGGTTTACGGATGACACGATGGGAAATCTCGCTGGTGTAGAATGCCTGAGGATGGAACTTGGAGAAACAGATGATTCGGGCCGCAGAAGACCGATACCGGTTGAAGATTCTGAATTTGTTTTAGCTATTGATGTCGCAATTATTGCCATTGGCAGTTCTCCTAATCCTGTTATTCAGAAGAGTACTGCTGATCTTGATACCACAAAGCGGGGCACTATTGTTATTGACGAAGAAACCATGAAAAGCAGCAAACCAGGTGTATTTGCCGGTGGAGATATTGTCTCTGGTGCGGCAACGGTAATTGAAGCAATGGGGGCAGGAAGAAAGGCTGCCAAAAGCATCAATGACTATCTGACGACTGGAATCTGGTAGTAACTGAGAGACCTTTCAAGTGAACAGAAGGGACTTTAGTTGCATATAATTGAGAAGGGGAAGTGTACACTTCTCCTTTTTTTGTGTTATTGGTTTTATGTATGAGAGCGTAGTTTTTCCTTCCGTTTTTTTAATGCGCCATGCCGATGCTCGATAATTAAGGATTTTATTTTCTTTTTTAAAAAAATCTTGACTGCCGGACACTTAAAATATATCAGGTATTATAGCAGTAGAGGTCTGTCTGTATGGATGCAGTTCTTATCTTTGTGATAAAAACTGCAGGGCAACCGATAACTCTATAATAGTCAGCGGGCTGCCACAGTATTTTTCCCGGCTCCATCCCTGGCTCCAGAGATCCGAAATACCATGCCCCCATACTCCCCCAGGTAACTACTTGAGGTGACGGCCTTGATGTGCACTGAAAACAGGGGACACATAAAATCGGGAGCAAACTAAAAGAGATAAGGGGATTTGTCGGTTTTATCATGTAACAGTATGAAACTCTGCGTACGGAGTAGCCTGTTTTGAAATTTAAGGCTGTGGGTCTTTCGGGAAATCCTGGACTGCAGTTTTTTATATACCAATTATACATCTCAAGGAGAAGTTATGACACTTGAATTCAAAAAAGGAATCGATATTCTGTCTGAACTTGGCGGAATAAATTCTATTGATGAGGCGCGTGCACTTTTCAATGAAAAATGTGATGCCGCTAATCTTGAAAAGATTAATAAGATTAAAAATGAAGAAGCCCTGGTGAGAATCGCAAACGCTGCTGCAATGTTTAAACCAGCTGATATTTGGATTAACACCAATTCTGAAGAGGACATGCAGACTGTTCGTGAAAGAGCAATAGAAAATGGCGAAGAAACTGAGCTCGCTCTTGATGGACATACTAATCATTTCGACCTTCCTGAAGACCAGGCACGCCTGGTAAGTCAAACCTTCTATATCTCGAACGAAGGGGAAGATGTTTCTTCAATCGGAAAAAAAGAATTGAGAGCTGATTCTCATGCTTATTTGAAGGATACTGCAGTCGGGCTCATGGAGGGCCGAACCATGACAGTTTCATTCTGGAACAGGGGTCCTGTCGGTGCAAAGGCTGCAATACCGGCAATAATGGTTACCGATTCGTATTATGTTGTTCATTCCGGTAATATTCTTTATTATCCGGTTTTCGACAAATTCGACGATGAGGTAGAACGTGCAGGATTGTTTTTCACCAACTGTCATTCATATGGGGACCTGAAGGGCGAAAATATTCCCAAGGCCAGAATTTACATGGATAGAAGCTGGCAGACAACTTTCTCCATATACTGTACATATGCGGGCAATACGCTTATGCTGAAAAAGGGAAATCACCGTTTTCATGTTGACCATTCAACGTATAATAGAAGTGGTGAAGAGCTCTCTGAACATATGTTTGTTACCGGGCTTACCGGTCCTGGTGGAAGAAAAACTTTCTTTGCCGGTGCCGCTCCTTCAGGCTGTGGAAAGACAACAACTGCGATGGTAGGGACTGATTTTATTGGTGATGACCTCGCGCAGATGTGGATCGAAAAAGACGGCACTATTCGTGCGGTAAATCCTGAAAAAGGTATTTTCGGTATTGTCAAAGATGTTAATCGTGAGGGAGACCCTTTTCTGATGGATTGCCTTCGCGGAGATAAAGAAGCCGAAGTTATCTTTTCAAATGTTCTGATTGATGACAGCAAAACACCGCGATGGACTGGTGACGGGGATGCCGATCCAACCCAGGGTGTTAACTTTCAGGGAGCCTGGACTTCTGATTCTGATGTGCCCATGTCTCATCCGAATTCACGGTGTACGCTGAATTGTGTCGATATTGAAAATTATAATCAAAAACTTGGTGTAGATCCTGCCGGTGTTCCTGTAAGTGTAATTACCTATTCAGGCCGTGACGCAGATACAATGCCTCCGGTATGGCAGGCTAAAAATGCCGATCATGGTGTTGTCATCGGCGCATCTATTCTTTCCGCGGCTACTGCCACAGAGGTAGGGGCGTCAGGTATCAAGCGCCAGCCCTGGGCGAACGCACCTTTTGTACCGGGATCTCTTTCGGATTATATGGATTCACAGTTTAAATTTTACAACAGCAGCAAAATAAATCAGAAACCGATTATTGCGGGACTGAATTATTTTCTTACTTCTGAAGCCCGTGGCGGTGAGAAGGGAGACACAGGTTTGCTCGGAGAAAAGAGAGATGTTGTCGTCTGGCTTTCATGGCTTGAGCGTCGGGCAAACGGTGATATTGGTGCGATTGAAACTCCCATAGGCTTTATACCTGAATATGAAGACCTGAAGAATCTTTTTAATGACCTGATCGGTAAAGAGTATTCTGAGGAACTGTATGTTAAGCAGTTTTCATTCTATATCGATAACATCATCGGTCGTATCGATCTTCAGTCTGAAGCATATCAGAAAGAGACTAATTGTCCTGAAAAGATCTTTGAAGTTTATAAAGATCAAAAAGCAGGCCTTGAAGGATTAAAGAGTAAATATGGTTCAATTGTCACTCCGACACAGCTTGCATAAGTCGCTGGATGATTGATTTATTGTAAAGCCTGACATAGAAAAGGGGGCCTCCTGAATGGATGCCCCCTTTTTTTATGCCCGCAGGCCAATGCTCTAACCGGCCGTCTTTACTTCCTTACTCACCTATCATTTCAGATTCTTTAATGATGAAACTGAATATAACATTAATTACTCCGAGAACAACAAATCCCCAGAGAAATGGTGTGAGGGTAATGGTATCTGCCGCCACCCTGGCATCGGCCAGTGCTTCAACCGTTATATGCCCGAAGACCGCCATGAGGGTGATAAATATTGCCCCGGAAATCTGACCGGAGAGAACGATCATTCCCTGGGAAGTTGATTCGGGAGCCGGGTGACTCACTTCAGCTGCATACTGGTAGCCAAGGGGAGCCGCAGCCATAAAGAAGAAACCGAAAATGCCGCTGCTGATCATGAGGGGCACATACCCTGAGCAGATTGTCAGGCCGATCAGCCCGGGGAGCATTGCAATGAGACAGAGCTGAAGAAATATTTTTCTTTTGCGTAATTTATCAGAGAGGGGAGGGATGATGATTGCACCGAGAAGACCGGCGACCATCATGATGGCTCCCACATCTCCCGCCTCGTTGCCTCCCGCCTGCAGTCCCTTTGAGGCGAGGATCAAGTCAACAAAGGTGGTTATGGCATTGAACATCCCGAGGCCGATAAAGAATATTGCCAGTAGAATGAGAGAGTCTTTTTTGGTGAAAATATATTTGAGTCCATCGAATACTCCATACCGCTCATAATCGTCTTCGCTGCAGGGAGGTGTTGCAGGCTTGTCTTTAATAAAGAGAAGAAAAAGAAGCGCCGCGGCGACAGAAATAATGCCATAGACCTGGAGCATTTTGACGATAGAGTCCATGGTCAGGGCGCTGCCGGTTCCTGGAGCCAGAAAGGACTGGGCCAGGGGTTTTGTGACAGCCATCGCCAGGATGATGCCGAGAAACTGGGCTAATGCGGTCATTCCTGTTGCGGTTGCCCGTTCTTGAATGGGAAACCACTCGGCGGCAACTTTAGTCATTGCGTTCATGATAAAGGGCTGGGCTGCTGCAAGGGCAAACTGTGAAATGCATACCATGGTAAAGTCGGCAGCATAGTAGCCCCGGAGGTATCCGAAAATTCCTGTCAGTACTGCCCCGATGCCGACACCGACACGAAGTCCATACCGGTCAATAATGTATGAAGCGGGAACTGAAACAAAAAGATATACGATCATGAAGGACATTGATAGCAGTACTATCCAGAAGGCGCTTTTCTGATAGAGCGAAATAGCATCAACGGTAATCGGGGCAAAGGTGATCCAGTTGAGCTGAATGACCGCGTTAATAAGAGCAAAAGCCGCCAGTACCACCCAGCGGTATCCGTACACTTTGTAGGTATTATCTGTCATGGGACCTCCGTCAGAGAATTATAAAGTCGTGAGGCTGTTTAACATAACGATGTTATGAGAATGCCGTATAGTAAACAATGTAAATGAAAAGTCAAGGCATAACGGAATAATAAGTTATTTATTAGAAGATTATACTCATTAATGATATATTATTGTAATTGAAGTCCAGCGGAGAAAGCAGATGAAAATTAACAGAAAAGAATTTATAGAAAAGACTATCCGAACGGGACTGGCTGCCGGGACCGCTATTGTTATCGGTGATACCGAAGAGCTCCTTGCCCTTGAGAAGACCTTTAGACAGAAGGGACGCTATGGACTGGTTGCCCTGAAGGGAAGTTTGCCCGATAAGATGTTTGCCCGGGGAATTGCCGCCATGGGAGGCATGGGGCGTTATGTAAAACCGGGGCAGACCGTTGCGGTAAAACCGAATATTGGCTGGAATGCCCCGCCTGAGCGGGGAGCAAATACCAACCCCCTGCTGATTCGCGCCATTGTACAGGAATGTCTCAGGGCGGGGGCTAAAAAAGTTTATGTTTTTGACCATACCTGCGATGTCTGGAAAAGCTGCTACCGCAACAGCGGTATTGAAAGCATTGTGAAAAGTTCCGGGGGCATTATGGTTCCCGCCAACAGCAAGGGCTACTACCATGAGATAAAGCTGCCGAAGGGGCGAAGTCTCACTGATGCCATGGTGCATGAACAGGTCCTTGAATCAGATGTATTTATAAATGTTCCGGTGCTGAAACATCACAGCAGTACGGGCCTGACCATTGCGATGAAAAATCTCATGGGTGTGGTATGGAGCCGCCGCTGGTGGCATGTGAAAGATCTTCACCAGTGTATTGCAGACTTTTCTACTTACCGAAAACCTGACCTGACGGTTGTAGACGCCTACCATGTCATGAAGGTCAATGGACCCCGTGGCGTCAGCGTCAGCGATGTGGTGACCATGAAGGCCCAGTTGATTTCTGAAGACCCGGTAACCGCGGATGCGGCAGCGGCAAAGCTTTTCGGCAGAGAACCTTCTGGAGTCCGCTACATTAAACTTGCCCATCAGATGGGAGTGGGAACCATGAATCTTTCACGCCCCACCATCAAACGGATAAAGATGCGGGGTTAGCGGCAGTAATGTTAGAAAAGAAAGGCTCTCGCGGGGGCTTGAAAATCTTCAGGGTGCTGGTGGCGGTACCGGTTCTCGGTTTGCTTCTTCTTCTGTTTCTCGATTTCACTCATTCATTTCCCACGGTGATGTACCGGGGAGGAGAGTTTTTTCAGTTTCTTCCTTCGTTGTTGAAGTTTATTAATACTTTTTCAGTGGCAGCACTTGGCTGGCTTGTTGTGCTGGCCCTGACAGTTTTTTTCGGGAGGGTGTACTGTTCTCTACTCTGTCCCCTGGGGATTTCTTTTGATGCCATGAGGCGTCTCGCGCCGAAAAAAATTCAGTCACTTCCTTCTTTCAGGCAGGGAGGCTTTCTCCGGTACGGCATTCTGGTTGTTTTTCTGGCTTCCATTGCCGGTGGATATATGATAAGTATTAATCTTCTCGATCCCTTCAGTAACTTCGGCCGCCTGGTGACTGACCTTGTGCGCCCCCTGGTCATCGGCGCAAATAACGGAACCGTTCACCTGCTTGAGGCGGCGGACGTGTATACACTTCCCCCCCATGATCTCCGGGGTTACTCCCTGCCGGCAATAGGCTACGGCATCATCTACCTGGGGGGAATAGTTTTTCTTTCCCTGCGCCGGGGGCGTCTTTACTGCAACACTCTCTGTCCTGTCGGAACCGTGCTGGGGTTCTTTTCGTATTTTTCTTTTTTCAAGGTACGTATCGATGAAAAAACCTGCACAGCCTGCGGAGCCTGTGCCCGGGTATGCAAGGCTTCATGTATTGAACACAAAACGAAGCTGGTAGACCCGGCACGCTGTGTGGCCTGTATGAACTGTCTCGATGTATGTCCCGAAGACGCAATTGCATATAGATCGTGTTTAACGTCTCAAGGGGCCGGCAGCCGGGAGGAGAACAGTGAAGAGTAATTTTGAAGGAAGTAAAAGAAGCCGCCGAAGCTTTTTACTGGCCGCGGGTACTCTTTGTGTTGCCGCAGCACAGTGGGCATATGCGGGCGGAAAAAAAATTATTGTACTGGTGAAGAACAAGATTCCTGTTCATAAGACTGTTACGGTAACACCACCGGGTTCAAAAAGCATCGATCATTTTTCCCATGCCTGTATTGCCTGTCATCTCTGTGTATCCGCCTGTCCGTCTCAAGTAATCCAGGGAGCAGCAAATCGTTACAGCGGAACGGGGCTCTTTCTTCCTTACCTTGATAATGAAAAGGGTTACTGTACCTATGAGTGTAACCGCTGCGGGGAGGTCTGTCCATCAGGGGCGATACTTCCTTTACCACTGAAAGAGAAACAGCGTGTGCAGATAGGGAAGGTTCATTTTATCCGCGAGAACTGCATTGTTATCACCCAGGGGACGGTCTGCGCCGCCTGCTCTGAACACTGCCCCACCAAGGCGGTTGATATTATTCCCGGGAGTAAACCCCCGGTGCCGGTTATCAACCAGAATATCTGTGTCGGCTGCGGGGCCTGTGAATATGCCTGTCCCGCAAAACCCCATAAGTCAATTTATGTTGATGGCAACCCGGTACATTTGAAGGCTGATAAACCGAAGAAGACAAAACTGAAGGCGCCGAAACCCGATGAGGATTTTCCCTTTTAAAAGGAAGAGCTATTCTTTAATGATCCATTCTTCCGCGTCTTCCAGTGTCCTGAAAGATTTATTGACCCCGTCAACATTTTCATTTTTAAAGGATTTGTCATAGAGGCTGGTACAGGTTTCAATTACTGATTCTTCCCGGGTGATAAAGGCGAGCCTGAACCGGTCATTTGAATCAAGAAAGGCCAGGACTTTGTTTTTCACATACTCCTGTTCCGTGGGGGGGACAAGCTTTTGCTCGGTTACGTCGCTGATGATTTTATAAAAATCTATTTCACCAAGGGTATTCATTGAAAAGTCAATGGCGCGCCTGAAATCACGGCTGCTGGAAAACCCGGTCCATTTTTGGTGAAGGTAGCCCTTTTCTTTATCAAGGGTAATGGTAACATATGGTGTATTGAGTAAAATCATGATTGCAACCTGAGCCTTATTTTATTGTGAACACTATGCAGTATTCTCCTTTTTGGACAAGAAGTTTTTAAAATATTTATGTTTCATTACAGCATTGCATATTTCTTTCTAATCGGCTATACTGATGCTGTAAGTTTTCCTTGACAGAGCAGGTGGCTGTTGATGACCTGAAACCGTCAGGTATAATAAATTGTTTTTATGGGGGGAAGTAACATGACCTATCCGGTAACACTTATCCAGGGAGACGGCATCGGTCCCGAAGTCGCACAGGCAGCACGGGAAGTTATAGACGCAACAGGAGTTGCAATTGAATGGCATGTACATGATGCCGGCGAGGCTATGATTGAGCGTTACGGCGAGCCGATGCCCCCTTCAGTTATCGCTTCGATTAAGCAGGATGCGGTCGCCCTGAAGGGACCAATCGGCACCCCCATCGGCAAGGGCTTTCGCTCCGTTAACGTGGCACTCCGCCAGGAACTTGAGCTTTACGCTAACTTCCGTCCCACCCATTCAATAAAGGGGATAGATTCACGGTACAGTGATGTCGATCTTATTGTTGTTCGGGAAAATACCGAGGGCCTATACAGCGGCCTCGAGCATACAGTAGCTCCCGGTGTGGTTGAGAGCCTTCGGGTGATTACAGAAAAGGGCTCAGAGCGTATTGTACGCTTTGCTTTTGAAACGGCCCGGCGCTATAAACGTAAAAAGGTAACGGCGGTACACAAGGCGAATATCCTGAAGCTCTCTGACGGTCTTCTTCTTGATGTTGCCCGGAAAGTGGCAGAAGACTATAAGGATATCGAATACGATGAGGCTATTGTTGACGCCACGGCCATGAAACTGGTTATTGATCCTTCGCAGTTTGATGTTATGGTGATGGAAAATCTCTTCGGCGATATTATCTCTGACCTGACCAGTGGTCTGGTTGGTGGCCTCGGGGTGGCCCCCAGTGCTAATATCGGTGAAAAGTATGCTGTTTTCGAGGCGGTTCACGGTTCGGCCCCTGATATTGCCGGCAAGGGTCTGGCTAATCCGACGGCACTGATTTTTTCCAGCGTATTGATGCTTCGGCACCTTAGTGAAAATGACGCGGCAGACAGGCTTAACGCGGCGGTCATTGAGGTCATTGGCGAGGGGAAAAGCCTCACCCGCGACCTGGGCGGGAGCGCCGGCACGGATGAATATGTGAAGGCTATAGTTGATAAGCTGAAGTAGGTGGTAACCCCGGGGTTTCGGGACTATGATGTGACAGAAGACTGTAAATTCCTGTTCTAAAAAAGAGCAGGAATTTGTTTTTTTGCTTGTCATTTATTAAATTTCAGGTCATTTGGCGAAAACAGATCATTAAATAGACAATCAGTGTTAATGAGTATCGGGAGAGAAAAACGATGAAAAAAAATCTATTGCCTGCTGTAGCTGCCGCAGTATTACTTTTACTGTCAGCCTGTGATACAACAGACACAACAACTATTCGAATAAATCTTGGGGGAAGCCGGGCCGGCGCGCCGGAGGATATTTCATCAATATATATCGGATGTTTTGATCATAAAACGGGAGAACTCTATTCCGCATTGGGAACCCTGCCAACGGGCAGTGTTTCGATGGTGGTTCCCGCTAAAACTGATCTTTATTTTCTACTTATGGCTCAGGATAAAATTAATGAGATTTTGTATATCGGTGAAGAGACCTATATGGGAGCTTATATGCTGGTTGAGCCTATAGGTCAGCCTGAAGGTATTGTTACTATTGTGCCCAGTCTGCATTATATTTCCAGTATTACTTATGATTACAACATGTCTGCCGGACAGGAAGAAAATCAGGTTTTCCTGACACACAGTGGAGAAAATTATTATTCTTTTTTCGCTCCGGAGATGAGTTATGGACCTCTATTTGACCAACGGAGTCTCCTGGAGCTGCATATTTACCGGGAAAACAGTGGTGACACATTTAATCGGATTTATCAGGCAAATTATGCTGAATTTTTTGATGTGAATTACGGTGAATATATCGACTATTTTTCTAATGGAGTTCCCGGCTACCAGTTTTATTACCGGTCATGGCTTTATGTGCCTGCCTTTGGTATTTATTTATTTACCTTTGGCGAAACGGGTGTTAATCTGACTAAATAGCAGCTAATCGGGCCGGTCTTATGACCGGCCTGAATATCCTTTACTTCCTTCAAATACCCCTATTAGAGCTTAATATACGTTTTTTGCTTGTCATTTATGCTGAATTATATTAACTATGTTATAAATAGACAAAGATTGAAAATTATCCATTTTTAGCGGTTCTGTTCTTTCCATGCTGTTCTCTGTTTTTGGGAAAAAGAGATTTCAGGCAAATACACCTTTTCATCGTGATGGCCATTACTGATAATTCTTCTATTGGTGCTGTGTAGCTGTATTATATTGAAGGCCACATGTATAATTCAGGAGTAAAATGATGAAGAAACGTATGGCGTTCATAATACTTATTGCCGCGGTGATGCTGACGGGCTGTGACACCACTGAAACCAGAACAATTCAGATAAATCTGGGGGGCAGCCGGGCTGCCCCATCTGATATTTCGGCAGTCTATATTGCCGTTTTTAAAATTGGGGAAGAATTTCAGCTTGGTCATATTATGAGTTTTGTCGGTCCACCAACAGGAAGTGCTTCGCTGGTGGTTCCTGCAAAAACTGATCTTTTTTTACTGGTAATGGCGGCCAGCAGTGATGTGTCGAATTATTATGTCGGGGAAGGCTGTTATTATGGTGCAGAAAATCCCGAGAGTGATACTGTAGACGTCTCAATGTTTATGATTGAGGGTATGCCCGGTGAGTCAACATACTTAACCGCCGATGATGGTTATTCCGTAACCGCTAATAATTCAGGATTTTACCTCAACTTAAATTATGAGCCCATTGGAGATAGCGATGTATATCCTTTTTTGGAGATGCATCTCGAAGAGAGCAGTAATGGGACCTCTTATCAGGTAATAGCAAAAATACCTTTTTCATTAGTAGCTGGCGGATTCTATGATTTTAAAGATCATATCGCCAAAGGTGGCTCCTGGTATCGTGCCCGTGTCTATTTTCCCGCACTTGGCTTATATTTCTACACATGGCATGAAACTCAGGGTCAGTTTGTAGATTAGAAGCTGGAAGTATATTTAATAATAGCTTAGACAAGTGCCTTTGACGGAAAAGATGAAGGCACTTATTTTCTTTGACAGAATTTCTTAATATGTTTACTTTTACAAAATATAAACAGTATGTATATCATGCGGGAGTAACTTAATGAAGAAACTAATGCCTATGATGATACTTCTTGCCGCCGTTGTGGTGGCCGGTTGTGATACCACTGAGACGAAAACAATTCAGATAAACCTCGGGGGATCCCGTGCTGCACCTGCTGACGTAACTACTGTTCATGTGGCTGTTTTTTCTTCTATAATGACCACTATCGGACCGATTGTTGCCGTGGGAAGTGCAAATGTGACAGGAGGGACAACTCAAAGCGCCGTATCACTGGTTGTTCCTGCGGGAATTGATTTGTATGTACTGGTTATAGCCCCCAGTGTGGCATATGATTACCAATTTTATACCGGAGAAGGGGTGTATCTCAAAGACAGCCCTGATAATGTTGTAGCGATTTCTATACAACAACCCTCTAATATGCCCGGTTCTACGACAAACATGTCGTTAAGATTCTCACCTATGGCTGTCCCTGGTGCTAATTTTTCAGATACTGGCTTTACGATGAATTTAGGAAATGTCGGTCCTGAATCGATACAGTTAAATCCTTATCTTCAGCTTCACCTTGAAGAAAGCAGTGACGGTGGAACCAGTTATCAAATAATGAAAATACTTTCAGGTACCGAGGTTATCGGTATATCAACAGGGCCGGATATTCCCGGGGTTTCTCCTGTAAGTGGAAACTGGTACCGGGCCCGGCTTTATATGCCTGCAATGGGAATTTATTTATATACCTGGGATTCTTATGATCCTTCACCTCCGATAGATTAATAGTGTTGCGGTAAACTATTAGATGTAACAGGCCTTTTTTCCCGGAAGGTGGATAGTTCGTCGATGAGTAAATAGAAGCCTTTTGGGTTGACATTAACTGTAAAAATGTCTATTTTCGTCTACAATAAAAAGTATTTATCGAAATGCAGGAGCCATATAATGAAGAAAGTATTAGCTTTGATGATGCTTCTTGCCGCCGTGGTGGCAGGCTGTGATACAACAGAGACGAAAACTCTCAGAGTGAACCTGGGGGGCAGCCGGGCAATACCTGCTGGAGTCTCGACAGTTTACGTGGCGGCATTCCCTATATTATCTATCTGGAATGGTGATGGCTATGATGACAACCTGGGAGGTGTCGCTGCTGCAGCCGCTGTACCAGCAGGGAGTTCATCAGTCAGCCTGGTTGTGCCGGCAGAAAAGGATATTTTTATACTGGTTTTAGCAGCCGATAGCACCGGCAGTGCCGTCTTCTATGTTGGCGATAATATTTATGTCAGTGCCGATGATAATACGGTCCTGATTCAGATGAGGGAGCCAGGTTTCAATTCCGGGGATACCTTTATATATGATAGCACAAGCATATCTAGTTCTGATCTGGGGTTTAGGTTTGATTTGGTCAATGGTCGTATCGATATGTATGATTTGGTACCTTATCTGGAACTTCATCTCGAAGAGAGCAGCGATGGTGGAAATTCGTATAATCTAATAAAGAGAGTACCGCTTTCAGGGTTTTACCAGAGTCAGGCCGTACCTTTTGGAGTCTCTTCGCAGGGAGGTTTCTCGTATCGTGCCCGTGTTTATTTTCCTGTGCTGGGGCTTTATTTTTATAACTGGGGTTCTTATAGTGCTGGGACTTGACAGGCTGTTTAATCGATCATGTCGTACTATTTGAAAAATATTCCAAAAAAGGTTGGTTGCCACAGGGTAAGCAACCTTTTTAATGCTTTTTTTTGCTTTAAAACATAAAACTCACTATCTTCATAAGTACCTGTTCATCGCAATAACAGAGGAGCACACCTATGAAGAAATTAATAGCGATTTTACTATTTGCAGTTGCAGTTTTGGTCTCAGGCTGTGATACTACAGATACGATAACCATTACAATTAATCTTGGTGGAACACGGGCTGCTGCACCTGATGGGGTCTCGCAGGTATATATTGGCGTTTTTCCAATTGAGGGGGTGGCGGCTCCCCAGCTAGGCAATTCTGAAGTTGCGGCAGTTGCTGGTTCTACAGATTTTGTTTCACTTGTTGTCCCGGATAAAGTTGATCTCTATATACTGGTTATGGCGACAAACAATAATGATCCTGGTCTGTTTTATACTGGTGAAGGTTATTATAACGGCGCATCAGGACAACCTGAAAATACAGTATCTGTAGCTATGTCTGAACTTAATATACCAACATCCGTATTTGCCTCGGAAGGTTCCACTGTTTTTGCTTCTGGTTCTTTTTACCTTAATCTCGGTTCAGGAGTAATTCAGGATAGTAATGTTTTTGTAAAAATGGAACTTCACCTGGAGAAGAAAAGTGACGGTGGATCTTACAGTATTATAGAAAAGGTCCCCTTTGACCTGGCTTATGATAATTATTCCTTTACTGATCACATAGCAGAGGTTTCATACTGGTACCGGGCACGAGTATATGTTCCAAACTTTAATCTCTATCTCTATACCTGGGGAGAAGTGCAAAGTACGGGTCCTTAGTAAAATATAGAGTTGTATGTATTAAGTAATTAAAACAGGGTCTTTTTCTCTTCAGAGAAAGGTCCCGTTCTATTGTTTTTTTTGAACCTCCAGCTAAAACTCCCTATCTTCATAAGTACCTGTTCATTGTAATAAGAAAGGAGTACATTTATGAAGAAATTAATAAAAATTATAATATTTACAGTCGCGGTCCTGGTCTCAGGGTGCGATACCACTGAAACCACCATGATATACATAAGCCTCGGGGGTGACCATCGGGGGGCCATACCTCCTCCGACAGATATCTCAGTAGTCTATATTGCCGCCTACACCATAGAGCATTTTTCTGAGTGGGATGAAATCGATACCCTGGCAGGGGCCTATGCCGTGTTTCCTGTTGGTTTTGTCTCCATTGTGGTTCCCGCCAACCGGGACATTTTTATTCTGCTGGCGGCTCAGAGCACTGAAAACAACTGGTTCTATCTTGGCGAAGGTCAGTATCCGGTACCGGGAAATCCCGGTTCGAATACCGTGACAGTTACACCGGAGCAGACCTCTATTGATGGGCTGACAAGCCTGAATATAAGTGCTATTAGTGATAGTATCATTCTCATCGGTCATGACGAAGGAAACTGGAGTTTATCCAATTTAATGAGAGGGGTCTTTGATCTTCATATTGACGGGAAACCGGATGGGGGAGATTATCAACGTCTAGAAACTGTAAACTATTATGAACTGTATAATGAGTCAGGAGGAGGCTATCTGCATACATATCCGGGCGGATCGATTCTTGACGATACATTCCGGTCACGGATTTATCTACCCGCCTTTGGTATTTATCTTCACACCTGGGGAGAAGGAGGAATAGCAATGCCGGTGAAATAAATCGGCGGTGAAGAGATAAGAAATGTATTGACGAAAAGCCTTTCCCGGTTTTTACTTTATTCAGCCCATGCGAAGTGCAAGGGGCTGGAAAGTTAAAACGGGAACAAAAGTATGAAATGGACGGCACTTCCCGCGGCCCTTATGGCGGCGGTGAGTTTATATGCAGGTATCCTTTACCTCTGGCTCTACATCCGCCGAAGGGCAGAACTTCATAACCTCTGGTTCGCCTTTACCTGTCTCTCTATAGCCCTCTATGATATTTTTTGCGCCGGCCTTTACAACGCCGGCTCTCTGGAGCAGGGAATGTTCTGGCAGCGTTTTCAGTTTGCCAGTATCGCCCTTTTTGTTATTTGTTTTTCCTGGTTTGTCTTTTTTTTGACCCGCTTCAGGTTGAGACTTCCCTTTTATCTCGGTACCGTGATTATGGCAGTTTTTATTTTTCTCGGTCTCTTCGTTAAAAATGACCTGACCCTTTCTCTGGCCAGCCCGAAGGTTAAGCATATCAGCCTTGGGAATTTCATGAATATCACTTATTACGAGGTGCAGCCGGGGCCCCTCTACTCTGCCCAGTATATTTTCATGTTTTTTATTGCCGCCTTGATATTCTATGTTGTTTTCTGGTATCTCAAAAATTCTGAAGACCGGCGACGCAGCCCCCTGACCATTGCCATGGTGCTTTTTTTCTTTGCGGCGATTAATGATTCCCTGGTGGGAGCGGGAGCCTATCCCTTTATTTTTGTCATGGAATACGTGTATCTGATCGTGATTATTTTTATGGCCTATGTTCTGCAGAATAATTTTATCGACCTCACCCAGGAGGTTGAAGAGCTTAATATTCAGCTTGAGGCAAAGGTAAACGAGCGGACCATGGAGCTGCTTTTTTCAGAGATCGGCCGCGGCCTCTATGTTGATATGCTGAAAGAGCTTCCTGATTCGGGCAGCCCGGAAAAAAAGGCTTCTCCTGACAGCCAGTCTCCTGACGGGGACCTGCCTGAAGAGCAAACTGCAACTGTTCAGAAACTTTCCCGGGACATCAGTATTCTTTTAAATTTTGAGACCCTGATGAATAAGCTTCTTGAAAAGGCGGTTGAAATCACCGGCGCTGCTGCCGGGTATCTTTTTATGGCCGACCAGGAGGGGGCTCTGACAATTCGCGCTGCGATGAACCGTGAAGGGAGAGCCGGTGAGGATATCGCCTCGATGATATCAATGGCGGCTTTTAAGGAAAACCGGGGTATTATTGTTGGGGGAAGTAAAGACAATCGGGATGAATTTTCCCTGACTGAAGATATTGTAAATGATTTAAAAGGAAGGAAGATCCTCTGTGGTACCGTTCGCCTCAGGGATGATATTGTCGGCACGGGATACCTAGAGCGCCTCCCTGATGGTGAAGATTTTACTGAAAATGATATGCAGGTTTTGACTTCCTTTATGGAACAATCGGTCAACGCCATGGAGTATGCTTTTCTCTACCAGCGGATGATAAACCAGAAGATGGAAAATAAGCCCTCCTACCGCCGGGAGCCGAGCATGTCCGGGGCCACAGAAGAAAAAATTAAAAAAGCCATTTCTTTTCTTGAAGAGAACTATACTTCTGATATATCACGGGAAGGGCTTGCGGCTTCACTCAATATGCATCCTGATTCCCTGGGCCGGTTCTTTAAAATGTATACTGATAAGAAAATAAGTGAATATATCAATGAGCTGCGGGTTCGTGAGGCTGCGGAAAAACTTTCTGATAGTAATCAGAGTATTATTGATATCGCCTTTGCCGTCGGTTTTGAGTCAGTCACCACCTTTAACCGCGCTTTTATGAAAGAAATGAAGATTACCCCCACCAAATTTCGTAAAACCAATTCCTGATACATCAGATTCTGATAAGACAGCACTTTAAAAATGCTGTATATATCTGTAAAACAAATAAGTTACGGGTTACAGATATGAAAGCAGCATTTTGTTACAGTCAATGTACCAATGAGTTCGCCGAAAGGAAGTATTCAGAAAGCGTAACTCCCTCTACTGAAGAAAAATTAAAAAAAGCTATTAATTTTATTAACGAGAATTTTTCTTCTGATATCTCCCGTGAAGGGCTCGCTGCCTTCATAGATCTCCATCCCGATTCATTCAGCAGGTTTTTCAAACAGTATACAGATAAAAAAATTCGTGAGTATATTAACCTGCTCAGAATTCGCGAAGCGGGAAAGCTCCTTTGCGAAACTGATATATCAGTTATGGAGATTGCCTCACAGGTAGGCTTTGAAAGCCTGACAACATTTAACCGGGCTTTTATGAAGGAGATGCAGGTAACGCCCTCGGCATACCGTCTTCACAATACTTTATAGCAGTCCCGGTACGGGAAGAGGAAATGTGCTTGTAGTTTACGACGAACCCGTTATTATTTTATATAATTCAGAAGCAGGGAAGGGGAAATGAAAGACTTTACATATATCATGGCCTATGACATAGGCACCACAGGCAGCAAGGCCTGCCTTTACCGGATAACTGATGAAATAGAACTGGTGGATTCTTATCTTGAAGAATATGCCCTTTACACCCTCGATAACGGCGGTGTAGAGCAGAAGGCCGATGAATGGTGGGATGCAATTTGTAAATCAACACAACATGTTTTGGAATGTACTGGTGTTGATGCAAAAGAAATTGCAGGAATTTCTTTTTGTGCCCAGATGCAGGGTCTGATCATGGTTGATAAAGAGGGAGAGGTTCTTCGTAATCCCATGAGTTACCTTGACGGACGGTCTACCAGGCAGATAGACAAATATTTGAACCATGGACTTTTTAAGATAGAAGGTAAATGGAATCTCTTTAAAACCCTCCAGTGTCTCCGTATAACCGGTGGACTTGCTGCCACAGCAAAGGACCCTCTTTGGAAATATCACTGGGTTAAGGATAACGAACCTGAGATATTCGAAAAGACCTATAAGTGGCTCGATGTGAAGGATTATCTGGTTTTGAAATGCACTGATGAGTTTACCATGGGCCAGGATTCTGCCAATATTACCTTTATATATGATACACGTCCGGGTAAGCTCGGATGGAATAAAAAGCTCTGCAAGATGTTTGATGTCAATATGGACCATCTTCCCCGGGTCATTGAGGCGACTGAGGTGGCGGGAAAGCTGACCAGCCGGGCTGCTGCCGATATGGGGCTTGCTGAAGGCACCCCGGTATTCGGGGGAGGGGGAGATGTACCGATGATTTCAATCGGTTCAGGCTGCCTTGACCTCTATGATACCCATGTTTATGTTGGAACCTCAGGCTGGGTTGTGGCAAATGTTGATAAACGAATGGTAGACATTGGTCACTTTGTCGCGTCGATCCTCGGGGCTATTGCAGGAAGGTATAACTACGTGGCAGAACAGGAAACCTCAGGTGTCTGCCTGCAGTGGTTCCGTGACCACCTGGCCCTTGATGATGTGGGCATTTACCTTGAGAAAGAACATGTCTGTGATAAAGAGAGCGAATATGACAGTCTTTATGATTTCCTGACCAAGGTTATCAAGGAGACCCCCCCCGGGGCAGGGGATGTAATCTTTACACCCTGGCTGCACGGGAACCGCTCTCCGAAAGAAGACTCCCTCGCCAGGGGCATCTTTTTTAACCTGGGGCTTCAAACGGGTAAAGGCCAGATGGTCCGCGCCGTGGTTGAGGGAATCTGTTTTCATAAGCGGTGGCTTCTCGAGGCGGTAGAGCATAAGATTCCGAAACAGGCATCGATTCGCTTTATCGGCGGCGGGGCAAAGTCTGACGCCACGTGCCAGATCCTTGCAGATATTACAGGCCGTGAAATTGTTACCATAAAGAATACCCAGAATGCGGGAACCATCGGAGCGACCGTTGTCGCGGCCGTGGGTCTCGGCCTCTCAGCGGATTTTTCAGGGGCCAAGGAGCTGATTCCTGTTGACCAGGTCTACAAACCGCGCCCTGAGTATAAAGAACTGTATGACCGAAATTTTGAGGTTTTTAAAAAGCTCTACGATAATAATAAAAAGCTTTTTAAGACCCTGAACGAAGAAACAGAGCATAAAACCGGCACGATAGTTCATGCCGATGTATAAAGCTGAAATATAAAAAAACGGCGTGATGTCTTTTTTCGGGCCGTGTATAAACCGGGGGAAATAATGTCAGAGAATAAAATTCAAGTTTACGGGTACCGCTGGGTGATTCTTGCGGTCTTTGCCCTGATTACAATTCTTATTGAAATGCAGTGGCTTACCTTTGCACCTATTGCCCGTGAGGCAAAGGTTTTTTATGGGGTTTCGGCACTGCAGATCGATGCGCTTTCAATGCTTTTTATGGCTGTGTTTGTCGTTATGTGTATACCTGCTTCTTATGTCATTGATACCTACGGTATGCGCATCGGTATTGGTATTGGTACCGTACTGACCGGTGTCTTTGCCCTGATGAAAGGATTTTATGCCGACAGTTATACCATGGTATTTATTGCCCAGATAGGCCTGGCAGTTGCCCAGCCCTTTATCCTGAATGCGGCAACCAAGGTGGCTGTACGCTGGTTTCCCATCAATGAGCGGGCTACTGCAGTTGGAGTAGCGACCCTTGCTCAGTTTCTTGGTATTATCGCGGTAATGCTTGCAACTCCGGAGATGATCAAGGCAGGCAATGGAGGCACTGCTAACATTAATAATGTCATGATGACCTATGGTGTTATCGCTGCTGCAGGTTCAGTAATTGTACTCCTTTTTCTCAAGGAGAGGCCTGCAACACCCCCCGGAGTTGAGGTTGAAGATGAGCGCATGAACTATCTGGAAGGTTTTAAGCAGGTCATGTCAAACCGTGACATGAAGATTGCCATGGTTCTCTTTTTTATTGGTCTCGGTATTTTTAATGCTGTCAGCACAGTTGTTGATCAGATTAGTGAAATGAAGGGTTTTAACATGGAACAATCCGGACTCATCGGTGGAATCATGCTGATAGCCGGTATCTTCGGGGCGATTATACTTCCCCCTGTATCTGATAAAGTACGAAAGAGAAAACCCTTTATCATTCTCGGAATGGCACTGATGATCCCGGGACTTATTGGTCTGGCCCTGTCAATGGATTACACGATAGTGTTGATGTCTTCCTTTATCCTGGGATTTTTTCTTCTCGGTGCCGGTGGACCTGTTGGCTTCCAGTACGCTGCAGAGATTTCATCCCCGGGCTATGAGTCTTCAACTCAGGGAATCCTTCTGCTGGCGGGACAGTTATCTGGAATTATTTTTATCATCGGAATGAATACTATTGGCATGAAAGAATTTCTTATCGCCTTTGTTGTTCTGGCGGCAATAAATGTTCTTCTTGCTACAAAACTCAATGAATCAAAGATGATTACCGAAGGACAGTAGACTAATCTTTAAGACAGTGTGTGGGTCCCTATGGGGCTGCATACACTGTCTTCAGTGAATTAAAAACAAACGGTGTGTGTCATGAAAGAAAAAACATGTATAAAAAATGAGAGAGAGAACCGCATGAAAAACGAAGATGTAAACAGGCTTTTTGAAGCCTTGAAATTTTATGCTGATGAGGAAACACACCGTGTATTTATTGATACCAATGGTTTTATTACAACCAGGGCTATCAGGGACAGTGGAGAGAAGGCGCGGGAAGTGCTGGATCTCCTGATGTAACGGTGTGCCTCCTTTTCAGTTGTTAGAGAGGAAGGCATGAATACTAATTTAATCGAAAACAGAACAAAGAATATTGAACAGGAAGAGTATGACTTCCTGAAAACATTAAAGAGTCCTTACGCTGACGAAGCATTTATCGCACGCCTCTATGAGGATCTCCTTGAAAATTCTGAACTTTCCCGTGAGGCGATACGTCACGAACTCGAAGCGGGGCTCGGGCGTCTGCGTCTGGGAAGGCATTTTTTCCTTTCCCTTGATATTGAAGAAATATCTTTTCTTATCTCTCATAACCTGTACCAGGAAAAGGATACAGGAAATATTGACGGCCGGTATCCCGACATTGATGTTTCGGGGAAGGTTAATGATAAACATCTATTTCTTGTTTCAGATACCAAGAACCTGGTCAAAAAGACCATCGAAACAATTCAGGACATGTACCGTGAAAATGATGATTTGATCTACCGGTTTGCATGTCACGCAATACTGAGTAAACCCGAGGCGGGCGACCTGCGGCGCCTCTACATTCTCGAGGAAGAATCGGCAGAGTGTAGCGTCGCGCCTTCATGTGTTGAAGCGGATTTATGTCTGAAGAAATCAGGTGTCTTTTCTGACAGCGAAAATGAAGATTCTGATCTTCAGGAGTTTCTTCATTCTTCCGGTGAGCGGTTTCTCTCCACCGGTCTTGCAAAACCCGATGCACGGGACCTGTCGAGTTATTTCAAGTCGTGGAAATTATACCGGAAACAGCTCGAAGAGGATGAAGAAATTCTTATCTCTGTTCAGGACCATTTTGATGAAGATGTAAAAGAAATAATCGAGAAGGAATTTGAACTCTGGATGCCCCGTGAAAAATTTCAGGAAAATTTTGTTACGATAAACCAGATTTTTGAGCGCCGGGGAATACATTTTGCATTCCAGAACCTTGAGCATTTTGTCATTGATGAAAAATCGTACGTATCTCTCAATACATTTGTTGATGCGTCACTGGTCTCCGATGAAGTAGAAGAGTTTCTTAAGACAGAACTTTACAACCGGATCATTCTCCTCAAGTCAGCGCCAGTATCGGTTGGTGAGATTAGAAAAATTCTCGATCAGGTCAAGACATCCCGTGACTATGTGAAGCTCGATCTTATCGAAGTGATGCAGAAGAACAAGCAGCGGGAATACCTTATTCCCCTGGTACTGATGCTTAATGACGCGAATCGGGATATTCGCTTTCGTGCCTTTGGGCTTATCAAGCATTATCTTTTTAATCCTACGGAGCGGATGAAAAATGATTACTACTGGTCAACCCTGCGGAATATTTTTTCTGCCGCAACGGTTCCCATTGAACGGGAAAAAGACCGCCCGGCGCGCCCCCTGACGGACGATGAGATTATACAGCTTATCCGCTTTCGCGATATTTACTATGATGATTTTACTGAGCCGACAACGGGAGAATGCTTTCTCTTTATCCGCATGAACGGTATTGGTATCGGCAAGGGGGGAATCCGCCAGGACGTCTCACATGTTTCTTTTTCCGGAGAGGGTGCCCTTTCAACTAACATGCTTTTTAAAACTCTCGGTATCGGCATCCCGAAGTATACCACCGGCAAGGGAGGAATCCTCGGTGATGTTTCTTTCCCTGAACTTCCTTCTGTTGAAAAAGAAACGCCCTGGCGAAATGTTTTTAATGCCTATGCTGACTTTCTTTATTACCAGTCTGGTGTGGGTCCCCTTTCTGATGTACCCGCCGGGGATGTTGGCGTCGGGGCCGATGAAATAGGTGTGATGTATAACCGCATAACCGATAACGCCTGGAAAGATATAAAGAATATTGTGGGGGGAAGTTTATCTCAAGACGATCATGGAGCGGTAATCCTTCGGGAAAACTTCGGCGTTGATACGGGCAGCAGTAAACTGATGAAAAAACTGGCTGCCGATCGGGATTGTGTCGAAGGTTATACCGCCTCGGCCATTACCGGAAAACCGGGAAACCGGGGCCTTCCCCTGCGGACCGGCGCAACAGGCAGGGGACTCGTCGAGGTTCTGGCGGCTCAGCAGAATTACCATGAATACAGTGACAGCAGGCTCTGGTCTGATCAGTCACGTGTCGCTGAGGCCCTTGCCGAGGATTCCCGGTATTCCAAACGGGCATTCAGCCGCATGAAGATGCTCACTTTTACCGTCCAGGGCTTCGGGAAAGTCGGGGCATCTTTTACCGAACTTTTAAATGAGGCGGGGGCTCCTTTTAAGATGATCTCTGACGTCAGTGGTACGATTGTAAATGATCATGGCATACCCAACCTTCACGAATACACCAGCCGATGTAAAAGCGGCAAGTTTAACCTGTCTGATATTCCTCCGGAAGTTCTGGGTAATTCAAAGTTTTTAAGCAATGATACAATCGCACCTCTCCAGGGCTATACGAACGTTGTGGTTCCCTGCGCCCTTGAAGATGTTATCACAACGGGAGAAAAGCCCGACAGCAGCCATGTGCATGTCAGGGACTTCGATGGAGATTATCTCCTCCAGGGGGCAAACGGCCCGGCAACCGCTGAGGCCGAAGAGGTTCTCAGCGAAATGGGTGTTGTTTCTTTTCCTGATATTCTGGCAAATGCCGGAGGCGTTCTTGCCTCATACCTGGAGTGGCTCAATGGCATGATACAAAGCTTTGGGTACCGGTTTCTCTATGACCGGGGCTTTGTCCATACCATTGTCCATAATCTTATTATAGACCGGCATCCTGACTGCCTGGAGGGAAAACTCTTTGATGTTGATGAGGAGCTCTATGCCCCGGCATTCAGGTTTATCCTTCGGGAGGCGACCATCGCGACGATACGTTTGTCACGCACCTATAAGATAAGCATGCGTACCGCTTTTATGGCGTTAGGTATACGGTGTGCGGCAGCAGAAGGGCGTCTTTCCTCCCAGTTTGCCATGCAGGTTGGAGAACTGCGGGAAAAATTTATCAAAGATTTTTAATAACAGTTGTTTGTAAAATGAGACTATGATAATTTATTCAGAATAAAATAAATAACTTGCATAGATTAACGATGTTAATACTATGAGTAGGTGCTCATTTTAAGATGGGAAAAGATTTGGTTGTCTCAATAAAAAAATATAAATCGAGGGTAAAAAGCTGTGTTAAAAAAATTTTTTGATCGTTATCTTGCTGTTTACGCTGATGGGAATTTTTTACTGAAGCAGAAATCACGGATCGTTCTGCTTCTCAGCGGGGCAGGTATTGTTATCCAGGCATTTATGGTGATTGTAAATCTCATTGAGGGCCGTATTGAGCTGGGATACAATCTACCACTGCTTTTCGGTACTTTTTTAATGCTCTTAATAATTGCGGCTTTGCGAAAGGGCTTTTACCATTTTGCCGCTCATGGATTTCTTTTAATAGTTCTTGCTTCTGTATGGCTGACAATTTTTTTGGAGCCAAGCCCGGATATTATTCATATCCTTGATACCATGGTGCTGGTTCCCGCGATTATTGCGATTTCACCCCTTTTGATTCTTCGCGAGAAGAACAGTATGATTCTTTATTTTTTTCTTAATGTGGCGATTCTCGGTTATTTCTGTTACTTTATTCAACAGAAGAGGCCTGATGTACCCTTTGATGCCGTCGAATATTTTGTTGATAGTGCCATGAGCTTCTGCATTGCTGTTGTGGCAGCCTACTTTGTTTTTGATATCAATAATAAGGCCATTGATAGAGGTGAGAAACTTCTTGAGGTTCAGCATGATCAGAATACTAATATCAATGAAATTCTTGAAACTGTTGATATCGTCGCCAAGCGTCTCAGGTTTTCCGTCTCTGAAATGAGCCGGGGTGTTAATGTCTTCTCTGACAACTCCCAGGCCCAGGCCTCATCTATCGAAGAGATAACCGCAACTATGGAAGAAATCTCTTCTAACACGGATAATATTAATGACCTCACCCTTGATCAGAACAGCAGCCTGAAAGAGGCCACAGAAAGCCTTCAGGGCCTTCTTGATTCGGTCAATGAAACAGAAACAGAAATTAACAGTATCATGTCCTTGAGAAATACTCTCAACGAAGAGACTGAAAACAGTAAAAAATCAATGTCCAGTATTGTTGAAACGGTCAGCCAGATGACCCATGAGTTTAAGGATATTGAAAATGTTGTTTCGCTTATCGATGACATCTCTGAGCAGATTAACCTTCTCTCGCTCAATGCTGCTATTGAGGCTGCCCGTGCCGGAGAGAGTGGACGCGGATTTGCTGTTGTTGCTGATGAAATTTCAAAGCTTGCCGATCAGACCGCTGAAAATGTTAAAACCATTAACACGTCGATTAAGCGAAATCTTGAATGGCTGACTAGTTCATTCCAGGGGCTTCAATCCTTTGAGAAGGTTCTTGAAAATATGATTTCATTTATCATGCAGCTTTCTACTTCTATCGACCGGATCAATGCCCTTTCCCGAAATGATATCAGCATAAACCGTGAAATAAAGAATAAGACCGACGGTGTTATTACCATTGCCGAAACCATAAAGGGCGGCATGGCTGAACAAAAGGTTGCATTAAGCGAAATTCTCGGAAGCCTTACTTCGGTAAACCAGGCAACCCAGGAGTTTGCATCAGGGTCAAAGGAGCTCGCCTCAACTTCAACCGAGGTCGATGAAATTACCAGCGAACTGAAAATAGTTTTGAATAAACGGCAGGATTTTACAGATACAAGGGAAACAGATCTGGATGCCCTTGAAACTCCGGCAGAAGAGCCTGATGATGAAGCAGGGGATATTGGCTGAGAATTTTGAAATAAACATCAGGGGAGTTTTTCCAGGGGCAAAGGTTGCTTTTTTTGACCTCGATGAGACAATAACTGATACGGATACCGATGGGTTGTGGGCCCGGTGGCGTCTTTTTAAAGGTTCCGGGGGGATGAAGGAAGTGATAGCTATCTTTTCCCTCATGCGGTCTTATCGCCGGGGGACCATGAGTATTGATCGGTATATGAAGTACCATAAGATGCGGGTATCTTCTCTTTCTCCTGAAAAATATGACGCAATGGCCCGGAGGTTTTTTGACCAGTGGGGCAGGGATCGTATCTTCCCCGAGGCAGAAAATATGATCAGGTACTATCGGCAGCATTCCGTGCCTACAGTTCTTCTTACCGCTCAGAATGATGTTATTGCCCGCCGGTTTTCAGAGTACCTTAACATGGATGAGGTTGCGGGTAACTCCTTTAGCATTGAAGATGAAAAGTTTACTTCCCCCATAACTCCCTATTGTTACCGCGAAGGGAAAATAGACTATGCCCGGAAATTTGCTGCTGAATTCGGGGCTGCCCTGAGTGACTGTGCTTTTTATTCCGATTCAATCAATGATCTGGCCCTCCTGTCAGAAGTCGGCTATCCCGTGGTGACGAATCCCGATGCCCTTCTGGCTAAGGAGGCTGCAAGGCGAAACTGGCCGGTTGTAATTATGGAAAAGAGAGGTGCGAGCTGACTCTTCTCTTTTTTTTTAAAGGGTACTCCAGCTGGTGACTGTTCATCATTGGTTTGACTGGTAATCTATTCGTCATGGTCAATGGCTTCGAAGAGTCTGCACTGGTGGTTTTGTCCAGATTCTTTTTCTTCCGGGGAATGCGTTCTGGGCCTGCTGGTTAAACTGTCAAAGTCCACCTTGTGTCCATCAAATTCAGGGCCGTCAATACAGGTAAATTTAGTTTGATTGTTTACCGTGACGCGGCAGCCTGCGCATATATTGGTACCGTCTACCAGGATTGCATTGAGGTTGATAAGGGTATGGATATTCATGGGCCGTGTCATTTCACTGACCGCCTTCATCATCGGCACTGGTCCGATTGCAATGGCATATTTCACTTTTTCCCGCCGGATTATCTCAAGAAGCACATCGGTAACCAGGCCGCTTTGTCCCCGGGAACCGTCTTCAGTACAGACAATCAGCTCATCACTTGAGGTGGCCAGCTTGTCTTCGAGGATGAGGAGGGATTCATCCCGGACTCCAATAATTGTTATTACCCGGTTGCCTTTTTTTTTGAGAGCCTGAGAAATTGGATAGAGGGGGGCAATGCCGATACCGCCGCCGATACAGACGGTTGTTCCAAATTTTTTTATCTCAGTCGGATTGCCCAGGGGGCCGGCAATCTCCTTTAGCATGTCACCCTCCTGTAATGCAGAGAGTTTCATGGTTGTGGTTCCTGTAACCTGGTAGAAAAGGGTGATGGTGCCGCTCATGGGATCAGCGTCTGCAACAGGGAGTGGTATTCGTTCTCCCCGCTCGTCGATTTTTAAAATGACGAATTGACCGGCAAGGCGGTGTTCCGCCACATAGGGAGCCTCAACAATCATTTTGCAAATGTAGGGTTGAACTCTCTTGTTTGTGCGAATTACATGCATTAGATTTTCCTTAATGGAAGCTGCCGTATTGTCTTTGTCATGTTTGACAGATATACTGTATGCCTGATTTTGTAAATTAATAAATGAAAAAACTTTTCAACAAATTTGCCGGTGAGTAAAAAATTGTACTGCCGGCAAGCCGTGGATCAGTCATAGCGTTTTTATCTTTTTCTGCTGCGGGCACTTTAATGCTTGAGTAAAAGAGCTTGACGAAAAGCTTGAAATAATTAAAGTATAAATAAGCGTCATGCACATTGAGACTTGTCTTATGTTTATATTTTTTGGGGTGGGGAAGTTCGCTTCTCCATGGCCTGAATCATCGGTATGACTAAAATATATCACTAACAACCTGTTGCCGGAATACTTAGAATGGCCGATAATTTATTATTAAAAATACCTCAGAAAACCCTGCATGATCATTACAGCCTCTATATTAAAGAGCGCATCCAGGTAATGAGCAAACTGACTTCTATTATTACTCTTCTTGTTATCCCCTATTTCATTTATGAAGATTTAACTGTGAGCGCCCTGGGAAGCATTTCTGTTTTTTTCAGAATTATTCCTGTTATTATCTCGGTGATGAGCCTGGTTTTTCTCCTGACACCTTTGAAAAAGTTTACGAGGATTATCAGGGGTTTATATATTTTTTATCTGATAAGCCTGATGACCATGATGTGCGGTCTCCTTGCTCTGACTGTCAGTGGGCCACGGTATGAAATATTTATAATAGGAGCGATTGTTATTATCTTCTGTATTTATGCCGGGGCAGTATACGGGATGAAAGTTCTTATCCCTGTCTATGGCATTCCCCTGGGTTTTATTACTCTCTACATGGTTTTTGGGACTGATGTGCCCTTTGCTGATATAACTCTTCTCGCAAATCCCTATACCACGGCAATAGTATGTACCGTTCTGGCTGAGCTTCAGTACAAGGCACGGTTTCGTGAATTTATTTCAAGTAAAGTGATTGCCCTCCAAAACCAGGAGTTGACTCTTGAGCTTGATCTTGCCCGGGCTGTTCAGAATAATCTTTCTCCCTCAGAGTTTCCTGATGTTGATGGTGTCAGTATTGATTCAGTGTACCTGCCCATGGTTGGTATCGGGGGTGATCTCTATGACATTATAGAATTCAAAGAGCCTAATCTTATTGGTATCTTTATCAGTGATGTTTCCGGGCATGGGGTCCCTGCTGCTTTGATCGCCAGTATGATTAAAACATTGATAAATACTGCAGGCAGCAATAAACTTGAACCGGGAAAACTTCTCAGCTACATCAACGAAAAATTAATCGGTGAAACAAACCAGCATTTTGTTACCGCCTTTTACGGAATTTATGACACAGAAACCGGCTGCTTTCGATATGCCCGGGGAGGCCATAATTATCCCTACCTGGTCAGGGAGAGTGAGATAATCGAGCTGAAGTCAACGGGGAAGTTTCTCGCCTTTTTTCACGGGTTGATTTTTGAAGAGAAAGAAATTCAGCTTCACAGGGGCGATAAAATTCTTTTTTATACCGATGGTCTGGTTGAGGCAAAGGGGTTTGATGATACCATGTTTGAAGAGACCCTTGTCCCTGAACTATTGACCAGGTATCGTTTGATGAATAATGAAGATTATATCAGCAAAATATTTGAGAAGCTTGTAGAGTTTACCCGCGACTCTGCCTTTGAAGATGATGTATGTATCGTGAGTATGGAAATAACGGGATAATTTTTTAAGATGGTGCGACGTCGACGTCGCACCATCTTAAAAAATCAATAATCCTTCGGTGTCTGAGAAAGAAGTATCTTTGTTAGAAGTTTACGGGGTACGATTTTTCCAAGTTTAGCGGCCCACTTTGTTCCTGCTGGAAACACATTTTCTCTCATCTCTTTTTTCAGCCCCTTCAGCACATATTCTGCAGCTTTTTCTTCACTGATTTCATTGGGGGCCGGGATTCCGTCATTGCGTACCGCCTCAGTATCAACGAAGCCTGGATGCACAGTCTGAATGACTATCTGATTATAGCCAAAATGCTTCAGTTCCATTCGCGCCGTATCGAGAAAGATCCTGGCTGCCGCTTTGGCTGCAGTATAGTCTCCCTGCATGGGGATGCCGAACCAGGTGGCCTGGGAGTTCATATGAGCAATCATTGAAGGAGTTTGCTGTTTTTTCATTTGCGTGATGAGGGGGCCGTAAAAATTGAGCATGGTGTAGTAGTTTGCCTCAAGGCAGAACTTGACAGTATCAATGGGGGTTGTGAGGGTATTGGAGGGGGGGCCGATACCGACATTGAGGATAGCTATATCAATGGTCTTGTATTTCATAATGATTTCAGATACTACCTTCTCTGCATGGGCGGGGTCTGTTGCGTCGCCGGCATAATAATCACATCGGCTTCCCGCAGCCTTAATTTTTGAAGCTGTTTCTTTGAGCAGCGGCTCTCTTCGGGCTGTAATAATGATAGTATTGTTGTGTGTTGCCAGGGCGAGTGCGGTTGCCCTGCCGATTCCCGATGATGCACCGGTGATAAGTATGACTTTATTGTTGTATTCCATAGCTTTATTCCTTTTTTCTGATACTCTATACCATGACTGGAGACTGTAAATGGAAAAACAGTGCTGAAGCTGTGCATCTTCTGACTGGGGGGTAAGGAAGAAAGGCCTGAAGGTGCATCGTTTCCTGGATGTGCGATGTCGATATCGCACATCCAGGAAACGACAACACCTGCCGGTGTATTTACTGGATTCGTTTTCTGATGACTTCTGCCATTGCCTGGATATGATGATAATCGCTGGTACTGTCAACATGGAGATAGACTGCCAGGTTCTCTTTTTCTATGAGAATGGCCCTGTCATTGTTGTAGCCGACAAAGTCCTTCAGCTTTTTTATTTCACCCAGGGCTGATGGTTCATCCCTGTAGAGTATGGCGTAGCAGACAATATCGTCTCCATAGGGATGGCGGGCATTGGCCATGATTGTCATATGTATTCCGGTTATTTTATTGTAATTCCCACCCGGGTAGATATGGCGGGAGAGACGTTTTATTGCTGCCCGGTCCATCTGCCACGGGTTTGCCTTGAGAACCTTTTTCACCGCTGGAGGGATCTTCCCGATAATAAATCCCTGGGGGATATCACTGCTTGTCAGTTTTATTTTGCTGAAGACTTCAGCCCTGTATCGTGCAATGCTTGCTATTGCCGTAGCGGTAACCAGACAGATTGCGGTTATGGTAATCAATTTTTTCATCTTTCTTCCTCCTTTGATGAGATAGACGGTGATGGTATTCATTTTTGTATAATCAAGAATATGTACATGGTTTTCCCTTACTGAAAGGGTGAAAGATTCTCGCCAGGTACTGTCGCGGGTCCTTTAAAATGAAGGTAACCCGTTATTATTATCGGCAGATTTGAGGTTTTTTAAAATTTTTTTATTGAGACATAATATTTTATTTGACTTTAATTTTGAAGGAAGTATAAATAGGATAACAATCAATTGAGACATTATGTCTCATTATAAAAAACTTCCTTATTTTATTCCGAAACGTCAACCGTTAGATTGCTGTTAGGTGGTAATCTGCCATGTGCAGATGCAGGGATAGTATTCACTTTTTTTCCGGAGTACCGCAATGACTGATTCAGGACAAAGTCTCTATATTCGAAAACGCGATGGACGCATTGTTCCCTTCGCCAAGGATAAAATTACTGATGCGATCTACAAGGCCGCAGTAGCTGTCGGTGGTAGTGACCGTTCTGCCGCTGAATCAGTGACAGAATCAGTGATAGGTATTCTTTATATTATCTATAAAGACGGACGTATCCCCACGGTAGAGAATGTCCAGGACCTCGTTGAAAAGATGCTCATTGAAAGGGGCCATGCGAAGGTTGCCAAGGCCTATATCATTTATCGTGAACAGCATAGAAAAATCCGTGAAGTGTCTACCCTGATGAATGAAGGCATGCAGCTGATTGAGGATTATCTCGATCAGGCTGACTGGCGGGTAAACGAAAACAGTAATATGAGCTATTCCCTCCAGGGGCTTAATAATCACATCGCCTCGGATATTACGGCCCGGTACTGGCTCGAGCGGATCTATCCCCCCGAAGTGCGGGATTCACATCAGGCGGGAGATTTTCATGTTCATGATCTTGGTCTTCTTTCTGCCTACTGTGTCGGCTGGGATCTGAGAGATCTTCTTCTAAAAGGTTTTGGTGGAGTCTCTGGAAAAATCGAAAGTAAACCGGCAAAGCATTTCAGGAGCGCCCTGGGTCAGATTGTTAATTTCTTTTATACCCTCCAGGGTGAATCAGCGGGAGCCCAGGCCTTTTCAAACTTTGATACCTATCTTGCCCCCTTTATCCGTTATGATAATCTTTCCTATAAAGAAGTAAAGCAGTCACTTCAGGAATTTGTTTTTAATATGAATATACCCACCAGGGTTGGCTTTCAGACTCCCTTTACTAATGTAACTATTGACCTTGTGGTTCCTTCCAATGTCGGCAGTGAGTATGTTGTAATCGGCGGCGAACTGCAGAGTGAAACCTACAGCGAATACCAGGATGAGATGGATGTTTTTAATGCAGCCTTTGCGGAATGTCTGACTGAGGGCGATGCAAAGAACAGGATCTTTACCTTCCCCATCCCTACATATAATATTACCAAGGATTTTGACTGGCACAATGAGAAACTCGATTCGCTCTGGGAAATGACTGCTAAATACGGTATTCCCTATTTCGCCAATTATGTTAATTCTGACATGGACCCTGAAGACGCCCGCTCCATGTGCTGTCGTCTTCGACTTGATAACCGGGAACTGCGGAAACGGGGTGGGGGACTCTTCGGCGCGAATCCCCTGACGGGAAGTATCGGTGTTGTTACCGTGAATCTACCGCGTCTCGCCCATCGCTGTGAAAATGAAAATGAATTTTTCTCCGAACTGGCCCGGCTTATGGATGTGGCAAAGGAATCACTGGAGATAAAAAGAAAGATACTTGAGCAGTTTACTGAAAATAATCTCTATCCCTATACGGCTCATTATCTCTCTGACGTCAAGATGCGTGATGATCATTACTGGGGTAACCATTTTTCAACCATCGGTCTTGTTGGAATGAACGAAGCCTGTATGAATCTTCTTAATACGGACATCTCAACTATTGAAGGAAAAGAATTCGCCAAGGATGTTCTCGACTTTATGCGTGAGAGAATTATGGGTTACCAGGAAGAAACCGGTAACTTTTTTAACCTCGAAGCAACTCCCGCCGAGGGAGTCAGTTACCGCCTTGCACGGAAAGACCGTGAGCAGTATCCTGAGATAAAAACTTCAGGGGAGAAAGAGCCCTACTATACGAATTCTGTTCATCTTCCTGTAACCTATACAGAGGATCTTTTTGAGGTTCTAGATCACCAGGATGACCTGCAGACCCGTTTTACCGGTGGTACTGTGGTGCACCTCTTCCTGGGAGAAAAGATAGATGAAATAGACGTGGTAAAGAGCCTGGTTCGAAAGATAGCTGAGAACTACGAGCTACCCTATTTTTCAATAACCCCCACCTTCAGTGTCTGCCCGATACACGGCTATCTTGCGGGTGAGCATAAATTTTGTCCCTATGATCATACCCCTGAAGAGCTGCGAAAATTTGGTATTGAAGTTGAAAAAGAATAGTGCCGATAGGATTACTATAGAAGCATTTAAGTTATTTAGTATATACTAAGGACGGAGTCCTTTAAATAGATAAAACAAAGAGGAGTAACAAGAATGAGCAACAAAGAACTGAAAGTCCCCGTAGAAGTTTATTCTCGCGTTGTAGGTTATTTTCGACCCGTAAACCAGTGGAACAAAGGTAAGAAAGAAGAGTTTGCAGAACGAAAGACCTACACATTTGAGCTTGAGACCTCCTCTGTTTATGAATATCAGAGGAATATATAAAACTTCTCTTCTCGATTTTCCGGGAAGAATATGTACAGTACTCTTCAGCGGGGGATGCAACCTCCGCTGCGGGTTCTGCCATAATCCGCAGCTGGCCTGCAATAATAGTGAACTTCCCCGTTTTTCAAATGAAGAAGCTCTCAGCCTTATCGCAAAACGTAAAAAACTTATTGATGGCGTGACTCTTTCGGGGGGTGAGCCGACTCTGACGACCGGCCTTACATCCCTCTGTGGAGAAATCAAGTCCCTTGGTCTTGAAGTGAAGCTTGATACCAACGGTCTGAAACCCGATGTCGTCGCTTCACTACTTGAGAAGCAGCTGGTCGATTTTGTCGCCCTTGACATCAAAACTTCCCCTCAAAAATATCTCCGGGTTTCGGGGGTCGATGCTGATTTCTCAGCTGTCGAAGAGACAGTAAAGCTGCTTCAGCATTCCGGTGTAGCATATGAGCTGAGAACCACCTGTGTTCCCGGTGATGTGGAGAAGGAAGATATAGCGGTAATCGGTGAGCGCCTCGGTCGGGTAAAGCGGTACTTTCTTCAGCAGTATGTTGCGTCAGGGCCTCTTCTTGATGAGGCGTATCGTGATATTCAGCCCTACCCGGTGGCGGTACTGCAAGAGATGGGGGAAGTTGTCGCTACTTTTGCCGAGGTGTCGGGCATTCGGGGGATATAGGAAAAGTAGCAAGTTGAAAGAGTAAAGTTGAATTTCTGGCAGACCTGTCTGCCGGCTTTGTAAAGTGTACTTTTTAAATTGCAGCCTAACAGTGCATGATAAAATGAATAATCTTTGTGCATCCCAGCATCGTAGTGTTTGGATATACCTGCTTACGGCTTCTGAATTCCTTCACCAACTATCTGCGCCATAAAAGACCTGAACTCTGCATCGGTGATTTTCAGGTAATCGAGGAGACCCATTTTTTTATACTGCAAAACACCTTCAGTAACTGCAGCAAGAAACACTGAAAGGAGCAGGGGGTCAATGTTTTTAAATTCGCCTTCCTTGATACCCATTTGAATCGGCTTTTCACTGATGGTTATCAGTTCTTTGAATTTTTTCAGGATATCTTCAGTGTCTTCTTGATCGTTTTTATAGTCTGCCTTTGATTCCATCAGGATATTGTAATATTCCCGGTTGTTGTGAAAGAAATCAAGATATGAATCAAAGGTTGAAATCAGTTTCTGGTTCGGGGTCTGCTTTTTTTTAATTCCCTGCTGAAACTTTGAAATAAGCATATCGATAGCCTCGAGGCAGATTGCCTTGTAGATATCTTTTTTGTTTCTAAAGTGAAAATAGACCGCCCCGGTAGTAAGCCGCGCACCTGATGCGATTGCACGAATTGATATACCATTGTAGCCGTACCGGGGGAAAAGAGATCGGGCTGTATCGAGAATTTTTTCTCTGCTGTTTTTTTTCATTATTGAGCTGCTGCCTTGCTTGATATTTGTATTGATCTTAAATTAAAAGAGGCCCGGCGCTTCAGTTATTTCAGCGGGGCCTCTTTTAATTTTTTTAAGTATTGTGTCTATTTTAATGCAGCTGCAAGATCTTTGCTTGTTGCTTTAGCTTCTTTAATGATATTGTCAAAGGCTTCCTGTACAGTGGGAATGTCGTGAATCAGGCCAGTTGCCTGCCCAATCAGCTGAACTCCCTTTTTCTCAAAATCGCCTACTTCGGTTGCGGTTTGAATCTGTCCGAAAGCTGTTGCCATGTGAGCGAGTTTCATCATGTTTTTAGGCTGTGCAAGCATGCCGAGCATAACCTTTAAAAGCGGAAGCTCCATTTGTTTTGCAATTCTCGGCCCGACAAGAGCGGCTTTAAAAATATTCATGCCATCTTTGATGGCTTTTTTCGATGATTTTGACTCAAGAACACGGCACCATATTCCATCAAACCTGTTGGAGTAGAGAGTATTTTCAACGCCTGCATCAAGGTGAGCCTGCTTTGTTTTCTCATGAAGGGGACTTTCTACTGTTGTTGAAAGTCTTGTTCCCATTGCAACTGCGTCTGCACCAAGTGCAAGAGCTGCAGCAAGTCCCGCTCCTGTGGCAAAACCGCCTGCAGCGATGAGGGGAACATCAAATTTTTCTCTCATGGCAGGTATAAAACAGGTGCTTCCAACGTCTCCGGCATGTGCACCAGCTTCATATGTAGTCAGCTGAAGGGCATCAACTCCGCCCCTTATTGCTGTTGCAGCGTGCTTTTCGTTTATTACTGTTTGAACTACCTTTCCGCCATATTCATGTACTCTCTTAACTATATAATCCGGTTTACCAAGAGATACATTAATAACCGGCACCTGCATATCCATAAGAACTTCAGCATTTTCCTTTGCGCCAGGCATCAGAAGAGTAGCGCCGGCTCCAAAAGGCTTGTCAGTAAGTTCTCTGATTCTTTTAATTGAAGCTTCAGTGTCCTTTGTTGTCAAAGGACCGGTAGCCAGCCAGCCGATACCTCCGGCATTACATACCGCGGCAACAAGCTCAGGTGTACTTATCCAGCTCATTCCTGGAAGAACGATGGGATATTTGATTCCGAATAATTCAGTTATTCTTGTTTGCATAATCTTCTCCATTGCTAATTATTTAGAAACCTGTGGATATTGAGTGTAAAAATTATAACATTGTTATGTTTTTTTGAATGTAAATCATGGGTTTTTTTTGTCAACTAAAACCTGATTTTTCATCTGGTATGTTACACGCATTTACCCATTATACTTTTAATTTGTGCTTCCGCTTCACTGGTCATTCTTTCCAGCAGTTCCTGGCAGGAGATGACATCATGGATCAGGCCAATGGATTGTCCCACCATCATCGGAGCAATATCTATATTGCCTTCTTCCCAGGCTGTTTTACATCGATCGCCTGACATGAGGGGTATAATTTCTCCCAGTCCGCCGCCGGAAGCCTCTACTTCCAGAATGTCTTCAACTACCTGGTTTTTCAATGCACGCCCCTGAAGATTGACAGATTTGCAGATGAGCGTGGTGTCATTTTCCTGCCTGTTTACCATCTCCTGGCGAATGTTTTCATGGACCGGACATTCTTTTGTCGCCATAAACCTGGTTGCCATCATCACCGCTTCTGCGCCCAGGGCTAATGCTGCCGCCATAGTTTTGCCGTCGGCAATCCCGCCTACTGATACAACGGGAATGTCGAGTTCTTCAACGAGGCGCGGGGTTAAGACCATGGTTGTTACATCATCATTGAGGGGATGCCCGCCTTCTTCGATGCCGGCTGCATACACACCATCATAGCCGACTTTTTGAGCATGCCGCCCGTGACGAACTGATCCAACTTTATGAAAAAGTTTAACATCTTCCTTTTTCAACATTTCAATAGCATCCATGCCGATGGCTTTGTCAATCGGCGCTCCTGAAATTTCAAGGCCTGCCACTTTTTCCTCTGCACATACACGGAGGTACATTCTGTGATGATCGGGGCCTACGTGCACCGAGGGAAGAATGGTCACATTGACCATGAAGGGCTTATCGGTTAATTTTTTAGTATCATGAATAGCCTGTCTGAATTCTTCTTCTGTCGGGTAGTTCGCCGCTGTAAGATTTCCAAGCCCACCGGCATTTGATACTGCCGCGCATAATTCAGGTTTACAAAGCCAGTACATGGCGCCGCAGATTATCGGGTGCTGAACATTGAACATCTCGGTAATTTTTGTTTTGATCATTGGATCCTCCGGTGTATTATTTTAGTTTTTTCTAAAATTTCTTTTATGAAAGCTGTTTTATACTTGACATAACATAACAATGTTATGTTATGTCAAGGACATTAAAAATTTATTGATTATTTTTGTTTCTAAATGTGCAGTAAGGGATGAAAATAATGTGGGTATATGCTTAAATGCTGGTATTTTGACAGGGGTTAATCCAACAGTGTTAAGTTTAAGATGGAGGAGGCGAATTATTTCAGCAGTATAGAAAAATAAAAGCTTCGACATTTTGTCAGTATATTGCTGATAAGTTTATTCAATATTTAGAAACAAAAAAACTCAAAACATATAAACAGAGTTGATCATGACACAAGTACAAGGAAAGGGTGAAACGAATGTTTAAAAATTTATTCAGTCCAATTAAAATTAACCAGCTGGAAATCAAGAACCGAATCGCATATCCTGCCCTCGGTCTTATGTATTCTTATGATAAAAAGTTGAATGACCGTCATCTTGAATTTTACAGGGAGCGGGCAAAGGGTGGGGCCGGTATCGTAACAGTGGGCCCTATCGGTTTTGATGAACTCGGAGCAGGCTTTGTAACTCCCAATATAGGTTTTGAAGAATCGGTCGATTCATTTTCAGAGCTAACAAAGGCAATAAAAGATGAGGGGGCCGCCGCATGGATTCAGCTTTATCATGCCGGAGCCTACATGTATTCAATTGCCATAGAGAATAAACAGGCTCTCGCGCCGTCGGCAATTTACAGCCGCTATTCAAAGGAAACTCCCCGGGAGATGACTATTGCAGAGATTAAAGAGACTCAGGAGGCTATGGTTCGCGGCGCTCTTCGTGCCCGGGACACGGGATTTGACGGTATAGAATTGATAGGAAGCGCGGGTTATCTTATTTCCCAGTTCTGGTCTCCCCTTAAAAACCAGAGAAAAGATGAGTATGGGGGAAGTTTTGAGAACCGGGGGCGGTTTGCCCGGGAAACAATTGAAATGCTGCGTGAAAAGCTTGGTCCTGATTATCCCCTTACTATACGTATGGCGGGAAACGATTTTGTCCCCGGAAGCAATACTGACCGGGAGATGCCCATGATCGCAAAGGTTTATGAAGATGCGGGAATTGATGCAATTAATGTTACCGGGGGCTGGCACGAATCAAGGGTTCCTCAGCTTTCTATGGAACTTCCCCGGGGCGGCTTTGCGTACCTCGCTTCGAATATTAAACGAGCCGTGGATATCCCGGTCATGGCATCGAATCGAATTCCCGATCCCTATACAGCAGAAAAGATTGTAAAAGACGGCCTTGCTGATATGATAAATCTCGGTAGGGTGCTTATTGCTGATCCCTACTGGCCGGAAAAAGCGCGTCAGGGCCGTGTTGATGAAATACGTCCCTGTGTCAGCTGTTCCCAGGGATGTACTGATGAAATTTTTAGTGGACGACCGGTATTTTGTGTCGCCAACTCGCGTGCAGGATTTGAAGGCGAAAGAAACATTCTTCCCGCAAAAAAGCCTGAAAATGTTATGGTGATAGGCGCAGGTCCCGCGGGAATGGAAGCGGCATATCGGGCAGCTGAAGCAGGATACAAGGTGGAACTCTATGACAAGGCCGATGAAATCGGCGGACAGCTCTGGATAGCCGGTACGCCGCCTCATAAGCAGGAATTATGGGAACTCATCCGCTATTATGATACTATGCTTGATAAACATGAAGTCGAGGTGATCCTTGAACATGAAGTCGATGCTGAGTTCATAAAAGAAAAGAAGCCTGATCTTGTTATTGTTGCTGAAGGTGCTGAACCCCTGGTGCCGCCCATTGATGGTATTGATGACTCATCAGTGGTTGACGCCTGGAATATGCTGGCTGATGATCCGAAGATTGGTGATAAGGTCGCGGTTATCGGCGGCGGTGCTGTGGGTCTCGAGGTTGCCGAGTTTATTGCTTCAAAGGGAACCATTGACGGAGATACCCTGAGCTTTCTTTTTAAATACAGCGCAGAAGATGATGAGCGCCTTCATGAACTGCAAAGGAAGGGAACAAAGGACGTCACAGTTTTCGAAATGATGCCGAAGGTCGGTAAGGGTGTTGGAAAATCAACGAAGTGGATTCTGCTTGGCAACATTGATTCCCTTGATGTTGAGACTATTACTGACGCGCAGGTTACTTCAATAAACGGCGGCACAATAACCTTTGAAAGGAATGGAAAAACTGAAAGTTTATCCTTTGATACGGTAATCAATGCGGCAGGATCGCGTTCGGTTCATAAAGTATCCGATGCCATGAAGTCTACAGGGATACCTTTTGTTCAGATCGGCGACTGTGTCGCACCACGGCAGATAAACAATGCTATTCATGAAGGATATCTTGCGGTGATGAACATCGGACAGGAATAACAATACAAACATATATAAAAAAAGGGGCACACTTAAGGGTGCCCCTTTTTTTTATGCACTGATCGGTTTCGGGTAGGGAAGTTTATCTGAATTTTTTTGATGAACCGTTTGTGGTATTAGTTTATCTTATGTGTACGAATTCAAAAAAGCCTTGTATACCTGGAGGCCGCTTTATAATATCTTGTTATCGTGACATTCGTCCATACTAGGACAGCGTTTTTTGTCAATAATTGAATCTGGAAGTGGCATGAGACTAATGCCGTAAAGATTCATTCTGTCTCATGCACTGTTTATTGATAATGAACTTTTGTGTATTTATACAAAAATCTTTAGAGCTGGTATTTAAATGAAAAAATTATTCTTTTTTTTAATAACAATTATTTCCTTAACAATACACTTCAACTGCAAAAAAGAAGTCACCTGTCCTGATGAAAATTATAAATTCGGATGGGTTCAAAACAATAAAGCCTTCTTATTAGAAGAAAACAATTTGAAATCACCAGTTCTTTCAAGGATTCCAAAATCTTCACGTATAAAAATAATTTCAAGCCACTATGTAAGAACTGACACTTATCAGAAATCAAGCCAGTTGGTTAAGGTAAAATATAAAAATATTTTCGGCTGGACTTCACTGGGAAATTTATTCCCCCGCAAAGAAATCCCTGGTTCAGCTGCGGAACAAAAAAAAAGCGGGATTCCTTCTCTAGTAACTGATCTGGTTTTAGGTAATGATGACAGCATTGAAGTAAAAAAAATCGTTCCCTGCATGAAGAATCTTACTGACATACACATTTCCAGTGAAAAATTCCTAGATGTAATTGAGCTCGCAGAAAATTTGCCCAAAGTGAAATCTCTTTATATATCATGCAGAGGTTGTGACATTCCTTCAGGCATCGGAAATCTTAAAAATCTTGAATCTCTTCATGTTGCTAATGGAGTAGAAGAAATCCCCTCCTCAATTGGCAGACTTAAAAAATTAAAGATACTGTTTATCATGGAATCTTCTATCAGTGAATTGCCAGAAGAAATCGGTGAATTAGAAAGTCTTGAACATTTAACAATAAGATATTCAAAGAACCTGACTGCCCTACCCAAAAACATCGGCAATTTAAAAAATCTGGTATATATTGCAATCTTTGGAAATAACATCAAACACTTCCCCAAGGAACTGGAAAATTTAACTAATCTTAATTCATATCATTTCTCCGATAACAATTTTAAAGATATTCCAATTCCTATATCTATTACAATAAGGAATAAACATACTGACTTACCTTTTCATCCAAACTGGGGAATTGGGATAATCCAAACAAGTAATGTCCCACCAGCGCCTCCAGGAGGATTCCCGGGGAATGTTTTTAGAACCAAAAAAATAAGTCTTTATGACAAACCATGGGGTAAAAAGATAGGCTATATCTACAGCAAACAGGGGGAGATCTATTTTTCTTTCGAAAATTCCAAAGAGAAATCATTAAGCAATGAGTTAGCAGAAATTGCCTATTCTGAATACTATCTCATGTATTATCAAAAAAAATCAAATTTTGTCAGAGTTTTATATAACAGCACGAAAACAGAATGCTGGATACCAACAAGAGAACTAAAAAGGAATAATTACTATCTGAATAGCTGGCAAAACTTTATAAAGAATCGTAAATTTAGTTATTATATAGCAGACCGGAATGGTTTAAACCTGCATGGAAAACCTGATACCAAAAGCAAAGTAATCGTTTTCATGAAGAATAATAACATTTCTAATTTTTTTGTCACTCCAACTGGCGGGTATTCCGGCTTATGGGCAGAATGTACTGTTACGGAACAGGAACCCGCCGACTGTAACATGGGAAAAGTTAAAAAAGAATACAAAGGCTGGTTCAAATATCTTGATGACAAGCTATACCCTAAACTCTGGTATAACCCGAAGGGGTGTTAACATCTAAAGGGAGATTTTTTATTCAGGAATCAAGATTTTTAAAAAGCCTTGCATGGCCGGTGCTTGTTGTCAATATCTTAACATTCTGGTGGCAAGGGACTACTTCGGATAAAACTTGTTCTGTCTCATGTGCTAATTAATGTAAGAGAAAATTCCTAAGTATCAAGGGTGTGTTGTTGAAATTTTTTAAAGGAGAATGTGATTGGTGCTTGCTTACAAATAGTCACTTAATCTGGGAGGTATATCAATTAAATTGCCGTTGACAGGTTCTCCACTCTTTTGACCAACAGAAAAGGATTTTTGATCTCCAGTTAATCCAATGCGAATAACCATTTTCTTTTCTTCAGGTATATATACAATTGTCCAGACTGTCCCGAGCATCGTTGAATAATTACTCATCGCCGGACCTTCCTCTTTATTGCCCATGAAATTAAAAACGGTTTCAATACTGGCATTTTGACTTTTTCGATTAAAATCTTCGATCGATTTTTGTCTCCGAAGGCTATTTGGCATTATTTTAATGTCTTCCTCCTGATTCGAAATCAACTGAAAATGATTGGTAGCGGTTAAAAATTTATTTTGAGCTGAATCTCTCCTGACTCTGATGCTTTTCGATGCAACTTCCACAACAGCCATTTTTCCTGCTTTATCAATAAGCGCATAATTGCATGGTGTCGTGTGGGGTAATCTTTTAAGAAGGTCTATGGCGGAATCAACATCTTTAGCCTTATCAAGTATTCCTTTTACAACAATTGGCATACTTATCCCCCCATGGTCCGGAAAACTTTTTTTACTATTAATTCCAGCTATTGCGATTGCCAAACCATGCTGGTTTATTCCAGAAAGGCTCCCAAATATTGATGCTGAAATAACGATTGATGAATGCCTTCCTTTAGTACTTTCATTTGAGGAGATGATCCCATCAACCAGGGTTGGTGCCCAATCATAGTTTCTGGTAAGAAATGGGAATGGAGAAGAATTTATATAGATGCTACATCCACCAAGATAAAAGTACGCTCCTGCAATAGCCAACGCTTTTTTTTCAGATATTATGTTTGCTTTTGCAAATGATTGGATTTCAGCAAGAATTTCAGGGAAATATTTTTTTAAATTGTCTCTTACTTTGTATGGTTCCCCTAATTTTACTCCAGTAAGGCTTAATGTATCTTCTAGAACCTTAAAAAGAACTGGATTTTTATCAATAAAACTAGCCTTTTGTGTTCCAACCTTTGTTGGGTTTCCCTCCCAGTGAATATATCGCATTGAGAAAGGAATCGTTTTGTTTTTAATTGAAACCAGATTTCTCTGATAAACATCTTC
>Ga0070729_10000629_pt1 | contig 69393 bp, 51 predicted proteins | sample tdDd472_FD_66725 | JGI IMG/M metagenome (GOLD analysis project Ga0070729, IMG submission 66725) | Marine sediment microbial communities from the Atlantic coast under amendment with organic carbon and nitrate - tdDd47.2 | ecosystem: Environmental > Aquatic > Marine > Coastal > Sediment | place... | reverse complement strand
TGCTTTAATACTTAGCTTATTTATTATAGCATCTTTTACATCTTTTTCACAAACAGCAACTGCTCCTTCAACTGGAGACGGCACTGAAGGCAATCCATATGAAATTGCCACTTTAGATAATTTATATTGGCTTTCCCAAACTGATACTGAATGGGGAAAGTATTACGTACAAACAGCCAATATTGATGCCACAACATCCAGTTCATGGGAATCTGGTGCAGGGTATACTCCAATAGGTAACAATACAACTAAATTCTCAGGAACATACAATGGAAAAGGTCACGTTATAAGTAATTTATTTATAAATAGACCCACTGAAGACTACATTGGTTTTTTCGGATTAAATAATTCTACAAGTCAAATAGACAGTTTAGGTTTAACAAACCTAAATATTACCGGAAGACAATATGTTGGGGGTCTTGCAGGCTCAATAGATCAAGGCACCGTTAAAAATTGTTATACTAATGGAACTGTACATACAGCTTATGTCAATTACACAACCTACACAGGAGGGCTTATCGGACACAATTCAGGTATAATAAGTAACTGTTATAATAACGCTAATGTGTCTGGAGGTAGTGCAGGTCATGTAGGAGGATTTATTGGACGAAATGCAGGATCAAACGCCCAAATATTAAATTGTTATAATAGTGGGGATGTTACAGCTGCAAGTGCAGTAGGAGGCTTTTCAGGAGTTAATGAAACGGATGCTATAATAACGTATTGTTATAGTTCAGGTGCAGTAGTAGCGACTGGAAGTCATACTGGAGGCTTTAACGGTTATAACACAGGCAGTATTACTAAATCTTATTGGGATACAGAAGCTTCAGGATTTTCTTCAAGTGTTGGAGGTACAGGTTTAACTACTACCGAGATGAAAAATCTAGTAAACTACTTAATGTTTGGCTGGGATTTCATGGACGAACCATATAATGGCAATGAGGAAATCTGGGGATTAAACAGTTCAGAAAACGATGGGTACCCATTTTTAAGTATACAGGGATTTACAAATACAGAAGAATTAGCATGTCAAACTCCTCTTTCCTCTCCTAAAAATATATTTTCAGAAGTTTTATCAAATACTATAATAATTGATAGTATACAAAATTCCGGCGAGGGCAATGTTGTATATGTAAATACTACTAATACATGGACAGTTCCTACAGATGGAGAAGAACCGGCTGTAAATACAACATGGCAAAATTCCGGACAACAGTGTATATTTCTTGGAATATCAAATATTGCTGAAACTACAATCACAAATTTAGATCCAAATACAAATTATTATATAAAAGCATATGCTTATAATGATTGCAGCGGAACGGAAACTTATGAACAAACTGGATATGGTATACATGTACTTACTAAAGCCACTTTTACAGTTCCTACTGGAGACGGAACAACAGAAAATCCATATATTATAGCTAATTTAGAAAATCTAGCTTGGGTTATGTACAGCGATACTGCTTGGGACAAACACTTTATACAAACTGCAAATATTGATGCTACTGAAACCACTGCATGGGATTCTGGTTCTGGGTTTAATCCAATAGGGAATGAAACGACAAGCTTCACAGGCAGTTACAATGGAAAAGGATATACCATAGATAATCTTTATATTAACAGAACTTCTACAAAATTCATTGGCTTATTTGGATTACTTGATTCAGGTTCTCGTGTTGACAGCTTAGGCACAACCAATGTAAATATAACTGGTAGTCAGTGTGTTGGAGGATTGGCCGGTTACAACTATGGTATAATTGAAAACTGTTACACTACTGGTACAGTAAAAGGTACTCTTTATCATAACTATGTATACTGTGGCGGACTTGCAGGGTTCAATAAAAATAAAATTAATAACTGCTATAGTACTGCAAATGTGACGGCAAGTAACGGATATGGTGTAGGTGGACTTGTTGGATTTAGTCGATATACTAATGGTAAAATATCTAATTCCTATAGTTTAGGTAATGTTTCTGGAAATTCTATGGTTGGAGGACTTATTGGTTATCTTTATGAGAGCTCTTCAGTTAATAATTCGTACAGTAAAGGAAATGTAAGCGCTAGCGAACATTATGCTGCAGGATTAGTAGGACTAGCCTCAAGTGGTACTTCTATAACAAAGTGTTATAGTACTGGAACAGCATCTGCAACCTTAGGATACAGAGGTGGTCTTATAGGCGATAAAAGTAGCTCGGCAACAATAACACATTGTTTCTGGGATACTCAAACATCAGGAACAACATCAAGTGATGGAGGGACAGGTTTAACAACTGTTCAAATGCAGGATATCAAAAATTACTTAGAAGCAGAATGGGACTTTATGAACGAAACTTATAATGGAACAAATGATATTTGGGGAATCAATAGCACAGATAACAATGGATATCCTTTCTTAAAATGGCAAGGATATGCAAGTGATAATTTTTGTGAAGCTCCACTTTCGCCTGCAAGCAATATTATGTTAACTAATTCTTTATCAGAAAGTATAACATTAGAAAGTTTCACTGATGCAGGATATGGAGCTGAAGGTTATGCTATTTTTATGAACACAGAAGATGTTTGGACAGATCCTGTGGATGATGAAGAACCAACAGCAAACACAACTTGGCAGAACTCAGGCCAACAATGTATTTATTTTGGATCTTCTAATAATCCAAATGAAACCATTGATGGCTTAGAATTATGTAGTGGAACATATACTTATTATTTTAAAATTTATGCTTATAGTATATGTTCAGATATTAAAATTTATGAAAATACAGGAGTTGTTATAATTGTTGATGGAACGGATACCTCAATCCCTGTTGTAGACATTACAAACTTATCTGATCTTGTTGGACAATGTTCTGTCACTGTATCGAGTACTCCAACTGCTACAGATAACTGCGCAGGAAATATAACAGGTACAACTTCCGATCCATTAATATATACTGAGCAAGGAACATATACTATTACATGGACATACGATGATGGAAATGGGAATATCACTACTCAGCAACAAACTGTTATTGTTGATGACAATACAGCACCAGTACCTGATATTGCTAATATAAATGTTTTAGGACAGTGTTCTGTAACTATTTCAAGCATTCCTACTGCCACAGATAATTGTTCAGGAAGTATAACAGGAATAACATCTGATCCTTTATCATATACAGAACAAGGTACTTATTCAATAACATGGACATATACCGATGTAGAAGGAAATGTTGCTACTCAAGTACAGACTGTAACTGTAGATGATAATACGGCACCTATTCCAGATGCAACAAATTTAGATGATGTTGTGGGTCAATGCTTTGTAACAACTATTGAAACGCCTACAGCTACAGACAACTGTTCAGGAAGTATAACAGGAACAACATCTGATCCATTATCGTACACAGAACAAGGTACTTATGCTATAACCTGGACATTTATAGATATAGAAGGAAATACTACTACTCAGAATCAAATTGTTATAGTTGAAGATGATACAAATCCTAATATAGCTTGTGTTGGAAATCAAAATAAAGAAATAGCTGCATCAGAATCTGTTTATATTGTTTCAGGTCTTGAATTTGACCCTACTGAAACAACTGATAACTGCGAAATTGCGTCTGTTGAGAATGATTTTAACAATTCAGAAACATTAGAAGGAGCTGAATTCCCTGTTGGTTCTACAACTGTAACATGGACCATATTAGATGTTGCTGGTAATAATGTTGAATGTAGTTATGATGTAGTTGTTACTCAAACTACAGGAATAAATGACTTATCAAACCTTGGAATTAAAATGTATCCTAACCCTGTAAATGGTTTACTAAACATTACTTGTGAAAATGAAAACATTGAACGCATAAGTGTTTTGGATATTACAGGTAAAACTATAATTGATATAACAAGTATTTCTAAAAATGAACGAATTGATATGTCTGGATATAATTCTGGAATTTACTTTGTTCAAATTGATACTGGTAAAGAAATATTTACAAGTAAAGTAATTAAAAAATAACAAATTTAAAAAAACAATGAGAAGAATAGTAAGTTTATTAACCCCTGTGCTATTGATTTTAATATCAATAGCACTCTTATTCTCGTCTTGCGAATCAGATGATCCAGAAGTAAATATTGCATCAGCAATAGAAATACTTTCAAACGGATCAATTTCTGGAGTTATTGGATCAACAATTGAAACTCCAATAGAGATTTTAATTAAAGACCAAAACGGAGATGCATTTGCTGGAGCAGAAGTTACTTTTTACGTTGAAGAAGGTTCAGTGTCTGTAACAAATACTAAATCTGACGAAAAAGGAATGGTAAGTGTTTCTTGGACTCTTGGAACAACCGAAGGAACACAAACATTAACCGTAAATGTTTTAAACGCTGATGGAACTGATGTTACAGGATCTCCTTTTACTATTACAGCCACAGCAACTGCTTTACCTGAGATTAAAAGCATTGAAGTATTCTCTGGAGCTGACCAAACTGGTGATATTGAAGCTCAACTGGGCTCGCCAATTATTGTAATTGCTAAAGACCAATATGGAAATGGTTATGCGGGTATTGATATTAATTTTTCTGTTACTGAAGGATCTGTATCATCAACAAGTGCCACAACCGATTCGAATGGCAAAGCTTCTATAACTTGGACAACAGGTGCAACAGAAGGAGCACAAACATTAACGGCAACTGCCTTTAAGGAAGACGGTACAACTGAACTTTCAGGATCTCCATTAACAATAAGTTGCTCATGCATAATTCCTTTGCAAGCATCAAAATTGATTGTTGAGCGTACTGCAGGAGCACATTTAGGACTTATTGGAGAAACAATACCTTATACTTACATGGTGCTTGTTTATGACCAGAACGAAGATCTTTTTGAAGGAACTACAGTACATTTCTCTGTTACAGAAGGTTCTGTTCTTTATCCAGAAGCTGTGACAAATGCTAATGGATTGATAAACCAGATATGGACCTTAGGATCAACAGAAGGTTTACAAACATTAACAATTTCGGCATATAAAGCAGACGGGACAACTCATATTGAGGGTTCTCCAGTTACAGTTTATGCTAATGCATGTAATACTGTTACAGATGTTGAAGGCAATGTTTACAAAACTTTAACCTATGGTAATCAAGAATGGATGGTTGAAAATCTTAAAACCACGCATTACAATGATGGAACAGAAATGACATTAATTACTGATGACACTGAATGGATGAACACCATGTCTTCAGCCTATTGTTGGTATGACAATGATGAAACTGCAAATAGCAAATATGGAGCTTTATATAATTGGTTTACAACCTACGAAGGCGATGCTTGCCCCACAGGATGGCATGTTCCATCAGAAAGTGAATGGGACGAATTAAGAGATTACCTAATAGCAAATGGATTTAATTTCGATGGAACAACTACAGATAATAAAATAGCAAAGGCAATGGCTTATGGAGTAGATTGGTATCCTGTTGGTCAAAATGGAACTATTAGTGATTCTAATTACCCTGAGTATAAAAACAGATCTGGCTTCACTGCACAACCTGGAGGCACACGAACTGTTGGTCAACAGCCAGGTTATCCAGTACATATATACTTTAGAGACAAAGGATATATAACATCATGGTGGACAAGCAATGGCGGTGGTGTAGACACTGGAAATGCTCCTACTTTATGGTGGGATCAATTTACCAGTTTGCATTACTACGGTATGATGCATAAATCTGGTCTTCCTATTCGTTGTGTAAAAGATTCATCTAAATAGATCTAATATAAATATAACATACAAATGAGAAAAATTATTAGTTAAAAAAAGAGCTTCGAAATTTCGGAGCTCTTTTTATATTATTAGAATTACAGATTTACTTATCAATAAAATCCATAAAGGCATCATACCTTCTTCTTGAAATTGGGATAACCGAATCGTCAATCATTATTAACGCGTATTTATCTCTTGCAAAGCGTTTAATGTGATTTTTATTTACAATATAAGATCGATGAATTCGAAAAAAATTCTCAGAATTAAGTAGCGATTCTATTTGTTTTATAGGTTTTGAAATTATAAGCTCTTCATTATCTTTAAAATGAGCTGTGGTATAAGCACCATCAGCATCAATAAAAATTAAATCATCAGATTCAATTAATTCAAAACCATTTGAAGTTGGAATTTTTATTCTTTGAAAGCGATTCGTTTTTATGTCATCTAAGAACTCCGTATACTTTGATAAATCCACCTTTTCCTGTTGTCTTTTACTCTTTGCTTTTTCCAAAGCAGATAAAACTTCTGGAATAGTTGCAGGTTTTAAAATATAATCTAAGGCGTTTTCCTTAATCGCTTTTATTGCATAATTCTCATAAGCTGTTGCAAAAATAACCTCAAAATCAATATTAGGAATACTTTCGAGCAATTGAAATCCATTCATCTCTGGCATTTCTATATCAAGAAATACTACATCCGGCTTATGTTTCAATATTAGTCCGATCCCTTCAATAGGATTCGTTGTTTTAGCAACAATCTTGTAATCCTCCTTTTTATCTACAATAATACTTTCAATTACATCAATTGCATCTGGTTCATCATCAATTAAAATAACTTTCAAATTCATTGGCTTAAAAAGTTTATCTGTTATTATTGAATTTAAATATACATATTTCTACCCGAGTTCCTGTTTTATTTTTATCATTATTATTACCAATATCTACGATTTTAATATCTAAATCATTCTTGTATAACTCCTTAAATAAGCTTAGTCTTTTATCTGTAATTTCTGTACCAAAAGACTTTAACCGTTCATTTGATTCATTCCTTATTCGCAAAGCTTCTTTTCTCCCAATACCATCATCTTCAATAACAATGCTAATAGCGTCTTCATTACGTGAAATATTAATCCACAAATTTTTATCTTCTTTTTTCATACGCAAACCATGATGTATTGCATTCTCTACATAAGGCTGTATAATAAGTGGTGGCACTTTTATCTTTTCAGAATCTAAGTTTTTATCAATGCTTAAATGGAACGAAAAACTATCTCGAAATCGAAGAAGTTCCATTTCAATGTATAATTTTAATGCTTCAATTTCTTCGTGTAAACTTATTAATGGACTTTGAGAATTTTCCAAAATCCTTCGCATAAGACTTCCAAATTTTGACAAGTATGTACTTGATAATTCTCTTTCATTCTTAAGAATATAACTTTGAACAGAATTTAATGAATTGTAAATAAAATGTGGATTCATCTGTGCACTTAATGCTTTTTGGCGAAATGTATTAAGCTCAGCAACTACTGTATTTCTTTTCTTTACCTCTTTTATTTTAACAGTATAAATAAAAATAAATATTACTGTAACTATTAATAATATTAAAAGAATAACTACTATTTTAAATAATGTAGTTTGATAATATACTTTTTTAATAACTAATGATATTTCTTTTGTTTTTTCACTTTCCAAGCCTGATCTGTTATATGCTTTAACTTTAAATTTATAATTACCAGGGGGAAGCATCGGATACTGAACCGACTGATTTTCTGTAAATACCCAATCGCTATTAATACCTTCTAATTTGTATGCATACTTTAGTCCCAACTCTCTTTGATAGCTTAGCCCAACAAAGCTAAACTCAATATAATTTTGATCATAATTCAATTCATAATAATCTTTCAAAATAGTGTCTTTCCCCATTACTTTAATCCCCTTAAAATAAATTGGTGGAACTACATTATTATCTCCTGATAAATTCTGATTAAAATAACTTAAACCACTATTTGTTCCTGCGTAAACCTTTTCCTTATCTAAAGCTAAATCAAATATTTCATTATTTAATAACCCATTCGATCTTGTAAATCCTTCAATTTTTAGCGTATTCCAATCAGAATCATTTAATGAATTTTCTCTTATTTGATTTAAAAAAACTTTTCCTATACCATGATTTGTTGCCAACCATAAAATATTGTTCTTTTTATCAATTCTATTTACTGAATTCCCAGGTAGTCCATCTTTAGTAGTTAGTTGTTTTATTGAATCTCCGTTAATATACAATAATCCTGCTCCTTTTGTTCCTACCCAAATTTCACCTTCCTTTTCTTTAAAAAAACAATTTATTCTAGTTCGAAGTAAAGGGGAAAAATTAAGTTCTTTAATTTCATTTGATTTGATCGAATATTCAAACAATCCATTTTCTGTTCCAAGCCAAACTTTAGTTTTCGAAGCTCTAAGAACAGCATAAATATCAGTAAACTTATCTGAATTAGACTTATTATATATTGTTTCATCATTCAAGCTGACAACTTTTATGTGATTATAAGTAATTAACAAACTATCCAGTCCAATAACTGCCGCATCACGAGTTTCCTCATCCATGGACCAAACTATCTCATTATTAAATACAATATTAATATTGTCTTCAGAATCACCATAGAAGCTACAAACCATACTATCACCTATGCTTTTCAATAAAGTAAATTGTCCCAGACCATTGCTCTTATAAACAGACTCTTTCGACACCAGATTACCATTCGATATTTTGTATTTTTCATTTGTGTTACCTACAAACCAAATTTCATCACCAAGTCTTTCTGTTTGATTTACAGATTTGATCTTTCTTCCGTTTATTTCATTAAATGTTTTAATCTGAAGAGAAGGAAAATAATAAAGTCCATTTTCTGTTGTACTAAACCAATATCCACCCTCTTTATCTCTTGTAACCGAGCTTACGGATTTATCTTCTAATAATGAATACTTTTTTTCTGAAAAATTTATACCGTCAAATCCTACTGAACCTCCCCATAAAAATCCTAACCAAATAACACCTTCAGAATCTTGAGATACCCATATTATTTTCTTATTAAAAGTATGCTTTGTTACTGTGCCTTCTTTATTTATAACATACAAATCATAAAGAGTAACAAAAATATAACCTTCATCAACACAACAAGCTATAAATCTTCTTACGTATGGGTATTTGCCTGGAATAATCAAATCAGGTTCATCCTCAATTTGAACTTCAATACCTTCCACTGCACGATACGATGAGAAAACAAGATTTCTATCAGATAAAACTTTTAAAACCTGTCTGTGAGTATTTTTTTCAGGTTTAATTTTTGTTAGATTTCCATCACTTGAAATCTTTATTAAAGGATTCGAATTAAATCCAATATAAACCTCATTTAAAGAATCTGCATAAAAACTCTTTTTCAAGGGTCGCCCAAGATTCCCTTTATTAAATTCGAGTATTACATCATTATATGGATAAATATGAATAGAATCATTCTCAAACCATGAAAGTTCGCCAGACAATGAAACAAACCATATTCGCCCCTTATTATCTTCGAACAACTCTAAAATTGTATTCCTTGGCAAACTCGATTGAGTGTCAAAATTTGTAAAACCATATCCGTCGTACCTGCTTACTCCTTGATTGGTTGCAATCCAAATAAATCCTTTCATGTCTTGAATAACATGAAAAACTTCCGAACTAGGCAGTCCATTATCTACTGTGTAGTTTTTATAATAATATGTTTGAGCCTTAGTGTAACCAAAGCATAAAATAAATACTATTAATAAAAAAAGGTGTTTAATTAGAGTCATCAAAATTGAAAAGAACGAATATACATAAAAGCTTCAAAATTTTTCACAAGAATAATAAAATATCATTATCATTTTTTCATCCTTTCATTCAATTCCAAGAACTGCAACAGTTTACAATTAAAAATCAGTCATTTGAATATCTTGTCAAATTTTTAAGTATTTAGTTTTATCTTTGTACGGTTTTTAAAAAGTTAAAGTAATTTGTACTATGAGTTTAGAATTAAGCGAACAAGAAGTTATTCGCAGACAATCGTTAGAAGAATTAAGAAAATTAGGGATAAATCCATATCCTGCAGCGAAATATGAAGTAAATACTTCAACAGAAGAAATTCTTTCTAAATTCGATCCAGAAAAAAATAACTTCCAAGAGGTTTGTATCGCGGGTCGAATTATGAGCCGAAGAATTATGGGAAGTGCCTCATTTGTAGAACTTCAGGATGACAAGGGAAAGATACAAGTTTACTTTAAACGCGACAATATTTGTCCTGACGAGGATAAAACATTATACAATACTGTATTTAAAAGACTTTTAGATATTGGTGATATTATTGGAGTTAAAGGAAATGTTTTTATTACAAAAGTTGGTGAAACCTCTGTTAATGTTACTGAACTTACCATTTTAAGCAAATCAATTAAGCCTTTACCAATTGTTAAGGAAAAAGATGGTAAAACTTACGATGCTTATACTGATCCTGAGCAACGTTATCGTCAACGATATGTTGATTTAATCGTAAATCCTCAGGTAAAAGATGTTTTTGTACAACGTACAAAAATTATGAATACTATGCGTAATATGTTTAATGAACATGGTTACTTAGAAGTTGAAACTCCAATATTACAGCCAATTCCTGGAGGTGCAGCTGCTCGTCCGTTCATTACACATCACAATGCATTAGATATGCCATTGTATTTACGTATTGCCAATGAGCTTTATTTAAAGAGATTAATCGTTGGTGGCTTCGATGGTGTTTATGAGTTCTCAAAGGATTTCCGTAATGAAGGAATGGACAGAACGCATAATCCAGAGTTTACCGTAATGGAAATTTATGTAGCTTACAAGGATTATAATTGGATGATGGAATTCACCGAAGAAATGCTTGAGAAGGTTGCATTAGATCTACATGGAAAAACAAAAGTTAAAATTGGCGAAAACGAAGTTGATTTTAAGGCTCCGTATCGTCGATTATCAATGACTGATGCCATAGAAGAATATACAGGTGTTGACATTACTGGCATGAACGAAGATCAATTACGTCAGGTTTGTAAAGATCAGAACATAGAAATTGACGAAACATTCGGTAAAGGAAAAATCATTGATGAGATATTTGGAGAAAAATGTGAAGGTCATATGATTCAGCCTACCTTCATAACAGATTATCCTGTTGAGATGTCACCATTATGTAAAAAACATCGTGATAATCCTGAGTTAACCGAGCGTTTTGAATTAATGGTTAACGGGAAAGAACTTTGTAATGCATACACAGAATTGAACGATCCTATTGATCAGTTAGAAAGATTCCAGGATCAATTAAAACTTTCCGAAAAAGGTGACGATGAAGCAATGTTTATTGACATGGACTTTGTTCGTGCATTGGAATATGGAATGCCACCAACATCGGGAATGGGAATTGGAATTGATCGATTAACAATGTTTATGACCGGTCAGGATTCTATTCAGGATGTACTTTTCTTCCCACAAATGCGACCTGAGAAAAAAGCAAAAACAGACAGCCCTGAAATTTATACAGAAATAGGAATTCCTGAAGAATGGGTTCCTGTGGTTCAAAAATCAGGATATTTAACCGTAGATAGCTTGAAAGATGTTAATCCGGGAGCTTTACATCAAAAATTGTGCGGTACAAATAAAAAGAATAAATTAGGCTTACAAAATCCTAGTCAGGACGATGTAAAAAGCTGGATTGGTAACATTAAATAATCTGAATGAGTCAGAAACCAAAAGTTGCAATATTAGGCGGTGGTAGCTGGGCAACAGCAATCATAAAAATGCTTCTTGAAAATGTTGATGAAATCAACTGGTTCATGAGAAGTAAAGAAAAGATTAAGTTTATTAAAGAACATAAACGCAATAATTTCTACTTAAGCGCAGTCACTCTTGATACAAATAAAATTGAGCTTTATAGTGATATTAGCCAAGCTGTTGAAAATGCTGATATTATAATTTTTGCAATACCTTCTGCATTCTTAAAAGATGCTCTCAAAGATTTTAATGTCGATATCAGTAATAAAATAATTGTTTCCGCTATTAAAGGTATTGTCCCAGATGAAAATCTTATAATTGCAGAATACTTTAATCAATTTTTCAATGTTCCTTTAGAGTCTATTGCAGTTATTTCTGGACCTTGTCATGCAGAAGAAGTAGCTCTTGAACGATTATCTTATTTAACAATTGCTTCGCCTGAATTAAAAAATGCCCGCATTGTTGCTAATATTCTTAGTACAAACTATATAAAAACAAGTATTTCTGATGATATATATGGAACAGAATATTCCGCTGTTTTAAAGAATGTTTTTGCTATTGCTGCTGGAATTTGTCATGGTTTAGGGTATGGCGACAACTTTAATGCTGTATTAATATCGAATGCTATACAAGAAATTAAGCGTTTTGTAGATGTTGTTCATCCAATAGATAGAGATATTAAAAGTTCTGCTTATCTAGGTGATTTAATGGTTACTGCATATTCACAATTTAGCAGGAATCGTACTTTTGGAAATATGATTGGAAAAGGTTACTCCGTAAAATCAGCTCAACTAGAAATGAACATGATTGCTGAAGGTTATTATGCTACCAAATCAATCATGGAAATTAACAAAATCTATAAGGTAAATATGCCTATTACAGAAGCCGTGTATAATATTCTATATGAGACTATTTCTCCTGCTATTGAAATTAAATTATTAACCGAAAATTTAAGATAACTTTTGTTTAACTTTGTTTGTCATGAAAAATCTTCAGATTGATTTAAAGAATGCCCTTCCATTTATTAATCAGGAAGAATTTAAAAATTACGACAAATTTGTTAGTGCGCAAGACAAGAAGTTAATTTCAAAAACTGGAAAAGGATCTGAATTTCTGGGTTGGATAAATTTACCTGAAACAATTTCTAATAATCTAATTTCCGACATAAATAATACTGCCAATGAATTGAGAAAAATCTCTGACTTAATCGTAGTAATTGGCATAGGAGGCTCTTACCTTGGCTCAAAAGCAATTATTCAGGCATTATCAGGAAGTTTTGATCATTTATTAATTAATAATCCGAAAATAATTTTTGCCGGACATAATCTTTCAGAAGATTATCATTCAGAGCTTATAGAATTTTTAAAAGACAAGCAATATTCAATTGTAGTAATATCTAAATCGGGAACTACAACGGAGCCTGCAATTGCTTTCAGAATTCTTCGAAAAGATCTGGAAAGCAAATACGGAAAAAATGAAGCTCAAAAAAGGATTGTTGCTATAACCGACAAATCAAAAGGAGCTTTAAAAGAACTTGCTAATAAAGAAGGCTACAAGACGTTTATTATTGATGATAATATTGGAGGAAGATATTCTGTTTTGTCTCCTGTTGGATTATTACCTATTGCCTGTGCAGGCTTTAATATTGAAAATCTTTTATCAGGTGCAAAACTGATGATGGTTAAGGCTCAAAACAAAACAATTAATCAGAATCCCATATATCAATATGCATCAATAAGACATGCACTGTACCTTAAAAATAAAACAACTGAAATTCTTGCAAGCTTTAGCCCTAAGCTATGTTCTTTTTCAGAATGGTGGAAACAGTTATTTGGCGAAAGCGAAGGAAAGGACAATAAAGGTATTTTCCCTGCAACAGCAATATATAGTACTGATCTTCACTCTATGGGTCAATATATCCAGGAAGGTTTAAGAGATATTTTCGAAACATTAATCTCGGTAGAAAAAACAAAATTTGATCTAAAGATTCCATCAGATAAAGAAAACTTTGACAATCTAAATTATCTTTCGGATAAAAACATTGATTATGTAAGTAAGATGGCTGAATCTGGAACTATTGCAGCCCACTTTGATGGTAATGTGCCAATTATAAAAATTACTATCCCTGAATTAAATGAATATTATTTGGGACAGTTAATTTATTTCTTTGAAAAATCATGTGCCCTGAGCGGATACTTGCATGGAATAAATCCTTTTGACCAACCAGGTGTAGAAAAATACAAAAAGAACATGTTTGCTTTGTTGAAAAAACCTGGATTTGAGAATTCTTAAGATTGAATCTTTAAACTGATCTTGGCTAATTTATCATTTATCAAAACCATTTTATTCATGTTCTTAAAAGAAAAGAAATCCTGGTCTTCATTTAAAAAATAATAAATCTTTAAAGTATTATTTAGAACTTTTCGACTTTCTTTTAAATTATTTTGTTCCAAAAGAATATCCCCTTTTTCGCTAAGCAATTCAGCCAGTGAGGCAAGTTGCTTTGGCCCAAGGCCTTTCTTCTCTTTAAGCACATCAATTAAAAAATCTTCTGAAACAGAATATAAAAATTCCACATCACAATCAAAATACTTAAGCAAAGTATCATCAATTGTCTCAAGTGCTTCTCTGAACCGTCCATTCTTCTTTAATTCAATCATTATCGAAAGAACTTCAGTTACATCCTCAATTACTTTTAATATTTGTTTATTTTCCACTATTTAATGATTCTTTATTATTTTTAAATAGTAAAATGGTAGGCATTATGCCTGATTAGGTTAAAGTAAATATATAAATCTTTACTAAGAAAATCGAGATTAAAAATCAGTTTTTGACTAAATAAAAAAAATAAAGTATTAACTCTTATTCTTTTAAGATAAAAGCTCTTTCAATATTCAAATTACTCGTATATAGTGGATAATTTTCTTTTTTTAAATTCATTTGATTATTTTTAACCACACTTATATGAAAATTTATGTTCGCAGATTCATTGGATTATCTGGATAATATTCGTTTAAATTTTAATGAAGGAAGTTTATTCCTTTTAAATATAACATTGGCATTTGTTATGTTTGGTGTTGCTCTAGAGCTTAAAAAAGAGCGTTTTAAACGAGTATTTGCAAAACCAAAGGCTGCAATTATTGGAGTGCTAGCACAATTTTTTCTTTTACCCCTTCTAACTTTATTATTAGTTTTATTAATTAATCCATCACCCAGTATTGCATTTGGAATGATTTTAGTTGCAGCTTGTCCTGGTGGGAACATCTCAAATTTCATGACATCATTAGCAAAAGGCAATACAGAACTTTCTGTTAGCTTAACTGCTGTAGCAGATTTTTCTGCATTAGTTATGACTCCTTTTAATTTTGCTTTTTGGGGAAGTATTTACGCTGGTTTTTACTCGAAAGGTTCTAATTTATTAATCCCAATTGAAATTGATCCTTTCGAAATGTTTAAAACAATGATTATTTTACTGGGTATTCCATTAGCATTAGGAATGTTATTTTCATATAAATTTCCTAAGATCACAGCCAAGATTGTTAAACCAATTAAAATTGCTTCAATAGTTATATTTGCTGGTTATGTTGTTGCAGCCCTCTCACTAAACTGGGAACATTTCTTAAAATATGTTCATGTAATTTTTCTAATTGTACTAATTCATAACGCTCTTGCAATAACAACAGGCTTTTCATTTGCAAAAATTTTCAAACTAAGTCAAAATAATATACGAACCATTACCATTGAAACAGGTATCCAAAACTCAGGACTAGCACTTGTTCTAATTTTTAATCCAAAATTATTTAATGGCCTTGGTGGCATGGCATTCATCGCTGCGCTTTGGGGAGTATGGCATATAATTTCCGGATTAGGAATAGCGGCATTTTGGTCCAGAAAACCTTTAAAAGAATCTAATAACACTTAATTTTTATGGCAGTAAACAGAGAAGACATTGAGAAACCCTCCTTCTTCTATTCACTTTTAAAACCCTATGTTGATTTTGTTACAACAACATATTTTAGAACAAGCATTCATAACAAAAAAAACATTCCCAAGGATGAAATCATAATATATACTCCAAATCATCAGAATGCACTAATGGATGCTCTGGCTCTTCTAGCTAGGGTTGATTCTGAACCTGTATTCCTTGCTCGTGCTGATATTTTTAAAAAGCCAGCAATTGCAAAGATCCTTACTTTTTTAAGGATATTACCAATTTATCGTATTCGAGATGGAAAAGAAAGCTTAGGAAATAACGAGGCAATTTTTCGAAAAACGGTTGATGTATTAAAGAATAAAAATGGTTTAGTAATTCTTCCAGAAGGGAATCACGCTGGAATTAGAAGGTTAAGAACTCTAAAAAAAGGGGTTTCACGAATTGTTTTTGAAGCAGAAGAATCAAATGATTTTAAACTTGATATTAAAATTGTTCCTGTAGGTTTAGATTGGAGTCACTATTCGAATTTTAGAAGTAAGCTTTTTATTAACTTCGGAGAACCAATAAGTGTTTCAGAATATTATGAAGAGTATAAAAAACATCCTGCTCGAGGAATGAACCTTCTTAGAGAACGCGTTGCCTCTGAGCTTAAAAAATATATGATTCATATTGAGAATGAAGAATATTATGATATGTTTGACAATATCAGATATTTATTTCTTCCTCAAATGACTGAAAAAATGGGAGTAGAAAATAAGCAACCTCATCAGTTTTATGCTCAAAAAAATATAATTAAGAATTTAAATGAGTTTATTGAAAGTAATCCTGAAGAAACAAAAGAATTAGCTGATAAAACATCAAAATATTCTGAATTATTAAAGAAGCTCAATTTCAGACACTGGATTATACAAAAAGCACCTTTCTCAATTTTTGGCATAATACTAAGAAGCTTATTAGCAATATTATTTCTACCTTTATATTTAATTGGAGGAATAATAAATTATTTACCATATAAAATACCTGTTTGGTTAACTAAAAAGATTAAAGATCCACAATTTGTAAGTTCGATAAGAAATGTAATAGCAATAATTATTTTTCCTTTGTACTACATTATTCTAATAATTGCTGGATCATTTATAGATAAAACATGGTGGTTAAAACTATCTGTGTTTGTTTTATTACCATTTGCTGGCCTTTTTGCTTTTAACTATTACATTGAAGTTAAAAAACTATTTGCACGCATTAGATTTACTTTTAAATCATGGTTTAAAAATAAAGATTTGCAAGATTTAAAAAACAACTATGATTATATCTGCAGTAAGATGGATTCAATCATAAAATAAAAAAAGGCGATCTCCCGAACTATCGGGATGATTGCCTTTCATTTTCTAACCCTTATTTATCTGTAAGAATAAGCTGTCCCGTATAATATAACTGAAGGAATTTCTCCAAATGCTACATTTGTTTTTTTACCAGTTATTAAAACAATTTCCCCATTAACTAACGCCGATTTTCTTCTAAGTACAATAACTGCTGTTCTTTCTAATGCTTTTGGAGTAGAGTATCTTCTATCACTTCCCTCAGCTTTGGCTTCCAGTTTGGCAACTTCAATTAAGCCTTCAACTTCTTCTTCATTATAGGTTACTTTAACTTTTCTGTAATCTCCAACTTCTCTTACTGCAGGGGCTGTCTCATTTAATATTTCAACTTTACCTGTTTTATATTTTATTTTATGTACCAGTCGTTGGTCCATTTTATTAACCTTAGTTTCACCAGGTAATGAGTAGTAAAGATCATTCAGATAAATTTTCTTAAAGTTTACTTCCATTTCAGTTCCATCGTGCTGATAAATAATATCAGTTTGCTCCTCTTTATCTGAAGTATTATTTGTTTCATCTACTTGCTTATTAGTAGTATCTGTTTCTTCCGGATATATTACCTGAGCATCAACATAGTTAATTGTTAAGAATAATGTCAGAAATACTAAAAGTATCTTTTTCATAGTCAATAATTTTTTACAAAAATAACAGATAAATAAAAGAATTCAAGTTTCGGGAAAGTTAATTCTAAAATTATACCAAAATAAAAAAAGCTGCCTCAATGAAGGCAGCTTTTTGATCTAATAAATTTATTTTATTTCAAATTATTCTTTTGAATAAAATCGTTAACTGCTTGACCTAAGTCTGGAGTTCCGATTTCTTGTAAATCATATCCTACTTTAACAGAAGGCTTGTTTATTTTAACGATTCTCTTTAGATCAATTGGAGTAGCAATAACAACAACATCACAAGGTGTTTTGTCAATTGTAGCTTCCAAGTCTTTAATTTGCTGATCGCCATATCCCATTGCAGGAAGTAATGTTCCAATGTTAGGATAAATTTTGAAAGTTTCTGCTAATTTTCCAACAGCATATTCTCTTGGATCAACTAATTCACCAGCACCACATTTCTTTGCAGCAACAGTACCAGCACCAATTTTCATTTCACCATGAGTTAATGTTGGTCCGTCTTCAACAACAAGAACTTTTTTACCTCTAACTAATTCTGGTTTGTCAATTGTAAGTGGAGAAGCTCCATCAACAACAACAGCATTTGGACTTACCTTAGCAATATTTTCGCGAACTATTTGAATAGCATCAGCATCAGCAGAATCCATTTTGTTAATTACAACATAATCAGCCATGCGCAAAGTAACCTCACCTGGATAATATGCTAACTCATGACCTGGTCTGTGTGGATCAACAACAGTAACCATTAAATCAGGTTTGTAAAATGGGAAATCATTATTTCCACCATCCCAAAGAATAACATCACAACCATCAGGATCATTTTCAGCAGCACGAACAATTGCTTCATAATCAACACCTGCATAAATTACGTTTCCACGTGTTACATGTGGTTCGTATTCTTCCATTTCTTCAATAGTACATTTGTGCTTAGCTAAATCTTCAACTGTAGCAAAACGCTGAACTTTTTGAGCAACTAAATCACCATAAGGCATTGGGTGACGAATAGCAACAACTTTAAGTCCTTGTTCCATTAATAATTCAATAATTCTACGTGAAGTTTGTGATTTACCACAACCTGTACGAACAGCACCAACAGCAATAAGAGGCTTAGTACTTTTAATCATCGTTTTTTCAGGTCCTAATAATACGAAATTAGCTCCAACTGTGTTAACAACAGCACCCAAGCTCATAACAAAATTATAAGGAACATCACTATATGAGAATACACAATCTTCAACTTTTAAATCTACTATTAGTCTTTCTAATTCTTCTTGAGCATAAATTGGAATTCCTTCTGGGTACAATTCTCCTGCTAATTCAGCTGGATATTTTCTTCCATCGATATCAGGAATTTGAGCAGCAGTAAAAGCTACTACATTATAATCTGCATTATCTCTGTAATAAGTATTAAAATTGTGGAAATCTCTTCCAGCGGCTCCTATAATAAGAACGTTTTTCTTAGCCATAATTCCTCCTTTTTATTTTTAATTAATTAATATTTAATAATGTACAACAAAGTTAATTTTTAGCGCAAGAATTCATAATTTATAGCTATAAAGTTTAAAATACTGCAGTGTTAACATTTTTTAACAATTGCCTAATTACGTGACAATTACGCAAATCCAAAACAATTTTCAAAAACATGTTAAGAAACATGTTTAGAATTTAATTATTAACTTAGACGTTTGAAGTATATGCCAAAAACATCCTGTAAATTCGTATAATATTCAATATAATTGACATATAAACATGAACTTCCTTGCGCACATATATCTTTCTGGTGATAACGATGACGTTAGACTTGGGAATTTTATAGGTGATTATATAAAAGGAAGGGCATTTCATATTTATCCTGAGAAAATAAAAGAGGGAATATTACTTCACAGATTTATTGATAGTTTTACTGATAAGAATACACACACACTTGATGCTAAAAATTTATTTGCTCCTAAATACAGAAAATATGCTGGAATTGTTATTGATATAATTTACGATCATTTTCTAGCTGCAAATTGGTTAAAGTATTCTTATGTTGATCTGAAAGATTTCATTAATGAATTTCATGATTTACTTGTAGAACGTAATGACATGCTTCCTGCAGAAGTACAAGAATTTGTTCCAAGGCTTATTCGAAATAACCGGATATACTCATATAAAGATATTGAAGGAATAAGATCTGTTTTAAGCACAATGCCGAAATATACATCTTTGCCTGATCATGCTGATTTTGCAATCGATATATTGAAAGAAAATTATGAATTCCTGAGACACAATTTTAGCCTATTTTTTTCAGATATCATATATTATATTAAAACAGTTCACAATATTGATATTGAAAAGATAGAATCTTGATTTGACCGCCCTTCTTTGATTTTTGTGCATTTTTAGGTACTTTTGCATCCCCATAAAAACAAATCCTTTTCTAAGGCGTTTAGTCATTAAAGGATTTTATTTACTGCATATTCGATATCAATTAATGCAGTCATATTTACATTGAATAACTGAGAGGAATTGAGAGATGGTTCATTATACAGCAGAAGAAAAAATTCAAATTAGTCATAAATCACAAAACATTGTTAATGTAATTCTGGATGAGAATCCTAAATTAAAAGAGATTCTTGTTGATTCTGAAACTGAAATAGAAGTTAATTTAAAAATCAAAATCTGGGTTGAATCAGAGCTTAAGAAAAATCCAGAAGCATATCAATACTACAATAACGAGGTAACAGGCAGAAAAGCTTTTGAGAAAATTAAGTGGCGTGAAGTAGGTGCAATACGAATTCTGGATTATATTGATCATACTAATCAGGTATACGAAGATCTAAATGTTCGTGGACAAAAAAGAACAAATACCCCATTCAAAATACTATGGTTAGCTGTTAAAAATGGAACAGGTGGTGGCAAATACTTCTTTTTTGTTGATATGCTCCAATTATTCCGTCAGTTTACTGGAATAATAAAACATAAACAACCTGATCGAAAACAAATTCAAACATGGATGGACAAACATCCATCAGGATTAGATGAAAATATTATTGAATCAAGAAAGAAGAATAAAGATCGTATTATAAAAATCATTATTGAACGAATTGACACTGGTGAAATAAGAACAAACAGATACTCCTTAAGTGATCTTTCAACTTATGAAGAAAAATATGCGAAAGTAAATTCGTGGTGGGATAATAAGTTTTTTCATTTAAAATTTGCTGTACGAAATCCTGATTTACTAAATAAAATGCTGGATTATTCTTTGGATAACGAAACAATGCACATTCTAAAAGAAGCTGAGAAAGAAGGAATTCCGTTCTTTATTAATCCTTATTACCTTTCTTTATTAGAAGTAAATAAAAAGAAAAAGACATATAATGATGCTGCTATTCGCGATTATATAATTTATAGTAAAGAGTTAATTCACGAATATGGACATATTGTTGCCTGGGAAAAAGAAGATGTTGTTGAGCCTGGCAAACCCAATGAAGCAGGTTGGATCTTACCAACAGCACATAGCTTGCATAGAAGATATCCTGAAGTTGCAATATTAATTCCTGACTCAATGGGACGTGCTTGTGGCGGATTATGTGCATCTTGTCAAAGGATGTATGATTTCCAAAGAGGAAACTTAAATTTCGATCTGAATAAGTTGGAACCAACTGAAAAGTGGCCTGCTAAACTTGAACGTTTGCTTAATTATTATGAGAATGATTCCCAACTAAGAGATATCCTTATTACTGGTGGTGATGCTTTTATGAGTTCTGATAATGAACTCAGAAATATTCTTAATGCTGTTTATGAAATGGCTAAGAGGAAAAGAGAGAAAAATGAAACCCGCGAAAATGGTGAAAAGCATGCGGAAATGCTTCGTGTAAGACTTGGAACTCGATTACCAGTTTATTTACCTCAACGTATTACTCATGATTTAATAAAAATCCTTTCTGAATTTAAAGAAAAAGCAGAAAAAGTTGGTATAAAACAATTTGTAATTCAAACTCATTTTGAATCTGCAATGGAAATTACACCTGAAGTTAAAGCAGGAATGGAGAAAATTGTAAATGCAGGTTGGACGATAACTAACCAACATGTTTTTACTGCAGCATCTTCACGAAGAGGTCATGCTAATAAACTTCGAAAAGTGCTGAACGACATTGGTGTAATTACATATTATACTTTTTCAGTAAAAGGATATATGGAGAATTACAATAATTTTGCTACAAATGCCCGTGCAGTACAGGAGCAATTAGAGGAAAAAAGAATTGGAAGAATTCCGAAAAAATATAAGGAACTTATAAGAATGTATCCTCTCAATGCAAAGCATATGATTGAGAATATCGCGTATTTAAGAGATCGTGAGAATCTTCCATTTTTAGCTACTGACAGAAATGTAATTAATTTACCTGGAGTTGGTAAGAGTTTGACATTCCGGACGATTGGAATTACAAGGCGAGGAAGAAGAATACTTAAGTTTGATCATGATTCTACGAGAAATCATAGCCCTATTATTCATAATATGAAAGACGTTATAATTGTTGAGTCAAAACCAATTGGTGAATATCTTCGTCAATTGGAGAAAATGAATGAAAACAAAGAGGATTATGCTACACTTTGGGGATACTCAATTGGTGAAACAGAAAGCAGATTTCCAGTATTTGAATATCCTAAATATAATTTTGAAACTACTGATAGCTTTTCAAACTTGCAGTTATAAATATCGTTAAACTAATTAATGAAGCAATTCTAATCGGCTGGCATCTAACCTTAAGAATATAAATAGTAGAATTGTAAATGCCCACAAAGAAGAACCTCCGTAACTAAAAAACGGAAGAGGAATTCCAATAACAGGAACAAGTCCTATAGTCATACCTATATTAATTACAATATGGAAAAAGAAGACCGAAACAACGGCATAACCATAAACTCTACTAAACTGCGATCGTTGTCGTTCTGCAATTCCAATTAGCCGGTATAAAAAGAAAATAAACAAGGATACAATAGTAAGGGTTCCTAAAAAACCCCATTCTTCACCAATAGTACAGAAAATAAAGTCAGTACTTTGTTCTGGTACAAAATCAAACTTTGTTTGAGTACCATGAAGAAATCCTTTTCCGGTTAATCCACCTGATCCAATAGCAATTTTCGACTGATTTACATTATATTCTACACCATATGGATCTGATTCCAGCCCTAAAACAACGTTTATTCTTTTTTGCTGATGTGGTTCAAGAAAGTTATTAAAAACGTAATCAACGGAGTAAGTAAAAACAATTGATCCTAAAAGGAATATTACAAGAAGAACAACACGTCTTATTTTATATTTAATCGAAAGAATTACATATACAATTGCTGATATTCCAAGTGCAATAAGAATTATGTAATAATATGTTATTCCCAGTTCAAATATTTCATTAACTGCATAAAATGCTCCCGAAAAAAACATCAGAATAACTAAAGCAATGGCAGTAAGTTTGAGCTTTCTGTTAATAAACCAAAATATTACCAGTATTATTCCTAACAACAATAGAATAATAATCAATTTTTCTAAAACAAGAGCCAGGATAAATAAGACTGTAACAAACAATGCCAATAATAAAACATTTTCGGATATTCCTTCACGGTATAAAACAATAATAAAAGCAGAATAAACCAAAGCAGATCCAGTATCGTTTTGTAATAATATTAAAAACGCAGGAAATAAAATTATTGCAGCAATTCGTATATACGATTTTATATTATTTAACTGAACATTGTAGGAACTTACATACCTTGCCAACGCTAAAGCTGTTGCGATTTTAGCAAACTCCGAAGGCTGTAAACGAATGTTTCCAATCTCAAACCAAGATGTTGCTCCATGAACTTCTTTACCGAAAATAAGTACACTGACTAAAAGAAACATCATAACACCATACAGAATGTAAGCAAAGTATGAATAAAAGTTAATGTCGATAATAAATACAATAAAGGCAATAACAAGTGCAGCAGAAATCCAAATTAATTGTTTCCCATAACGTTGAGTAACATCAAAAATCCCTTGATGTTCTTCATTGTAGACTGCTGCATAAATATTTATCCATCCTAAAAATACTAAGATTAGATACATACCTACTGTAAGCCAGTCGATGCTACTCCATATATTAATTCTTCTCTGCATTGTTATAATTAATATCTGCATTTAAGACACGCTCCTCCCACCAAGGAACAGAAATAGAATCATTCAAATATTTCTCCATCATCAATTTTGCTGCAGGTGCTGCCCATGTGCTTCCAAATCCACCATTCTCAATATAAACAGCAATAGCTATTTTAGGATCTTCTTTTGGAGCAAAAGCAATAAAAATGGAATGATCTTCACCATGAGGATTCTCAGCTGTACCAGTTTTTCCACAGACTGTGATATCCGGAATTTGTGCACTCCTTGCAGTACTACCACTTCCGGCTTCTCCGTTTACAGCTAAATCCATTCCTTCAATTGCTATTTCAAAATATATTGAATCTATTTTAGTGAAATTCTTCTGATAAAATCTTTCATCTAATTCAAAATCACCTTCAATTTCTTTTACAATATGAGGTGTGTAATAATATCCACGGTTAGCAATTGCAGCCGTCATATTTGCCATTTGCAATGGAGTTGTTCCTAACTCACCCTGACCAATTGCCATTGAAACAAGAGTTAATGACTTCCACCTATTCTCACCATATATTCTATCATATCTTTCTTTTGTGGGAACAAGACCTTTTAGTTCATTTCCAAAATCGCTGTTCAGATATTCTCCAAAACCAAAAGATAATATATACTCTCTCCATTGATCAAATGATTCCCGAATTGAAGGATATTTTTTATTGTCAAGAATATGTCTAAATACATTGCAATAATATGCATTACATGACATTTGAATAGATTCGACCAAATTCAGTGGTGATTCGTGGTAATGACAACCCAAATGGAAACGTCCTGAATTGTACCCTGCATTACATTCATATTTTGTATAAGGATACAAGATTCTTTCCTGCATTCCGATTAATGCATTTATAATCTTAAATGTAGACCCAGGAGGATATTGCGCCATTAACGCCCTGTTAAATAAAGGCTTTAGCGTGTCCGACATTAATTGCACATAATTTTCTGTTCTTTTACGACCAACTAAAAGTTCAGGTTTATAAGTTGGTGTAGATACGATTGAAAGTATTTCCCCTGTAGATGGTTCTATTGCAACAATACTCCCAATTTTATTTGCCATCAACTTTTCACCGTACGCCTGCAATTCCGCATCAATTGTCGAAATAATATTTGATCCAACTACAGCTTCTTTATCAAGTCTTCCATTTGCATATGTGCCTTTAATTCGGTTGTGAACATCAACCAAATATACATTTACACCTTTTTTACCTCTTATATATTCCTCATAAGATTGTTCAATTCCACTAATTCCGATGTAATCTCCCGATTTGTAATAATCATTATTTTCAACAATTTTTTCATTTACTTCACCTACATATCCAAGTAAATGCGCTCCAATGTCAGAGCTGTAATTTCTTAATGTTCGTGCTTGAACATAAAATCCGGGGTATTTATAAAGTTTTTCTTGAAGATTTGCATATGTCTTAGATGATACCTGCTTTAAAAATACGGATGAATTATATCTTGAAAATTTCCTTGCTCTTTTTAATGCTTCCTCAACATATTCCTTTTTGAGCTCTAGAATAGTACAAAACTCGGTTGTATCAAAAGCTTCTAACTGATTTGGAACAACCATTAAATCATAAGTAGCTTCGTTATATACCAGTAACTCACCATTACGATCATAAATTAAACCTCTGGCAGGAAACTGAGTTACATATCTAAGTACATTATTGCTTGCTGTAAGTTTGTATGTACTATCAACAACCTGAAGAATAAATAGTCTTATAATAAAGACTAATCCAACAAGTATGATGATAAATCTGATAATATGTCTTCTGTTAGCAAAAGAATCCACACAAACTTGTATTAAGTCTCTTTTTACCTTTTAGTATCTCTTCGGTAAAAATATTGACTGATTAAAACTAATATTATTGTGAACAGTGAGCTTAATATTACTCTTGCCAATGTAGTAAAAAACTCTGACAACCTGAACACCTCAATGTAAAATAAGAATATATGATGAGCAAAAATTAAAATTGCAGAGTAACGAATGAACCATGCCGATCCATAATGTTTTAATTGAGGCAAGGTTTCTGATTCATAACCATCTCTTGGAGAGATTACCTTTAAAACATACGGTCGTAAAAAAGCCATAAATACTGTTGCTGAGCTGTGCATTCCCGGAGTGTTTGAGAATAAATCAACAGTTAATCCCAACACAAACGCGATGACTAATAAAAACCATTTTGGTGTTTCAAATGGTAAAACCAAAATAAACAGAACATAAATGTAAGGATTAATATAACCGCTAAACTGAATATTATTAAGAAGAAATACCTGTAAAAAAACAAGTACAATAAAGCTCAATATGTATCTTGGTAATAACTTAATCATTTTGCCCTGCCTGTTTTTCTATATTTAATTTCTCTATTTGTAATAAATTACCGATAACATTAACGTTATCAAGGCTTTTAAAATCAGTTGACAGTTTTACTTTTATCTCGTAGAAACTACCGCCTTTTTCAGTAAAATCACTAATAAAACCTATTAATATTCCTTCTGGGTAAATAGATGAAAAACCACTGGTAATAATTGTGTCACCAACCTGAATATCAGCATTTAATGGGATTTCATTTAAAATTGCAGACTGATATCCTTTCCCTTCCCACATTAAAGAACCAAAGTATCCGTTCTTTTTAATCTTAGAACTAATCTTTAAATCGAGATTTAGTAATGATATTACCGTTGAGTAATTATTCGACACACCTTTAACTACACCAACAACACTTCCTTCGGAGACAACTGCCATTTCAGGTCTTATTCCCTGTTCACGACCCTTATTAAGGGTAATGAAATTGTGTTTTCTATTAATAGAATTATTAATGATGCGTGCTGATGTATACCTGTATCGTTGATTAAAAATCGTATCATTTATAGACCGAAAAAATATTTCATCCGATTTATAGGTTGATTCAATAATATTTAAGAGTCTTGTATTTTCATCAGCTAATCGCTGATTTTGTTCTGTTAGTGATAAATATTGCTTTAAATTATTAGATTTTACAAAGACGTTCCCTGCAACCTGTCGTGTAAAATTTACAAACCTTGCTTTATGAAAACTATTTCTGTTTACTAAAAGTGAAATAGAAAAAACTTCGATAAGTATGAATAGAATTAAAAAATGTATGCGTAACAGAAAATTTAGTAAACTTCTCATATTCTATTCACCTATAACCTTTATCTCATTAAGAAAGAAAATTTATCTACGTTTTTTAAAGCTATTCCTGTGCCTCTAGCAACTGCGTGTAAAGGATCTTCTGCTACATGGAAAGGAATTCCAATTTTATCAGTTAATCGTTTATCTAATCCTCTCATTAATGCACCACCACCAGCTAAATGCACTCCATCATTTACAATGTCAGCATATAATTCAGGAGGAGTTTGTTCTAATACACCTAATATTGCAGTTTCAACTTTTGAAATTGATTTATCGAGACAATGTGCAATTTCTTGATATGAAACAGGTATTTCAACAGGCATTGCAGTCATCAAGTTTGGACCACGAACAATGAAATCTTCTGGTGGATTTTCAAGTTCAGCTAAACATGAGCCCACATTAATTTTAATTTCTTCAGCTGTTCTTTCTCCAATTTTTATGTTATGTTGATGACGCATATAGGCCTGAATATCAGAAGTAAATGCATCACCGGCTATTCTAATTGATTTGTTACTTACAATTCCTCCAAGGGCGATAACAGCAACTTCTGTAGTTCCACCCCCAATATCAACTACCATGCTTCCTTTTGGCTCTTCAACATCAATTCCCATTCCTATTGCAGCAGCCATAGGTTCATAAATCATATATACATCACGACCACCGGCATGTTCCGAAGAATCACGTACCGCACGCATTTCAACTTCAGTACTTCCAGATGGAATACATACAACTAATCTTAATGAAGGAGAAAATAACTGAGGTTTTTGATTTATCATCTTAATCATACCACGAATCATAAGTTCTGCAGCATTAAAGTCGGCAATAACACCATCTTTCAATGGTCTAATTGTGCGAATATTTACGTGTGTTTTACCATGCATTTGGCGAGCTTTTTTCCCAATGGCTATAAGCTTACCGGTTGCCTGTTCAACAGCAACAATTGATGGTTCATCCACAACAATTTTATCGTTATGAATTATGATAGTATTAGCCGTACCTAAGTCCATTGCTAATTCCTGAGTAAAAAATGAAAAGAATCCCATTACACGTCCTTATATTAAATTATTCTTGGTTTATTAATGTTTAAAATGTCTTGTTCCTGTAAATACCATTGCCATTCCCTCTTTATTGCAATAGTCAATTGACTCCTGATCTCTAACTGATCCTCCTGGTTGAATAACTGACGTTACCCCAGCTTCAAATGCTATCTGGACTGAATCTGCAAAAGGAAAAAATGCATCAGATGCCATAGCAGCTCCTTTTAAATCAAATTTAAAACTATTTGCTTTTGAAATAGCTTGCTTAAGCGCATCAATTCGTGATGTTTGTCCAACACCACTTGCGCATAATTGTTTATTCTTAGCTAAAACAATTGTATTCGATTTTGAATGTTTTACTAATTTATTTGCAAATAATAAGTCTTCAACTTCTTCTTTTGTTGGAGCTTTTTCAGTTGCTGTTTTCAAATCAGCGTCAACTTCCATTTTTAAATCTCTATCCTGAACTAATGTTCCGTTCAACATGGAGCGATATTGCATTGACGGAAATTGATTCATTTTCTGAATCAAAATTATCCTGTTTTTCTTTTTCTTTAACACCTCAAGTGCATCATCAGCATATGAAGGAGCAATAATTACTTCGAAGAAAATTTTATCAATCTCTATAGCCGATTGCATATCAACTTCTCGGTTGGTAATTAGTATTCCACCAAAAGCAGAGATAGGATCCCCGGCTAAAGCTGCATTCCAAGCTTCAACTAATTTATTTCTTGATGCAATTCCACAAGCATTGTTGTGTTTCATTACAGCAAAAGTAGTTTCATCGAACTCAGCAATTAGTTGCACCGCCGCTTCAATATCCAAAAGGTTATTATATGAAATTTGCTTCCCATGCAGCTGCTCAAACACATCTTCTAGATTTCCAAAGAAAGATCCTTTTTGATGTGGATTTTCTCCGTAGCGAAGTTCATTCCCAGTTATTGAGCTTTGCTTAAATACAGGTTTTTGAATATCTTTGTTAAAGTAATTAAAGATTGCAGTATCGTAATGTGAAGAAACGTTGAATGCTTCTAAGGCAAATTTCTTACGATCTTCAACGGAAGATTCTCCATTTTTTGTTGCCAACAATTCAATTAATTCCAGATACTGGTCTTTTGAAGGAACAATAACTGTATCCTTAAAATTCTTTGCTGCTGCACGAATTAATGAAATTCCTCCTATATCTATTTTTTCAATTATGTCTTGTTCACCAGCTCCCGAAGCAACTGTATCTTCAAAAGGATAAAGATCTACAATTACCAAATCTATTTCTGGAATCTTATATTCTTTTAATTGTTCTTTGTCAGAGCTATTATCTCTTCGAGCAAGAATTCCACCAAAAACTTTTGGATGCAAGGTCTTAACTCTTCCTCCAAGAATTGAAGGATATTCAGTTAAATCCTCAACGGCGGTAACATTTATTCCTAATTTCTCAATGAATTCTTTAGTACCTCCAGTAGAATATATCTCAATTTTTAATTCAGCAAGTTTCTGAATTATTGGCTCTAAATTGTCTTTATTAAAAACTGATATTAAGGCTGAATTTATCTTTTTTAAATCGCTCATTTACAAATCCTTGTTAAAGTCCGACAAAAATAATTAAAAAAAACTGTAAAATGGTAATTAGAAGTGTTTAAAAATTTGCAAATACCCTATTAAATAAACTATTCTAATAATTGTTCGAAAATATAAATAATACACCGAAAAAAAAATCGGAAATCGTATATTTGTTAAAAAACTTTTCAACCCATAAAAAGTAAAAATTATGCTCTTTCTTAATTTGTTAAAAGAAAGTTTTTTGTTCGCAATTAATGCCTTAAAAGTTAATCGCTTAAGAACTCTTTTGACTTTGCTTGGTATTACAATTGGTATTTTTGCTATTATCTCTGTATTTACCATACTTGATTCTCTTGAAAATACAATTAGAACTAGTTTATCTTCATTGGGTGATGATATTTTATATATACAACAAAGACCCTGGGGGCCAGATGCAGATGGAGAATATAAGTGGTGGGAATATGAGCAAAGACCAGTGCCTAGTCTAACGGACTATGAACAAATAAAGAAAAAATCTGACAATACAGAGCTAGTAAACTTTGGAGCTTCTGTGTTGCGAACAATAAAATATAAAAGCAATACACGTGAGAATACAATTATTTGGGCAAATACGCATGAATTTGAGCAAGTAAGATCTTTTGATTTAGCCGAAGGTAGATATTTTACTCCATTCGAATCAAAAGCAGGGAAAAATGTATGTATTATTGGTCATGAAATTGCTAAAAATTTATTTCTGGGACAAAATCCTACCGGAAAACAAATTAAAATTCAAGGTAAGAAAACATTAGTTATTGGTGTATTTACTAAAGAAGGAGTAGATATTTTAAGGGGTGGAGGTAGTTTAGATGAAATAATTATTTTGCCTATTCTGTACGCAAAAAAACTAATGGACATTGAAAGTCCTATGACAAATCCATATATTATGGTTAAAGCTAAACCGGAAGTTTCTTTAGATGCATTAAAAGATGAGTTGCGTGGTATCATAAGAACATCAAGAGCATTAAGTCCTAGGCGAAAAGATAATTTTGCTATTAATCAATCCAGCATGTTGGATTCATTTTTCGACAGCATTTTTTCTGTAATAAATCTTGCTGGATGGTTTATAGGAGGTTTCTCAATTCTTGTTGGTGGTTTTGGAATTGCAAATATCATGTTTGTGTCAGTAAAAGAACGAACAAACCTTATTGGAATTCAGAAATCATTAGGAGCTAAACGCAAATTTATTTTAATGCAATTTTTATTTGAAGCTGTTATGCTTTCTTTAATTGGAGGTGCAATAGGATTAATTCTTATTTTTATAGGGAGTTTAATTGCTTCTAGCAAGATTGAGTTGGAAATATCACTCACATTAGGTAATATACTACTTGGATTGTTAATTTCAATTGCAATTGGATTGATTTCTGGAATTTTTCCTTCGTATAAAGCAGCAAGACTTAATCCCGTAGAAGCTATTAATACTACGTTCTAGCTCTCTAATTATAATTTCATAACTCTAGGAAACATTTGATGTTAAGACGATGTTAAATAATTCTGTTTTATATATTTTTAAAAGAAGCTTAGTATATTTACGAATCAAAAATCAATTATTAATCTATTAAAAATCTAACTCTTATGATTAAAAAAGTATTGGGGATTTTAGCAGTTGCAGCAATTATGGTTTCATGTGTAAATAAAGAAGAAAAAAAAGAAGCTTGTTGTGATAAAGAAGTAACAAAAGTTACTGTTGATCAAGTAATGGCAGACATGCAAACCTTTGTTGACAAAGACTTAGTTATTGTAGGAACAGTAAATCATGTTTGTTCGCACGGTGGAAAAAGAATGTTTATTATGGGTGAAGATCCTGATGTTGCAATAAAAATAACTCCAAGTGAAGAAATCGGTGTTTTTGAAAAAGAACTTGAAGGTAGTCACGTAATTGTTAAAGGAATCCTTACGGAATTACGTATTGACGAAGCATATGTAGCAAATCTCGAAAAAGAAATAGCTGAAGGCTCAGACAGTGAAGCTATTCACGATCATTCAGGAGGAACACATGACGAAACTGAAGAAGCAAAAGAAGAAAAAAAGCATCAGATTGAGGCAATGAGAACACAAATTGCGGAATCAGAAAACGGATATTATTCTCAGTTTTGGATTGAAGCAAGTAAGTTTGAAGTAAAAGAATGTGATCACGAACATGAACATGTAGAAGGTGAAGAAGAGCATGACCACGAACATTTTGAAGCTGAAGAACATGAACATGAGCATGAGCACGAGCATGAAGAAGGCGAAGAACACACTCACTAAGAATTAAGTTTTTTCAAACAATATAGATTTATTAAGTTTGTCCGAGAATAATAATTTTCGGGCATTCTTTTTTAAAAATTGATTTTAATGAAACTAAGAAAGTTAAACAGGAACTTACATCGTGATTTAGGTTACATTTTCTTTTTCCTTACTATAATTTATGGACTGTCAGGAATAGCGCTAAACCATATTGATGACTGGAATCCTAGTTATGTAATAAAAAATAGTGAAATTTATGTAAAATCAATTCCTACCAATAAAACAGATGTAACAAAATCATACGTTACTATCTTATTAGATGAGTATGCTCCAAATGAAAAATACAAGAATCACTATTTCCCAAATGATAATACTTTAAAGATTTTCATTAAAAATGGAAGTGTTTTTGTTGATTTAGAAACAGGACAGGGAAATATTGAGACTTCTAAACGCAGACCTGTTTTTCATCAGTTTAATTACCTACATTATAATCCACAAAAATGGTGGACAATTATTTCAGATATTTATGCAATATCATTATTACTTCTGGCAATAACCGGCCTATTTATTTTAAAAGGAAAAAACGGTATAACAGGACGTGGAGCCTGGTTAACAGGCTTTGGAATTATTGTACCAATAATTTTCCTTCTAATTTATTACTGGAAACTTTTTTAAAAAAACGCGTAAAAAGCTCGCGCAATCATTAAGTAAAGGAATAATCCCATAATATCATTAACCGTTGTAATAAATGGACCTGTTGCTAATGCAGGATCAATTTTAAAGCGATTTAATAGCATGGGCACTAATGTTCCGAACATTGATGCAAATACAATTACTGAAAATAAAGCAACACTAACAGTAAGAGTTAAAGCAAAAGAATCACTAAAAAAGTAGTTATAAGCAAATATAACTGCAGAAAGAATAACTCCATTTATAGATGCAACCCCTAACTCCTTTAATAATTTTCTTCCAATTCCTTCAAAACCCATTGAATTACTAGCTAAAGCCTGAACAATTATAGAAGACGACTGTACTCCTACATTTCCACCCATCGCAGCAATTAAAGGAATGAAAAATGCCATTTTAGGATTAATTCCTAAATCTGTTTCATATACACCCATAACCAAGGCTGCTATAATTCCACCAAACAAACCAATAAATAACCATGGAATTCTTGCACGAGTTAGTAACCAAGCGCTATCTGTTGACTCAACATCCTGGGTAATACCAGAAACCAATTGATAATCTCTCTCGGCTTCTTCACGAATAACGTCTACAACATCGTCAATTGTAATTCTACCGATCAAACGATGTAATTGATCAACAACAGGAAGTGCAACAAGGTCATATTTATCCATTATATTAGCTACTTCCTCAGAGGTTGTATCTGTTTTTACCGATATAACATCGGTATTTATAACATTTACAATTTTCCTGTTCGAAGCTGTTAATAATAATTTTTTTAATGATAATGTTCCTTTCAAAACGTCATTATCATCAACAACATATACATAATAAATTTCATCAACATCTTTTGCTTGCTTTCGCATTTCCTGAAGGCAAGTCATTATATTCCAGTTTTCGTTTACTGTAATTAACTCTTTTGCCATCAAACCACCAGCCGAATCTTCATCGTAATTCAAAAGATCAACAATGTCACCTGCTTGCTCAAGATCATCGATATGAGATAAAACTTCTTCTTGTTTTTCCTCAGAAAATTCTCCAACTACGTCGGCAGCATCATCAGAATCAAGTTTTTCAATAAAATCTGCAATATCTTCACTCGGAAGCACTTTTAAGAATCGCTCACGATCATCCTCTTCCAACTCAACAAGAACCTCAGCAGCATCCTCGCTATCGAGCATAACATGAATAAAACGTGCTTCATCAATACTTAACTCATCATAAATTTCTGCAATATCGGCTGGGTGAAGATCTCTAACTAATTCAAATGTTTTAACCTCGTCACTTTTTTCAATGTGATCACGCAGGACATCAATATATTCTTTGGTTAATTCGAATTGCATGGGTCGAAAATTTATGTTGAAAAATTACTTGTACTCAGAATCAATCAGATTAGTAAGATAAATAAAATCTTCCACATTTAATTGCTCTGGTCTTTTTCCGAAAATTTCATTGTCGGTTGGTAAATTTAATAAAATACTTTTTAAGGAGTTACGTAATGTCTTTCTTCTTTGGTTAAATCCTAATTTAACTACTCTAAAAAACAAATCTTCATTACAACCTAATTCTTCTCTTTTGTTTCTGCGTAAATGTATAACTGCTGAATTTACGTTAGGTGGTGGATCAAAAACTTTTGGTCCGACTGTAAACAAATATTCTATATCGTAAAAAGCTTGTAGAAAAACACTTAATATTCCGTAAGTTTTATTTCCATGTTTTGCACTTATTCTTTCAGCTACTTCTTTCTGAATCATGCAAACAACATCTTTAACTAAATCACGATTTTCGAGCACCTTAAAAAATATCTGGCTCGAAATATTATATGGGAAATTTCCAATAATAGTCAAGGGATCAGAAAACACTTCTTTTAGATCAAATTTTAAAACATTCTTGAAAATAAGTTTATCACCCAAAGTAGGAAAAGTCGCTTGTAAATATTCATATGCTTCAGAATCTATTTCAATAGCATGAACGTCTATATTGTCTTTATTAATTAATATAGATGTTAATACTCCGGTTCCAGGTCCTATTTCTAAAACGGTCTTTTGGGAACAATTTTCGATCGCATCCACTATTTTATTTGCAATATTTTGATCTTTTAAAAAATGTTGACCTAAACTCTTTTTTGGGCGTACTGACATATTAATTATAAATTAACAATTAAAAATGAATATTTGGAACTTGAAGGCTTTAAAATTTAACTTTAAACTTTTAGTTTGTAAAGATCGAAAAACTTAAGCCATTTTCAAACTATACCAATTCTTCTTATATCTTTGACATAAACTGAACGAGTCAATAAATGAAAAGCAAACCTCAAAAAATCCTTTTAAGCATAGTTCTAATATTGCTTTCGTATGGTTTTATCATTTATAAAATTATCAGTTTTAAAGAGCTACGAAATATAGATTTTTCTGCTCACTACTCTTCTTCTGACTTTTTAATTTTTCTGTTAGTTATTATTCTAATGTTTCTTAATTGGAGTCTTGAGGCGATTAAATGGAAAATCCTTATAGATAAAATTCAGCATTTTAATTTTTTAAAAGCTTTACAAGCTATTTTCTCAGGAATTACAATTGGTATTTTTACTCCAAATAGAGTTGGCGAGATTGGTGGCAGAGTTATATTCATGGAAAAAGGGAAACGAACTTTTGGAGTTTTAGCAACGGGAATTGGAAGTTTTGCTCAATTTATTACTACAATAATTGCCGGAATATTTGGTTTTGGAATGTTCTTAATATTTTATCCTCACAGAATCAGCATTAATCCATTATTTAATAAAGTCACAGTTTGCGGACTTATTGTTGTTTTAATAATTCTATTCTTGATTTATTTCAATATAAAAAAGATTAAATCTCTGTTATTAAAAATTCGATTTTTCAATTCAAAAGCAGATCAATTGGAACATTTGTCAGAAACAAAGATTAGTGATTTACTTAAAACGCTTCTTTTAAGTTTTGCCCGTTATTTTGTTTTTACAAGTCAATTTTTTCTTTTGCTACTTTTCTTCAATATTCATTTAACAATAAGAGAAGCATTTATAGCAATCAGTTTAGTATATTTATTTGCTACTTTAATACCTACCACAACTCTAATTGAGCTTGGAATAAGAGGTTCGTTGGCTATTTTCTTTGTAGGAATATTTTCAAATAATATTTTAGGGATAGTTCTATCTACTTCATTTTTATGGTTTATCAATATTTCAATTCCATCAATCATTGGATCTCTCTTTTTTATTAAAAATAAGCTTTGATTATTCAATAAAATACATACATTTGCATAATAAAAGACAATTATATCTTTTATTCTTTTATGGACAATAAAGTTCTTTTAAATACGGCATTTATACTTAGCATTATAACTATTATTTATAATGTAATAGAAGGAGTAATTTCAATATATTATGGATTAGAAGATGAAGCTTTATCGCTCCTTGGTTTTGGAACTGATAGTTTTGTGGAAGTAATTTCTGGTATTGGAATTGCACATATGGTTGTCAGAATGAAGTTTTCTAAGGTTGAAAAAAGAGACAAATTTGAAAGACAAGCTCTAAGAATAACAGGTGCAGGTTTTTATATTTTAACTTTAGGAATAATATTAGGAGCGATATTTAATATTATTGAGAATAATAAGCCTGAAACAACTTTTCCAGGATTAATTATATCGGGAATCTCAATAATAACAATGTTCTTTTTAATGCGATATAAATTAGATGTTGGTAAAAAGATGAACTCAGAGGCAATTATTGCTGATGCAAATTGCACTAAATCATGTTTATATTTATCAATTGTACTCTTAGTCTCAAGCGGATTATATGAGATATTTAAAATAGGGTATATTGACATTATTGGATCTTTAATTATAGGATGGTTTGTTTTTAAGGAAGGCAAAGAAGCTTTTTATAAAGCAAAACAAAATAAAATAGCATGTTGTTGTAATAATAATTGCAATAATTAAAAAAATAAGTAAACAATTTCAACTTACAGTTGTTTACTAATGACAAATCGGTTTCGGAAGCAGGGTTAATAACAAGGTAATTTTTCTCATAATCATTTTCTTTGACGCTTCCGGGACCGATTTACTTTAAATAAGTTTTATTATGTCTTATTTTATTAGTAAAATTCTTTCTACTACCTTTGAGAGTGCAATTCAAGAAGTAACAGAAAAGTTAAAAGAAGAAGGCTTTGGTGTATTAACTGAAATTGATATTAAAGAAACTTTAAAAAATAAGATTGATATAGATTTCAGAAAATACAAAATACTTGGGGCCTGCAATCCACCAAATGCCTATAAAGCCTTATTGAGTGAACCGTATATTGGACTTTTGTTGCCATGTAATATTGTTATTCAGGAAACGGATGATGGAAAGATTGATGTTTCAGCTGTCAATCCAAAATCTTCTATGCAAGCGGTTAATAATCCAGATTTAAAAAACATTGCACAAGAAATTTCGGAAAAGCTCGAAAAAGTTATTAAATCATTATAAATATGCAAACATTAAAATTTAAAACCAACCTTAAATGCAACGGTTGTGTAAATGCTATTAAACCAGGTGTAGATTCTATTAAGGGAATAAAATCGTGGAGAGTTTTTCTTGATGTTCAAGAAAAAACCTTAGAAGTAGATATTGACTCCAACTCTGAAGAAGAAGTTACAATAGCTGTTCAAGATGCTGTTACAAAAGCGGGTTATAAAATTGGAAAAAAATAGCCCCGATCTATATTTATGAGCACAAAAAAAGAAACATATCAAGTTGAAGGAATGAGTTGCGCTGTTTGTGCACAAAATGTTGAATCAATACTTTCATCGCTTAAGGGAGTTCGTGCAGCAAATGTGAACTTTGCATCAGCGAGTGTACTTATTGATTTTGATGAGAAGCATATTTCTGAAGAAGATTTTGAGAAATCAGTTGAGAGTATTGGATATAAATTAATTATTGGCAAATCAAGTGAAGATTTAGATGAAATTGATGCAAAAGAGAAAAAGCATCTGAAAAAAGCAATGTATAAAGCACTTTTTTCAATTCTGTTATCATTGCCAGTATTTTCAATTGCTATGTTTTTTCCTAAAATTCAATATGCGAACTGGTTTATGTTATTATTGACTATTCCTGTATTATCATGGTTTGGAAGGGATTTCTTCATAATAACTTTTAAACAAGCAAAGAACAAATCTGTTAACATGGATACTTTGGTTGCTTTAAGTACAGGAACTGCCTTTTTATTTAGTACTTTCAATACTATTTTTCCTGATTTTTTGATTTCAAAAGGAATTCAACCTCACGTATATTTCGAAGCTGCAGTTATAATTATTTCACTAATACTTTTAGGTAGATATTTTGAAGAAAAAGCGAAATCAAGAACCTCAGATTCTATTAAAAAACTAATGGGCTTAAAGGTTAAAACAGCTCATGTAATTCGAAATAATGAAGAACAGGAAATCTCCATTGACGATGTAATTAAAGGAGACATTTTACTTATTCGTCCTGGAGAACGAATACCCGTTGATGGAAGGATAACTGAAGGCAATTCCTTTATTGATGAAAGTATGATAACTGGAGAAGCTATTCCGGTAGAAAAAAAGGAGCACGATACTGCAATAGGAGCTACTATTAATACTACCGGTAGTTTTAAAATGATTGCAAACAAAATTGGAAAAGACACAATGCTTTCTCAAATCATTGAAATGGTTAAAAATGCGCAAGGCAGTAAAGCTCCTGTTCAAAAATTAGCCGATAAAATTGCTTCTATATTTGTTCCAACTGTAATAAGTATAGCATTATTAAGTGCTGTAATTTGGTATGTCTTTGGACCAGAGCCTCGAATTACGTATTCCTTTGTAACCATAGTAACAGTATTAATTATCGCTTGCCCTTGTGCGTTGGGATTAGCAACTCCAACAGCTTTAATGGTAGGTATTGGGAAAGGTGCTGAAAACGGAATCTTAATAAAAAATGCTGAAGCCTTAGAACGTGCTAAACAGATTAATGTTATTGTTGTGGATAAAACAGGTACAATAACTCAAGGACATCCTGAAGTATCTGAAATAGTTTGGTTACAAAGTGATGTTAAAAGAGATCTAATATTAGAAGATGTATTGGCAATTGAAAAGATGTCTGAACATCCTCTCGCAAATTCTATTGTCAGGTATTTAAATCATTTATCGAACAGCAGTTTAAATGTTGTGAAATTCAACAGCCAAACTGGTATGGGAGTTTCTGCAATTGTACATGAAAATGAATATTTAATTGGTAATTATCAATTAATGAAAGAAAACAAGATTGATATGGAAGAAGAACATCAGTATTTCAATCATTTTGGAAATATTTCTCAAACACATGTTTTTGTTGCAAAAAATAATTCGCTTGTTGCCTTACTTTCTATTTCAGATAAAATTAAAGACAATTCGATTCGAGCAATTCAAAATCTGCACAAAATGAATCTTCAGGTTCATATGCTTACAGGAGATAACCAAGGAACTGCGGAAGAGATTGCAGAAAGAACTGGCATTGATAAATTTAAAGCAGAAGTTCTTCCGAAAGATAAACTGGATTATGTCAAAGAACTGCAACAAAAAGGATATAAAGTAGCTATGGTTGGTGATGGAATTAACGATTCTCCTGCCCTTTCTCAAGCTGATATTGGAATTGCTATGGGTCATGGAACTGATATTGCAATGGAAAGTTCTGACATTACATTAGTAAATGGCGATTTAGAAAAAATTGCAGCATCTTTAAAACTTTCAAAAGATACTGTACTCACAATTAAACAAAATCTATTTTGGGCTTTTATTTATAATATTATTGCTATTCCAATTGCTGCTGGAATACTGTATCCAATAAATGGATTTATGTTAAGCCCGATGATTGCAGGTGGAGCAATGGCTTTTAGTTCCGTTTCAGTTGTTTTAAATAGTTTAAGATTAAAAAACAGAATCTAATCTTTATTTCATTCCCGCATAATATTCAGTAACATGTTAAGAATAAAATACGGACTATATGAAATTTGTAATAAAATATAAAAAACACTTTGTCCTTACATTCTGGACTTGGGTACTATTAATTATTATATTTACTACTATCCCGAATGGTATTAAAATGGAAATTATCATTAACGATAGTATTTATCGTATAGATTACCTGCTACATTTCTTTGTTTACTAAAGTTTAGCTATCCTTTTTTTGTTCTGGAAAGCAGATAAATTCTTTAAAATAAAATCTAGTTTACTTTTTTACTTCTTTTTAGGAGGATTAGTATTAGCTGGTTTAAGCGAGTATTCTCAATCATTAATGCCAGGAAGATCATTCAACCCTTTCGACTTATTCTCAAACGCTTCAGGAATAATAGTTGGTGTTTTTGTACCAAAACTTATTTTAAAATAAATACAATTTAAAAATGAATCATAGTTTCCAAAACTTCTTCTGACGAGGTTTTTACATTTTCAAATTTTATTAGGACTTCTTCAATTGAATTTTCAGAATTTATCCAAATCCTAATTGTATTTCCCGCTAAAAGTTTTTTATTATCTGCCATTCCATTAATCCCTGATATTGTGAAATTAAAGTCTGAATGATTCTGAATATGCACATAATAATTATTTTCAGAGATATTTTGAATTGATTTTATTTTTATTGATTCTTTAATCAACTTTTCTGCAAACTTTTTTCGCCCTATTATCAAATCATTAAACCACAATATAGTTCTTCCTGCCAATAAAGCTTCTTTCATACTTTCTTGTGTCCGATCCTTAGCAAATATCATTGTCATAGGACGATGCTCAAAATCAAACTGATTTAAATAATCATTTATAGGCATATGTACATCTGAGTTCCCAATTAAGGTTAGATTTTTTTCTATTGCCCAATCTAATACTTCTGGGTACCATTCATCCCAATTAACAATCTCAATTCCATTCATCCAATCTTTTTCAAACATTTCAGTATGTTCATCATACCATTTTGCACCATCCGGTGCTTGACTCTTCCATCCTGGATGGTTCCAAAAAATAAATGCATTTTGTCTTTTTGCTTCTTTCAAAGCTTTTCTATAATCAACAGTATCAATTTTATTAACATCTTCTAAAAAAAGTAAATTTATATGCCCAGGAGGCATCGACTTAGTTAATTCAATAGATCTAATTAATATTATATCTAAATTTTGCGCTTCATTTAATGCATCATAATACGGCTTATTTCTGTCTGAGTATTCTCCCTTATTAAAACGCCAATACTCAATATGATCTGTTATAGCTATAGCATCTAAACCTTCTTGCCAAGCTTCACGAACACGAACACGAGGTAAAACTTCTCCATCGGAGAAATATGTGTGTATATGAAAATCACACTTCAGTGTAACATAACCTGGAATGTTTGGAATATTTATTTCGTTTCGTTGTAAATTCTGACCTGTAACAGTTAAAACAACACTTATAAAAAATAGAGTTAATTTTATTTTCATGATTTACCGGGATTAATTCAAACAGTCTGTAAATATAAAAAATGTTTTAGATGATATGTTAATTTTTAAATTTACTTATTCCAAATCCCGGCAATAGAATTATTACAACTTTTACATTTCCCATTGATAATATTATTTTGAAGAATTCGATAACCTTTTCGTTCAATAACGACCTTCTTACATTTTGGGCATAAGGTATTTTGAGCATTAGAGCCTGGGACATTTCCAATGTAAACATATTTGAGTCCTGATGCTTGAGCAATTTCTTTTGCATTATTTAAAACACTTGCTGGAGTTGACGGTAAATGTGTGAGTTTGTGGCGTGGTGTGAATCTACTAAAATGTAGAGGAGTATTTTCAAACCCATTCTTGTACAACCAATCACACATACGTTTAATCATATCCAAATTATCGGTCCATTCAGGGACAATTAAATTCGTAATTTCCAACCACACACCTTCATCTTTCAATATTTTTAAAGTATCCAAGATTGGTTGTAAAGATCCTCCGTTGAGTCGTGCATAAATTTCATCATCAAAACTTTTAAGGTCGATATTTGCTGCATCAATATATTTTGCTACTTCACGCAATGGTTTTTCCTTTATATATCCTGCCGAAACCATCACATTTTTTATTCCATACTCATGCGCAATTTTAGAAGAATCAAGGAAATATTCGTAAAATGCTATTGGCTCAGAATAAGTGTAAGCTATTGATTTACAATCAAAAGAATCTGCTTGTTTATAAACCTCTGGCGGCATTAAATCGTAGTTTCGAGTTTCTTTTGGACTAACTTGCGATATTTGCCAGTTCTGGCAATTTAAACATGCCAAGTTGCATCCGGCAACAGCAAGCGAAAAGGTTTTACTCTCAGGTAAGAAATGATATAAAGGTTTCTTTTCGATAGGATCAACATGCAAAGAACATGGATTTCCATAACCAATCGAATATATTTTATTCTGATAATTTATTCGCGACCTGCAATCTCCAACTTCACCTTCTTTTAATGTACACTCGTTTGGGCAAATAAGGCATTTTGTTCCTCGAGGTGTTTCAATATAATATTTTGATAATTTACTCCATTTCCACAGTTCATCAGTATTAGCAGAAAGTGATTTTGTAAACGCACGTAACTTTCCTACTCCCAGCGAACAAGCACAGGAACTTAAAAATGCATATTTAAGAAACTCACGTTTGTTTATTTTTCTGCTCATATTAACAAAATAATAAAGGAATCAACACAAATTCAAGTTTATTGTCAAATTTAATTTACTGTTTTGAACCAACAAGTATTGCAATAAGAAGATTAAATAAGCCTGTAAATACTACCGACCATCCAAAACCCAACAAAGGAATTAGGTAAATAGTGAATAACAGTGCTCCTGTTGCTGCTCCTAATAAATCAAGACTATATGTGTTTGAAGCAATAGTTCCGTACTCACTTTTTGAAATTTTACTTGCCACAGAAAATAATGCTCCTGTTAGGAATGAGATAACCGACAGTAAAACTACGAAAATGACTAAAATTAGGCCATCGTTCATTTCAATATTCTTAATGAGAAAAAAGACAACTGGGAGCGTAAAAGCAAATATTGAAATTCCAAACTGAAGCTTGCTAAATAACTTTTTCTCAATATTCTTAAAATACCTTGTGACATAATAAGATCCAAATGCTAAGCCTCCCATAAAGATCATAATTATAATTCCAGCCACTGCATATACGTATCCAAAAACAACCTGAAAAACCAATAGTAAAACAATTTCAATCGTTGTTCCTGCAAAACCAGCTGCAAAAACACCTTTGTTAATTATTCCTGCTTTAAAGAAAAAGAATCCAGAGAAAAGTAATATTAACAAAGCAGGAATCCAGTATCGAATATTAAAATAACTCATCCAAAGTTTTATCTGACTTTGATAAAAAACAGGACTGAAATTTTTATTTAAAGGAACATCAAAATCAATTTGTTCCATAATCTGATTACTTCGAGAAAGTAAAAGCTCATCATCAAAATAAAAGGAATTTACATATTCGGTTTGAATATTTTTTTGCTTAATCTTTTCAGCAATTTTATACGATAGCTCACCATTTGAAGCCAATAAATAATCTTTGCCAGCTGGCAGTATTAGCACATTTTTAAATTCTGATTTTAATGTAGAATATATTATTGATATCATTTCTTTCGCTTCTTCATTCATATAATTTCCACTGGATGAAACAGATAATGAGATTACTGCATTATGGTTTAGGTTTTGTTTCAGCAATTGAAAGAACTCTAAAGTATAATATCTATTTAATTGAATAGTTGAAGGTTTTGGAAGATTAATCAATACAATATCATACTTTTTATTATTGTGTTTTAAGAATCTTAACGCATCTTTTTCTATTACATTAAGTTTAATTTTTGAATCCGAATTTAGGTTTGTATTTGTCAATTTTATAATCTCAGGATTTACTTCAACATAATCAACTTCTCTTACTGGATATGAACTAATTTCATCAAATATTCCTGAAATTATCCCTGATAAAACCAGAATATTTTGTGGATTTTGGTGTTGAAGCATTGCAAAATGCACAGACTCTTCCTTTGAAACAATATCGCCCGAAGCGGCAATCAAAATATTGTTTTCGTAATAATTAACCTGATCTTCTTGTTGTGTTGTAACAAATATGCCAAAAGGAGAATCGCTACTGTATGTAATGGTTTGTCCTTGGAAAGCCAACTTACGGATTTCCTCATCCAGATTATTTTTAAGAAAAAGAAAGCTGGAAATTAAAGTTACAAAAACAAGAATTGCTGATATAAAATAATGCTTCGACCTGATACTTAAGAAAACAATAATCGAAGCAACTAAAATCATAAGAATTAATAAGCTTTGAAAAGTTGAGAAAATCCATATCAGAAAGAAATTTAAAACAATACCACCTGCTAAGCTTCCTAAAGATTCCCAGGCGTAAACATCACCGATTCTATTTAAGCCAGTTCGTAATGATTCTTCTTTTGCAAACAGTGTAAATAATATTCCAGAAATTATACAAAATGGACTAAGAATAAAAAGAGAGTAATAAAAAACTTGAATAATTCCGGCCATCACTCCTGCAGGGAAAAATGTGTGCCAAAAATAATGTAAACCCAAAACTGTTAAGCTTGGTATAAAAGCCAAGAAACCAGAAAATATTAATATCCATCTTACTCTTCTAATCTTACTTAGCTGAAATCTTCCTATATAGGATCCTAAACCGGTAAGCAACATCCAATTGGCAAGGATTATTCCTATTACCAATTCGTTACCGTTAAATAAGGTAAGAAACTCACGCAAAATGATTATCTGTGTAACTAATGCAATAAAACCCAGTAAAATAACACCGGGTTTAACCATCTTTATCTGATTATATTTCTGCATAAACCACCTTAGAATCTTGTAAATAACACCTTAATTGCTTTTTTGAAATAAGTTATGTGCCATATGAAATGGAAAGTAGCAACAATAAACCAGACTATTCCAAATCCAACATGTATTTGCAGCAAAACATATGGAATATCCATATTTAATTCAAAGCTATATACAAAAGCCATAAAGACACCTATTGTTCCAGCAACAATAAATGATAATAATAATAGTAAATTCCATATTCTTCGATGAGTCAGAAATTTGAGATATTTCGTTTTGGTAATAAAATAGCTAAGAGTGTACAATATTAAAGCAATTCCAGCTATTGGCAAAAATCCATATGTAGACATAAGCAGTTTATTTTAATTATTCTTTTTCAGCGAATATTAAGGCTTCGTAAATGTAAATATCGGCATCATTCCAACCAGTCCAACCTAAACCTGCTTTATTTTTGGAGCAATATCCCAAAAACTCTTCTTTTGTCCATCCTGTTTCCAATGCAACTTGCGGCAAAAAAGTTCCTGAAGAAAAACCCTTCTTAATATAAATACCATGTCTTCCCATTTCAATTTCATCAATAGATTCTATTTTCTTAAGAGGTGTAAGAACAGATATCTCTAAATTAATTTCACTTAGTTCTTCTATTTCAACCATGGGAAACCTGATGTCTTCTGTAGCTGCTGCTACCGCCATTTTTTGAACAATATAATATAAAGATTCATCGGCTACAAAGCGCCCAATACAACCTCTTAACTGTCCATTCTTATGCAAGGTGACGAATGCTCCACATTTTGTTTCCAGAGTTTTTGTTAGCAGCGAATTATCAACTGCTGGAACTTTCCCATTTTCAAGATATTCTTTGATTGTTGTTCTGGCAATTTGTAATAAATTTTCTTTTTCAGTATCGGTTAAGATAAATTGATTTTTTGACATATTTTGTTCTTTTTTCTTTGCAAAAACGATTGAATGATAACCTACAACACGACTTTTATCTTCAGAAACATCACCAGAGTTTTGATAATCAATATGTATTGTTTGAATGCCAGGATCTTTTTCTGTAATATTTAGCAAGGTAATCACTGCTGGCCAACCACAAAGACTTGTTACCAAATTCTCATAATTAGCAGATCCATTATAATTAATTGCATTAATTACATTTACAACAGAATTTGAAAGTATGGCATCTCCTGTATTTTTATCAGCGATTTGAGCATCTCCTGAATTTGGATAATGTGAAAAGTCTGAGCTAATAATAAATAAACTCTTATTGTTAAAATATGGAACTAATACTTCTGAAATTTCTTTTATTTCACCTAAAGTTTGAGCTCCAGTAACAATTGGAATTATCCGAAAATCCTTATTCATTTTATATTGCAAAAACGGTAACTGAACTTCAAGGCTGTGTTCATCGGAATGTGCTTCTGGATCAAAAACAAAAATCTCATTTTCATTTATCAACTTAGTTGCCAACTCTCTATTTACTTTTACTTTCCCAAGAGGTGTATTATAATCGCCCTGATTATAAATAGAAGCACCCTTAAAAACCTTTCGATGACTTGTCGCGATAATAAAAATATTGTCATACTCTTTGTCCGGATCAATTTGATTATATCCAGAAGCTGCAATCTTTCCTGAATAAACATAACCAGCATGAGGAACAATAACTGCTAATACATCATTATATGTTTTAATAAATTCGCTTTGAGCAAATAAACTTTCCAAATATCCTTTTAATTGTTCTTGATTTTCAGGATAAAAAGAACCAGCCACCACAGGGTCTCTATCTATACAATCTGTTGATTGAGAACTGCATTCTACAGAGAACACCATAAATAAAAGTATCAACAGTAAATATGGGAACTTTGGTGATTTCATCATGAGAAATGTTTTAAGCTAAGTTATAAAAATTGATTACCATAGTCAACAAGGCAATAAATTATATATTTCTTACTTTTGATGTCTATGCTTATAGAATATATCATATTTTCAATATCTATAATCTATCTTCTTGTAATTATTTTGTTTACAATAGGATGGTTTTTGCTCCCTGCTCCAAAGGAAACGGAAGCATTTGAAGCTATTCCTGTTAGCATTGTTATTGCCTGTAGAAACGAAGAAAAAAATATCTCCACACTTCTTAATTCATTGCTTAATCAGAATTATCCTAAAAATAAAACCGAGATTATTGTTGTTGATGATCATTCTTCGGATAATACGGTAAAAATTATTAGAAAGTATACAACCAAACATAACTTCATAAAATTATTCTGTTTAGATGATAATAAAACTGGAAAAAAAGAATCAATCAGCTTGGGTATTGCAAATTCACAATCAGATATTATTACTACTACAGATGCCGATTGCACTACTGGTCCTCTTTGGCTTAACACAATGATGAATTATTACGCAAAACATCAACCTAAAATGCTTTGCGGACCGGTTACCTTTAATAATTCTAAAAACCTATTTTCGAAACTTCAGAATCTTGAGTTTTTGAGTCTGATTGGTTCTGGTGCTGGTGCCATTGGAATTCATAAAGCGATAATGAATAATGGCGCTAATCTTCTTTTTGAAAAAACGCTTTACGAAAGCTGCAATACAAAAAATGAATTTGCATCGGGAGACGATATGTTTCTTTTAATTCATGCAAAATCATTTAGCAAAAAAAGTGTTCATTTTATAAAATCGAGAAAAGCAGTTATTTACACAAAGCCTGCTCAAAAATTTAGAGAATTTATAAACCAACGTATTCGTTGGACATCAAAAAGTAAAGCCTATCGCGATTTTGATATTGTAATTACAGCCCTGATTGTGACATTCATAAACCTTTTGCTTGTTACAAGTTTTGTAATCGGGTTATTTAATGCAGAATTTTTAGTGATTGCACTATTTATATTTCTTATTAAATCATTTGCAGATTTGCTCATTCTTATTCCAACAACAGCGTTCTTTAAACAAACTTATTTAATTTTTCTATTTCCAGTGTTACAAATTATTTATCCCTTTTATATTGTTTTTACAGTAATTTTAGGATTAACAGGCAAATTTGTTTGGAAAAACAGATTGTATAGCCAAACTTAACAAATTAGAATATTTAAATTGTATTTTAAAAGAAAAAAGATAACTCATATAAAATAGCATAGATTTAACCATTAACTTGACAATAAATTGGATAAATTTGAATCTGATATGAAATTCAAAAAGCGAAATAAGAAAGAATCTTCATCGTTAAATTACCTTGCATGGCAGAAATTTAAAAAGAATAAAATTTCTCTCTTTTCATTGTATATTATTCTTTCTGCTCTTTTTGTTGGTGTTTTAGGTTACCTAATTACACCCGACAAAACAAGCTTTGCAAACAACCAAATCCTTGAAATATCAGCAAAAAAACCAGGTTTTAAATGCGCCTTACTAAAAGTTCTGAAAAATGAGCAAACTCAAAAAACCGGATTATTTCAGAAAATGATTTTTGGTGCAAAAGATGAGTTTACTTATATCCCTATAAATAATTATCGTTTCGAAAACAAAAAACTTATAATTGAAGAATTCAATGATATTGAAAACGAAGAAGCTTTTAATAAGGAGCTGAATCCGATTGATGTTCTTGCTAAAATAAAATATGGCTCTGAAATCATTTTTAAAAACAACTCTTTCTATTACACCACAATTAATGGTGAAAAATCTGTGTTGTTACTTACCGAGTCACAAAAAATAATTGAAGAGGATCATATCGTTACAAAATATTTTTTATTAGGAACAGATAGATTTGGTAGAGATTTACTAAGCAGATTGTTGATTGGAACAAGAATCTCACTATCAGTAGGATTTATTTCAGTAATAATCTCGCTTATTATTGGTATTACACTTGGAGCAATTGCCGGATATTTTAAAGGTTATATCGATGATATTATTATGTGGCTTATAAATGTAATTTGGTCTATCCCAACATTATTAATGGTTATTGCTATCACTTTGGTTATTGGAAAAGGATTTTGGCAAATATTTATTGCTGTGGGTTTAACAATGTGGGTTGAAGTTGCAAGGGTTGTTCGCGGACAGGTTTTAAGTATTCGTGAAAAAGAATACGTTGAAGCAGCAAGAGCACTAGGATATAATAATTCCAGAATAATTTTTAAGCATATTTTACCCAATGCTATGAATCCAGTAATAATAATTTCGGCAGCTAATTTTGCTACTGCAATACTTCTCGAGGCTGGATTAAGTTTCTTGGGAATTGGTGTTCAACCACCTGTTCCTTCGTGGGGAACAATGATAAAAGAACATTACGGTTATATTATAATGGACAAGGCTTATCTGGCAATTCTACCCGGAATTGCCATCACTCTTATGGTGCTGTGCTTTACACTGGTTGGCAGCGGATTACGTGACGCTTTCGACACTAAAAGTAGTTCCTAATTCTTAAAAAACATTCGTTTATCAATTAATTTGTTACGTTTATCAAATCTAAATAAACATTAGGCATTGTTGGGTTGTTTGTATAACTAACAATAAACTAATTCTTTGGGTTATGATAAAAATATTACGTGAGGCGATAGATACTTTAAAATTGAGAATTAAGTTTAATCTAAATCTTATTCATAGTAACGAGGAAAAAATTAAAGAATTATTGGATGAACCTGTAACAGAAATTCGTTCTGAAAAATTAAAAAATAGATTTAATTATAATAAGCGATTATTACAAGAAAACTCCGACAGTGTTAAACTTCAAAAAGAATTAAACATATACCTTGAAAACTACCTTAACAATTCAGAAATAATTCTTGATACAAATAAATCAATTAAATCTTCAATTCAAGAAAATGATGTTAAAAATGATGTCGCTTCTATAAGTAAAGAAGATTATTTCCATCTTACCATTGGTGGAGCCATTGAATTTAATAAACAACATCCTTATTTTAAGGACGAGTCTTTTCTGAACGATTTACTTGCATATTTTACAGAAACCGAAGAATACGAAAAATGCTCCCTCATTGTAAACTTAAAGAAAGAACATTCCGATCATAAATCTTTTAAGTAGTACTTTTCTATTTAGAAAGGTTTGTGCTTATTACACCTCTTATAAATTTTTAGCCTTGAAATACAGTCATCTTGTTTGATGCTTTTATTAAAAAGTTGTACATTCACGCAGCTACAAACAATCAGCTAAATGCATGAATAAAATACTCGGAAATATAAAAAAAAGAATAAGCTTATTGTTTATTGTGCAAGTATTGACACTATTGACGTTGTTCTTATTAGTAATCATTCAGTACACTATTTCGCCAAAAGCAGGAACCTATGAATTGAGTTTTTTTATTCTAATACGTTTCGTGAAAATTTGCGCTATTTTTATAGTTTCAATTATTCTTTTCAAAATATTTGATCAATTTCAGCGTAGGAAAAAAACAATTCTATTTTGGGCTATTGTAATTATTCCATTAATATTTGTTCATGCATTACTGATTGATATAATTCAAAATACAATACTTCAAATATTTGATGTAAAAGATGTAAAAATTTTTGGTGAATACTTATTATATTTAGGAATCTCCAATTTTGTTACACTTTTATTGTTTTCAGGATTATATTTTGCTGTCAGGTATTGGGAAAATGCGCAGGCACAAAAAGAAAACATGCTAAAATCAGAGGCTTTGGCTCACGAAGCTCAATTACAAATGTTGCGTTACCAGATTAATCCACATTTTTTATTCAATGCTCTGAATACAATACGTGCAACAATTGTTTTAGATCAGGATAAGGCACGCCATACTGTTACTTTGTTATCAGATTTCTTTAGATACACACTTGAAAAAGATCAAGAGAAAGCAAATACAATCGGAAAAGAAATTGATGCTATTAAGAATTATCTAAACATTCAAAAAATTAGGTTTGAAGAAAAATTGGAGTTTGATTTTAATATTGATTCTAAAACACAAAATATTGAAATTCCATTTTTCATAATACATCCTTTGGTTGAAAATGCAGTAAAATATGGTATTGAAACGAGTAGTACTCCTTTAAAAATAAGTATAAAATCTACAATTGCTGCAAATAACCTAATAGTTGAAGTTTCTAATTCTGGCTCTTTAAATATGGAAAAAGAATTTAATATAGAGAGCACAAATACAGGAATTGAAAATATTAATAAAAGATTAGATCTTGTTTATCCGGAAAACTATGAATTTAGCTTAGAAGAACACGATAAAAATGTAGTGGCAAAATTGATTATTAAAAATATCGTGAAATAATGAAACAATATAGAGCTATAATAATTGATGACGAAAGATATGCCCGGGAAGAATTAAAAATTTTACTCAAAGATTTTAATGATATTAAAATTGTTGGAGAGGCTGATGATATTGAGAAATCAATTAATGAGATCGAACTTAAAAATCCTGATATTATTTTTCTTGATATTCAGTTAGGTAAGGATACCGGCTTTGATCTATTAGAAAAAGTATCAGGAGACTTTAAAACTATATTTGTAACTGCATATAACGAGTTTGCAATAAAAGCTTTTGAAGTTAATGCTTTAGATTATCTATTAAAACCTGTTAATCCGGATAGATTAAATCTTACATTAAATAGGCTCAGGAATAATATTTCTGATACTCCAAAAAACCTTGATTACGATGATTCTATTTATGTTAGATCAAATTTATCATCGATGTTTGTTCGAATTAATACAGTAACTTGCATTTGTGCCGAAGGAGATTATACTTCAATATTTACCAATTACGGGAAACGACATGTAGTATTGGAAACACTGAAAAATTGGGAAGAACGTTTGCCACAGAAGCACTTTAGCAAAGTTCATAGATCAACAATTGTAAATCAAAACTATATTGAAAAAATTGTAAATCTTGAAAACAAAACAAGTAGAGTTTATTTAAACCATAGAGAAGAACCTATAGAAATGAGCAGAAGATTTGCAGCAAAACTTAAATCTGAACTTAAATAATACCATTCATAGATTTATATTACCGCAGATCGAATAATATATCCGATAACTACATACAATACTTAGTTTTAGGCTTAAATTATTAAACCTATAACTTCTAATGAAAAAAATAGTATTAAGCTTTTTGATCTCATTTTTATTTGTATCTATTTGTATTTCACAAATTGATAGTACCTACAGAATTGGCAAAAGCATAAAGTTTAATTCCACAATTCTTGAAGGCGAAGTAACATATCATGTACACCTTCCCTATGGTTATGAAGTAACGGACGAAACATATCCTGTTATTTATCTAATGAACGGACATTTAATGTCAACATTTGCAAACGCGGTTGCTACTACAGAAAAACTTTCCAGTAAAAGAATTCCTGATATGATTGTTGTTGGGATATCAAATACCGGAGTTGCTAGAAATTATTGGGCTTGTCCAAATGATTCTGGAAAAGTTGATAAAGCTGAAAATTTTTACAATTTCTTAGATAAAGAACTATTGCCTAATATTAAAAATAAATATAGAGCCAATGACTATAAAATATTAATGGGGCAATCAAATACCGGGCTTTATGTAGCTTATAATTTATTGTCTCATCCTGATTTATTCGATGCTTATATTATTTCCAGTCCAATGTTCGGATGGTGTTCTGAATATTATCTGGAACAAACAATATCCTTTCTGCAAACAAATGAAACAACCAATAAAAAGCTATATATATCTTATGGTAATATGGATTATACCCAAGTATTGGATCATGTCGAAGACTATAAAGAAATTCTTAAGCAACATTCACATAAAGGTTTACATTGGAAATTAGTAAAGCTTGAAAACACAGGGCATGTGCCATTAATGACATTGAATAATGCTCTATTATATTTCTTTTCAGAATGCACAATGACATCAGAAAGAAAAAAATATACCATACCAGAAATAGAAGCTCATTTCAAGAAATTATCAAAAGAATATGGATTTACAGTACTCCCTAAATCAAGTATTTTATTTGATATAGCCTACGATTTAAAAGATGAAAAAAAGTTCGACGAATCAATTGAAATGTTCAATTACCTTATACGTCTCTATCCAAATTCTGCAATAAATTACTATGGGAAAGGAATTGTTTATTACCTCAAAAATGAAATAGATCTAGCAAAAGAATGCTTTAATAAATCTCTAGAAATTAATCCAAATTACACAAGATCTAAAAATATTTTAAGAAGATTAAATAGATAATACCTGAAAATAATGAAATATTTCATTATGTATAAAATACTATTTTTAATATTGATAGGCATCCCCTGTTTTACATTAGCAGAGACTACAGAAGATTTTCCCAATTTAAAAGGTAAATACTTAGGCCAAAAACCTCCGAGTAATATTCCGGAGCTTTTTGCTCCAGGAATTGTATTAACAGGAGCCAACGAAATGAGTATATGCTTCTCTGAAAAAGGAGACCTTACAAATCTTCCAATGAAAGGAGATCAAGTGAGGGCTTTATTGAATTCTCCCGGAAATGGTCAACAAGATATTTACTGGGTAAGCGCTTCATTTATTGAAGAGCTAAAGCAATTAAAATTTAACCTTAAATAAAAAAATCAAAATGAAACGAAAATTATTTATTCCGCTCTTATTATTAAATATTGTTTTTTTATCTTGTAAAGGACAAAATAAGATTGATGTTACATATATTGCAAATTCAGGTTTTCTAATTGAAAGTGGTCAGAATCAAATAATAATTGACGCCCTATTTAAAAATGGTTGGGATAATTATTTAACTCCTACAAATTCTATTGTATCTGATATAATAAATCAACAAGATCCTTTTAATAATTCAAACTTAATGTTGATTACTCACAATCATGGAGATCATTTTAATCCTTCAATGGTTGTGGCATATCTTCTTAATAACTCTGAAAATATCCTTATAGCACCACCACTTGTTACTAATACGATTTCAAAACATCCCGATTATAAAGAGTTTGAGAATCAATTAGTGCAGTTAGATAAAACTAATCAAGAGAAAAACGATACAATTATTCACGGAATTAGGGTAAGATCTTTTTTCATTCAACACGACTCGCGACCACAAATTGAAAACGTTGGTTATTTAATCGATATTGATGAGATGAAAGTATTTCATACCGGAGATTATAATGGCTCTGAGATTGTTGAGTTTGAAAAGTTACAATTACAAAATGAATATATTGACTTAGCATTCTTAAATTTCTATGGTTTTTGGAATACTGAAGAAGAGCGAGAATTTACAGATAAGTATATTAAACCACAGAAAATAACATTAATGCATATTCCTCCCGCAGAAATTGAAACTGTAAAAGATTCAATTAATATGATAAATGATTTTATAGATATTACTGTATTTGAAAGTAGTATGAAAAGAAAATCGTTTATTTTTAATAGCAAGTGAGTCATCTAAATTTTGTGAAATAATAAGTATTTATTAAAAAATGCAATATGCGTTACAATTTAATATACTTATAGAAAATACAACTTTTATAAGTAGATAGAATAGTTTTATTTAACCATTAATAATTTAATCATGACAAAAATATTTTTATTACAGTGCATCTTTATGACTTTAATAATTAGCTGTTTCGGACAGGTTGATGAAGATTTAACGTATAGCGAAGTAGAAACCTTGGCGATAAGCTCTTTCAGGAACAACAATACCGATTCCACAATAATGATTATGGAATATGCCTTAAAAAACTTTCCAGAAGAATTAGGGAGGACAACAACCGTACTGGCCCAAGTTTACACCAGAGTTGGTAATTTCTCAAAAGCAACTGAAATATGGGAAATTGGCATTAAAAAAGGATATACCTATAATTTAAATAATATCGCTTACCAAAAATATTACAAAGATAATGTTGAGTTTGAAAGACTAGCTAAAATGGAGAAAAGCAGGATGGATACCTCACATTTAAAATATGAAGTAATATTGCCAACAGGATTTAACCAAGAAAAAACTTACCCAATTCTTTTCATTTTTCACGGCAACAACAGAAATATTGCAAAATCAAAAATGTCATGGAAAGCACCAATAATGAATAATGAGTTTATAACTGTGTTTTTGCAATCATACATTCCTAGTTCTCCAACAAATTTTAACTGGGTACCTAATGATGACAAAATCAAAAAGGAATTTACAGAAATTTACGATCAAGTTTTAAAGAATAATCCTGTTAATGACTCCAAAATAATTTTTGCTGGCATGTCTGCTGGAGGAAAAAAAGCACTGGAATTCACATTAAATAATTATTTTCCTGCATCGGGATTGGTATTAAATTGCCCCGTAATTCCTCAAGATGTTACAGATGACATGATCACAAACTTTGCTGAAACAAACAAAAAACTAGGAATTATAACAGGTGAGAATGATTTTGCTTTAGAAGCTCAAAAAAAGTTAGTTAGCAATATAGATAGCCTTGCGGGACATACAAAGATGTTTGTAACAAAAGATTTAGGGCATTCATTTGCTGAAAATTTTACACAGTTATTAGAAGAATATTTAAGCTGGGTAATTGAATAAAAATTGAAAAACGATTAAACATGAATAACTATAAATATCTATTACTAATAGGAATTATCTGTTTTAGCTGTATACAGCCACAGAATAATTTCTTTGAAGCCACAGATGCATATATTGGACAAAAACCACCGGGACTAATACCTGAAGTTTTTGCCCCAGGCATTGTTTCTGATACAAGTTGGGGCGAACACTGCCAAGTGGCAATTTCCCCAAAAGGAGATGAAATTTACTGGTCAGCATGGTCATCGAAATATCCCCCGGCAGATACTACATATGGTAACAATACCGAACAGATATATTACTCAAAATTTGAAGACGGAATATGGACAAAACCTGCACTTGCAGAATTTGTAAAAGATCATTTAACAATTCTAAATGGCGGTCCTGTATTTTCACGAGATGGGAATAGACTATACTTTTATTCTGTTAATAGATCAGGAGGTTTGGGTGGTATGGATACCTGGTATGTTGAGAAAATAGATAAAAAATGGAGTGAACCAATCAATGCAGGTGAACCTTATAATTCCGCAAAAGATGATTGGTCGCCTATATTTACATCCTTAGGTAATGCTTATAAGAATTTCGGAAAGACTATAAAGTATAAATATGAAAATGAGATATTTTCTAATCCTGATACTATAGTTATACATAAAGATTTTAGACCCATTTTTCCCATATATATGTCTCCCGATGAAAGTTATGTGATTTTTGACTCCTTTAAAGAAGATAATTTTGGCGACCTTGATTTATACATCAGTTTTAAAAATAAGGATAATACATGGGGATATCCTATTAATATGGGAGATAAAATAAATACTAAAACACGTGAACGTTTCCCAAATGTTTCACCTGACGGGAAATACTTCTTTTTTATGCGACATACTGAAACTCAGGATTTCTATTGGGTCTCAACAGATGTAATTAAAGATTTAAAATCTCAAGATAAAACTGAATAAGATGAAAAAATTATTTATAACTATAATATTACTTTCCGCTATATGTTCATCTTTTGCCCAAACAATAGTTTGGAAAGAATTAGCATCTCTGCCTGAAGGTTATAACGGCGGAGAAGCCATAAGCCTGAATAATGAAATTTATTTTGTAGCAGGACGAACAGAAACTACAAGGAGCGTCGCGTATTTTTACAAATTCAATCCTAAAACGAATAAGTGGACTAAATTGGCTGACGTCCCAAAGCCTGCTACAAATTTCGCATTAGCAACTGTTAATGGGAAAATATATGCCATTGGCGGTGATATATTTCAAGATGCAAATCGAGAATACAATCCAGAAACCAATAGCTGGAAATTATTAAAACCGATGCCTACTGCACGCCAACATATCAACTGTGGAGTTTATAAAAATAAAATTTACATTGCCGGTGGATTAACTTCATGGAAAAATATTACCCAAAAACATGAGGTTTATGATGTGCTATCAAATTCCTGGACAGAAAAAACAGCTATTCCTTCCTTACGGAATAATGCAACAGTAGTAACTGTAGATTCTCTTATTTTTGTATTTGGCGGTGCCGGAACCAAGGAAAATATTTGGGGCGATATATGGACTGTCGAAAAGTATAATGTAAACTCAGATATATGGGTGCAAAAAAACGATTTACCGCAATTACTTTTTGGTCCTGGAGTCACAGTAGTGAATAATGAAATTATTGTTTTAGGTGGACAGACATTGATAGATGGTAAAGAGGATGCTTCAAAAAAGGTTTTCATTTACAAAGCTAAATCTGATCAATGGATAGAAACAACTCCACTACCCATTAAAAATGTATTTTTTGGATGCACTGCAATTGGTAACAAGATTTATGTCATCGGTGGAACCGTTGGTGGCAATCCAAATTGGGATAATTATTCAACTGTTTATGAAGGAACGATTATAAAAAAATCTACAAAATAACTATATGTAAAGACAAAAGGATCAAAAGCTAAATCCAAAAATAATTAAAATGAAAAAAATAACATTTGCAATACTAATATTGTTTCCTGTTTTTTTAAATGCACAAACGGCAAAAGAGTTTCCTGAATTAAAAGGAAAATATTTAGGACAGAAAACACCTGATCGTGCTCCCGAAGTATTTGCTTCAGGAATTGTTTCTGATACCAGTTGGGCTGAGCATTGTCAAGTAGCAATTTCTCCAAATGGAGATGAAATCTTTTGGTCAGTATATACAAGTGAATATCCTAAAATTGATGGAACAGGTAATACAGAACAGTTATATTATTCGAAACTAGAAAATGGTGTATGGACAAAACCTAAAATCCCTGATTTCACCAGCAATAATAAATATGGCAGCAACGGTGGACCTGTCTTTTCTCTTGATGGCAAAAAGCTTTTCTTCTATCAACGAAAGCCTAGTGATAAGTACATGAATTATGTTGAGAAGAAAAATGGGCAGTGGACTAAAGATCCAATAAGTATAGGAGAACCATATAATACTAAAACCGGGAATGTAGCCACAAACTGGACTCCCGTATTTACAAAGAAAGGATATGCCTACAAATACAATCAGCAAAAAAGGGTAATACTCAAATATAAGTATGATGAAGCTCAATTTAGTCAGCCCGATACCATGAGAGTTCATGAAGATTTTACGTTATCCTATAATGTATATGTAGCCCCAGATGAAAGTTATTTTATTTTCTCAGGTTATAACTATAAAGGATTTGGTGATCTTGACTTATGTATTTGCTTTAAAGACTCGAATGGCAATTGGGGGTATCCTATAATTATGAGAGATGAAATTAATACTAAAGCCCGAGAACGCTTTCCTGTTGTTTCTCCTGATGGAAAGTATCTTTTTTTCATGCGGCATACTGAAACCCAAGATATTTTTTGGATATCTACTAAAATTCTAAAAAAGTACAAGAAAGAAAGCATTGAAACAATGAAAAATCCACCTGTATTTAATGCTATTTTCTTGAAATCTGAAGAATTGGACAAGTATCTTGGAGTATATTCCTGTTCTGAACTTACGCGAAAAATAACTATCAGCAAACAAGAAAATATTCTAAAAACACAAATTGCAGACAGATCACCTTTCACAATCGAGTGTTATGATAAAGATAAATTCAAATATGATAGGGGAATGTTAAAAATTGAATTCATACCTGATGAAAACAAATTGTTGCTACTGTCAGGAAGTTCTATATACGAAATGAAAAAACAATAAAATACTGGCATGTTGAAGAATGGATTGATGAATAACCAGTAAAAGGCATTGGTGTTATATATAGATTATAATAGTTAATTCGATTAATAGCATATAAAAAGCGTCGTGCTAAAACGGACTGACTATTTTAGAAAAACATTGTATGAGCTACTTGGGAATTTTTTTTTCACAAAAAAGTCTTAAAACATTAATACTATAATGTATAAAAATGTTATTATGAAACAGAGTTTATTTAATAAACTCTGTTTTCAGCACTTTTATTTTGCTTTAAAAGATATTAAAAGCTACATTGTCATGATAAATAGAAATGATAATTTACAGTGAAATTTGAAAACATTTGTCTTTAAAATAATATTTATAATCGTTTTTTTATCAGGTTCTAATAATGCATTTTCTAACACGGTTCTCGACACTACAACCACAATACCTCATCAAGATCTCAAATTAGAAAGTATTAAAGAATACAAGGCCTATTATTATAAGAAAGGAATGTCTTATTATAAAAAGGCTGAATATCGTTCTGCTGAAAAAGCCTTTTATAAAGTCATTGAGCTTGCTGAAAAATCACCAGATAAAGAAATCCTTTCATACACTTTTCATTTTCTGGGAAATATTGAAAGTTGGAAATCGAATTTTTCTCAATCCATCCATTATCATAAGAATGCCCGGGACTTATTTTTTGAATTAAACAATTTAAAATACTTTGCTATTTCAAATAATAATATATCATCTGTATTTTATACTTTAGGTGAATATGACAGCACAATAGTTTACTTTAAGAAAAACATTGATAATAAAGCTGCCGGAAATTTTGATAAAACAATTCTTACAGCTTATCAAGGACTACCAATCCTTAAGAAAAAAATTAAACATAAAGCTGCCGAAAATATCGATAATACAATTCTTGCATCTTATCAGGGATTAGCAACATTATATGCACAGTTGTATAATTATAAAGAGGCTTACAGTTACTTGCAGCAAGGGATTAAATATGCAGAAGAAACAGGAAGTTCCCTTTTATTGGCCGAATTATATTTTACTGCAGGAAACCTATTCCTTAATAATCATGTAAATAAGGATATTGCGCTTGAGTACCTTCAAAAGGCAAAAAATTTATTTACTGAAAAAAATAATTGGCAATATGTAAACCTAACAAACCTTTCTATTGGTAATGTATTTTACAAAACAGGAAACGATTCGCTTGCAATGATTTATTTTAAAAGTGTTACTGCAAAAGTCAGCAGTAAGAATTTTCCTGCCCTTTCTCAGGCAAACCACATGATTGGAATGGTTTACAAAAGCAATAATCAATATGATTCGGCTTTGGTTTACTTGCAAAAAAGCATTGATGTAATGTGTACGGTGTGTCCTGAAATTGCAATTCATACTACTTTGGTAGAGACTGCCAATACATATTTGATTACAGGCAAATCCCAACAAGCCTTTTTTTATTTGAATAAGGCAAAAAATATTGCTGTTGAATCCAATTCCGGTTTAGAGATGGTAAAATCTTATGAAGAATTGGCAAATTATTATCAAGCCATTCACAATACAGATAGTGTTATGCATTATTTAATGATGGCACATAATATGGCTAATGACTTGGGTTTACTCAAAAGGATAAAAAGTACAGCCGAGTCCCTAAGCAAAATGTATTATTCAAAAAAAGAGTTTCAAACATCATCCGATTATTTACAATTATCGAATCAAATGAATGATAGTTTAGCAAGCATTGAAAAGTATAATGAGGTTGCGAAACTTGAAATGAGATTTGAAATTGAAAAAAAAGAAGCTGAAATCACAAAACAAAAACTCATTAGAAATTCTTTTATTGCCGGTGCATTATTGTTAGTTATAATAGGATTAGTGCTTTGGAGAGCATTTCGAAACAAAAAAAAGGATAACCGACTACTGGCAAAACAAAAAAAAGAGATTCAGGAGATATCAAAGCAGCTTCAACAATCCAGTAAACGCAAACTTGATTTTTTCACCAATATATCTCATGAAATCCGAACTCCCTTAACTCTTATTAAATCTCCTTTAGAGAGAATTCTAAAGTCAGAAACAAAAGATAATAAAATTAATAAGCAACTTCAGCTGGCAGTTAATAATACAAATAAGTTAAAAACACTTGTTAATCAAATTCTTGATTTACAAAAGTTAGATGAGCATTTATTAAGTTTAGATTTATCTGAATTTGAGATCATTTCTTTTTGTAAAGAAATTGTTTCTTCATTCGAAGGCTATTCCTCTCAAAACAATTGTAAACTTATTTTTGAAGCGAATATTGGTAAAGCTCAAATCACATTTGATCAGGGACGATTGCAGTCCATCATTATAAATTTACTATCCAATGCTTTTAAGTTTAATAAAGAGAACGGTGAAGTTATCTTCAAGCTTGATTTAAACACACACCAGTTAATATTGGAAATTAGTGATACCGGAAAAGGGATAAGCAGCGATCATCTTAAAAAATTAGGTGAAAGATATTATCAAATTGAAGATTCCAACACAAACATAGAAGGCAGTGGGATTGGTCTGGCTTATGTTAAAGAAATTATTGAGTTGATGAAAGGGGAATTTAGTATTTCAAGCAAGCCGGGAAAAGGCACAAATGTAGCCATCTCCTTGCCTATTGGAGCGGTAGAAATTCAAGATGATATCCATGTTAAGCTCGAAATTAGCAAACCAAATCAATTTGTTAATCAGCTAGAGAATCTAATTTCGGATTCCAATGAAAATGGATTGCCACGCATCCTTATTGTTGAAGATAATTATGAATTAAGAATATTCTTACGCGATTTATTTGCTCCCTCCTATCAGGTTATTTGTGCCAAAGATGGAGAAGAGGGAAAGGATCTTGCATTTAAACACATTCCTGATTTAATTATCAGTGATGTGATGATGCCAAAAATTCGAGGTGATGAATTGTGCCAAATACTTAAATATGACATCAATACCAGTCACATCACCATTATCCTATTTACTGCTAAAGGTGCAAAAGACAGTATTATTGATGGCTACGATTGTGGTGCTGATGATTATATCGTAAAGCCATTTGATACGGATTTATTGCTTAAGAAGGTAAAAAACATCATTTCAACCGGAGAAAATGCCCGAAAGAAATTCAGTTTTACTGATATGGAGCGTTCAAATAACACTTATTCCAATTTTGACAAGAAATTTCTTGAAGATTGTATTTCCATAATTAAGGACAATATTCAAAATAGTAGTTTCACAGTAGAAGTACTTGCCGAAAATATCAATCTTCACAGAAGAACTTTATTACGTAAATTCAATGCTTTAACCGGCAAATCACCTGTAGATTTAATAAGGCACACCCGCATGTCTAAAGCAGGTAATTTAATTAAAGAAAAGTACCGTGTAAACGAAGTTGCCTTAATGGTTGGTTACGAAGATACCAATCGTTTTAGCCAGGCATTTAAACAGTTTTATGGAATTTCTCCATCAGCCTACAACTAAGCCACTTAAATAAATTAATTCTTCTCTTATTTCCTTTTTGTCCTAATCCGCATCTAATCCTGCCCCAAATTGCATGTATTGATATGCCAGTTAATTGCTTGCTTTGTAGAGCATTTAAATCAAAGCTATAGGTGCATATTATTAATTTAATACACAGAAAATTATGTTTAAAAAAATAAGTTTTATTTTAATTGGAATTCTTTTATGTCAAGGAATTCTAAAATCGCAAACAAGTGAACCAGCAGATAGTGCGGTTTTTACGCTTGGCTTTTCTACCTACCTTTCACATACAGATAAATACGCATCTGGTTTCGATATTTATAGCGATAGCGAAGGTTATACATATATTTCAGGAAATACCAGAGATAAAAATTTCCCAGCTACTGAAGGAGCATATCAAACAGAACTTAGTGGATCGGCAGATGCCTTTGTTGCAAAATATACGCCCGATGGTGAAATAGTATTTGCCACATTAATTGGTGGTACAGAAAGAGAGCATCATAGCGCAATAACAGTGGATGAACAAGGCTTTATTTACGTAGCTGGCGGAACAGAATCAACAGATTTTCCTGTAACTGAGGAAGCGTATGACACCAGTTTTAACGGAGCAAGATCATGGGGTGGCGATATTTTCGTAACCAAGTTAAACCCAACAGGAACTGAAATTGTTTTTTCAACATTTCTTGGAGGCGAAGCTGAAGAAACAGTTGGAGCAGGCGGTATTAAGGTTGATTCTAAAGGAAATGTTATTACAGTAGGGATTACCAGATCTAATAGCTTTCCTCTAACACAAGGTATTATTGACAAAGAAAATACCTATCATGGTTTCCTTACTAAATTGAGTCCCGACGGTGAAAAGCTACTATTTTCCACTTTTCTTGGAAGTAGCACATTGGAAGGTATCACAGAAGTTGATGTTGATGACAAAGACAATATCTATATATCAGGCTCTACTTATTCAGCAGACTTACCTGTAACCGAAAATGCTTTTCGAAAAGAAATAATTATGCCTAAAACCGCAGGCGTGGTGGATCATTATATTGCCAAAATAAGCGGAACTGATAATGAAATTATATATTTAAGCTATTTCGCAACCAATGGATACGCGGGTGCACCAATAAAGTGGACAAAGCCAAACAGATTGATCTTATGTGGCAGCACTACGGGAGAAGGTTTTCCGGTAACTGATAATGCGATAAGTAAAAAAGGTAAAGGTAACCAAGATGTCTTTTTAGCAGTATTTAATTCTGAAACAATGGCATTAGAATACGCTACCCTGTTTGGAGGAAGTGAAGAAGAAATGGTTTTCTCAGCAAATTTTCTTAATAAAGATTTTGTTGTAATTGGAGGAAGAACAAGCTCCGCTGATTTACCGATTACCGAGAACGCTTTGTATTCAGACTATCCAGTTAGTGAAAAGACGTTTAACTCTTCATTTCTTGGGCGCAAAAAATCTTTTGTTTCTGTAATCGATATTAAAAACAGTAAACTCCTTAACTCAACCTACTTAGGTGCAAGTCACATATTTAACATTCACCCTGATAAAAATGGAAATGTCAGTTTTGTTGCTGAGGCAGGTCAGAAATCAGAAGCAGGAATGACAGGTTTTCCAGTAACTAAAAATGCCATTGAACCTCCATCCTATACTATGGTAGGGCGATTATTGTTAAATGTACCACCTGAACCGAAAAAAGAAGATATATACAAAGATGTAACAGTAGAAGATGCCATTCTGGAAACTTATGTGGGTATATATGAAATACGTCCGGAATTTAACCTGACTGTAACTAAAAATGAAAGTCAATTGAAATTGGCAATAACCGGACAAGGGGAAGGTTTCTTATTCCCAAAATCGCAAAATGAATTTTATGCAAAGACATCAGTACTTGAATTCACATTTAATATAAATGAAGCTGGAGAAGTTGAAAGTTTGACTGTACATCCAGATGGTGGAGACGACATTATTGCTAAACGAATAGAAGATTAATAAAAATAGAAAACAAATAATACTTTTAAAAAAGAAAATTATGTTTAAAAAAATCAGTTTTATTTTATTGGCAATTTTTTTATGCCAAGGAATTCTAAAATCGCAAACAAGCGAACAAGTAGATAGCACGTCCTATACATTTGGATTCTCTACCTATCTTTCTCATACAGATATAAACGCATCAGGATTCGATATTTATAGCGATAGTGAAGGTTATACTTATGTTTCAGGAAATACCAGAGATAAAAATTTCCCTGTCACAGAAGGAGCGTATCAAACAGAACTTAAAGGATCAGCAGATGTCTTTGTAGTAAAATTTACACCCAAAGGTAAAATAGTATTTGCCACATTAATTGGTGGTACAAAAAGAGAACATCATTCAGGTCTGACAGTGGATGAACAAGGATTTATTTATATTGTAGGAGGAACACATTCATCAGATTTTCCTGTAACCGAAGGAAGCTATGATACCAGTTTTAATGGTGAAGGACAAATTGCTGGCGATGTTTTCTTAACTAAAATAAACCCAACTGGAACTGATATCATATTTTCTACATTTATAGGAGGTGAAGATGGAGAAACAGCAAACACAGGAGGTATTAAGATTGATTCTAAAGGTAATATTATAATTGCAGGAACTACCCTCTCTCATGACTTTCCTCTAACAAAAGGTGTAATTGACAATAATAATAACATGCATGGTTTCCTTTCTAAATTTAGTCCCGATGGTGAAAAACTTTTATTTTCCACTTTCTTTGGAAACAGTCTATACGAAGGGATTAATGAATTTGCTATTGATGACAAAGATAATATTTATATAATAGGTGCTACTTTTTCAGCAGACTTGCCTGTAACTGATAATGCTGTTCGAAAAGAAATGATTATGCCTAAAGCTCAGGGAGAAATTGATCATTATATTGCCAAAATAAATGAAAAAGGCACCAAAATTTTGTATTTAAGCTATTTCGCAGGTAGAGGATTTCCGCCTTCATCTATAAAGTGGACAAAACCAAACAGATTGATGGTATGTGCAAGCGCTATGGAAGAAGGTTTACCAGTTATAGATAATGTTATAAGTAAAAAAGGTGAAGGTGTGAGGAATTGCCTTATATCCATATTTAATTCTGATGATATGACCTTAGAACACTCTAGTCTGTTTGGAGGAAACGATGCCGATAATATTTGGTCTGCATATTTTCTTAGTAAAGACACTATTGTTATTGGAGGGACAACAAGTTCTGCTGATTTTCCACTTACCGAGAACGCTTTGTTTTCAGAGTATCCATCCTGCGAGAAGACCTTCAATTCCACTTTTTTTGCACGTAAAAAGTCATTTGTTTCTGTAATCGATATTAAAAATAGTAAACTCCTTTATTCAACCTACTTAGGCTCAAGCTTTATGTTTAGAATTCACCCTGATAAAAATGGGAATATCAGTTTTGTTGCAGAAACAGGCCAAAAATCAGAAGCAGGAAATACAGGTTTTCATGTAACTAAAAATGCAATTATGGAACCTCCCACTTATACTATGGTAGGGCGATTGTTGTTAAATGCGAAACCTGAACCTAAACCGAAAAAAAAGGTCATCATAGAGGTTCCTGTTGAAGATGCCATTCTGGAAACTTATGTAGGTAAATTTGAACTAATGGCGGGATTAAATCTGACTATTAGCAAAAATGATAGTCAATTGAAAGTGCAAGTAACTGGACAAGGGGAAATACCATTAATACCAATATCCCAAAATAAATTTGTTCTAAAGGGAGTTGATGCTCAAATTACATTTAATAAAAATAAAGCTGGAGAAGTCGAAAGTTTGACTTTACATCAGAATGGGGATCATATTTGTAAAAAATTAGAAGATTAATAAAAATAAAGCAATTAACAACATAGTATAAAAGCCATTAAAGCGAATTTTACACTAAGTCACAAATCAAATTTTATAAAAACATTCAATACATTTAAAAAGAGAATATCATGTTTAAAAAGATTAGTTTTATATTATTGGGAATTCTTTTTAGTCAAGGAGTTCTAAAATCACAAACAAGTGAACATACAGATAGCTTAGCATATAAGCTTGGTTTTTCTACTTATCTTTCACATACCGATAGATTCGCATCGGGTTTCGATATTTATACCGATGACGAAGGTTATACTTATATTTCAGGTAATACCAGAGACAAGAATTTTCCAACTACTGAAGGAGCTTATCAAACAGAATTAAAGGGCGAAGGCTTAGCCGATGTCTTTGTTGCAAAATTTACACCCAAAGGTGAAATTGTTTTCGCAACATTACTAGGTGGTACAAAAAGAGAACATCATACAGCTATAACGTTAGATGAGCAAGGATACATTTATGTAGCCGGAGGAACAGAATCCTCTGATTTCCCTGTAACTATGGGAGTGTATGATACCAGTTTCAATGGTGAAGGACAATGGGCTGGTGATGTTTTCATAACCAAGTTAAATCCAACAGGCACAGATATTATATTTTCTACATTTTTAGGTGGAGCACTTGAAGAAACAGTAACCGGTGGATGTCTTAAGTTAGACTCTAAAGGAAATATTATTATTGGTGGAGTTACTCTCTCAAAGAACTTTCCGTTAACAACTGGTACAATTGAAAAAGAGAAAAACTGGCATGGTTTCCTTTCTAAAATGAGTCCTGATGGAAAAGAGCTTTTATTTTCAAGATACTTTGGAAGTAGCGCAATGGAAATGGTTCTTGGACTAGATGTAGATGATAATGATAATATTTATATTACAGGTAGTACTCGAACAGATAGCCTAATGGTGACAGCTAATGCAATACGGAAAAAGTTAATTGAACCTGAGAATGGATCAAGAATTGATCATTATATAGCAAAAATAGACGAAACAGGTAACAATATTTTATATTTCAGCTATTTTGCTGCCAATGGGTATCAGAGTTCAAATCTAGAATGGACTAAGCCAAACAGATTAATTGTAAGTGGAAGTACTAAAGAAGAAGGTTTCCCAGTTACTGACAATGCATTAAGTAAAAAGGGTAATGGTCATCAGGATTGCTTTATTTCAGTATTTAATTCTGTTGATATGACCTTAGAATATTCTACACTTTTTGGAGGTACTGAAGCCGAGAAAGTAATGTCTGTTAATTTTCTTAATAAAGATACTATTGTAATAGGAGGCACAACAAATTCTGTTGACTTTCCTCTTACCGAAAGTGCTTTATACTCAGAATATCCAAGTTGCGAGAAGACTTTCAACTCTTCCTTTTTCGCACGAAAAAAATCTTTTGTTTCTATAATCGATATTAAAAATAGTAAACTTCTTTACTCAACTTATTTAGGTTCATGTTTCCTATTTAACATTTCCTCTGATAAATCAGGAAATATCAGTTTTGTTTCTGAATCGGGTCAGCGTGCAGAAGCAGGTAATACCGGATTTCCAATAACCAGAAATGCTATTATGGAACCACCTACTATTACCATTGTTGGACAATTAGCAATCGCTGATTACATCGATAATGCAACTTTGGAAAGATATACAGGAAAATACCAACTGAGAGAGGGATTTATCATTACCATAACAAAAGAAGGTAGACAAATGAAAGCTCAATTTAGAAATAGAGATCCATTTGATATATTTCCAGATTCTAAAAATGTTTTTTACCCAAAGGTAGGCGAAACCCAATTCACATTTAATATCGATTCAAATGAGAAAAAAGATAGTTTAATAATTCTAAGTGGTGGAAAGGAATATGTGTGTCCTAAATTAGAAGATTAATTATAAAACCAAACCACATATGAAACAGTATAGAATCACACTAATATTTCTTCTGATATCTTTTAGCAGCTTTCAATGTCAGAAAAGCCCAGAAAAAACGGATATAAAAGGTCTTCCTACTAAAGTTGTAGAGACAATTGAAAGACGTATAGAGGAAGGTCTTACTCCAAGTATTGCTTTAGCTATAATCGACTCCTCAGGTGTTAAATTTTTCAATTTTGGAAAAACTGCTAAATATGGTCAGGAAGTAGATGAGAATACCGTCTATGAAATAGGATCAATATCTAAAGTATTTACGGGGATAATGCTTGCACAACAAGACTTGGATGGTGATCTTAAACTGGAAGACGAGATAAATAACTTTCTCCCCAATGACATTAAAGTTCCGGTGATGGGTGATAATGAAATTACATTCGGCAATCTTACAGATCATACCTCTGGACTTCCCAGAATGCCCTCCAACTTTAGCCCTGCCAATCCCCGCAACCCTTATGCGGACTATACAGTAGATCAGATGTATGAATTTATTTCGAATTATAGAGCTGTCCGTACGGTTGGCTCAGAATATGAATACTCAAATCTTGCTCAGGGTCTTTTAGGGCATCTTCTCGCAATGAATAAGGCTTGTACTTATGAAGAATTGATGATTCAAACAATTGCAAGTCCCTTGCATATGAATGAAACAAGAATTGAATTGACTCAGAGGATGAAAGAAAACTTTGCCTTGGGCTATAGTGAAGGCAAGCGTGTTGAGAATTGGGATATTCCAGCGCTTGCAGGTGCTGGTGCGATTAGAAGTTCGACCTCAGATTTGGCAAAGTTTGTTTCTGCTAATCTCGGTTATCTGAATAGCTCATTAATGAAGGCAATGGAACTATCTCATCAAATTAGACATGATAAGGCAGGTGAAACATCAATTGCAATGGCGTGGCATATTATGAAAGGAGAAAAGGGAGACATAATCTGCCATGGTGGTGGGACAGGTGGATACAGGACTTTTATTGGATTTGTAAAAGAAACGGGTAAAGGAGTAGTAATCCTTACAAATTCATCAGAAGGTGCCGATGATATTGGTTATTATTTGCTTGATTCCGGAGCGAAATTAGCGAAATTTAAAAGTGACGCAGTAGATGTACCAAAATCCACCCTTAAACAATATGTTGGCTTGTACGAGTTACGACCTGAACTCAAAATCAACATAACCAGAGAAGGGAAGCATTTAGTTGGGCAAGCTACCGGACAAGAAAGATTCGGGATTTATCCAGAAAATGATACTGTCTTTTACCTAACTGTTGTTGATGCTAAGATTGTCTTTCATATTGAAAAAGATGCTGTTGTGAGCTTGACTCTAATTCAGGGCGGACACGAAACTTTGGGCAAAAAGATTGAATAGTAAACGTATCTCGACAAAAAATATAGCACATGTCTCTAGGCGGGTGTTAAATAATAAAGCAAATCAGGAACAAATTAAGAATTGAAAATATGAAAAATATGAAAATAAATTTTTTGAGTATACTTTTTCTCGTATTATTGACAAGTTGTTTCTCTGCTGAATCAACAGATAGTCCACCTGAGAAACAAGTTATCTATTCTCAGACAATACCGGATTCAAATAAATCTGATTCCATACAGTACATCCTCTCTAAGGTAGTAAATGATGGAGATGCACCCGGAATGGTTGCTGCAATAATTTCAAGCGAAGGCGTAATTGCAATAGCGTCTGCTGGAGAGAGAAAAGCTGGTTCCGGTATTGCGTTTACTATTAATAATGTAGTTCATCTAGGTTCATGTGGAAAAGCAATGACATCCACAATGATCGCCACTTTGGTAGCAGAAGGGAAACTTAATTGGGACACAAAACTGATTGAAGCTATTCCGGAATTAAAAAACAAGATTCATACTGATTATCATAAAATTACACTATGGCATTTACTTACTCACCGTGCAGGAATTCCGAAAAATGCTAGAGATGAAGGTGCATTCAGAATGAAAGAAATTAAAGCAAGACGCTTGGCAATTTTAAAGGAAAATTTTCAGTCGCCTGCTACTTATGAAATTGATAAGTTTCATTATTCAAATTTTGGTTATATGATTGCTGCTTGCATGGCAGAACAAATAACAGGCTTAAGCTGGGAAGTTTTAATGAAACAACGTTTATTCGATCCTTTGGGAATGTCATCGGCAGGAATTGGCAATCCCAATAAAAACAAATCTACAGATCAACCTTGGGGTCATAGTAAATATGGGTGGAAATGGTGGCCAAGT
>Ga0070729_10000623_pt1 | contig 69903 bp, 78 predicted proteins | sample tdDd472_FD_66725 | JGI IMG/M metagenome (GOLD analysis project Ga0070729, IMG submission 66725) | Marine sediment microbial communities from the Atlantic coast under amendment with organic carbon and nitrate - tdDd47.2 | ecosystem: Environmental > Aquatic > Marine > Coastal > Sediment | place... | reverse complement strand
TGTAACCACCTTGGCATTGAGTTGAAGCATCACCACGCAGCATCCGACGCCGAAGCCTGCGCGCTAATAGCCGTTCAGGGATTGCGCGAGAATCCAGATTTTCTTGGCAAGGTGCTTTGATGGCAGCCGTATATTTCATTGGAGCCGGACCGGGCGATCCCGAACTGGTCACGGTCAAAGGGCAGAGGCTCATTCAGGAGGCCGACCTGGTGCTCTACGCTGGGTCGCTGGTCCCCAAAGCCGTGGTCGCCTGCGCCAAAGAGGGTGCGCGTGTGGAGGATTCCGCACCGCTCAATCTTGAAGAGACTCACGCACTGATGATGGAGACCGTCAATTCCGGCGGCATGGTCGCCCGCGTTCATACCGGCGACCCGTCGTTGTATGGCGCCACTCGCGAACAGATGGAATTGCTTGACCGTGATGGTGCGACGTATGAAGTTATCCCCGGTGTGACAGCAGGATTCGCCGCCGCTGCATCAGCCACCCGTTCGTTCACCGTGCCGGAAGTCACCCAGACACTCATTTTCACCCGCATGGCAGGCAAGACGCCCGTGCCGGAAGCCGAAGGTCTGCGTAAGTTGGCATCCCACGGCTCGGCCATGTGCATCTATCTTTCAGCGGGCAATCCCGAGGGCATTCAGGAAGAGTTGTTGGCTGGCGCCTATGATGGGGCCACAAAGGTGGTCATGGCCTACCGCGTGGGCTGGCCGGATCAGCGCGTGGTCGAGTGCGAACTTGGGCAGTTGGCGGAGACCGCCCGCTGCAACGGATTCAAGCAGCAGACAGTGTTCATGATCCTGCCGGGTCAGGGTGAGCTTGACGCCGGGACTGCCAAATCGCTCTTGTACGACAAAGATTTTCAGCACGAATTCAGAAAGTAGGAGAATGCCATGGAGACCTTGAGAATTCATACCCATGACCGCGAAGAGATGATGGATATCACCAAACCGCTTCGCAGCATGATCCACGCGAATGGTTGGTCCGATGGCATCCTGTTGCTTTTCTGTGCCCATACCACCGGGGCTGTGACCATCAACGAAGGCGCCGACCCCGATGTCGTAAGAGATATCCTCGTCAACATGCGCAAACTCGTTCCGCACACCGGCGACTATCACCACGCCGAGGGCAACTCCGACGCCCACATCAAGTCATCCATGTTCGGGTGCGAGCAGATGGTGATCCTAGAGGGTGGCAATCTTCAGCTTGGAACGTGGCAGAAGATATATTTTTGTGAATTCGATGGACCGAGATCACGTAAGCTGTTGGTGAAATTCCTTTCATCATAACCCTTTGTCCATACATAATTAACCGGAGTGATGATGGAAGACATTCTCAATAACATATATGCGTTCAAGGCGTTGCAGAGCATTGCCCTCGCAATTATTGTGACCATCCTCGCAAAGATCGCGATTTTAGTTTCGGCTAAGGGGAGAAAGCGCACCTCAGAAGCGCCACATGCAATCAAGTATACCGCAATCTTCTTCTTTGGTTTTGCCTTCATTTTTATTTGGCTGGAAGGTGTTGGTCCCATACTGACAGCCCTGACCATTGTTGCGGCAGCCTTGACCATTGTCGCCAAGGAACTGATCCTCAATTTCTTCGGTTCAGTTGTGATTTTCTGGCGTGAACTTTTTGCCATTGGCGACAGAGTGCAGATCGGAGAATATTCTGGTGATGTCATTGACAAAGGATTGCTGTACTTCACTCTGCTGGAGGTAGGACGCACACCCTTTACAGGGCATAGTACCGGCAGGCTGATCAAGGTCCCGAATGCACTCACGTTGACGACGCCGGTTGTCAACGCAACCCGTGGGGCCGGGTATCTGTGGCATGAGATTCATTTCTCGCTCACAGGAAAGAGTGACTGGGAAAAGGCGAGGGGGCATTTGATTGAAATTACTCATGATTTTCAGAAGTCCAGCTCCATCAACCTTGAAAAGGTAAAAAGGGTTTTCGAGAGCAGGAAAATTTATTTCAACAAACTGACACCCAAAGTGTACGTCTCCACTGACACAAACGGCATCACACTTACCCTGCGTTACATCTGTGGCTCGCGTGAGGTTAGCGGAAGTGAAGATTTCATAACAACGCGCTTTCTGCAGGAACTGGAATCCGGTGGCATTGAATTGAGCGTGCGCCGATAGAGACACGCTTGAGGATGGCTGGTGTCGTAAATTGTGGGTGAAATTTCTGCCTGCGTAGGTGGTTATGTCGGGAAAGGCGGAGGGTTACTCAATCGGAGTGGGTTGATGAGTGTATCCGTTCACGGGTCAGTTTGAGCGAAAAACTTCCGCTCTTTGCAAGCCAACCATTCTTCAGCACTGGCTATATCCGTGAATGTACGGAGTTCCATTGACCTGTTTTGGAATGCCGTTTCAAGAAAGCGGATGATTTCCAGGTTTTGCTCTGAACAGACAATAGCGGCGCGCATGCCGTAGGTTTGGGCATCCATGTCGATATATTGATCCGCCAGGTTGATGACATCAATCTGTGTGAAGTTCGCAACAAGCGTCCGTTGATCATGAAGTACGCAAGTATACCCTTTGGCGAATGCTGCATCAAAGACGGCATCTGAGTACTCAGCCATATCCTCAAGAGTATTTGCCTCCCCTCCCGCCTCAACAAGAAGGTAGGCATCTTTTTCAAATATTTTGTACTTGAACGGCATAACTATCCACGTTTTTTACCAATGTCTTTGAGGGAAACTGCTTGTGTCCTGCCTTGCCTCTTCGCTGTAGACATGGCCGTGCCAGCATATTCCTTTATTCAGATGTTGAAATGAATTTTTCACTTATTCATATTTCAACGAGCAATGCAAATTAACCCCGCCAAATCGACTAGGTCAGATCGGTTTTTCGTTTCAAAGTTGAAGCCGTAACTCTGCGAATTCGACGGACCGTGCTGGCTACTTCTTGTCCTTGAAATATTCCGCTTCGTATATCTCTTCCAGTTCTGTCCGGTCCGTCCTGTCGAACCAGTAGAGGCGTTGGGAAAGGAACTCGGGATATTGGGCTTCTTCCTTGAGGATGGTGTTGATCCGTTCGATCATCTTCCTGCCCCAGGCGTTGGGGGTGCAGCCTGTTACCACGAAGATGAAAGGGGCGTTTTCCGTCTCGCTTATGTGGTAGCTCCTGGTCGTATTGGGCAGACCCGTTGTGCGGGCTATGTAGTCCACGATCACCGGATACTCGATAATGTAGTCTATGCGATCTTCAAGGAGCATTTTGATCATGTTCTTGTAGAGCGGACTTTCGGCGAGGTTCCCACTGAGTAAGTGCTTGTCGACGATTTTGTTTATGGCGTCCGAATATCTGGATGGCGTGATGCCACCCTTGAGGCTCTTGTCAGCCAGGAGAGTGTCAAGAGAGATGGTTCTGTCCTTGAATAGGTGGGCCTTGCTTTCGTTGATGATCAGTCGGTGTGTCGGGAGGATGGAATTCATCACTGAATGAACACTGTACTCGCCGGGAATGACCGATGGATGGCAGATGTTGGTCCCCATTTCCCATTCTTTGCGGACTCGGTCCGTGGATGCAACAATCCGCTTGTGCTCGTATTCCGGCATCTTTTTCGCCATAATATCAATGAGTTGATCGTACAACCCTTCCCCTTTGTTCGGGCCATCAAGGATGTAGAAAGGGGGCCAGTCGATGACGCGCCACAGCACGGTTTCCTTGGCGTGGAGGGGTGGGACTGCGACAAGCATTCCCAAGAGCAGTATTAGTATCAGTATCAGTCTGTGCATCACATCTCCGGGCAACACGCTTCTTTAAATAGGGCTGGGGAGACAACGGCTATTATTGTCGATGATAGCATGGCATGCAGGATTAGGATAGTCGGTGCTGCGAATAAAGGGCCTGCCGAGTTCATAGGTTTTTAAGATGTATTTCGATGACTAAAGGTCGTCCGTTCGGTCGGCATTTTTGCGTTCGTATAGCAGGGATGATATGGATTCGTGAAATCATGCTCACCATCGAAACCATCACTACTTTTTTCGCAGCTTCTGTCCTGCTCGGCATTGCGCCGGGACCGGACAATATATTCGTCCTGACCCAGTCGGCTGTGCATGGTCGGAAAGCCGGGCTGTCCATCACGCTCGGGCTGTGCTCGGGACTCATCGTGCATACTACTGCCGTGGCCTTGGGCGTGGCTGTTATCATCCACACTTCGGTCCTGGCTTTTTCCATCCTCAAGTACGTTGGCGCGGCATATCTTCTTTACCTTGCCTGGGGGGCCTTCCGGGCCTCTGCCGCCAAACTGCCCGAAGACGGCGGGACTGAACTGAGCTGCAAGAGGCTCTATCTTCGCGGCATAATCATGAACATCACCAATCCCAAGGTGACCATTTTTTTCCTCGCCTTTCTGCCTCAGTTCACCGACCCGGTACGCGGCCCGGTCTCCATCCAGATCATGCTGCTGGGCGGGCTGTTCATCGTTTCCGGTATTCTGGTTTTCGGCTCCATTGCTTTGCTGGCCGGAACGCTCGGGCGCTGGCTGGCCAGTTCCGACCAGGCGCAGATCATCCTTAACCGTCTGGCAGGCGCAGTCTTTCTCGGGCTAGCCCTCATGCTGGCAACGGCGCAGCGATAGCCTTGCTGGTGATGTGTTTGTCGTCATGGCGTAGGAAGCATGATTTAGTCGGGAATAATCCGATATTAGGCGAGGCCGTTCTTCATGAGCGGCCTTTTTGCTTACGGGTTGCCGCAAATAGTCGTTTTAGGATATGGTAGTTCCCTGCGTGACTTAAATATCCTGAACAGGAGGTCGATATGGCTGGTGAAACGAAAGGAACAAAGGCGGACAGGACCACTATCCTGAAGCGGTTTGCGATAACTTTGGTTTGCATGATTTTCTTCCAGGTGGCCGGGTGGATTATCCAGTTGGCCATACTCTTTCAGTATGGTTTCCTGCTGATTGCCAAGAAGCGGAGTGAACCTCTGCGGGTGTTCTGCAACAACCTGTCGCAATACCTTTACCGTCTGGCGCGGTACAACACGCTTAATGACAACAATCGCCCGTTCCCGTTTGCGAAATTCCCGGAAGATGCAGATTGCGATCCAGTAGTTAAGCAGGTTCAGTTCAAATAATCAGACAGTTAACAATGCCACTTGCGGTGTTGCTGTGAAGAAGTCAGTCCTTAGCGTATTAAATACGCTTTGGTTCTGACTTTTTCTTGCGCCTGGCAGCAAACAATTTTATTGGATTGTCATGAAGCATAGTTACAGATTCTTTTGCAATCGCGATTGCGAATACTTCCCGTGCCACGAGACGAAGAAACCGGACGAGTTCAACTGCTTGTTCTGCTTCTGTCCGTTGTATTTCTTTGAGGAATGCGGCGGCAACTTCAGCATGACGGATAAAGGCGTGAAGGACTGCACCACATGCCTGATCCCGCACGTCCCCAAAGGCTACGACCACGTGGTGGGCAAACTCAAGGAACGTTTCGTCAAAATTCGTGGCGAAGACGAGGACTGCGAAAAAGAATAAATTTCTTAAATCCAGAGTGCGGTTCCTGCAGGCTGTTGAAAAATATTCGAGTGCAAGGCGCGAGTGAAAAGACAGGACCGAAGCGTATTCTTAATACGTGAGGGTCTGTCTTTTTATTTGTAACGAAGCAATCGGATGTTTTTCAACTGCCTGCTAGGCGGCTTTGCCGTTTTTGTAGGGGGAGTGGCGAATGTAGTTTTCGATCTCGTGGGTGAAGCGCTGTTTCTCTTTTGAGGCCAGCCGCTCCTGGGCATCGGAATCCAGGTCCTGGTTCTGAAAACGTGAGAGCGCGATGAAGCAGTTCTTGACCCTTGCGAGCTCCTCATGCTGTTTCTCTTTCCAGAAATAGTAGGCAAGTATCTTGGCCGCACTCTTGATGTTGTTCTTGTGACAGGGAAGGCGAGTGGCGTCCAGAAGGCTGTTCTTGCCGTCCTCGATCAGAGGGAGCACGGCCATCATTACCTTTTTGGATCTGTCCAGTGATTCCGGGCTGATGCGGTAGATCGTTACTGTTCGTTTGCTTTGAATCCATTTGATCCCGTACAGCACGGCGGTCAGGACGAGGATTCCGACCCAGATTTCGTTATCTATCATGAGGTTTCCTTCGCAGCACATTCCGGGTTGCCGGAGGCTGCGCATATCTCGTTTATCTTGGTGATGATCTCGCCGCATTCGTTGCCGAATCCCTTGGACAGGCGGCAGAAATCCTCCAGCCGTGTCAGGACTTCCTCGGGCAGGGCATGGGCAACTTTGCAGTGTTGCTCGAAGTCTTCGTCGGAAACCTGTTCGGCCCATTCCAGCAGGCCGTAGACGGTGTCCTTGATACCAAGCAAGGTCTGAATTGTTTCTATGCGAGTCATGGTGTGGGTTATCCTTTTCGTGTCAGGTAGGGTTTGAGGTTGAGCTTGTATCCTGCAGGGTCGGCGCATTCCAGTATTTCAAGATTGTCTTCGCCCACGGCCTGTTGTGCGGCCAGATCTACCAGTTCGGAAGGTATGGGCCGCAGGTCTTCGTCCAGAATGATCTTGATCTTGGGCATCAGCGGCAGGGTCGGGTTGGACTCGTAGACAACGCCGTAGGAACCGGTGTTGAGCTTGACCAGGCTGCCGGACGGGAAGATGCCCAGGCACTTGATGAAGAGCTGGACCTCAAGGGGATCGAAATCCTGCTCGCGCATGCCGTACATGATGGCCAGCGCCTTGTTGGGCAGGATGGCGTCCTTGTATGAGCGGTCGCTGGTCAGTGCGTCGTAGACATCAGCCAGGCTGAGGATACGGGCAAAACCGGGGATATTCTTTCTGGCACTCCCATTTGGGTAACCGCTTCCATTGAATTTTTCGTGATGTGCGCGAACAGCCTCAAGCACTTCGTCCGGCATTTCCTCATGTTTTTTGAGGATGTCGTATCCGTGCTGGGGGTGGCGCTTGATTTCATCGAATTCGTCTGTTGTGAGCCGACCGGTTTTGTTGATGATCTGGCTTGGTACAGCCGTTTTTCCCAGGTCGTGCATCATTCCGGAGATGCCGAGATGGACCAGCTCCGGACGCGACAGGCCGAGATATTCACCAAAAACCACGGCGATGGCGGACACATTGATGGAGTGGGCATAGGTATAGGAGTCATGGCTGGAAAGCTTTGAGAGGCAGAGCAGCGTGTCAGGGTTGCGAACCGCGGAATCGACGATGTCGCTCACGGTGGCGACGGATGCGTCGTAGTCAACCTTGCGCCCCATCTTGGCGTCGTGGACTATCCGCTTGGCATGGGTCATGGCGTTTTCGTAAGTTACCGTGGCGACTTCAATTTCCCGCACAAACGGAGTGCGCGCTTTTTTGGGCGGCGTGTGCTCGCGTTTGGAAATCAGATGGTCGAGTCGCTTTTCGTCTGTTTCGCCGGCAGGGTTCGCGATGTCGATAAAAGCGTGCAGGAACCCTTCTTCGCGGATGCGGGAGATTTGGGATTTCGATTTGATGATGCCGGGTTCGGTATAGAGGAACGGCATATGATCCCAAAGCTCGCTGTTGAGCTTCACGATCTCCATGCCGGGTTTCAATTCATCTATGGGAACTTTTTTGATCATGCCGTTTTGCCTTGGATCTAACGAGTGAGTCTCTGGATTCTGTCCAGGTACTTCGTGATTAACTCTTCTTCATCCTTGCGGATGTCCAGATACATGGCGCCCATGTAGATGATGCCCTTTTCCACTGAAAGGTTGCGCACTGCCACAGGTAGCTTGAGCTGGCCGTCGCTGCCCAGGGTCATGGATATGACCATGGTGTCGTCCACTTTGGTCTTCTTGAGTATGTCCCTGGCTCCGGCGCGCGCGGAAATCTTGCACCCGGTTTCGCTGACGTTGACCACCATGCACTCGAAGTCCCCCTCGATGGTGTGGAGCATGCCGTCGATGCTGCTCTTGTGGCGAGAGGCCCGGCGCAGATCGATCTTTTCGATGACGTCCGGGTAGTCGAAGAATATGAGCGATGCGGGAGAGGCGATGGCGTTATGCACCGTGGCCCGGAAGCCGTAGATGGTGCCCTTTTGGATGTACTTGACTATGAGTTCGCCGCCGAAGCTCAGTTCCTTGCGCACGGAGGACGGGAGGCGGACGCTGGCTATGATGTAGTCGTACGGGTCAAGTCCGACGATCTTGCCGCGATAGGACTGTTCCACGCCCGGAATCCTGATCACCACTTCTTTACCCAGCGATATCTCCATCTGGATGCCGGGAATCTTGGTGACCTTGGCCCCTTCGGGGGCCACAGTCGGTGGGTTTGTCTTCAATGATTTGGCTTCAGCAGGCATTGTTCTCTAATGTATTCATATTTGTCGACATTCGAACCAGCAAACGTTTGCGGAAAGCTGCTTTTCTAGGATAATTGAAAGCACCGTAGCCGATAATTTTGCATTTTGTCGATAGGAGAAATTCCCGTTTTTATCATTTGGAAAGCAGGGGTGCGAAATTTCAGCAAATCTTATGTGAAAAGACTTTCATTGTTTAAAGAATTCACTTCGCGAATGGAAAATCAGGGATCAAAATACCACGGCTTCGAACCACAGAATGGTGGTGTCGGATTCCTTCCAGGCATCGCGGGGAAGGCCGGCTTTGACGCATGTTTGGGCCAGGAATGTCTCCCTGTCCCATTTCCATTCCACTGGCACCTGAGGCAGAAGCAGGCCTGATCTGCCGCCCTGGGACATGATCAGTCCGTGGCGTCCGATCTCTACCTTTTCTGGGTCCGGGCAGACATCAAGCGGGCTCAGGATGGAGATCTCAAGGTCAATGGCGTCGAATTCGCCTTCATTTAGCGGAGGGAAACGCGGGTCTTTGAAAGCTGCGGACTGAGCCATCTCCCAGACTGTACGGAATAACTCACCCGTTCCCTGAACGTTGCCGATACAGCCACGCAAATGTCCGCCGAGTTTCAAGGTTACGAAGGCTCCTAGATGTTCTTTGAGCTTTTCGGTGGGTGGTGCGGGCGGCTCGGAAGGGCCATCGCTCGGGTCGAATCCGGACTTGATGGATTGAACCACCAGCTCTTTCAGGTACGATTTTTCCTCGTCGGTCAGCTCAAATTTGAAATCGGACACTAGGGAACCCCTTACGTGTTTTTATTGGCGGCGGGCACGAATAACATCCCCACAAGCCCAAGGACAAATAAAGTAATAACCGAACTCATGCCGATCCGCTGGCTGCCGGTGTACAATGTCAGCCAGCCTACCAGAAACGGGCCTATGAATGAAGTCAGCTTACCGGACAGGGCGAACAGCCCGAACATCTCGTTGCGCAGTTCGGTGGGCGCGACCCGGGCCAGATATGATCGGCTCGATGCCTGGACCGGCCCCACGAATATGCCGAGGCTCAGCCCGAAAATCCAGAACAGCGATATGCTTTCCACCAACAGGATGCCCGCTCCGGTGGTGATCAGCCCGACGAGGGATATGAGGATTGTCTTGCGCGGTCCGATGTGATCGTCCAGCCATGCAAAGGATGCCGCTCCCAGTCCGGCTGTGAGGTTCAGGCCGATGCCGAAGATGATGATCTCGCTCGGACCCATGCCGAATGTCCCGGCGGCGTATATCCCGCCAAAGGCGAACATGGTCGTCAGCCCGTCGTTGTAGAGCATGCGCGCCAGCAGGAACACGGCGATGTCCCGGTACTTGCGTATTTCCCTGATGGAGTCCCGAAGTTGGGTGAACGCTTGACCAACGGCCTTGCCCAGTGGGACGCCCGTTGATGGCGAGTCCGGGGAAAAGAAGAAGAGCGGCAAGCAGAAGATCAGGTACCAGACAGCGGTCAGGGGCATAACGGCCCGGACATGCATGGCTCCGTCGTGGGTCACGCCGAACCAGCTTCCCTGCTCCACGAAGCCGTAGAGCGCGATGATCAGGAGGACCAATCCGCCCGCATACCCCAGTCCCCAGCCCCAGCCGGACCAGCGGCCCACGCTTTTTGGCGAGGCCAGGTCGGGCAACATGGCGTTGTAGAAAATCATGGCGTACTCGGACCCGATAGTGCCGACTCCGGCCAGGATGAGGGCCAGCCATACGAATGAGACATCAGGCTGCACGAACCAGAGTAGTCCCGTCGCCCCAATGCACAGTCCTGTGAAAACAACCAGCCAAGGCTTGCGGCGACCTGACCGGTCGGCCACTGCACCGAGCACCGGTCCGCCAAGGCCGATGATCAGCCCGGCCACGCCCATCATGTTGCCCCATTGCGCGGTGCCCAGCGTCTCGTTCTCTGCCACGGCGCGGGCAAAGTAAGCGGCAAAGACAAAGGTCTGTACCAAAGCGGCGAACCCGGAATTGGCCCAGTCGTACATGGCCCAGGACCACAGGGCGCGCAGGGGAGTGTTGTTTGGTTTTGCAGGGGATGGAGACATGCCCGCCACGGTAATACATGTGCTCGCCGATGCCAACGGGTTATCGGATAGTCAGAATAAGGGGGAGGCAAAAGGTGTCCGATTGTGCTACTAGATAGGCATAATGAAATCAAAAATTGTCGCCATAATCCTGTTCTTGCTCGTTGCCACGCCATGTTTCGCCGGCGATCCGGTGGTGCTCGTCACCAACGAGTACATGCCGTACGTCAACACATCTTTAAGGGAATCAGGATTCATTACCGAGGTCGTGGTGGCTGCATTCAAGGAAGTGGGGGTCGAGACGAAAATCGAGTTCAGGCCCTGGAGACGGTGTGCCATGCTGGTGGAAGACGGTAAGGTGTTCGGGGCGTTTCCCTACGCCGTGACCAAAAAACGCCAGAAATACGCCTGGTTTTCCGATTCTGTATGGGAGTGCCGCAATGTTTTTTTCTACCTCAAGGGTCGGCTGGGGGATTACGATTTCACAAACCTTGAGGCTCTTAAACGTTTTCGCATAGCCGGAACTTCCGGGAATTATTACGAGGAAATCTTCGAAGAGGCAGGCTTGCGAGTCGATTATGCGCCGGGAGAGGCTTCCGGAGTCAGGAAGGTCTGGGAAATGCGGACGGAATTGTTCGCCGAGGACGAACTGGTGGGCTGGTCGTTGATCTCCAGGATTTTCCCGGACCATAGGCATTTGTTCGGTTCCACTCCCACGCCGTGGAATGTGAACCCGCAGACAGTGATGGTCTCGAAGAAGTATCCTGGCTCCAGGGAGTTGATGGAGAAGTTCAACGAAGGCTTAAAAACAATTCGAGAAAACGGAACCTATCAGGCAATTTTCATGCGCTATTGCAAGGGTTTTCCTGTGGTCGCCATAAAACAGTAGGTCGGAGCCGCCAGGAGGCGACTCCGACCAGTTCCTATTTTACCGCATGAATGGAGACGCTGACAACGTTGTCCGCTATCTTGAGAGCCTCGTCCATGGAGAGGCCCATTTCATTCAATACATCGTCGGTTATATATGACTCGGCCCAGGCACGGGTCTGGTCCTTCTTTTCCTCCACTACATCTACGGACGTAAATCCGGACTCGCGGATTATGTCAAGATAATCATCCAGCTTAATGGCACCGGCAACGCAGCCAACCAGTGCGGCTATACTTTTGGCCAGCGGTTCGGGCAGCGGCTTTTTGAGCACGATGTCCGAAATCATGATCCGTCCGCCGGGTTTGAGTACCCGGTATGCTTCACTGAACACGGGCTGTTTGTTCGGCGCAAGGTTGATGACGCAGTTGGATATGATGGCATCCACCGTGTCGTTGGCAACCGGCAGGTTCTCGATTTCACCCAGCCGGAACTCGACGTTGTTCCACTCTGACTTGGTGGCGTTTTCGCGTGCCTTTTCGAGCATGTCCGGGGTCATGTCCACACCGATGACATGGCCGGTTTCACCCACTTGCCTGGCGGCCAGGAAACAATCGAAGCCAGCTCCGGACCCGAGGTCGAGCACGGTCTCGCCGGGCTTGAGCGACGCCAGCGCGGTGGGGTTTCCGCAGCCGAGGCCGAGGTTGGCCCCGTCCGGTACGGTGTTCATCTGTTCATCGGAGTAACCGAGGGCCTTGCTTGCATCACAAGCGTTATCGCCTGCATTGTTGCAGGAACATCCACAACCGATGGTTCCTGCCTTGCGTGCGATATTCCCGTAACTCTCCCTGACAGCTTTTCGAATTGTTGTAGCATCCATGATGCACTCCTTTTGGTTTGCTCGGACCAGTCATGAGTTGGTTCGAAGTTGGTTGTATTGTACAACTATAGTTATAAAAAAATATTTAGTCTTTGCAGCAGGTCTCGAGTGCGTGAGCGACAGAAGTCAGCGAGTTCATGATGACCTGCACTTCCTCTTCGGGCATGCACTCGGTAAGGCGACCCAGCAGTCCGGTCAGGCATTCCCAAACCACGCCGTGGATGCGCTGTCCTTCATCGGTCAGGACCAGATCGAAAGCACGGCCATCATCCTCCGAGCGTTCCTTGGTCAGAAGTTCCCTTTTGAGCAGCGGAGCCACCAGCCTGGTTGTGGTGCTTTTCTCCACACTGAGTAACCCGTGAAGGCTTGAAAGTGGCATCGTACCGTTGTTGTCGACCACATAGTCCAGTATCGCGAACTGGGCATACGTCACATCTTCGCAAAAGGTGGCCTCGTCCTGAAATCCCCGCAAAGATTTGGCGAGCCCGAGGAGGAGACGAAATATCTCCTTGTGCGATGTGGTTTGTATCAGCTTCATAGTTGTACTATACAACCTTTTCCCAAGAAGTCAAGAGGCGGGGCTTGAGTGGGAGTGAATTTGGAGTTTTAGGCTTTATCCATCAGATTCGCTGCTCATTTCCCAGCCGAAGAACATGAGGGCGACTTTCTCCCTGCCGACCACCCTGACCAGTTCGCGCAGGGCAGAAAAGAGGAGGAGCAGGACCGAAAGCCAGAGCTGGATCAAAAAGTAGCTCGCCCAGCTTACCTTGTCCGTGAGATGCTTGCTGGCCTCTGAAAAGCTGCCGTATTCGAATGCCAGCGGGATGACGTTTTCCAGATAACGGACCAGCAGGGCGCACAGGACATAGGCGAGTGTTTTCCAGAGGATGGCATATATCAGGGGCTTGTCGGGGAACTGATTGATGAACGGAACCTTGTCCATGATCAGGACGACTTTGGCGACCAGGAGCGCGCCGATGAGGGCGGCAGTTATGTCGAAGTAGGGGATTTCGTAATCCTTGAGCACCACTGCCTTGGTGACCAGCAGAAGGTTGAAGGCGATGAAAAAAAAGATAGTGGCAGGGATGGTCTCAAGGAATTCATGCTTGATGAATCGGAAGGCTTTTTTCATGAGAAATCTCCGGTCGAATCGGTTGCATGGAATAGCGCTATCCCAATGGATATACGTTGTGCAGATGTTTCATGCAACAGGGGGTCGACCATTTTGAGGCCCTACCGGGAGGGGGGCGTTTGTGCTATGTCGTTTCACTCGTACTCGGACATTTAGCACATAGGACATATCGTGGATCGAAGCATCAAACAGGACGACGGCGAAAAGATCGGACTTGTATCGGCCATTTCCATTGGCATCGGCGGTATGGTGGGCGGCGCCATCTTTGCGGTTCTCGGCATTTCGGCAGGACTGGCCGGCGGGGCGATGCCGCTCGCATTTCTGGTCGGCGGACTGGTGGCCATCAGCACTTCATATTCTTACGCTAAACTTTCGGTGGCCTTTCCCGGCAGGGGTGGGACAGTCTCCTTTATCAACCGCGCCTTCGGTCACGGTCTGTTCTCTGGTGGGCTGAATAACCTGTTGCTGCTTAGTTATGTGGTGGTTCTGTCGCTCTATGCCGCAGCCTTTGGCGGCTATGGAGCGAGCTTCTTCCCTGCTGCAGATCAGTTTGTTGCCAAGCATGTGCTGCTCTCCGTGGGAGTGGTCGCGCTGACGTTGCTGAACATTCTGGCGGCCGAGGCTGTGCTCAAGACCGAGAACGGTATCAATGCGGCCAAGCTGATCATCCTGGCGCTATTCGTGGGGGGGGCCTTCTATGTCGGGATTGATTATACGAATATGGCTTCATCCACCTGGGTCGGACCGGTGCAGATAGTGGCCGGTGCCATGATCATCTTCGTCAATTACGAAGGGTTCGAGCTGATTTCCAATGCTTCGCCCGACGTGATTGACCCCGAGCGGGTTATCCCTCGGGCGCACTACATAAGCGTGCTTATTGTCATAGTGTTGTATGTTCTCATCGCCATGGCCTGTCTGGGAGTCATGACCCCGGCAGAATTGGCCGCGTCTTCGGACTACGCACTTGCGGCGGCCGCAAGCAAGGTGCTGGGGGCGACAGGTTTCACGCTTGTTGCTGTTGCTGCGTTGCTGGCAACGGCTTCGGCTATCAACGCCACACTCTATTGCGCCTCGCGTATTACTTTTACGATGGCGGAAGCGGACGAGGCCCCGCATTTTCTGGAGAATATGTTCATGGGCCGACCGGTTACTGGGTTGGTGCTCATTTCCGTTACAACCCTGCTCATCGCCAATCTGGTGAACCTGAGTGCCATTTCCACCATGGCCAGTTCAGGGTTCCTGATTCTCTTTGCGGCGGTGAATGCGGCCAATATCAAGATGGCCCGCGAGACCGGCAGCAGCGTGGTGATTTCCGGGATAGCCCTGTTGTTCTGTCTTGGAGCTCTGGTGGCGATCTGCGTTCAGGTCTGGTCTACGCCTGCCACTCGCAGTCACCTGTGGATTCTGGCGGCAATGGTCGGTCTGGCCTTCGTTCTGGAGTTTGTCTATCAGCGCGTTTCTTTCAGGACTCCTGTCACAGAGTCCTAAATTCTTCATGAGTTTATGACAACAACCACTCCAGCGCATCTTTTTGACTATCAAATCTTTTATATGCCGCAGAGCGATTGGTGAATGAGGTCTCAATAAACTTGCTTATTTCGGGGTTCCCTCGTGAAGAGATAACAGCGTAACGAAGTCCAAGTGTCGGAGCATTCATCCCCGCCCAGCGTTCGCTGATAGTGATGACATCATGCTGAGTTATCTCAAGGGAACAAGTTCTGTTATCGAACAAAAGTCTGGTGTGTCCAAGATCCTGGGCCTTTATGACAACAGCTGTGGACCATTCCCAAAATTCATCGGCATTTTGGATATTCCCATCAGTGACGTACAGCAGGTAGTCTTTCATATCTGTGGTTACGATTGAATATGGCATACGTCCTCTTTCACCCGGATAATAATTTTGTGGGTTGTTACGGTTTCTCAGCCCAAAGAATAAACACCGGATTCTGGGCCTTGAACCTCAGATCACCGGCCAGTGAATCTGTCGCCGATGCCTGCAGTTGGGTGACGCCGAAGTGCCAGCCCATGGATTTGAAATGGTCCTTGGCGGCATGCAGGGAGTCCAGCAGGATGCAGTGGATCACTATGCGGCCTCTGGGTTTGAGGCGGTCGCAGGCGATGGAGAGGAGCGAGGTGTCCTGATTGGCCGGGCCGCCGAGCCCGCCGCCGATGAAGATGCGGTCCGGGGTGGGCAACCCTTCGAGCGCGTCGGGCATGGAGCCGAGCACGGTGTCCACCAGCCATGCGCCTGTGCGGCGGATGTTCTCGCGGATCATGGCGGCGCGGGTCTTGTGACGTTCTACGGCAAAGACGCGGCCGCGCCGGGCGAAATGTGATGCCTCGATGGAGACCGAACCGCAGCCTGCGCCGAGGTCCCAGATGGTGGATTCCGGTTCCACATTGAGATGCGCCAACCCGGCAGCGCGCACGGGCAGCTTGGTGATCAGGTTCCTCTGGTGCAGATAAAAATGGTCCGGGATGCCGAGCGTCAGCTTGATCTCCGGTGGGTATAGCCGTTCAAGGATGACGAGATTGAGGTCTGCGAATTCCATACCCCATGTCTCGGGCAGGGCCAGCGGGCGGATGGTCTCATCCGGGGTGCCGAGGTCTTCGAGTACGGTCATGGAGAAGCAGTCGGCCCCGCGTTCGAGCAGGGCGCGGGCTACTTCCGCCGGGGTGTTGGTGGCGTCGGTGAAGACAGCGATCAGGTCGGCGCGCACCAGAGCGGCGTATAGCGGAGAGAAATCATCGCGGCCATGCAGGGATACAAAGTCCATCTCCTGCCACGGCAATCCCAGCCTGGCGGCGGCCAGCTGCATGGTCGATGTATTCGGTTCAACCAGCAGGTTCTCGCGGCCAAGTTCCTCACCCAGCCGTTTGCCGATGCCGAAGAAAAGCGGGTCTCCATCGGCCAGCACGACCACGGTTTTGCCGTCCATGCTTGCTTCGCGAATGGCGTCGAGCACGGGCTGCAACGGTCCGGCGATGGGCAGCTTCTCGGCGGTCTTTGGCAGCAGTCGGTCCGGGCAGGCAGCCAGCAGGCGTTTGCCGCCCACGACGAGATCGGCCTCGGCCAACGCTTCCTTGGCAAAGGGAGATATTTCAAGCGATCCGGGCGAAAGCCCTATAACGCGAACGGGTTCCATGCTCTGCATGGGGGCAATGTAAACGAAACCGGTGCAGGGGGAAAGAAGAATGCGCGATGAACCGAAAACGTTTGCAGAGATATTTTGCCGAGCAGGTTTTCTCAACGCTTAGATTGTGATATAGCTGGAAAATCAGTATGCCGCGCCCGATGTGCGGCGTTCAATCAGGAGGATACATGCAGTTTTTTCTGGATACAGCCAATCTTGATCAAATCAAAGAAGTGAGAGACCTAGGTCTGCTGGACGGCGTGACCACCAACCCCACACTGATGTCCCGCGAGGGCGGCGACTGGCGCGAACAGGCCTCGCTCATCTGCGATGCCGTGGATGGCCCGGTCAGCCTCGAAGTAATCGGCACTACTCACGAAGAGATGATCAAGGAAGCCAAGGATCTCGTTTCCTTCGGGCCTAATGTGGTCGTAAAAATCCCCATGATCGCCGAGGGCCTCAAGGCGCTCAAGGAACTCACCGAACGCGAAATAAAAACCAACGTCACTCTTGTTTTCTCTCCGGCTCAGGCACTGCTCGCCGCCAAGCTCGGTGCGGCTTATGTCTCTCCTTTTGTTGGTCGCCTGGATGCTCTGGGGCAGAACGGCATGGAAGGCGTGGACCAGATGCGGACCATGTTCGATAATTATGGGTTTGATACTAAGATTCTCGTGGCCAGCGTTCGCCACCCCATGCACGTGGTTGACTCTGCCCTCATCGGCGCAGATGTCATTACCCTGCCATACTCGACCATCACCCAGCTCATGAAGCACCCCCTGACCGACAAAGGTCTGGCGGCCTTCCTGGCTGATTGGGAAGCATTCCAGAACGAGAAGTAGTCACGAAGCGCAAATGGCGCGATACAGATAGGTAAAAAGAAAGGCTGTGTTTTTTACACAGCCTTTTCTTTTGGCGCATTTCTGAGCAACTTTGCTATTGCAGTTAACTGTACTTAACGACTGTCCATTTGCATTTTAGTCCGCCGCTTAAAAGAACAATGAGACAAGAACTAGAGCACATGTTTCACTGCGGGTGATCATGCGTACAGAAAAAATGTCCATGATGAAGCGTTTCCATAGTTCTCTAAAGAGAAAGTAAAATACACAAGCAACTAGTAGTGACACTAACATTTTGCTGGATGCTAACACAATCCATCCTTTATAGAGCATGTCCAAATCATTTGGGATATTAATCGCCATGTACGTTTGATATAGTCCAACAATCTTGCCTGAATGAAGTAGCAACGCACTAATAAGCCATGCACCAAATATTGCGAAGTTAAAACCAACGGTGATCCGAGAGGGTGCATCATTTGTCTTTGATTCAGGTGTCGTATTACTCAAAACTTCCTCCAATTCTTACTTTTAATATTCTATTTGTCTTTGTTGTTGTCATTGTTTCAGTCGAGGGTGGTCGATGAAAAAGAGCCGCCTATCGCTTCAAGACATCCTGCTCAACTTTCTTGAATAGTTTCTTAAGATCTCCCGGAGTAGGGATATAGCCTCTCGGGAAAGCCGGTGAGAGAAGATCGTTACGCATGAATCCCTGCGCCCATTGCTGTACCATTGGGTGGAAAAACGAAAGGTTGTTCAAAACGATTTGGGCCTTGGCCTTTCCGTCGTTCTCTGTCGCCTGTTGCGAAAAGTTCGTGTCGTGAAACTCGTAATTATACAGGCTGATCGGGATGTGCAGGAATTTGGCTCCGGCCATCAGGAATTGCACCCAGTAGTCCCAGTCCTCGTAGTCCGTATTGTCCCGGTATCTTGCTCCGGCGTCCCACAATTTTCGTCGATAAAGTGCGGCCGCATGCAGGGTGTTCTGGGTTCGCAGATGCGCCTGATTGAAGTCCGGGAGTTTGATCTCCCGCGATCCGTTGCTGCTGTTTTCCTGGTAGTCGGTGTAGACAAGGTCTATCTCGGGGTTCTCTTCAAGGGTGTCGATGCAGGTGGCTAGAAAGTCCGGGTGCAGGGTGTCGTCCGGGTCGATGGAAATCAGGTATTTCCCTTTGGCGAGCGCAAGGCCGTGATTGCGAACAAGGCCGGGCCTGCCGCTTCTGGGTGGAGTCAGGATTTCAAAGCGGTTGCATGTGATCTTTGCTGACCATTTTTGTGCCTGCAAAATGGAGTCGTCGGTGCTGCCGTCGTCGACGAAAATGATCTCAACATCCTCAAGCGACATGGATTGTGCGCTGATCGAGCCGAAAAACCTGTCGGCGAATCGCCCGTAATTGTAGTTGGGTATGATGATGGAAAGAGTCGGCATTGGTATGTCGTCCGGTTCAGTTACTGTTCTCTGAGGTGATTACACTATTTCGGATGTGATGTGAAAGACGAGTGTATTCATGGGAAAATGGGAACTCGGCCTCCCCACTCAATTACCCCAGCCGCACCCCGTCGAAATCAAATACCGCGTAATCCACTGCGCATTTCCCGTCGGAGAATTTTTCAGCATTTATCTTTGCCTCCGTGGCCAGCAGCTCTATCAGTCCGGGTCGCGCTGGGTCTTCCTCCAGCATCATCAATACCTGCCGCGCCGTATTCGCCGTTTGGATTTCGTGGCGATGCAGCATCGAGCACTTGGCCTCGCCGCACCAGTCTGCCAGCCGGTCGAAATCTATGGGGTGCGTGCGAGCGTGGGTGTAGGGTAGCCCTTGGGCCTGTTTGACCAGCTTGCCGAAGAACAGCGACCACGTGACGCGGGTGAAATCTCGTTTGGCAGCCGCCTGCATGGAGAATTCGAAGAAGTCAGCAGCCTGTATGAGGGCCAGATCCGGGGTGCCGGGATGAGTCTCCTGATAGAGTCGCTCGGACCTTCGGCCTGTGGTGAAAATTGCGTGGTCGAGACCCTGGGCGCGGGCGACGTCCAGGCTTTCTTCGATGGTCGCCTTCCATGAGGCGTGGGAGTAGGGCTTGACGATGCCCTGGGTGCCGAGAATGGAAATGCCGCCCAGAATGCCCAGACGCGGATTCAGGGTTTTCTTTGTTATGGTCTCACCTTCCGGGACTTCGATCAGCACCGAAATTACCCCTGTCTCCAATCCCGTTGCTGCTTCACGCACCGCCTTCTCTATCTGCTTGAGCGGTTCCGGATTGATGGCTGCCGCGCCAACTTCAACAGGCAGGCCGGGCAGGGTGGCACGCCCCACGCCCTTGCCGCCGTCGATGCTGATGGCAAGCGGCTCAGGCACGCATTTGTCGATGGAGACAATCGCCTGAATGTCACAGCCGTGGGTGGCGTCCGGGTCGTCTCCGCCGTCCTTGATGACGGTGATACGGACCCCGCCTTCTTCGGGTTCGAATCGGTCGATGGGGACAGTCAGCCGCCCTCCGGGAGGCAGTGGGACTTCGACGGATGCGGACTTCTTTCCGGTCAGCAGGTATGTGGTTCCGGCCATTGCCGCAGCCGAGGCGCAACTGCCGGTAGTGCGCCCGGTCCGTAACTCTTTGGTCATTTGTCGCCTTTGCCGATTCGGTGTGGTCGGCCGTATAGGTGTGTGCCGGCTAGGCTGGAAATATTTTCGATCATGTTCTGAAAAATCATGATGTGGAAGGGGTAGAGTGCATACCAGTAAAGTATGCCTGCCAGCCCTCTGGGCAGAAACTTGGTGGTCATGGACAGGTCCACGGCATTGTCCCAGTGGGGATCAATCTTGAATTCCAGCAGGGCCTCGCCGGGCAACCGCATCTCGGCCAGGAGCAGAAGACGGTTTTCGTCGCTGACCAGCACCCGCCAGAAGTCCAGGGCGTCGCCCACGCGGGCCTGGTCCTGCCCCTGGGGACGTCCGCGCTTGAGCCCGGGGCCGGTCATCAGGCGGTCGAGGAAGCCGCGTAGTTCCCATAACGGGTCGCCATAGTACCATCCCTGTTCGCCGCCGATGCGCTCTATCACTTTCCAGATAGCCTTCGGGTCGCCTTGAATCCGGGCCTTGTAGCCTAGCGTGTAGATCGTGCCGCCTGCGTAGTCCGGGTCGTTGACTGACGCCCATTCCGGCATGCATGCGCTGCCTACGTCAAAGAGACAGGTCTCGACCTTCTGGTGTTCGGTTTTTTCCAGCGCGCGGCGGATGGCCTCGCGGCATGAGAGCAGTTCCTGCGGTATCATGTCGTGGATGGTGTTGTCGCGGCAGATAACTTCGTTGCGTAATCCTTCGATCAGGGCGCGGACGAGGGTCATGGGCACTGGTGTGATCATGCTGGACCAGAACGAAGACAGCCGGGGCGAAAGAAACGGGACGGCGACGATGCGCCGTTTGGGGATGTCGGCCACTTCGGCATAGAGTGCAAAAAGTTCTTCGTAGGAAAGGATGTCCGGTCCGCCGATGTCCAGCGTCAGCCCCGCGGTGGCGTCGTTGTCCAGGCATCCGGCCAGATAGCCGAGGACGTTGTGGATGGAGATGGGCTGGGTCCGGGTGCGTACCCACTTGGGGGCGAGCATGAACGGCAACCGGTCGGCCAGGTAGCGTATCAGTTCGAATGACGATGAGCCTGATCCCAGGATCTGGGCGGCACGCAGGGTGGTCACCTTGGCCGGGCCGAGGCTGAGAATGTGCCCGACTTCGGCGCGGGATCGCAGGTGCTTGGAGAGAGGGTGGTCCTCATGGTCTTCGCCCAATCCGCCAAGGTAGATGATGCGTTCAAGTCCGGTGTGCTCGGCGGCCTTGACCATGTTGTATGCAGCGTCGCGTTCCTGAGCCGCGAAGTCGCGGCTGGGGCGGGTCATGGAGTGGACGAGATAGAAGGCGGCACGGCAGCCCTCGGCAGCCTTTATCAGGCTTTCCGGGTCGTGCATGTCTGCCTGGACTGCCTCGACTTTCGGATTGGAGCCCCATGAACGGGCCATGATCTTGTCCACGCTCCGGCCTGCGGCGCGCACGGTGTAGCCCTTCTCCAGGAGGAGAGGAACCAGGCGCCCGCCGACATAGCCGGTGGAGCCGAGGACGAGGATCGGGCGATCACTCATGGCAAGTACCTATGCTATTTCGACTTGGTCTTGATCGGGATTCCGGACCCGTCGCGTTTGATCCAGCCCTTGTCGATCATGCAGCTGTTGTACAGTGCTTCCTGCTTATGTTTGTCCAGCGGATACTCTTCACCGGAAATGACCTGGCATTTGACGGAATCGGATTCGAACTGCGCCTCTGATTGATGCTTGTTCGGGATGTCCGGGTTGGTCCACGGCTTGGTGCAGCCGGAGAGCATGAGTGCTGCCAGTATGAGGCTTAAGGTGAAAAAGTGCAGTCGCATGGAGGCTCCTTGGTGATTACTCGTCTTTCAGGTCGCGGCTCATGAGGTCCCTGGTAGCCTGGGCCGGATCTTTGCCTTCATACAATATACTATAGATCTGCTCGGTTATGGGCAACTCTACTTTGAGTTTCTGTGAAAGATTATAAAGCGCCTTGGTGGTCTTCACACCCTCGGCCACGGCTTTCATCTCACTGATGATGTCGTCGAGCTTCTGGCCCGCGCCGAGCTTGAGACCCACCTGACGGTTGCGGGAGAGGTCGCCGGTACATGTCAGCACCAGATCGCCCATGCCGGACAGCCCCATGAAGGTGCGAATCTGGCCGCCCATGGCCTGACCTAGACGGCTCATCTCTGCCAGTCCGCGGGTGATAAGCGCGGCTCGTGCGTCGTGCCCGTAGCCCAGCCCGTCTGAGATACCAGCTGCAATGGCGATGACGTTCTTGACCGCGCCGCCCAGTTCCACGCCGCGATAATCGGGCGTGAAGTATACGCGGAAGGCCGGTGTGGAGAAAACTTCCTGAAGTTCGCGGCCCAGTTCGTGGTCCTCACAGCCCAGCGACACGGTGGTCGGCATGTCGTGGCTGACCTCGGCGGCGAATGAGGGGCCGGACAGGGATGCGTAGCGCGGGCGTTTGCCTTCCAGAGCCTCGGCTACCACTTTGCTCATGGGAGCCATTGATTCCAGCTCGATACCCTTGGATGCGCAGATGATGGCCGGGCTGTCTGGCAGGATATCCTTGAATCCTTCCAAAGCGGGTCGGATAAACTGGCTGGGAATGACGACGAGGAAATAATCGGCCCCGGCAAAGGCGGTTTCAGGGTCGGATTCGACCTTGAGTTTGTCGGACAGGGTGACGCCCGGGAGAAATGTTTTATTTTCACGGGTATCGCGGATGGCGGCGACAACTTCAGGCTCGCGCGCCCAAAGTACGGTATTTACTCCGTTTCTGGCGAGCATGTCGGCCAGGGTCGTGCCCCATGCGCCTGCTCCCAAGACTGCTATTTTCATGGAAATCTCCTTTAAATCATACGTAAGTTTTTAAGCATACGTATGGGGCGGGTTGGTGGCAAGTGCGAAGGGCATGGTCTTATGGATGTAAGTAGTAATTACGTAGGGGATTATAATAATACTAACGAGGTATACATCAAAAAAATTTATAGTATGGTGACAATAATGAGGAATGAAATATCTAGCCAAGGGGACCAGTTATGAAATTTACGTTGAAGGTAAAAATGACGTTGATGGGGGCGGGTGTAGTGCTGGCGCTCTGTGCCTTGGGCGGCACCATGATTTGGAGCAACTCTGTCGTTGACAGAGATGCGGAAATGCTGACCCTGCGCAGCGAGCAGCTCAATCTGGTCAAGGATATGAAAATGGCCCAGACCCAACTGCTTCTGGCGGCCATGGACTCCATTATCGACAGGGCCGATGGTGAAATTTGGCCCGAGCGCATGGATGCCATCAACAAGTATTCTGATTTTTTGCACAAGAACGGTGAAAACCTGATAGCTGCTGCCGACACCCAGTTGGAGAAGGATGAAGCCAAGAAGGTGGACGCTTCCATCGACGGCTTCACCGATGCCATCCGCGTAGGCCTCAAAGACCTCATCGAAGGTTCGGCCAAGCGCATCGGCGAGATCGATGCCGAATTCGAAAAGATGGACGACGATCTGGACGCGGCCGGAACCGCCATCGATGAAGCCCTTGTAGCATTGGAAGATGCCTGGCTGGACAGCGGGAATAGCGAGGGCGTCAATCTCTCTATGGAGATGCAGCTTGCGCAGACCCAGTTGATCCTGGCGGCCATGGACTCCATCATCGACAAGGCCGAAGGTAACATCGTGCCGGAGCGCATGGAAACCATTAACGCAAAATCCAATGATCTCAGGGAATGGGCCGGCGAACTTCCCAAGCATGCTGCAAACAGCAGCCAGCGCGCCCTGATCGCCAAGGTCTCGGCCGCCCTGCCTGCGTTTGAAAAGGCCGTTAAGGTCGACCTGAAGAATCTCATTGAAAACGGTGCTGTTGAAGCCGCCATGATTGAGAAGGCGTTTGAGGACGTTGACGACGCCCTGGATGCAGACGGCGATGTTATTGCCGCAGGACTTGATACGATCGGCGAATCCATTCAGGAAGAAACTGACGAGGCCAATGAGGACCTGCACGCCATGCTGGACGAAGCCTATTGGGTTTCCATGGTTATCTTCCTTGTCTCGCTTGCCCTGATTCTGCCCGCGTTTATTCTCTTCACCCGTTCCATCGTCGGTGCCCTGGTCAAGGGCGTGACCTTCGCGCAGGAAATCGCAGGTGGCGATCTGGATGCGCGCATCGATGTGAATACCCAGGATGAGACCGGGCAGCTTGCCCAGCGTCTGACCTTCATGGTTGAGAAGTTGCGTGAGGTTGTTAGCGGTGTTCAGGCCGGGGCTGGTAATGTTGCTTCCGGTAGTGAGGAAATGAGCGCGAGTTCAGAGACCATTTCCCAGGGTGCCACCGAGCAGGCCGCATCGGTCGAGCAGGTTTCCGCTTCCATCGAGGAAATGGCCGAGTCCATCAAGGCTAACTCGGATAACGCCCATGAAACCGACAAAATCGCCTCCCGTACTGCGGGCAAGGCCGAAGAGGGCGGAGAGGCGGTAGAAAAGACTGCGACTGCCATGAAGGATATCGCTGATAAGATCGCCATCATCGAGGAGATCGCCCGCCAGACCAACCTGCTGGCACTCAACGCCGCCATCGAGGCCGCTCGCGCGGGTGAACACGGCAAGGGATTTGCCGTAGTTGCTTCCGAAGTCCGCAAGCTGGCCGAACGAAGCGGTACTGCCGCGCAGGAGATCAGTGAACTCTCCGTCTCCAGCGTGGAAGTGGCCGAAAAGGCCGGAACACTGCTGGGTGAGATGGTTCCTGATATCAAGAAGACCTCCGAGATGATCCAGGAGATCGCGGCGGCCAACAACGAGTTGTCCACCAATGCGGACCAGGTATCCCGGGCAGTTGGTCAGCTCGACAAGGTCATCCAGTCCAATGCCTCGGCTTCCGAGGAGCTGGCGTCCACTTCCGAAGAGCTGGCAGGCCAAGCCAACCAGCTTGCCGAGACCATCAGCTACTTCCGTATGACCGGAGCGGCTCACAGTGCGCCGCGCCAGGTGACGGTGCAGACAGCAACCAGACGTCCGGCCGCGGCTTTGGCCCCGGCTCCTGCAGCTCCTGCTGCAGAAGGTGGCATGGATATGGAAATGGGTGATGACGACAGCGGCGAATTCGAAAAGTTCTAAACACCAATCCCCTTTGGTAATCACCCCCGCTTCCGATTGTCGGAAGCGGGGGTTTGCTTTTCCAAGTTGTTGCATATGGGAGCAGTGGCGGGTATAGACCCTCCCATGGCAATACAATTCACCAAGACAGAAGAAAGAATCCTCGCCATCGCGGGTAAGGACCTGCCGGATACCGAGCAGCCGTTCAAGGCCATCGCGGACGAGGTCGGCGTGGACGAACAGACCGTCATCGACCTGTTGGCAGACCTGAAAGAGCGCAAGGTAATTCGCCGTTTCGGCGCGACCCTGCGTCATCAGAAGGCGGGCTACGGTCACAACGCAATGGTCTCCTGGCGCATCCCCGAAGATCGTGCCGACGAGATTGGCGAAATATTCACCGCCCGTTCAGAGATCAGCCACTGTTACATCCGCCGGACCTACCCGGAGTGGACCTACAACTTCTACACCATGATTCACGGTGAGCGGCCCGGCCACGCCCTTGAAGTGGTGGCCGAGTTGGAAAAACAGATCGGCATCGATGACAACTGCGTGCTCAAATCTTTGAAAGAATTGAAGAAAACTTCGATGGTTTACTTCAAATAAATAAGTAAAAAAGGCTGTTCAAAATGGATTCCAAGACTCTTTACGCCAAAGCCCAGACCCTCATGCCCGGTGGCGTCAATTCGCCCCTGCGCGCCTGCAAGTACGTCAAAAGCGAGCCTGTGTTCATCCAGAGCGCCAAAGGTGCGCGCATGTGGGATGTCGAAGGCCGCGAGTATATCGATTACGTCATGAGCTGGGGCCCCATGATCTTGGGTCATCAGGACTCGGAAGTCCGGGAAGCTGCCCATAAGGCTGTCGATCTTGGTTCCAGCTACGGCGCACCCTGCTATGGTGAGGTTGCCCTGGCTGAGGAAATCTCCAAGCTCATCCCATCCATGGAGATGATGCGTATGGTTTCCTCCGGCACAGAGGCTACCATGTCCGCCCTCAGGCTGGCGCGCGGTTATACCGGTCGCGACAAGTTTATCAAATTTATAGGTAACTACCACGGCCATGCTGATTCTTTCCTGGCCGCCGCAGGTTCCGCAGCAGCGTCCATACCCGGCACTCCCGGCGTACCCGAGGATATCGTCAGGCATACGCTGCTGGCTCAGTACAATGACCTCGACGCGGTCAAGGCGCATTTCGAAGCTTCCGGCGACGACATCGCCTGTATCATTGTCGAGCCTGCCGCCGGAAACATGGGTCTTGTCCTGCCCAAGGACGGGTTCCTGCAAGGTCTGCGCGATCTATGCACTCAGTACGGCGCGGTTCTCATTTTCGACGAGGTCATCACCGGCTTCCGTTTTGCTCTGGGCGGCGCACAGGAACGCTTCGGCATCGACCCCGATCTGACCACGCTGGGCAAGATCATCGGCGGCGGTTTCCCGGTCGGCTGTTACGGCGGCAAGCGCGAGATCATGGAGCACATGGCCCCTGTTGGTGGTGTGTTTCAGGCTGGAACCCTGTCTGGCAACCCGGTTGCCATGGCAGCCGGACTGGCCACGCTCAAACGTCTTCAGGAATGCGACTATGCAGCCCTCGAAGCGCGCACAAAAAAGCTGGCTGAAGAGCTGACAGGGATCATGGTCGAGAAAGGCCAGGCCGTATCGCTGGCCCACGTCGCTTCTGCCTTCACCATGTACTTCTCCGAAGTGCCGGTCACCAACATGATCGAGTCCGGCCAGTGTGATGCAGATGCCTACGCGACCTACTGGCAGCAGATGCTGGCACAGGGTATCTACCTCGCTCCCGCAGGCTTCGAGTGTTCTTTCACTTCCTTTGTCCACACTGATGCGGACTTCGAGAAGACGCTGGAAGCGGCTCGAAACGTGAAGTTCTAGTCGCAGGCAGAAATAGATTATTCCTTTCGGCAAGGGTGGAAGTGTGCTTCCGCCCTTGCCGAAATCTTTTGAAAAGGGAACAATACCCTGTAAATGAAGATAGCCCTCTATGCCCTGACCAGACAGGGTCTCAAACTTGCCAAAAAATTGGCCGTCGATCTGGGCGGTACGGTTTACGCTACCCGACGTTTGGCCGAGGGGTCGATTCGGCCGTTCGATTCGTTACCCAAGCTGTTGGCGGGAACATTCAGTCAATATGACGGGCATGTGTTCATAGCTGCTGCGGGCATCGTGATCAGGTGCATTTCACCCCATCTCGAGAGCAAGGAAACCGACCCGGCAGTGGTCTGTCTCGATCAGGAGGGGCGGTTTGCAGTGAGCCTGTTGTCCGGCCATCTTGGCGGGGCTAACGAGCTGACCTTGCAGTGCGCAAAAAGTGTGGGCGGACAGCCTGTGGTAACCACGGCCACGGATTCTGCGGGTGTGCCGTCACTAGATATGCTGGCAGCGGCCAAAGGGCTGGTGATCGGTAATATCGAGCAGGTAAAGGTTGTTAACGGTGCGCTTCTGGACAAGGGAATCGTGCAAATTTTTGATCCTGAAGACAGCCTGGACCTGGCTGGTAACGAGCTATTTTCGTCGGTGGCCCGGCGTGACGACTGGGGAAAAGGCAGGCCCGGCGTCTGGGTGTCGTGGAAGGAAGATTGTCCGGATGACAATGCCCTGCGATTGTACCCGAAAGTGTTGCATCTGGGCATGGGCTGTCGTCGCGGGATTCCGGTCGATGAAATTTTGGAGCATGTGCGAAGCGTGTTCGATGCCAAAGGACTGGCCGTGAAGAGCATTGCCTCACTTGGGTCCGTGGAGGCCAAGCGTGATGAGGCCGGGCTTCTGGAGGCCGCGCGGGAGCTTGGCGTGGAGCCAGTGTTTTATTCAACGGAGAAACTTGGTTCCGTGGTTGTACCAACACCGTCCAAGATGGTCCTTGTGCATATGGCTGTTCCATCTGTGGCCGAAGCGTCGGCAATGCTGTCCTCGGGACATGGCGAACTGATTATTACCAAACAGAAAACAAAGACCGTCACGCTGGCCGTGGCGAGGAGTAGATAATGCTGACAGCCGTAAGCCTTGGACCTGGTGATGAAAGCCTGCTGACCCCGGCAGCCAGGGGAGCCATCGAGGCTGCCGACGTGGTGGCCGGGTACAAAGGGTATATCGAATTGGTGCCGTCTGGGCTGCTTGAGGGCAAGGACGTTGTGTCCACCGGCATGATGGGTGAGGTCGAGCGTGCCAAGAAAGCCATCGAGTCCGCCCGGTCGGGCAAGCGGACTGTGATGGTCTGTAGCGGCGATGCCGGAATCTATGCCATGGCTGGATTGCTGCTTGAAATTTTGGAGGCCGAAGGGTTGCTGGATGAAGTGCCCTTTGACGTGGTTCCGGGCGTGGCTGCTTTCAATTCGGCTGCCGCTTTGCTCGGCGCGCCGCTCATGCATGATTTCGCGTCTATCAGTCTGAGTGATCTGCTCACGCCGTGGGAGTTGATCGAGAAGCGGTTGCGGCTGGCATCCGAGGCAGATTTCGTCATCGCCATCTACAATCCCCGTTCGAAAAAGCGGAGCGATCACCTGCGAAAAGCACTGGATATAGTTGGTGAAAATCGAGGCTTGAATACCCCCGTTGGAATAGTGGGGAGGGCCTATCGCGAAGGGCAGTCTGTAGAGGCCGTGACGCTGGGAACGGTTGACCCCGAGACGGTGGATATGCAGACGGTTCTCATTATTGGGAATTCAGCCACTCGGATGGCCGGAGGGCGCATGCTTACTCCGCGTGGTTATCACCGCAAATATGAAATAAAAAACAGCGCTTAAAAGTGTAAAACCTTCTTGCCTAGAAGGGTGTTTTTCGGGTAAAAGCAAGGGTCTACGATGGCAAACCCTGCTTGACAGGGGTGGGATACTTATTTATTCCGCAATAGTAGAGAGTGTGATAGTTTATTTTTTATGCAACAGGAGGATTTAGGTAAATGAAGAAATCTCTGATTATCTGCCTGATGGTAGTCGCCTTGGTATGTGTCTTTGCTCTGCCCGCAGTTATTGCTGGCAACACAGCAGCAGACGTCATCGTCATGAAGGCTCCCGGTGGCGCAAAGATGACCAAAACCGCAGTTACTTTCCCGCACAAAGCTCACGTTGACGGTGGTCTGGACTGTCTGACTTGTCACCACAAAGCTGAGTCCAAGGACGCAGTCAAAGGTTGTGCTGTTGAAGGTTGTCATGCTGACGCCAGCAAGGCTGCCAAGAAAGACCCCAAGGGTTTCTACCAGGCATTCCACCAGAAGAAGTCTGAAGCTTCTTGCTTGGGTTGCCACAAGAAAGTTAAGACCAGCAAAGCCGGCAAGAAGCTTCCTGTTTCCTGTAAGGCTTGCCACCCCAAGAAGTAATTCGCTAGGGTAATTCGAGGGGGGCTGTGAATACAGCTCCCCTTTTTTTCAAACCTTCTCCTCGGAGGTACACATGACCCCGGCTCCCCCGCCTCCCCCGTCCGACGATAACGTCGATGTGAACGATGTGCTGAATGACGGTGCATCTGAAGCTGAAGGCCTCGATCCCGAGTCCGTTGACGCTGATTTTGAGCAAGAACTCGAAGACCTCTTTTCCGACGATCTTGAAGAAGACACGGCTGCGCCCGAAGAATCTTCCGAGTCAGCCGACGAGCCTATGGTGCTCGACGATCTGGTTTCGGAGGAAGACAATGACGCGCCCATGGTTCTGGATGACGTCGCGGCAGAGGCTGATGACGACATGCTTGTTCTTGACGATGTGGTTGAGGATGACGGTGAAGAGATCATGGTTCTGGATGACGTGGCAGAAGAAAGTGATGAAGACGTCATGCTTCTGGACGATCTGGTCGAAGAACCCGCTGCTGCCGATGATGATGTCGCTGACATTGAGGCCCTCGTGGGTGATCTTGCCGAGGAGAATACCCCCGAGCCCGAGCCCGAGCCGGTGGCTGACGAGGATGCCATTGAACTAGGCGATCTTTTGGAAGAAGGCGATGGTGACGGCGAGCTGGCTGATCTGGGTGACTTGCTTGATGAAAGCGATGAGGCCTCAGATGACGACGCCATGCTCCTTGATGACGTGGTAGCCGATGAGGCTTCTGATGAAGATGCCATGCTCCTTGATGATATTGTGGCCGAGGAGCCCGTAGCCGACGAGGCTGTCGAAGAGATTGTCCTTGATGATGTGGTCGCCGAGGAACCCGCTGGCGTTGCCGAGGAGATGATCCTTGATGACGTGGTTGCCGATGAGCCTGCCGACGCAGCTGAGGAGTTGATCCTTGATGACGTTGTTGCTGAGCCCGCTGACGTTGCTGAGGAGATGATCCTTGATGACGTAGCTGAAGAGATGGTTCTTGAGGACGTCGAGACTGAGGCTCCTGTTGACGAAGAAATTTCCCTGGAACCGGAAGATATGATGGATGCTTCTCTTGCTGAGGAGCCGACTCCGGAAGTCCCGGTTGAAGAGGCCATTGCCGATGAGGAGATTGATCTTCTCATGGACGAGCCCGAAGCTGAACCCGTAATTGAAGATGTGCTCGAAACCTCTGCCGAGGAAGATGCGCTGACGATTGAAGCGGACGATGGTGTTGGTGTTTCCGATTTGGCAGGGCTGGACCAGCTCGAAGATGAGGATGACATCGAAGATATGGACAGTTTGCTCGATAACGTCGAAGTGGATGTGTCCGATGTCGTTGCTGATGAGATCGAAATCGAAGCTGGCGTCGATGGCGTCGATGATATCGATGACATTGAAATTCCAGATATGGACGTTGATACCGGGCTGACCGACATGCTCACCGAAGAGGCCATGCCGCATGATGCTGGTGTCGATGTCTCTGACGATGTTGACGTTGATCAGCTCCTGGCTGACGTCAGGACCGAAGCTGGCGCATCGACTGTTGCTGACTTGCAGGGCAAAGTGGCTTTGCTTGAGGCGCGGGTAGAAGACCTTGAGAATCGTCTGCGCGAGGAAATAGCACAATTGGTGCCTGCCGAGGCTGCCCGGATCATCCGTGAGGAGATTGCGGCATTGGCCCAGGAGTTGGGCGACTAACCTGAAAGTTTTTTAGCAATAAAAAAAGCTCGCTTTCCATACGGAAAGCGAGCTTTTTCTTTTTCAATCTGTCGAGTCTATTTCGAGTCCAGCTGTTTCTCCCAGGTCGGAAGCAGGGTGTCGACGCTGTTTATCATGAGGCGCATGAAGCGTACCTCCAGCTCTGCCATTTCCTCATCGTATTTGCGGAGCCATTCTGACATCCACGCGAAGCGCATGCCGATGATCATCTCTGGCAGGAACGTCAGGCTCATTTTGTCGAGGCACCCTTTGTCGCGCAGTGTGCGCAGCATGGCTGGGGCAAGTCCGCGGACAAGACCCATCGGGTCTTCCATGCCCACGCAGCCGAAGCAGTTGGCCACGTCGAACATGGCGGGCCGGATGCCGGTAAATTCCCAGTCTATGACTGCTGCCACCGATGAATCGCGCCAGATGACGTTGAGGGGATGAAAATCGCCCTGACAGAGGGTGGCGGGCAAGTTGGGCCATGCTTCGAAGAGGGGAGCGAGACAGCCAAGGACGGGTAGTAATGCCTGATGGATTTCCGGTCGGCGTGGGCCGATGGCTCCCATGAGTTCGTTGATGTAGTCCTCAAGAATGAAGACCGGCTCGGTGTCGAACTCGCGGATGGATGATCCTGTATCGCGCAGGGCAGCGATGAAATTGCCAAGATTGGTGCCGCGCTCAGGATCGTCTATGAAATCTGGCTGGGGAAGGGGATCGCCCTTCACGTATGGAGATAACTGCCAGTGGTGTTCGGCGTCTTCAACTACGAATCTGCCGTTTGGTCCGGGGCGATATGCTGGAATGGGAAGACCTGCTTCTTCTAGGGAGGCAAGAGTTCGGCCTATGCGTTCTCGTCGGTCGAATTGGCCGGGATAAAGCTGCTCGAGCATCCACACCCGACCAGTATCGTCTTCAATCGCCAGGCGGCTAACGCATCGTTCAGGGCTGCCGGGCAGGACTATGTCAGTGCGGGGACGCCCCGGTGTCAGGCCCCATAGGGCGAGGTGCTCTATCATTATATTAATGTAACAAAGTTCGGTGTATATGAATCGGCTATTCTTGTCTCGGGATACCGAGTGCGGCGTAGAGGCCTTCGATATTGTCGTGGATGATAGCCTGTTCGGAGGCGGGAACTTCCTTGTCCACTTCGGCCTTGAGCGCGGCCATTTCGTTGCCCATGCGGTCATCCACCATCTGCTTCATCAATTCCTGCTGGGCCTTGGACATCTTTTCCATCTGCGTATCCATCTGCGCCTTGGCCCGAGTCATCTGCTCAACGTTCATGACTGAAATGGAATGGCTGTAGATGTACATGAACCGATTCTCATCCCAGTCAAGGGCCTGGATCGCACTCTGAACCATTGCGGACCTGGTTTCCGAATCGAGGGCATCTGTTTTCATGGCCTTCTGACTGGCGGCGGTCAGGCCGGGGATGGATGGCAGGTCCTTGAGAAATTTCTTGAATTCAGCGGCAGAGAAAGGTCCTCCCACCTCGTCGGTGACGGCCTTGGCCTCTACTGATTGTTTGGGGTTTTCGGCTTCGTCTCCGCCGCAGGCGGCGAGTAGCCCGATCAGGCTGAGGATGATGAGCAGATTGATGGCAAGTGCGAGTTTTTTCATGCAATTTCCTTATGGATGATGAAAGCGTGATTGTTCGTATTAGTCTATATGAGGAAGGAGCTTTGCCGTCAATTGCCTTGCTGAAAATCCCTGATATCCACCACCTGACCGTGGTAGGCGAGCAGGTCGCTTTTCAGGAAGTCCACCAGACCTCGGGCGGAGTCTTCCGGTGTCATGAGCAAGCCGTCATCCTTCCAGGGCTTGAAGACAGCTTTGAGCTCTTCCGCGCCGCCGCCTTTTGCCTTGCGGGCGCTTTTCTGCATGCGCGTTTCCACGATGCCCGGTCGCCATATGATGGTCGTGATGGGCGGGGCTTCGGCCGCCAGTTGCCTGGCCAGGTGTTCCTCGGCAGCCTTGGCAGCGCAATACGCCCCGATGCCGGGTTGGGCTCTCTCGGCAGCACCGGAGCCGAAGAAAACAGCCAGCCCCTCGCCGCGCCAAAGCAGGAGCGGGGCGGCATGGCGAATAAGTTGGTGGGCTGCGGTCACAGAGGCGTCCATGACTTCTCTGAATTGCGTCTTGTTCAGTTCCCAGACATTGGGTCCGGGAGTCAGCACGCCGGCGGCGTGGATGAAACCGCAGAAGTTGCCCATTTCGTTGGCGGTCTGCACCAACTCCTGGGCCACGTTTGAAGAGGAAACGTCTCCGCCCAGGCATTCCGCCTTGACGCCCAGCTTGCGGCAGGCGTTGCGGGTAATGGTCAGCTTGCGTTGGCTCCGCGCCCCGAGGACGAGGTTGACCCCTTCTTTGGCCAGCTCCAAGGCCAGGGCCTTGCCGATGCCCATGGATGCGCCTGTAAGCACAAGGGTTTTATTCCTCAAGGAAGTCATATATGGTCTCCCCTCATCAGTTTTTATCCAGTTCTACGGGAGAGAGTACCCTATGACGCTTAAGATGAGCAAGCGAAGACCGTTAGTTGCCCAATCCGAGATTCGGAACATGTCCATCGAGTGTGCCAGACAAGGCGGTATCAACCTGGCACAGGGCGTGTGTGACCTGCCCGTGCCGGACGTTGTCATTCAGGGAGCCGAAGAGGCCATGGAGCGCGGCACCAATATTTACACCCGGTTCGATGGACGCCCCGAACTGCGTAAGGCCATTGCAGCCAAGCAGAACAGGTATACCGGTATGGACGTCGACCCTGAAGGTCAGGTGGTCGCATCCGCCGGAGCCACAGGTGCATTCTACGCCACCTGTCTGGCCCTGCTCGACGAAGGTGACGAGGTCATCGTGTTCGAGCCGTATTACGGCTACCACATCGTGACCATGGCCTCGCTCGGCATCAAGCCGGTTTACGTCACTCTGGAGCCGCCGGACTGGGGTTTTGTCGCCGAAGATCTGGAGAAGGCCGTTACTTCCAGGACACGGGCCATGATCCTGAATACGCCGTCGAACCCGGCGGGCAAGGTCTTCAGCCGCGAAGAACTTGAGATCATCGCTGACTTTTCCGAGGCTCACGACATCTTCGTGTTCACCGACGAAATATACGAGCATTTCGTGTTTGACGGACGCGAGCATGTCGCCCCGGCAACCCTGCCCGGCATGGCGAAGCGGACCATCACCATTTCCGGTCTGTCCAAGGTCTTTGCCATTACCGGCTGGCGGCTTGGTTATGCCATCTGCGACCCCGAATGGGCTCTCGCCATTGGCCATTTCAACGATCTGGTCTACGTCTGCGCTCCCGCCCCATTGCAGATCGGCGCAGCGCGGGGTCTGGCTGAACTCACGCCGGACTATTACCAGGCCGTGTCGGACGATCATCAGATGAAACGTGATTTGTTTTGTGATACCCTGCGGGATATCGGGCTGACGCCTCACGTGCCGGAAGGGGCCTACTATACTCTGGCCGATGTGACGTCTCTGCCCGGTTCCACTGCCAAGGAGCGGGCCATCCACCTGCTGGATAAAACCGGCGTGGCCTGCGTGCCCGGTTCTGCATTTTATCAGGGACCGGTGGGCGAGACCCTTGCCCGGTTCTGTTTTGCCAAGGAAATGCCCATACTCGAAGACGCCATGAACAGACTCAGGAAATTGTAGCCATGAACGATAAGCAGAAACAGGAATTCAAGGAATACGCCCAGGCCGAAATCGAAGCCCTGCAGGCGGAGATCCCCCGGCTCAAGGAGCTACTCAAGCCCGTGGCCCCGGACGATGCCATCGGTCGTATTTCGCGCATGGACAACATCGTCAACCAGTCCGTGGCCGAGGCCCAGCATTCCAAGGCAAAGGTGCGTCTGGTCAGGCTCAAGGAAGCCCTGAAACGGGTGGACGAGGATGAAGATTTCGGCCTGTGCATCGACTGCGGTGACCCGATTCCCATGCTGCGGTTACAGGCCATGCCGGAGACGGAATTCTGTGTGGAATGCGCCGAATAAGTGTTCTTAGATAAACAAATGAAAAGCCGACGCCTGCATCATGCAAGCGTCGGCTTTTGTCGTTTGCTGATGAAGGGCGGCTATACGGTTTCGGCCGCTTCTTCCTGCTTGAGAGATTCAATGCCCGTAACATCAAGAGTCTTGCAGACGTGCGATGCCAGACCTATGCCCGCTTCGCCAAAGACATTGAATGATGTATTTACGCCAGCTTTGCGCAGGGTTTCGACCTCGTCGTCGAACTGGGCCATGGCGGCTATTTCGCCCTCATAGCCACGCTCTTTCAACTTTTCCACCACATAGAGTTGAGACTTGAGGTTCGGCATGGTCAGGACCAGAAGTTTCATGCCGGCTTTTGTCTCGGGCAGCTTTCGCCAGAAGTCGGGGTCTGTGACATCTGCCAGAGCCGTTTGCCTTCCTTCTTCGAGGTTTTTGTCAACGGCTTTGGCATTGAAATCGATGCCGACAACCACCGGTCCGAATTTTTCGGTGAAGTAGTCGTATGCTCCCACACCCACGCGCCCCATGCCGATAACACCTATCTGCCATGTGCCGGGCTCGTAGGGTTCCTCATCGGAGTGCCTGTCTTTTGTCTCGAATTTCTTGAGGACGTCTCTCATCTTGTCGAAAAGGATGTCCGCCATCTTGTTGAGAGGCGATGCCAGGACGAATGAGATGGACAGGGCCACTGCAATGGCCAGCAGCCAGTCGCGTTCGAGCCAGCCGTTGGCGACCGCCAAACCACCCACGATGAGACCGAACTCGCTGTAGTTGGCGAGGTTCAGGGACGTGATGAATGAGGTCCGGGCCTTGAGCTTGAAGCGGGTGAACAGGATGAAGAACAGGGCGACCTTGATAGGTCCTGCCAGGACGAAGATCAGGGATGCGCCCAGCGTCTGCATGGATGGTAGGCCGGCCAGTCCGATTTCCAGGAAGAAACCGACCAGCAGGAAATCCTTGATGTTGTATAATGACTTGGCGAGGTCCTTTGCGCGGGCGTGGGGTGCGAGCAGCATGCCCATGATCAGTGCACCCAGGTCGGCTTTGAGGCCGACGACGTCAAAGGCGTATGCCCCGGCCACGAAGGCCAGGAAGAAGCCGAACATGACCTGCAATTCGCCGTGTCCGATTCGATCCAGGATGCGCATGAACAGCCAGCGGGCTACGGGCAGCGCGCCGAGAATCACCAGCGCCCAGACGGTGGGAATCTTGCCGGTGGAAAAAGTCAGGAACAGGACGGCGAAGATGTCCTGGATGATGAGCACGCCGATGGCGGTTCGGCCATTGAGTGAGGAGGACCGGCCACTTTCCTCAAGGATTTTGACTGCAAAGACCGTGGACGAGAAGCTGAGTGCAAAGGCTACAAGGGTTGCCGTGTAGATATCCAGATCGGAAAAGAACGACAGCCCAGAGGCCGTCAGCAGCATCAGGCCGCCGCCGAAAATGATGATAGTGATGAGCATGTGCAGGGAGGCACCGGCCCAGACTTCCGGCTTGAACAGGCTCTTGATCTTGAGCTTGAGGCCGATGGTGAACAGCAGGATGGTGACACCGACGTCGGCGATGCCCTGGATGGCCGGTCCGGAAGTATAGCCCTGAGTGGAGAGCACAAATCCGGCAACCAGATAGCCGACCAGCGGTGGCAGGCCAATCCGGCTTGCCGCATAACCACAACCGAATGCCAGGAGAATAATCAGTGGGTCGAGATGCATGGTGTCTCCGTCCTAGTCGTCAGTATCGGTTTGTTGGGAAGAAATAGGGCTTGCCTTGACCACGCCGCGGGTGATGATGCCGATCATCAGTGCGAACATGACATAGCTGACCAGACACTGGAATATCAGCAGCAGCTTGCCATCCCATGTCTTGGGGACGATGTCGCCGTAGCCGAGTGTGGTCATGGTCACGACCGTGTAATACAGGGAGTCGATGAAAAGCTGCCCCTGGTTTGCTCCGAACCCGAAGGGCGGTGGCGAGCCCATCAGAATATGACCAGCTTCAAGGGTGGCATTGACCAGAGTGAACCCGGCCAGCATGTTCAGGTAGATGCGCATCAGTTCGGCCACCTCGGACCAGGTGGTGACGCTGTCCGGTCTGAGCATTCCTACGACATCTTTAGAGAAAACTTTAAGGTGCCAGATGAGTATGGAAAGCACGAACAGGGTCAGCAGGATAATGCCGACATTGTGGAGTCCGAAAAGGATGTCGAACGCGCCACCGGAGAAACCTACTAGTGCGGCATATCTAATCTTCCTGCCGCTGGCCGACACGTTGAGCCAAGCCTTCCCCTTGCGCACCCGTCGATTGTGGTACCAATGAAACCAGACTGCGCAAAGAGCTACGAAGAGGCCGTTGATAGTGGCCAGGGTCACGTCGGTCAGGCTGATCGTGCTGTCGATTAAGTCCCTGAAAACATCTTTGGGGAAGATGCTCTGGATGATGAAAAGGGATATCACGCCCAGAAAGAAACAGGGCACGAAATGGGTGAAGGCCACTTGGAGAAATGTCGTTCTTGATTCATCTTTCATACAAAACGAATTATTTGCACAGAACGGCTGTAGATGCAACGGGAATAGGTACTATTCGGGGCTCTTGAGCTTGATGATAGTACGTTTTTCAGGCTGGAGAATGTCAAAATTCTTGGCCCAATGTTCCTTGATGATCTCGTTCATCAGGCCAGATTTTCTGGCCTTAGTGAGCGCATCTTCGATGATAGGTGCTATGTGGGGCGCCTTTGGGCTGACATAAAATCTGTAATCGCGATCATAGACCAGCATCAGGTGGGGTTCGATGGCAAGATTCGGATGGTCCTTTGCATCCCGTAGGACTTCATTGAAGCCTCGCGAGAAGTAGTCCACATTTCGAGAACCGTCGGCGACCATGTTGAACAAAAGTCGCCAGTTCACAATTTCACAGTATCGTAAATTATTGGTTTCCCAAACACGAGTGTCGAACCAATCCTTGCCGAAGCCTCCTGCCTTGTCCAATTCTCGAAAGTCATCAACTGTCTTGACCCCTCTGAAATTATTTAAATTCCTCGGTGGGACAAGCAGGATTCGCTGGCCTATGAGGCCGTTGGTGAGGTTGACGGAGACCGGAAGATATTGTTCGTCGCGCTCTTTGGAATGAATGAGCCACAGTACATCAACGTCTCCGTTCTTCAGCATCTTCCGCTCTCGGAGATTGGGGTAATCCACGAGATGTTCTATGGTCGGTAAATGTCCGGCCTGCACCAGTGCGGATGTCAGCAAGGCATGGAAAAATTCGTGTGCTCCGTCGGTGTATGCGGGCATCCGAATAGTCATAGAGACAGCGTGGGACTTGGCTGGGGGCAAGCAGATATTCACAAGGCAGACTGCTGAAAAAATTATCCATTTTATGCGCATGCCGAATTTTATTCGCTAGTTTTTTAGAAATGTCAAATGTGTGGCCGTTGATATCTGGCTGCGGATGCAATGGGAAGGGTACTATTTGGGGTTCTTGAGCTTGATGATGGTGCGTTTGTCCGGTTGGATGAGATCGTAATTCTCGGCCCAGTGCTTCTTGATGAGCTCGCCCATCAGTCCTGATTCTTTGGCCTTGATCAGTGCGCTTTCGATGATCGGCACAAGTTGAGGCATCTTGGGGCTGACATAGAATATGAAGTCGCGGTCATAGACCAGCATCAGGTTGGGTTCGATGGCTAGTTCGGGGTGGTTCTTGGCTTCGATTCCGATTTCGTTGAAACCTCGCGAGAAATAATCCACTCCACGGGTGCCGTCGGCGACCATGTCGTACAAGAGCCTCCATTCCGCCATTTCCTTGTAAGGTAAGTGGTTGGCATCCCAGACACCTACATCGAACCAGCCTTTACCGAAACCGCCCATTTTGCCGAGTCGGCGGAAATCTCCAAGTGTCTTGACGTCCTTGTAATTGTTTATGTTGTCCGGCGCGACGAACAAAATACGCTGGCCGATGAGTCCGTTGGTCAGGTTGACCGGGACCGGAAGGTACAGCTTGTCGCGTTCCTCGGAGCGGATAAGCCACATTATGCTCAACTCGCCGTTCTCGAGCATGGCCCGCTCCCGCAGGTGTGGGAAATCCTCGATCTGTTCTATGGCCGCCAGATGCCCGTCCCGCTCCAGGGCTGTGGCGAGAAGATCATAGTAGTATTCATGAAGCCCGTCCGAATAGGCGGGCATGCGAATGGTCAGATACTCGGCGGAAGATTTCGTCGGGATCAGCATGATGACAGCCATGACTGCCGATATGAAGAGCACGTGGGACAGCTTCATAATTGCAGTATTCGTCTGTTGAAAATGCAAGTCAATTATAGAGTGGCGAAAGAATGAGGGCGGGTGTATTGAGAGCGCATGTGCGGACGATTTGCCCTCGGCATTCCCAAAAAGCGGCTGGAAGAGGTTTTCTCTGTTCCCATGCCCGATGATTATTCCCCCCGGTACAATGTTGCGCCGGGGCAGGAAGCCGTAGCCGTGGCCGCACGTGACGGTAATATCTCTGTCCGCATGCTCAAGTGGGGGCTGGTGCCGCACTGGGCCAAAGATACCAAAATCGGCTTCAAGATGATCAACGCCCGGAGCGAGACCGTGTTTGAGAAGCCTGCTTTTCGTGAGCCGGTCAGGTCGGCGCGTTGCCTGATCCCGGCCCAGGCTTTTTATGAATGGCAGCGGGTGGACGGAAGGAAACAGCCGTTTGCAATATCTATTAATGATATGGATGTATTCGCCTTGGCAGGTCTCATGGCTCACTGGCAGGACGAGGCCACCGGCGAAGTCGTGGATTCTTTTACGGTCCTGACCTGCCCGCCCAACGAGCTCATGGCCCCGATTCATGATCGCATGCCGGTTATACTGAAGCCCGATGCATGGTTCAACTGGCTCGATCCTGCTATCGGAGAACCGGACCAGCTCCGTACGCTGTTCTCCCCATATCCGGCGCAGGACATGCGAGCCTGGCCCGTGGGGATGGTGGTGAATGCTGTCGCCAATGATGGCGAGCAGCTTCTCGAACGGGTGGTAAATAGCCATCCGAAACAGGGCTCTTTGTTGTAGCTCAAGACCCTTCCCGCGCTTGACTATCTCACCAATCTGGCTTACCAAACCTCCTCTTTGCCCATGCTGGACGGGAATTTTGCGTCTGGGTGATTTGAGAAATTTAGGTAAATTCGGGAGATAGGACACTTGTTCGAAAGCCTTCAAGATAGACTTGGCAATGCCTTTCAGAAGTTCAAAGGCCAGAAACAACTTGATGAAAACAACATCAAGGATGGTTTGCGTGAAGTGCGGCTCGCTCTTCTCGAAGCCGATGTCAACTTCAAGGTAGTCAAGGGTTTCGTCGACCAGATCAGGGAACGTGCCCTGGGCGATGAGGTCACGAAGGGACTTGATCCCGGCCAGCAGATCATCAAGATCGTCAACGAGGAGCTCATTGAACTCCTGGGTGGCGAGCAGCAGGACCTGGACCTCAAGGCCGATCCGCTCAAGCTGATGATGGTCGGTTTGCAGGGGTCTGGTAAGACCACTTCCTCGGGCAAGCTGGCGATGTTTCTTCGCAAGAAGCATGGCAAAAAGCCCTACCTTGTCCCGGCTGACGTTTACCGTCCGGCTGCCATTGACCAGCTGACCACGCTGGCGAAACAGCTCGATTGCCCGGTTTACCCGTCCACCACGGACATGAACCCGGTGGACATCTGCAAGGATGCGCTGAAAAAGGCCGAGGAACTCGGCTGCGATCTGGTGCTCTTTGACACCGCGGGACGACTGCACATCGACGAGCCTCTCATGGAAGAGCTCAAGAACATTAAAGATACGTGCAACCCGCAAGAAATTTTATTCGTGGCTGACGCCATGACCGGTCAGGATGCTGTCACCGTTGCGGATAGCTTCAATGAGAAGCTCGAAATATCCGGTGTAGTCCTGACCAAGATGGATGGTGACGCCCGAGGCGGCGCAGCCCTGTCCATCAAGTCCGTGACCGGCAAGTCGGTCAAGTTTGTCGGTGTCGGCGAGAAGCTGAGCGAGTTGGAACTCTTCCATCCTGATCGCATCGCTTCCCGCATCCTCGGCATGGGCGACATGATGACCCTCATCGAGAAGGCCCAGACCGAGATCGATGAGGACGAAGCCAAGGAAATGGCCGAGAAGATGGCCAAGGCCGAATTCGACTTCGAAGACTTCCGCAGTCACATGCGCAAGATCAAGAAGCTCGGAAGCATGGAAGGTCTGCTCAAGATGATTCCCGGTATGGGCAACATCATGAAGCAGATGGGCAATGATGTTTTGCCCGAAGACGAGATGAAACGGACCGATGCGATCATTTCCTCCATGACCATGAAGGAACGTCGTCAGCCCAAGCTCATCAACCAGAGCCGCAAGGAACGTATTGCCAAGGGCTCTGGCGTCAAAGTCGCTGACGTCAATGCGCTCATCAAGAATTTCAAGCAGATGAGCAAGGTCATGCAGTCCATGATGGGCGGTGGCAAGAAGAAGGGCAAGTTCGGTATGCCCAAGCTGCCCGGTATGGGCGATGGCGGAATGCCGGACATGAGCGCCCTTGGCGGAATGCCAGGAATGGAAGGCATGCCCGGAATGCCCGGTATGCCCGGGATGGAAGGCGAGGGTGGTAAAAAAGCCCTGTCCAAGAAGACGCTCAAGGCTCGCAAGAAGAAGAAGCTGAAGAAAAAGCAGCGCAAGAAAAAGAAGAAGTAAGCGGAATAAGAGACCAAAGGTCTTTCAAAGTATAATAACTTGCCAACTAGTGGGCAAAAACGTATTAACTATTTAGTGGGGGTATAATTACCATGGCTATGAAAATCAGAATGACCCGGATGGGTTCCAAGAAGCGTCCTTTTTATCGCATAGTGGCTCTCGATAGCGCCACCCGTCGTGACGGACGTCCTGTAGAGTTCCTTGGACACTTCAATCCGATGGTCGAGCCCAATGACATCAAGCTTGATATGGAAAATATCCAGAAGTGGCTTGATAAAGGCGCAGAGCCTAGCAACACAGTTCGTTCTCTGCTGAAAAAAGCCGGCAAGTAGCGTAGTGCTTCTGTTGGCAGCTGGCGCACGAGAGTGCATGCCGGCTGCGTGATCCGGCTCACATTTGGCAGCTCATCAGGGCGTGCGACGACACGCCTACACCGGAGGAAGACGTCATGCTGAAAGAGATGATTGAGTACATTGCCAAGTCCCTCGTGGACAACCCGGATGAAGTGCACGTGACGGAAATCGAAGGCGAGCAGACCTCGGTTCTCGAACTGAAGGTCGCCAAGGAAGATCTTGGCAAGGTGATTGGCAAGCAGGGCCGTACGGCTCGCGCCATGCGCACCTTGCTGGGCGCCGCAGGCACCAAAGCTCGTAAACGCTCCGTTTTGGAGATCCTCGAATAGTTCCGACAGGCCTATGACAGCTATACATTCCACCGAAGGGTTCGTCCCTGTGGGTGGGGTGGTGAAACCGCACGGAATTCGCGGGGAGCTCTGCATCAAAAGTCATGCAGACTCCCCGTTGCTTTTCGGGCGCGTTGCCGCTCTGCATCTGCAAGATGGGCAAAAGGCCCCGAAATCATTTACTATCCGTTCCTGGAGAGAGCACAAGGGCATGGTCCTTCTGCAACTCAAGGGCGTGGACGACCGTAACCGTGCCGAAGAACTCCGAGGCCGGACCGTACTCGTGCGCGTGGAAGATCTGCCCGAGTTGGAAGACGGCGAGCATTATCTCTATGAGATGATGGGCTGCCAGGTGAAGCTCGAGGATGGTACTCTCGTGGGCGTGCTTGAAAACTTTTTCGAGAATGCCGAGCAGGACATCTGGGTCATCGTTGATGACCAGAAACGGGAGATCCTGCTGCCAGCCGTGCCGGAATTCGTCCTCGACGTCGATCTCGACACCGAGACCATCACCATTGCTCCGCCCGAGGGATTGCTTGATATCTACCTGAGTCCCGAGCCTCCCAAAAAGAAAAAAGGCAAGCGTCCTGTCCGTCGCAAAAAGCCTAAATCCAAGCAGTCATGAATTTTCATCTTGTCAGCATATTCCCGAACTATTTCGAGTCTCCCCTGTCAGCCGGGCTGATGGGCAAGGCTGTTGAGAGCGGGCTGGTCAATCTCGATCACATCGACGTGCGTCATTTTGCGGGCGGCATCCACAAATCCGTGGATGCCCGACCGTTCGGTGGCGGGCCGGGCATGCTGCTCAAGGTCGACCCCATGGTCAAGGCGCTGGAGTCCATCGAGACGCCGGGCCGGATCATCATGCTCTCTCCGCGTGGCAAGCCTCTTTCCCAGGCCCAGGCTCGCGAGTTGAGCCAGGAAGAGGACATAACCCTCATCAGTGGCCGCTACGAGGGCATAGATGAGCGTCTGTTGGACCTCTATCCCATCGAGCTGGTCTCTGTGGGAGATTTCGTGCTCAACGGTGGCGAAGCGGGTGCTGTCTGTCTCATCGAGGCTGTCTCGCGTCTGCTGCCGGGCTTCATGGGGCACGACAATTCCGGCGACGAAGAAAGCTTTTCCGCCGGGTTGCTGGAATATCCGCATTATACCCGACCGGATGAATATGAAGGATTGACCGTTCCCGAGGTGCTTCGGGGCGGAGATCACGGCAAGATCGAAACCTGGCGGCGCGAACGCAGTCTCGAAGCCACCATGGATGATCGGCCGGACATCCTGCCTGAGGCTGCCCTGACAGTCGAAGACATCGACTACCTTCGCGGGTTGTCGAGGAACCGGCTGGGGCGCAACCTGTACATCGCGCTGGTGCACTACCCGGTGCTGAATAAATTTGGCGAGAAGGTCGCTGTTTCCGTGACCAACCTCGACCTGCACGACATGTCCAGGGTGGCCCGCAGTTATGGTTTGGGTGGGTTCTATGCCACCACGCCCATCGAGGATCAGAAGGCCCTTGCCGACCAGCTTCTTACTCATTGGAAAGAGGGTGCCGGAAGTAAGGCAAACCCGGATCGGGCAGAGGCATTTTCCAAGGTAAAGGTTTTTGACGATATCGAGGCTGCACTCCTTGACATCGAAACACAAACAGGGCAATGTCCCCGCCTCGCGGCTACTTCAGCAAGACTGGATCGTCGCAAGGGTGCCGAGCCTGCAATGAGTTACGCGGAACTGCAGAATTGGCTAGCTAACTCTCCGGTTTTATTGATTTTTGGAACTGGACACGGTTTAGCAGAAGAAGTCCTCTCCAAAGCGGACGGCATATTACGGCCGGTCAGGTATTTGGATGACTACAACCATCTGTCCGTTAGAAGCGCGGTGGCAATTATTGTCGACCGACTTATAGCAGATGAGTACTAAGAATTTAGGAGAACACTATGAGCATCATCAAAAAGATTGAATCCGAGCACCTTCGTTTGGACATGCCTGATTTCAAAGCAGGCGATACCGTCAAGGTTCACTACAGAATCATTGAAGGCGAGAAAGAACGTGTCCAGGTCTTCCAGGGCGCTGTCCTGCGTCGACGCCGTGGCACCACCAACGCCTCCTTCACCGTTCGCAAGATTTCCGATGGTATCGGTGTCGAGCGTGTGTTCCCCGTGAACTCCCCCTTCATTGACTCTGTCGAGATCATGTCCGAGGGTAAAGTTCGTCGCAGCCGCATTTACTACCTGCGCAATCTCCGCGGTAAGGCAGCACGCATCAAGTCCAAGCAGATCTGGGAATAGATCGCGGATAAGCGGGCATCTGCTGCGTTGCTCGGGAAATTCAGACCCTCACGTATTAAGAATACGCTTCGGTCCTGAACTTCCCTCACGCCTTACAGCTACCCACTTCTCCACAATCTATCGCTGATTATTAGTGACTATAATGCCCGGAGCATCTTTTGATGCTCCGGGCTTTTGTGGTTTGGGTGGCCACCTCCATGTCCCTGGTGGGACATGATTGGTGGCTTTTTTTGTGTTTTTGGGGCAGATGTGTGGGCGGAGGATTTGATGGATCAGAGCAGTCTTTTTTCCAGCGCGGGGTTTGCGCATACCGAGATCGCGGGGGTTGATGAGGCCGGGCGTGGGTGTCTGGCCGGGCCTGTGGTGGCCGGGGCGTGCATTTTGCCGGAGAAGTATGACCTGCCGGGATTGAATGACTCCAAGAAGATTACCGCGAAGAAGCGGGAAGTGCTCTATGATCTGATTCGGGAGCAGGCCGTGACCTGGGCCATCGGGGTTGTCTGGGCGCCGGAGATTGATCGGATCAATATTCTGGAAGCTACATATGTCGCCATGGGAAATGCTGTTCGGGCATTGAAGGCGACGCCAAAATTTTTGCAGATCGATGGCAACAAGACCATCCCGTCCTACGCGCTCAAGGTCGACATTCCGCAGGAATATGTCATTCAGGGTGACGGCAAGATCCCCGCTATATCTGCAGCCTCGATCATGGCCAAGACCTTCCGCGACCGGCTCATGCTCAAACTCGCCAAGCGGTATCCCGGCTACGGCATCTCAAAACATATGGGCTACGGCACCAAGGCGCACATGGATGCTATCAGGAAGATAGGCCCGTGTCCGCATCACCGAATGACCTTTCGGGGTGTGAAGCCTGAGCCTCGCAAAGAAAAACAGGGCAGCCTGTTTTAGGCTACCCTGCGGAGTAATCTGTTTCAGGTAGGGCGTTCAATTACGTCAGGTCAATCCAGCTTGTTCCGTTCTTGGAACTCTCCAGACACGCCTCAATGAAGCGCACGCCGCGCAATCCGTCCTCCCCGGTGGGGAAGTCGACGGCATCGCCGTGCTCTATGGTGGCGCAAAATGAGTTGTAGATGTTGGCGAACGCCTGGAGCCAGCCTTCGGGATGGCCGGGCGGAGTGTGGGAGTAGCCCATGGCTCCGGGCAGCATCTCGGGTGTGCCGCGCACAATGGTCTGCTTTGGTTGGCCGATGGGCGTGTAGTGAAGGTGGTCCTGGTCTTCCTGGAACCATTCCAGCCCGCCCTTGTCTCCGAATATCCGCATCTTGAGTCCGTTCACGCAGCCGGTGGCGGCCTGGGAATACCAGTACATGCCGCGCGCGCCGGTGTCGTATTCGGTGAGTATGGTCCCGTTGTCGTCGAGCACCCGGCCTTCGACCAGCGAGTCCATCCGGGCAGCCAGTCGGGTCATGGTCAGGCCGGTGACGAACGGTACGAGATATTCGACATGGGTGCCGACGTCGCCCAGCGACAGGACTCCGCCGCTACGTTCCGGATCTGCCCGCCAAGTCGCCTGGATATGGCCGGTGGTTTCCAGCATCTCTGCCAGCCAGCCTTGCGGGTATTCGCAGTTGATGAACCTTATTTCTCCAATGTCGCCGCGTTCGATCATCTCGCGCGCCTGCCGGACCATCGGGTAGCCCGCGTAGGTATATGTCACAGCCAGGATGAGTTCCTTTTCACGGGCCAGCTTGACCAACTCTTCGGCCTGCTCGGAGGTCACGGTGAATGGTTTGTCGCACATGACGTGGATACCGTTTTCCAGGCACGTCTTGACGCCCGGATAATGTGCCTCGTTGGAGGTGACAACCACGGCGAAGTCGATGCTTCCAGCCTCAAGTCGGGCCATCTCTTCGGGAGTGGCGTATAGCCGGTCTTCGTCCAGACCGAGCTCCGCGCCAATGGCGTGTGACTTTTCGAGATCACGGGAAAAACAGCCCGCAACCAGTTGAGCCTCGCCGTTCAGGGCCAGGGCACGTCTATGTACACTTCCAACAAAGGCACCGGGGCCGCCGCCGATCATTGCGTATTTGAGCATGTGAGCCTCCTGATGTGGCTATAACCTATAAACTGGATGAGAGGGAAGGGGCGTTATAATCCTTTTATAAATCATGTCTTCCGCTTGCGTATAGATAATGGCGATGATAATTTTTATGTCGGATAGATTCAATATATCCATTTCCCCGCCTGTATTAATGGATCAGGCAGGTGCGTGATGGTTTTCTTTCTGAGAGTGACATTCCACTGTTGCCTCTGGCTGGCTGTGTACGCAGCGGCCTTGCCTTGCGTTACTCAAGCCGTTGACACGCCTGTCAGGGTGACTTTTTTATCGCCTACCACCAATGAAGAACACCTGTTCTGGGCCGAGTATATCGCCTTCATGGAAGCTGCTGCCACGGACCTCGGAATTGAGTTGACGGTGTTGCGAGCCAATGACCGTTACCAGACTCTTGAGGTGGCTACACAGGTTTTGGCCTACCCGGAAAGTGTCGACTATTTCGTTTACATATATCAGGCAAAAAGCACCGTGGATATTCTGGCCCGGGCCGAGAAGGTCGGGGTCAAGTCCGTCATCACGAATACGGAAGTCGTCCCCAGCGAGCGATATCTGGCCGGCTACCCGAGAGGGCGGTTCAAGCAATGGATCGGTCACATATATCCAGATGACATGTTGGCCAGCCAACTGCTCACCCAGCGACTTCTTGCCCATCAAGGAAGTCGGAATCTGCGGGCTTCGGACGGTTTGTTCCACGTGGTCGGTATTGGTGGCAGCCGCGACACTACGGTGTCCTCTTTCAGGGAGATGGGCTTGCGCGAAACGTTGAAGAAATCTCGGAACGGCGTTCTTGATCAATATGTCCTGTCGAACTGGGATAATGATCTTGCGTATGAGAAGGCACTGCTTCTGTTGCAAAAGTATCCGCAGGCGAAAGTGTACTGGGCTGCAAGCGACGGGATTTCGATCCGTATTCAGAAGGCCATGAGGGAAACAGGCATCGAGCCTGGGCGTGATGCCATTACCGGCGGCATCGACTGGTCTGTGCAAGGGATTGAATCCGTCAGAAGCGGTGCGATGGAAGCCACAGTTGGTGGTCACTTCATGGAAGGAGCCTGGGCTCTCGTAATGATTTATGATTATCTCCACGGCAGGGATTTTGTGACCCAGGATACTACTATTCAGTCGCAGATGAGCCTCATTGATTCCGAGAGTCTCAAAACCTATTTGCCGATTTTGGATCGAGATAACTGGAAGAAGATTGACTTCAAGCGATTCACCAGGACACACAATCCAAATCTCAAGGAATATGACTTCAGTCCCGATGCGATTGTGCGGGAGCTTGCGAGGTAACGGTTTGGCAAGTCGTCATGTATCCTGTTGAATTGTTTTTGGCTTGTTCAGTCCTATGAGCAATGTTAATGTTAGCGAGGCGCTTGGGGCTGTTGGCAATCCTGTCGTTTTGGTTAACAACATAGGTGTGTAATGGCTTTGCTGCTGAGAGTGACCATCTTCTGTTACTTCTGCTTTGCCGTGTGCGGGGCGGTTCTGCCCTGTGTTGCGCAGGCCGCTGACAAACCTATCCGGGTCACGTTTCTGGCTCCTTCTCTCATGGAGAAGGATTCCTTTTGGGAAGATTATGTCTCTTTCATGAAAGTGGCTGCCAAGAGCCTTGGCATCGACCTGACTGTGATGGCTGCCAAGGACCGCTTCGGGGTTCAGGACAACGCCATAAAGGCCCTGTCCAGAGCGCAAAAAACTGACTATCTTGTTTACATCTACCAGGCGGAGAACACTCTCGATGTGCTGGCCCGGTCTGAAAAGGCCGGAGTTAAGTCCTTTATCACGAATACGGATGTGGTCCCGACGGAGCGGTATCAGGCCGGCCATCCCAGAGAGGATTTCAGTCAATGGATCGGCCATATCTTCCCGGATGACGTTCTGGCAGGACGGCAGCTTGTCGAAAAACTCCTCGAACGGGCCGCAGACCTGAACATGGCCGCTTCGGATGGCAGGTTCCATGTCGTCGGTATCGGGGGCAGCCGTGATTCCACAGCATCCACGTTCAGGGAAAAGGGTTTTCGCAACGCCCTGGCGGAGAGCCCGGATGCAGCACTGGATCAATATGTCCTGGCCAACTGGGACCCTGTCATTGCTCATGAAAAAGCCGGTCATCTGCTCGAAATACACCCGAAGGCGAATATTTACTGGACCGCGAGTGACGGCATGGCGCTCGGCGTAGTTGATGCCATGGAAGAGGTCGGTGCAATCCCGGGGAAGGATTATCTGACCGGCGGCATAGACTGGTCGCCAGAGGGACTAGAGGCTGTCAGAAACGGCAAGATGGTGGCTACCATCGGCGGCCATTTCGTGGAGGGAGCCTGGGTGCTGGCACTTATCTATGATTACCACCACGGCAAGGACTTTGCGACATCCGGCGTTACCATGCGCTCTCATATGGGCCTCATCGACCGGGATAATGCGCAGAGCTTCCTTTCGTTTCTGGATCGAAACAATTGGAAGAAGATCGACTTCAAGCGGTTCACCAAGGCGCACAATCCAAATCTCAAGGAATATGACTTCAGTCCCGATGCGATCGTGCGGGAGCTGTCGCGTAAATGATAGGGCGTTGGAAAGATGGGTGTTTTTTGTGTACTGATGCCTTGCAGGAGGATGTGTGCAATGAATCCGATAGTAAGAGTCGCGTTTCTCTGGTGTTTTGTTTCGCTTACGCTGTTCCTTTCAAGCACATCTAGTGCTGTTCAGGCCGCAGACAAACCTCTCCGGGTTACGTTTCTGTCGCCTTCGGTTCTGGAAACGCATCCTTTCTGGTCTGACTATGCTGCCTTCATGGAAGCGGCTGCAAACAGTCTTGGCATAGACCTGACCTTGGTGGAAACCAAAGATCGTTACGAGGTAGAGGACACTGCCAGGCAGATCTTGTCTACGCCCGATAAACCTGACTATCTAGTCTACATTTACCAGGCTAAAAACACCCAAAGTGTGTTGGAAATGGCCGAAAATGTCGGGGTTAAATCCTTTATTACGAATACCGACGTATTGCCGGCCGAGCGGTATAAGGTCGACTATCCAAGAGGCAAATTCCGGCACTGGATCGGTCACATTTTCCCGGACGACGATTTGGCAGGTCGTCATCTTGCGGAGAGCCTTCTTGATAAGGCCGTAGAGCGGAAAATGGTCGCTTCGGACGGTAAGCTCCACATCATTGGCATTGGGGGCAATCTCGATTCCACCGCGTCTTTGTACAGGGAAACGGGTCTTCGTAAAGCTCTTGTAGAGAGTCCCGATGCTGTTCTCGATCATTATGTTCTGGCCGATTGGAGCTCAGAGATTGCGCACGATAAAGCCATTCATCTCTTTGAAATCTTCCCAAAGGCGAATGTCTACTGGGCCGCGAGCGATGGTATATCTCTTGGTGTGCTGCGAGCTAAGAAAGAGTCCGGAGCATTTCTTGGTCAGGATTTTCTGACCGGCGGCATAAACTGGTCCCCGGAGGGGGTCGAGGCCGTGCAAAGTGGGAAAATGGAAGCAACCGTTGGTGGTCATTTCACAGAGGGAGCCTGGGTGTTGACGCTGATCTACGATTATCACCACGGAAAGGATTTCGCTAATCCGGATGCAACGTTCCGTTCGCAAATGGGCTTGATTAACCAGGATAACGTACAAAGCTATTTGCCGTTTTTGGATCGGGATAACTGGAAGAAGATCGATTTCAAACGGTTCAGCAAGGTTCTCAATCCCAAACTCAAGGAATACGATTTCTCTCCCGAGGCGTTTATGCTGGAGCTTGCAAGGTAACGGTCTGGCAAGCCGTCCCGCCCTGTGCTATCAATCCAACCTATGGGCTTCCTTTCAAAACTGACACCGACCAAACGACGTGGCGACCTCGGCGAGGACGCGGCTGCGCGTTATCTTGAGAGCCGGGGCTATCGCGTGCTGGACCGCAACTGGCGGCACCGGCAGTGGGAGCTGGATCTTGTCTGTCGCGACGGAGACACTATAGTCTTTGTGGAAGTCAAGACGCGCGGGGCCGGGACCATGGGAACCCCGGCAGACGGGCTGAATCGCAAGAAACAGCTCCGGCTGGTCAAGGCGGCCAGCCAGTACTTGAGCAAGAACGACCTCTGGGACGAGCCGTGCAGGTTCGATCTGGCAGCGGTCATCGCCACCGGAACGAGCATGGATGTCGACCATATCGAAAATGCATTTGACCTTACTGGAATGAATATATGAGCGAAAACGGAAAACTATGGGTGGTCGCGACTCCGCTGGGCAATGCGGGAGACCTGTCGCCGCGCGCCCGTGAGATTTTGATGGATGCCGATGTCATCCTGGCCGAGGACACTCGCCGGGCCGGGCTGCTTTTCAAGCGGCTGGAGCTGGAGCGCCATGGGCGGCTTGTCAGCTTCTTTGAGCACAACGAGGACAAGCGGCTACCCAAGGTGCTTGCCGCCCTTGAAGACGGTAAGTCCGTGGCCCTTATCTCCGATGCAGGGACGCCGCTTTTGTCCGACCCCGGCTTTACCCTGGTGCGGACTTGTCGCGACAATGGCATGGATGTCTCGCCCGTGCCTGGACCGAGCGCGCCGGTGACGGCCCTGTCAGCCTCCGGGCTGCCGCCGCTGCCTTATACATTTCTCGGCTTCACGCCGCGCAAGAAGACCCAGACCGAAAGACTCTTTGAGGCGCATCGCGATACCGGTGCCACGCTGGTCTTTTTTGAGCGCAAATCCCGCCTCAAGGGGACGCTGCAAATCGCCTTCGACAGCCTCGGTGACCGCGAGTTCTGCGTGGCCCGCGAACTGACCAAGGAATACGAGGAATTCATTCGTGGTGACCTCGGCTCGCTGAAAGATTTCGACTTTGAGTTGCGCGGCGAGCTGACCGTGATCATCGCCCCCGCTGGTGAAGACGGCGACGCGAGTGAAGAGGATGTCGTCCGCATGCTCGAAGAAGAGCGCGAGGAGGGCGGAAAGCCCAAGGAGATCGCCCGTCGGGTGGCCGACCGCGCCGTCGGCTGGACAGCTAAAGAAGTGTATGCGACCATGCGCAATAGCTGAAATTAAGGCGGTTTTGACTTGGTGGATAAGCTGGTTGTTTTTTGAGAATTAAGTAGGGAGATGTATGGCTGATAATTCGCTCACCGATTTGCACAAGCTCGTCTGGACGGCGCTCATGGCAGCCACCATCGGGGCGGGGGCGTATCTCATAGTACCCATCGGCCCGGTTCCGGTGTCCATGCAGCCGTTTTTCGTCTTTCTGGCCGGGTACATTCTTGGCCCTCGGTACGGAGCCCTAGCAGTGGGGTTGTATCTGCTGGCCGGGACTATCGGGTTGCCTGTGTTCGCGGGCGGCAAGTCCGGCCTCGGGCATCTGCTCGGGCCTACCGGCGGTTACCTGTTCGGATTCGCTGTTGCCGCCTTCCTGTGCGGTATGGCCCGGCGGAAAGAATCTGTCATTCCCTGGCTCAAGGGATTGGCCTGGGGCGGTGGCGCGTTGCTGGCTGTCTATGTGATCGGAGGCATCTGGCTCAAGTTCGCCCTGTCGTTCTCATGGAGTAAGGCGTTGCTTGTGGGTGTAGTCCCCTTCATCCCCTGGGATTTCATCAAGTTCGTTGCGGCTCTGGCCTGCTGCCGTTATATTTCAAAGTATAATCTGTTGCCCGGACAACGCTAACAGATGGGTTGAACGTGGTGGAAAAAGGCCTTTCAGACATTCGAGCCGATTCGCGGTCCATGGCATTCGTGCGCAGTTTCATGCGTTGCTACATGTCGGGCACGGGGTTCAATACGCGCGGCATGCAGAACATCGGCCTGATGTATGCCATGCAGCCCGGGCTTTCAGCTATCCATGAGAACCCTAAGGATCTCAAGGCCGCCCTGAAACGGTATGTGAGCCATTACCAGTCACACCCGTTCTGGATGCCTTGTCTGGTGGGCATCTTCCTCAATGTGGAGTCGGCCATTGCCGAGAACCGCTTCCCGCCCAAGATGCTTTCCAAGGTCAAGGACACCACGGCTTACACGTTGTCGGCCATAGGAGACTCGGTCTTTGCGGGCAGCCTGCTCATATTCTGGGTGCTGCTGACCATCTGCCTGCTCCTATCCGGCCAAACTACTGCGTCGTTCGCTCTCGGACTGTGTTTTATGGCTGGCCTTCAGCTTTTTCGTGTTTATACTTTCACCTGCGGCGTTAGGCAGGGTTTTAAATTTCTTGAGAAGCTCAAACGGTGGGACCTCATCAACTGGGGCCGCCGGGTCAAGTATGCCAATGCCGGGCTCCTGCTCTGGCTCTGGATATTGATATGGCCTCGTCCCTACCAGTGGTGGGAGTGGCTCGCCGGTGTGGTCGCGCTCATGTTGTTTGGCCGCTTTGTACGTACCGGATTGGTGGCACGCGTGTTTGCCGTGGCCGTGTTCGTGGCGCTGATTGACCTTTTCCCGTTGATAGAGAGAGTGGTCAGAGACGCTTTGAGCTTGTGATTTTCTCTGTGATCAGACATATAAAGACGGTTTGGATAAGTAGGTATTGAATGACGGAAGAAAATGGAACAATGAATTCGGAATCGGAGGATTTCCTGTCCAGGCAGGTAATCGTCGCCAATGAGCATGGGCTGCACGCCCGGCCCGCAGGCAAGGTTGCGCAGCATGCGCAGACCTTCGAAGCCGCTATTTCTTTGGTTCACGAGGATCAGGAAGTGGACGCCAAGTCCATTCTTGATATCCTGACTCTGGCCGCGGGGCCGGGTAATATGGTAGAAATTCGTGCCACGGGTGACGACGCCGAAGAGGCTGTCGAGTCCATGGTGCAACTGTTCGCAAACAAGTTCGAAGAGGGCTAAATGGCTGACAAGATCCTCACCGGCATATCGGTTGCTACAGGCATTGCCATCGGCAAGGCCTATTTCGTCAACCGGAATCACAAGGCGCATCTGCCCAGGCAGACTATCGCCGCATCGCTGGTGCCCGAGGAAGTTGATCGCCTGCACGAAGCCTTTTCAACTGTTGAAACGGAACTCGCCGCTATCCGCAAGCAGGTGCCTGCCGAGCTTGAGAGCCACGGTCTGATTATCGACACCCACCTCATGATGCTCAAGGACCCCAAGTTGTCCGGGGCGGCCGAGGAATATATCAAGTCACTCGGTCTCAATGCGGCCTGGGCTCTGGAAAAGGCCGTGTCCGACCAGGAAGCCGCCTTTGGTGCCATTCAGGACCCCTACATCCGGGAGCGCATGCAGGACGTGCGTGCGGTGGCTGACAAGGTGCAGGCCAAGCTGATCGGTTTTGATACAGACCTGACCGCCATTTCCGAGCGGGCGATCATCATGGCCCACGACCTCACACCTGCCGACACCGTCGAGCTTCAGGTGGACAAGATCATGGGCTTTGCCACCGTGCGCGGCGGCAAGACTTCCCATACCGGCATCATGGCCCGTTCCCTTGGTATCCCGGCTCTGGTCGGCGTGGAGAAGCTTGAAGATTACATCCATGACGGCGATCTTGTTGTCATCGACGGTCTGTCCGGCAAGATTGTGGTCAATCCCACCGAGACCGAGCTGACGGAGTACAACGAGCGGGCTGCATATTTCGAGGACTACACCCGCAAGATCAAGCGCCAGTGCCAGCTCCCGGCAGAGACCTTCGACGGCTCACGTGTTCAGGTTTTCTCCAATATCGAACTGGTGGAAGAAGTCGCTTCGGTCATCGACAACGGCGGCGAGGGCGTGGGTTTGTACCGTACGGAATACGCCTACCTCAACCGCACCGAGCTGCCCACCGAGGAAGAACTGGCCGATATGTACATCGATCTGGCGGCCATCATGTCGCCGCGCAAGGTCGTTTTCCGCACCCTTGATCTCGGTGCTGACAAATTCATTTCATCTTACGGTGAGCTTAACGAAGCCAACCCGGCCATGGGTCTTCGGGCCATCCGCTTCTGCCTGAAGAATCCGCAGCTTTTCAAGACCCAGCTTCGGGCCATCCTGCGCGCCTCGGCTTACGGCAATGTCTCGCTCATGTTCCCCATGATCTCCGGCGTAAAGGAAGTGCGTCAGGCCAAGGCGTGGCTCGCCCAGGCCAAGGCCGAACTGCGGCGCGAGGGCGTGGAGTACGATCCGGACATGCCTGTCGGTATCATGATCGAGTTGCCCGCAGCCGTGCTGATCGCCGAGTATCTGGCCCATGAGGTTGATTTCTTCTCCATCGGCACCAATGACCTGATCCAGTATTCCATCGGCGTGGACCGGACCAACCATCTCGTGTCCTATCTATATCAGCCGTTGCACCCCGCTACCCTGCGCGCCATCAAATTGGTGGTTGACGCAGCGCATCAGGCGGGCATAGAAGTGTCGCTCTGCGGCGAGGTGGCGTCGGACCCGTTCTGCGTCCCCATCCTGCTCGGCATGGGCATCGATTCCATTTCCATGACGCCACAGGCCATCCCCGGCATCAAGCGCATCATCCGGCAGACAAACATGCATGATTGTCGCAAGCTGCTGAAGGAAGTGCTGGGATGCCGGACAGTCAGTCGCATTAATAGTCTGGTGATGGATAATATTTTCAAGCACTTCCCTGAGGAAGTCACGTTCTTTAGCTCACTACTCGAAAACGACGAATCGCCCACTTAAGGCGCACGACATACATAGCTCTCATGGCAAAAAAGAAAAAAAAGAAACCATCTCCGAATACCATCGGCACCAACAAGCAGGCTCGTAGGCTGTATGAGATTTTCGAGACCTTCGAGGCGGGCGTTTCGCTGCTTGGTTCCGAGGTCAAATCCCTGCGCGGTGGGCATGTTTCGTTCAAGGACGGGTATGTCTCGTTTCGGGATGGCTCCGCCTATCTGGTCGGTGTGCATATCGCGCCCTATGACAAGACCGGTCAGTATGACCAGCACGACCCGGAGAGGCCGCGCCAGCTGCTCCTGCACAAGCGGGAGATCATCAACCTTCGCGCCCAGAGCGAGCAGAAGGGGTTGTCCGTCATTCCCATGAAGATGTATTTTTCTCGCGGCAAGGTGAAATTGCAGATCGGCCTTGGTCGGGGTAAGAATGTTCATTCCAAGAAGCAGGATTTGAAGGATAAGGATATTGCGCGCGATACCGCCCGGCAGATGGCGGAGCATCGCTAGACTGCGGATAAAGGCCCGATTGCGTCGTTGCTGCAAAAAGATCAAATCCTAGTGTACAGGAAGTACACGTCGGCCTTGATCTTTTTTTGCGCCTAGCACTCGAACCTTTCTCCGCAGTCTAGTTGAGTGCAGTTGGCCGCCTTTTGGGCGGCTTTTTTTGTGGGCGTTGGCAATACATAGTGATTCTGTTAATTGCCTGTCATTAAATCAAAAATGAGGATGCCTTTGTGAATAATAAAGTGGTTTGTCTGTTTCTGATTCTCAGTCTGTTCCAGTTCTCATCAGCTTATGCTGGTGTAGAGGATGGAGTTGTTGCTTATAAGCAGGGGGATTACGAGGTCGCATACTCCGAGTTCGAAGCACCTGCGGAAGCAGGAAATCCCGTTGCCCAGTATCATTTGGGCATGATGTTTATTGGGGGGTTGGGCGTAGAGCAGAAACCCCAATTGGGTATCAAGTGGCTGACGAAGGCTGCTAGCCAGGGGGGCGCTGAGGCCCAATTCGAATTGGGCAATGCACATAGGAAATACTCTGAAGGTAACGACAAAAATTATGAACCGCTTCGTTGGTATCGCAGTTCAGCTGCGCTGGGTCATGTTGAAGCAGGGCTGGAATACGGCAAGCTTCTACTTAGCAAAGAAACGTCCGAGCACGACAAGAAGGCTTTCGCACAGTTTTTGGTGTTGGCCGAAGATGGTGAGGGCAGGGCCCAGAGGTATGTGGCATTCATGTATGAATCAGGTCGTGGTGTTTCGAAGGATCTGACTCAGGCAGCCCATTGGGTGCAAAAGTCTGCTGAGCAGAAGATGCCTTGGGCTGTAGGCCGGCTTGGTAGTTATTATTACTTTGGAAGAGGTGTTGAGAAGGACACTGCAAAGGCATTGTATTGGTTTGAGGTTGGCGCAGGCATGGGGGAGCCCATCAGCCATTACCTGTTGGGAGTCATGTATGTAAAAGGGGATAGGGTTGTTCAGGATTATGAGAAAGCCGAAGATCATCTTCTCAAGGCCGCGGAACTTGGACTGTCAAAAGCGTATTATGCCCTAGGAGTGCTTTTTTACCAAGGTAAAGGTGTGAAAAAGGATTACGGTAAGGCTATTGGGTTTATCGAAAGAGCGGCCAAAGAGGGAGATGCGAATGCTCAGTATCTCTACGGAGTAATGCATTATATCCCTCGAGGTGTGGATCGACACCTTGGCAAAGCAGTTCATTGGATAAAAAAATCCGCAGAGGCTGGAGTTGTGAGTGCACAATACGCCATGGGGTATATAAATTATACAGGAAAGGGCAGAGTGGATTATACTGAGGCATACAAATGGTTTTACATTTCTGCAGCCAATGGAAGTGCTAATGGTAAAAGAGCACTTCAATCCGATCGCAATATGATGATGACAAATGATCGCAACAAAGGAAAACGATTGGCGGATGAATGGTTGGCACAGCATAGGAAGTAAGTCTTAGTTGCTGAAGAATTAAGAAATTTTGAAGGCCGCCTTTTGGGCGGCCTTTTTGTGAGCATTGGCAATACTAATCGGATGAATATATCAAAATCAGTGAACGACGCTATCCCAGTCATCGCCAAAGTACTTACGTGCTAACGCTTTGATTTCACCAGAGTCTCTCATCTCCTGCAAAGCCTTCTGCAATCTGTACGGGACGGTGCCGGGAATCAGCCTGTGTGGATAGTTTTCTGCACTCAACGTTTTTTCTTTGTCGTAGGCAGGGTTGATTTCTTCCGAGTACAGCGGAGAATGCCGCGCGAAGGCGGTATATAGGGGAGCACTTTTGCCCTCGCAGCACGATTCGTGAATACGTATCCCAATACTCTTCCATGATTTGATTTCATTTTTCTTCATGTATTCTTCAATTTCTTCCTTGATGAACTGGAAGAAAAAAGGTCTGTCGTTTTGCAGATTATCGATTGCTCGCTTTATGGTAATATTTGGTCGTTCCAAATAGGGGACATCGTAGCCTGCCGCTTTTATCGGCCATGAGCTTCCAAGCTCGAAAACCCAAGTTAATCCATAATGATTTATCTCAGTTATACTATTGAGTGGAGGGATACTCATCTTGGTCATCCCCCAATATTCTTCATGCCGATACAACCCGTTGGGCATGTAGAATAAAAAATTTGATCTATAGTCTTTGAATTCGCCAGAAGCGTATAGCTCGGCCTCTCCGGCTTCAAGCATGTCGTATGTGCGTTTTTTGGGCAGCCTTACAACCCGCAGGTCGAATCCGATTTTTTGGGTCGCCCTTGAAATCAAGTCAAAATATAATCCAGAATTGTCTGGAGACGTTTCCATGTATGGGGGTTTTCCAGTGTCTTTATATACCAGCGTAAGAACTGACTGCTGGGCTGATGGGGTGCCAGCAAAGAAAACGAAACAAAGCATCAGAGAAAACAATGTTCGTAGTGATTTCATAGTGCACCATTCTCTTTTTAATCCCACACACCATAGATTCTTGCTCTTATGGACTATAGCATCTTCTGCCAATGGGTGGAAGGGCTAAGCGTTTTTTCATCAGGCAATACGGATGAAGTTGATCTTGCGAGTGCCTTGGATCGAATTGCACTCTCCTTCCTTCTTGCCATCCCCATTGACACCCACCCCGCGCCGCCGTATTTTCGCGGCATGTCAATATATGCCGAATCATTTACCAGTGCTCATGAGTCTTTTTTGACCGACCTTTTTCCCGGCGACAAGTCTGTTTTGTCGCAGGAGGGGATGGCTGCTTTTTCGTCTGATTCCAGCCAGGTTCGGGCCATGCCTTGGGCTGTGGTCCGACCTGATAATCGGGAGCAGATCGAGGAACTTCTGCGCTGGGCAGATCGCGAGCGCATGCCGATCTATGGCCGGGCGCGCGCTACCGGGCGTGTGGGCAGCGTGGTGCCGAACATCGGTGGCGTTGTCGTGTCCATGCTTCGGATGGATGAGATCCTGGCCGTGGACGAGAATGATTTCGTGGCCGTGTGCCAACCGGGTGTGATTACCGGTGACTTGCAGGTCGTGTGCGCGGAGAAGAGATTGATGTATCCGCCGGACCCGGCGAGTGTGAAATATTCTACCATCGGCGGGAATATCGCCACCTGCGCGGGCGGGCTGAAGGCCGTGAAATACGGCGTGACGCGCGACTGGGTGCTGGGTGTCGAAGCCGTGCTGCCGGGCGGGCGCGTGATGCGGGCCGGTGGCCGGGCGCACAAGGACGTCGTGGGGCTGGATTTGACGCGACTCTTCGTGGGCAGCAACGGCAAGCTGGGGCTGATGACCGAGGTCATCGTCAAGCTCATACCACTGCCCGAGACATCGGCATCGGTGCTGGTCGGATTCCCCGACCTGCGCTCGTCCATGGAAGGGGCTCAGGCCATATTTCGTTCGGGCGTACTGCCCACTGCCTGCGAGTTCATGGATCACGTAACCATTCAGGCCGTGCGCCAGATGGGTGATGATATCCCGCTTGCCGACAATGCAAAGGCCGCGCTGCTGCTCATGGTAGACGGCACCGAGGCGGGCGTTGAGGCCGAGATGCAGCAGATGGTGGCTGCCCTTGATGGCTCGTCACCTGTGTCGGTTGAGGTCGGACGTGGCGAGGACGAGGAGAAGGTCTGGTCGGTCCGACGTAAAATTTCTCCCGCCGCTTTTTATATCAAACCCAACAAGCTGGCTGATGATATCGCCGTACCGCGTGGTTCGGTGGCCGAGGCTGTGGAACGCTCCCATCAGCTCGGTGAGGAATCGAACCTGCCCGTCATGTGTTTTGGGCATCTGGGCGACGGGAATATTCACGTCAACGTCATGTTTGATGCGGCGGACCCGGACGAGGCCGAACGCGCCCACAAGGTCAAGAAGGCCATTGCCCGCATGGCTATCGGCTTTGGCGGGACCATCTCCGGCGAACACGGCACCGGCCTGACCAAGGCGGAGTTCGTGGGTGAACAGCTTTCCCAGCAGGAGATCGATCTGATGGTCTCCATAAAACAGGTTTTCGATCCCAATTCTATAATGAACCCCGGCAAGGGGTGGTAATAAATATGGCTACCGATTGTATTCTGTGCGGCAAATGTCTGGAGGTCTGCCCGCTTATTGCGGCCACCGGGCGCGAGGAACTCAGCCCGCGCACCAAGGCGGATTTGTCCGCGATTCTGAAGGACAATGAAGTTCTGCTGGCTGGTCAGGACGTGGCGAAACTGGCCGGGCTTTGTCTTGGCTGTCATCGCTGCACCAAGGCGTGTTCGCAGGGCGTGAATGTGCCGGAATTGGTGGCCGCGCTCCGTAATGCGCACCCCGACTTCAAGGGGTGGCTGTGGAAGACATGGCTGACCAATGCAAAACATCTCTGGTCCACTTCCAGTTCGGCGGCCAAGCTCATCCCGAAGAAATTTCAGCCGGAAAAACTCGGCCCGTTCCTCAAGATGCTGGCCGGACTCAAGGGCGGCCCCGGCCTCGATCCATTCCTGACCGTCGATAAATTCCCCGATACCTATCGCGGCGAAAAGATGCTCCTGTTCGCGGGCTGCACTGCCAACTATGTGCAGGGCCGCTGGCTCATGACCGCACTGCGCCTGCTGGACGGCCTCGGCGTCGAGGTCCTGCCCGGCAAGTTCGAGTGCTGTGGCGGCGGGCTGAAATCCGCCGGTTTCGCGGACGAGGCAAAGTCACTGGCCCAGAAAAATGTTGACGTCTGGCGCAAGGCCGGAAGACCTAAAGTGGTCACTTTCTGCGCTTCATGTCTGTCCGGTCTGGGTAAGTATGAAGCGTGCTTCGACGACCCCGTCGAGCTTGATCAGTGGGTCAACTCTCTGACTTCCTTGTCGAATCTTGTACAAGATACAACCTTTATGATATCCGACAATGTGCCGGAGAGCATCGGGTACCACCGCCCCTGCCATGTGGATGAGGCGGATTCCGATTTCATCCTCCTGAAAAGCGCACTCGGCGACCACCTGTCAGTGGCAACCAAAAAGGAATGCTGCGGCTTCGGCGGCGTCATGCGCCTCGGCGCACCCGGCCTGACCGATCAGGTCAACCGCAAGTGCTGGGACAAACTGAGTGGGTCGAACATGGTCCTCACCGGTTGCTCGGCCTGCGCAGCGCAGTTGAAAACGACTGCGGCTGAGGGCGTTGATGTGGGGCATTGGCTTGAAACAATAGGGTAGGTATTCGTGTCAGATAAAGTTTCGCTTGTTGAAGTAGTCAGGAATACGTTTGTCATTTTCAGGTCTAACTCAAAGTTTTTTTTGATGCTAATTCTTGCCTTAGTGGTTTGTGATTTCGCTTATGTTTGGGCGCAGTTTGCTCCTGATGAGTATTCCCCTTTAAAACTGGCTGCTCTTTTTGGTGCACTCCTTTTTGGTTATCCTTGGATTCTCCAGAAGGTGATGCATAACTCAGTGAGTTTGCAACGTGGAAAATCAGAACCTTTGGGTAAATCTTGGAAGTTCTTTCTTGGCTTGATCGCTCTCTCTTTGGTCAGCCAAGTTTTAGGCTTTGTAGTTGCGTTTGGCTTATCCGCTTTCGCCTTAGTGCTTTCTGCAGATTTACTGACAGCTCTCTTGGGGGTGTTAAGTCCTATTGTCAGCTTCTTATTTATGGTTCGATTCGGGTTTATACTTCCTGCTATCGCTGTAGATGATCAATACGACTATACCTATGCGTGGCGGCTGGGGAAGAAGCATGTTTTGCGTCTTTTTTTGACGATCATTCCCTATTTCGTTGTGACCATGTCCCTTGGGCTGCTGCTGCTTCCCGTTGAGGGGACCACGAATGTGACAGTGTTCACTTTTAAAACCTCAGGATTGTCCGTTGTTTCCAGTATACTTTGCTGCTTGTCCCTCATGGCGTATTCCGTTTGGTATGTGAAACTCAAGGAACGTTATGACTCCATAAACAAGGAGGAAGCAATGTCCGATGTGGAACGTAAGATTGAGAAAGAATTTAACGAGCGATAGCCTTTCCTGTGACCCTGAAAAATATCAAGGCCGCCCTTTTACGGGCGGCCTTCTTTATGGTATCCGAAAACGCGTTGCGAAATTCAGAATTTCCGGCCCGATTTCGTTGACTTTGCTGATTGCGGGTATATCTTCCCAAGCAATGCCCGATGAGCGAATCGCCCGGGCGCAGTAAGACCGCATAATACTCTCAGGAGACTACATAAATGCTCAAGTTCCTTTTTGGTTCCAAGAACGACCGATATCTCAAGACTCTCCAGCCAATGGTCGATCAGGTTAATGCCCTTGAACCCGAGATGGAAGCGCTGGAAGACGGCGACTTCAAGGCCAAGATTGCCCAGTGGAAGGGGCAGGTCGAGTCCGGCGACAAGACCCTCGACGATCTGCTGCCAGAATGTTTCGCCCTGGTTCGCGAGGCAGGCAAACGCGTCTTCGATCCGCCCATGCGCCACTTCGATGTGCAGCTCATCGGCGGTTACGTGCTCCATCAGGGTAAAATTTCCGAGATGAAAACCGGTGAGGGTAAAACCCTCGTCGCGACCCTGCCCGTGGTGCTCAATGCGCTGTCCGGCAAGGGCGTTCACGTCATCACCGTCAACGACTATCTGGCCGCGCGTGATGCCGAGTGGATGAATCAACTCTACAGCTTCCTCGGCCTATCCATCGGTGTCATCGTTCACGGCATCAGCGATCAGGAACGTCAGGACGCCTACCGTGCGGATATCACCTACGGCACCAATAATGAGTTCGGCTTCGACTACCTGCGTGACAACATGAAGTTCTACAAGGAGCAGCTTGTCCAGCGGCCACTCAACTTCGCCATCGTCGATGAAGTTGACTCCATCCTCGTTGACGAAGCGCGTACCCCGCTCATCATTTCCGGCCCGGGCGAGAAATCTTCCGGCCTCTATCGCCGCATCGATTCCATTACACCCAAGCTCATAAAGTCCTCGCCCACCGACCCGGAGGACAAGGACGAGATCCCAGACGGCGATTTCGTGCTCGAAGAGAAGACCAAGTCCATCACTCTGACCGACGCCGGTGTGGAGAAGATCGAGGAACTGCTCGACGTGGACAACCTGTTCGACCCGCAGCACATCGCGCTCCAGCATCACGTGCTTCAGGCCCTCAAGGCTCATCACTGTTTCCAGAACGATGTCGAGTACATCGTCAAGGAAGATCAGGTCGTGCTGGTTGACGAATTCACCGGCCGCCTCATGCCGGGTCGCCGCCTGTCCGACGGGTTGCACCAGGCCATTGAAGCCAAGGAGAACGTCAAGGTCGAGGCCGAGAACCAGACGCTGGCCTCCATCACCTTCCAGAATTTCTTCCGCATGTACGACAAATTGGCGGGCATGACCGGTACGGCTGATACCGAGGCCGTGGAATTCGGGCAGATCTACAACCTTCAGGTCGTAGTCGTCCCGACCCACCGGGATATGGTCCGTAAAGACAACCCGGATGCCATCTACAAGACCCAGGAACAGAAATACGAAGCCATTGCCGAGGACATCGCCGATTGCTACAAGCGCGGCCAGCCCACCCTGGTAGGTACGGTCTCCATTGAAAAGTCCGAGTCCCTGTCCAAGCTGCTCAAGAAAAAGAAAGTTCCGCACGAAGTCCTGAACGCCAAACAGCATGAGCGGGAAGCCGAAATTGTGCTTGAGGCCGGGCACAAGCAAAAGGTCACCATCGCCACCAACATGGCGGGCCGTGGTACCGATATCAAACTTGGCGAGGGCGTAACCGAACTCGGCGGCCTGCATATCATCGGCACCGAGCGGCACGAATCTCGTCGTATCGATAACCAGCTCCGAGGCCGTTCAGGCCGTCAGGGCGATCCCGGTTCCTCCCGTTTTTACCTCGCGCTCGACGATGATCTCATGCGCCTGTTCGGTTCCGACCGTTTGCAGGGCATCATGGAAAAACTCGGCCTGGAAGACGGCATGGCCATCGAGAACAAGATGGTCTCCAATGCCATCGAAAAATCCCAGACCCGCGTTGAGGGCCACCACTTTGAAATACGCAAGCAGCTGCTGGAATATGATGACGTCATGAACCAGCAGCGTGAGGTTGTTTATTCCCTGCGCCACGACCTGATGAAGGCCGAGGAAGTGGACGATCTGGCCCGTGAATATGCCATCGACCTGCTTGAGGATGTCCTTGAGCCGGTGCTGGATATGAAGGACCCGGATCAGGATACCATTGATGCTTCTCGTGCCCGCCTTGAAGAGGTCTTCAATTTCGAGCGGTTCGATAAATGGCACGAAGAACCCCTGCCCAGCCGCGAGCAGGCCGAAGAGTGGGTAGACGATATTTTCTCCTACCTGCGCACCTCCACAGCCGATCATTATCAGGAAATCCTGCGTTACTTCATGCTCGATTCCCTGGATCGCAACTGGAAGGAGCATCTGCTCAACATGGACCACCTGCGCGATGGTATCGGTCTGCGCGGTTATGGTCAGAAAGACCCCAAGCAGGAGTACAAGCGCGAAGGTTTCGAGTTGTTCTCCGAGCTGGTTTACACCATCAAGGAGAATGCCCTGCGTTCCTTCTCTCACCTGCGCATCGAGGCCGAGGTCAAGGACGAGGAATTCCAGCACGACACCACAGACGAGCTGGAATACACCGACCACGAGTCCGAGCAGGACAAGAAGAAGCAGGCCCCGGTCAAGCGGGCCGCGCCCAAGATCAGCCGCAACGCTCCTTGCCCCTGCGGCTCCGGGAAGAAATACAAGAAATGCTGCGGCGCGTAATGCGCTACATAGATTAAGTTAATTGGCCCGGAACTCTAGCGAGTTTCGGGCCTGTTTTTTGGCATCATGGAGGGAGAGAGCATGAAAAATATCGACATAAAAGAGGTCATTGAGAAGGAAATTCCCTTTGATCTCTTTCTTGGTCTCAAGGTGGAGTGTGTAGGCAAGGGTTTTGCCCGCTTGCGCCTGCCTTATCGACCTGAGTTTATCGGCGACCCCCGGCGGCCTGCTTTGCATGGCGGCGTGATCTCCATGCTCATCGATACCTGTGGCGGTACAGCTGTATGGGCTTCCGGCGATGTGCGCGACCGGGTCTCCACCATCGACATGCGCGTGGATTATCTGCGCCCTGCACCGCCCGAAGACATCGTTGCCGAGGCCAAGGTAAAGCTGCTCGGCAACCGGGTCGGCAATACACAGGTCAAGGTCTTCGCTGCATCCGATCCAGATGTGATTGTGGCCGAGGGCCGGGCAGTGTACAATGTGCGTAAGCATTCCTGACCAATAGCTGGAGAAGGGCAGTGACACCTCTTTCATTCGACGAAATATATTCCGAATTTCATGGGAAAATTCTTCGCTACGTGCAGCGGTATGTCGGTGTTGATGTTGCCGAGGATGTGACGCAGGCCGTGTTTCTTCGGGTCAGCGAGTCGCTGGATCGGTTCGAAGGGCGGTCCAATCTCGGTACCTGGATTTATCGCATAGCCACCAATGCCGCGCTGGATCATGTTCGGCAGCAGGCCTCGCGTGACAAGAAACTCAATCTGATTGCAGACAGCCCGCTGGCCGCCATCGGTGCGCCATCGCCCCCCGGAGACCGGGCCTCGCCGGAAGGCAAGGCCGAGAGCGGAGAGATGCGCGCCTGAATACGCGACTTCGTCGACCGACTCCCCGGTAGTTACCGGGCCATCATCACCTTTCGGGACCTGCTCGGATTCACCAACGCGGAAATAGCCGAACGACTCGGCATCAGCCAGGATTCCGTACGGGTGCGGGTGCACCGGGCGCGGACCCGGCTTCGCGCCATGTTCGATACAAACTGCCAATTGTCCCGCGATGTGGACAACCGCCTTTCCTGCGACTGGGATCCCGAAAGTCCTCTTCTGGAAGATATTCGAAAAAAAAGTTGAAACAGGTGTAACGTTTCGAAGTCGAGCTTCGTCTATAGGTTTAAATCCTTAAGGAGGACCTATGGAATTCGACGACAAACTGAAAAGCATTATTATGGTTGGAGCTGCCAAGGCCGTGAAGTGCGGCCCCTGCCTTGAACATGCCGTGAACTGGGCCGTGGAGGCCGGGTGCAGCGAAGCTGATATAGCCCAGGCCCTGGGTGTTGGCGCGAAAGTCAGGGACGGCGCACATCAGATGATGTCAGATCAGGCCGACGAACAACTGGCCGACGTTCTGGAAGTGGTGGGTATAAATGTCATAACGCCCTTGCAGGCCGAAGATGGGTGCGGAGACGCTCCCTGCCCCTGCCGTTAGGAATTACTGTTGTTTGGAAAGCCCCGGAGGAGACTCCGGGGCTTTTTGCGTTCCGGGTTGCGTGAAAGGGCTGTTGTCTATACCAATGGTTGATTATGCCATCCTGCCTGTCTGCCATATTGATTGCCCTGTTGGTCACCTTCTGTGCGCTGCCCGCGTATGGGTTTGGGGAGATGGAGATCTCACCGATGGCTGATTTTTGGTTGCTGACGGACGATGTTTCGGCTGACAAGCTGAAGCTGGTCGCAGAGATCGAGTATATGGCCGAAGCTGATTTTTCCACCGGAGGCGGGGTGTCCGTCTGGGATGCGGCTTTGTCGGCCGACTATTCGATTTTCAATCTTTCCTACGAATTGTCGACTTTTAAATGGGGCGGCAAGGACCAACTTCAATTGACTTCGGGTGGGGAAACTCCATGGAGTCATTTGCATGACGTGACCCTGCAGGCCCGTCTGTTCAGCAACAAGCTGTCGAAAAAATGGTGGTACTGGGTCAACGCAGACGCGACTGCCGCCTATGAAAAGGGATTTCCCGGAGCCGTCGGAGTTGGACTGGATGGCGGGACGGCATACAATTTCTGGCAGGGCTGGCGAGCCGGGGTTATGGCTAAGGCCATAGCGCTCAATGCCGTGGACGGACAGTTGTTCGGAGAGGTTGGCGTGGGCCTCGTGTTGGCGGCATCACAGAAGACCGTGCGCAAGACCATGCAGGACATCGGATTCGAGGACGTGCCCGAAGGGTCGGAAGCAATCGGGTACAATGTTACTTTTGCCACGACTGAGAGGAATTACAAGCTCTCGTCTGACAGCAATGTTTCGCCCGGCGGTTTTGTCGGTGTTGTCGAATCCAGGATCGGTGCCTACATCGACTATACGGCGAGCGAAAATCTATTCATGAGCATCGGCCCGGAATATCACTACGAGCGCAAGTACGTGACCTACGATTCCTCTGGGGCGAAGATGGGTACCCATCTCCTGAGCAGTGCCTGGGCCGGGTATGCCAAGATTCAATGGACCTTTTGAGCCGATTGGGTGATAGATTCTATATGGTGAGAAAATTTATTTTCTGCTCAACCCCCAGTTAGCTTGAGGGATGTTTATGGGATATTCACTGGAAGATCTTGTCGATCTTGAGAAAGTCGAGGCGGTGCTGAAAACCTTTTACGAGGTGACCGGTATCCCGCCGTCCATTACGGATATTCATGGCAAGGTTCTTATCGGCATCGGCTGGCAACGGGCGTGTACTGATTTTCACCGCGTGAATCCGGAGACGTGCAAACGGTGCATTGAAAGCGACACCGTCCTGTCCAAGCGCGTCAACTCCATCACCGGCTATACAGCCTACAATTGTCTCAATGGTCTTGTTGAGATGGCGGTTCCCATCCGGGTGGAGGGCCAACATTTGGCCAATCTGTTCGCAGGTCAGTTTTTCTTTGATCCACCAGATATGGAATTCTATCGTAAACAGGCCGCTGAGTTCGGGTTTGATCAAGCTGATTATCTCTTTGCTATCGATGAAGTTCCGATTTTTGAGCGGGGCAAGATGGAGCGCGGCATTCTGTTTCTTCAGGGACTGGCAAATCTCGTCAGTGAGATGGGGCTGGCGCAGATAAAACTGGCGGTTCTCAATGAAGAACTTGAAGTCGAGGTGAAGGAGAAGACCACCCAGCTTCGTGATGAGATCAAGGAGCGCAAGAAGGCCGAGGCAGAAAAGGTCGAGGCCGGGCGGTTGCAGGGGGTGCTGGAAATGGCGGGTGCGGCTTCGCATGAATTCAGCCAGCCGCTTCAGGCGTTGTTGGCTGATGCTACATTTCTGGAAGAGAAAATTTCATCGGATGATGTTGATGTGACAGATGCCTTGCAAGCTATGTTGGAGAATGCGCAGCGGCTCGCGGAACTCGTGGACAAGGTACAACATGTCACACGGCACAAGACTTCAGAGTATTCTGAAACGCAGAGAATCATCGATCTCGACAAGGCCTCAGAATAAAAGCGAACGTCGGGGAGGGAGACGCTCGCTTCTATCCACTATTCTTCGGTTCCCGAAGAAATTTTAATCCTGTGCGGCTCTGGCCTCGGCTTTGACGACTTTGATGTTGGCCTGAACATCGGCCATGGGCATTGAATGTCCGGCCATCACTTTGGCGGTCATGGACCAGACTTCGAACATTTCGTCTTTGGTCAGATCGTAACCTTTGGAGGATATGTAGCTCTCCATGGTTGCCTGATCCTGAATGGTCATGGCTTCCTGAACTAAAGCCGGGTTGCCCATCACATCGCCTACCAGTCTGTTAAGTTCGTCTCTGCTCATGACGTCCTCCGAGAAAAAGTTTGTTTTACTCAACCTTTACGCAAGTCACGCTGTTCTTGGGCGAGCCTTCTACTACTTTGTCGCTGTAGACCATGTAGATGAGGACGTCGCGTTTCTGGTCGTAGAACCGGACCACTTGCATGGACTTGAAGATGATCGAGGTGTTCTTCTTGAACACGCGCTCGCCGTCTTCTTCCCCGCTTTTGATGTCGGCCGGAACCTTGATCGGTCCGGTGCGAACACATTCGATGGAGGCATCTGAGGTGTCTTCGGCCACGCCGATCATGCCCGATATCCCGCCCTTGCGCGCCCGGCTCAGGTAGCAGGTCACGCCGGAGATGTCGGGGTCCTCGAAAGCCTCCACCACGATGTCGTCATCGCGGGATAGCAAGTGGAATACGGTATCCACGGTCCCTATGACTTCGGATGCAACAGGAGAGGGAACCACGGCGCAGAGTACGAATGCGAGGATGAGTGCACGGTAGAATTGCCCGAAAGCGGTACGCCGTTTTTTCTTGAGAAAGTCTAGAGAGTTCATAGAGCCATGTGTAGCAAGGGTTGGGGGGGAATGCAAGTGAGGGAATAGAAGAGGAAGAGAAAGGCAGAGAGCCGCTGTGCGAACCTGCGGTTCACACAATTCTCCATGCCCTCGCCGGGCGGGCGTTCATTTTTTGATAGGCGTCAAAAAAGGAACCAAAAAAACGCCTTGCACTAGCTTGGCCGCTGCGCTCCCAGGTGTAAAAATCTGATCTATTCGGGCTGTTCGCCCTCATAGTCAGCTTCTAAGCCATAGGAGCTGTTCACGCTGGGGCGGCTCACGGAGCTAAATTGAAAAGGTCTGTGCGAACTTGTATGTTTTCCTTCCTGCTTTTTCCTCCCCTCCAACACCCCCTAAACTACTCGACGAACCACCACCCCCCATGCTACTAAAACCGCAAAAAAGAAGGGGGCTTTCCGGTTTCTTTCTTTTTCCCCGCCCGGCACCCTGATCATGTTGGTCAAGGCCATTTCCCACCGGGCGGTTTTTTACAGTTCCACAATGGGAGGTTTCACATGGACAAGTATTCAAAGCAGGCCTTGCAGGTCGCCAAAGAAGTGGTGATCAAGTTCATCGAGGTCGGGCGCATATCCCCTAGTAATTTCGGACAAAATTTCGATGTCATCTACAAGGACGTCATGCGCACCATCACCGGCGAGACTGCCGGGGACGGCTCCCGCGATGTCGAGCTGGTCGACGAGCCTGTTGAAGCTGAAGCTGAGAAGGGCGAGTAAATGACCAAGCCCGAGTGCAAATCCGCAACCGGTGCAGAGACGCACGCCGAGCACGGCAAACGTGTGGCCGACATGTTCGGGCGCATTGCCGGTTGGTATGATTTCCTCAACCACGCATTGTCCGGTTGCCAGGACATCTACTGGCGTTACCGGCTGGCCAAGTCCGCACGCCCTGAACCGGGCGGTACGGTCCTCGATCTGGCTGCCGGGACCATGGATGTGTCTGTGGAGCTCCTGCGTCAGTACCCGGAATGCAAGGTCGCGGCTCTCGATTTCGCCCTGCCAATGCTCGAAGCGGGCAAGGGCAAGAAGCTCAAGGACGGCCGTGAGGACAAGATTTTCCCGGTGCAGGCCGACGGGCGCGCACTGCCGCTTCCCAACGAGTGCATGTCTGCCGCCACCATCGCTTTCGGCATCCGCAACATTCTGCCGCGCGAAGAC
>Ga0070729_10000622_pt1 | contig 70146 bp, 45 predicted proteins | sample tdDd472_FD_66725 | JGI IMG/M metagenome (GOLD analysis project Ga0070729, IMG submission 66725) | Marine sediment microbial communities from the Atlantic coast under amendment with organic carbon and nitrate - tdDd47.2 | ecosystem: Environmental > Aquatic > Marine > Coastal > Sediment | place... | reverse complement strand
GGCACGGGCACGGGCACGGGCAGGTCGGGGGTGGCGCGGGCCGTAGTTGCTCGGGGGTGGGCACGGGCACGGGCACGGGCACGGGCAGGTCGGGGGTGGCGCGGGCGAGGTGAATTCTCGTTGACAGGACGAATGGCGCCCATTACTTGCAGCCGCAAGCTTGTGCCCTCAAGCTTGAATCCACAACCACCGCGTCGGAGCCCCGCGCAATGCTCGCTCTCTCGATCCCTCGTCCCGGTGCACGTGCGCTGGTGGTCGCCGTTCTGGTGGTCGCGACGCACACGTCGGTCGCGTCTGCGCAGACGTCCGACGTCGACGTGCCGGCGCCTGTACCGATCGAAGACCTCGTGCCGATGACGCCGGGGGCGCCGACGAGCTTCGACGCCGCGGCCGCCACGCGGATCACGCACCCGGACGGTCAGATCGGCGCCACCACGCTGCTCGATGCCCAGCGGCAGCTCGCGCTCGCCCGCGCGTCGCTGCTGCCGCGCGTCGACCTCGCCGCGTCGTACACGCGCCTGTCGGACGTCCAGACCCCGCCGCTCGTCTTCGCGGGGCAGAGCATCGACTCGCCCTTCCCCCAGATTCTCGATCAGTGGTCGACCTCGGCGACGCTGACGGTGCCGATCACAGCGATCCTGCTGCAGGGCATGCCGACGATGCGCGCCGCCGAGCTGGGCATCGACATCGCAGCGAGCCAGCAGCAGGCCAGCCTCGACACGGTCGCCTGGCAGGGCGTCGAGGCGTGGTACGGCTGGGTGCAGGCGCAGGTCGCGCGCAACGTCGCCCACGAGTCGCTGCGGCTCGTCGAAGCGACCGTCGGGCACGTCGAGCTGCTCGCCGAGGCCGGCGTCGTGCCCCGCATCGACCTCACCACGGCACGTTCGGGGCTCGAACAGGCCCGCGCCGCCGCCGCCCGCGCCGAGCTGGCCACCGAGCTCGCCGAGACGCACCTGCGCCAGCTGACCGGTTGGGACGCGTCCGTGCCGCTGGGCATCGGCGAGGCGATCCTCGACGTCGACGCCCCCACCGCGCCGACCGTCGAAGCGCTCGTCGACCTCGCCCGCTCGGCACGCCCCGAGTTCGACGCCCTCGATGCCGCGCGACGGGCCCGCGAGGCCCAGCTGCGCGCCGTTCGCGCCGAGTCCATCCCCGCGCTCGGCGTGTCCGCGTCCGCCGTGTACGCCAACCCGAACCAGCGCATCGTGCCGAGCCGGCAGGAGTTCGACGGCACCTGGTCCGCCGGCGTCACCCTGTCGTGGACCCCGACGTCGATCCCGGCGTCCCGCGTGCGGGTCGACCGCGCGGCCCTGGAGATCCAGCGCATCGACGACCAGCGGGCCGCGCTCGAGTTCGGCCTGCGTGCCGAAGCGTCCGCCGCCGTGTCCGCATGGCAGCAGGCCGAAGCCGCGCTGCAGGCCGCGCGCCCCGAGGTCGACGCCGCCCGCGCCGAGTACGACGCCCGGCGCGTGTCGCTGTCCGCCGGGCTCGGCACCACCACCGAGCTGATCACCGCGAGCCGCACCCTCGCTCAGGCCCAGCTGCACCTGATCGACGCCTCCATCGCGCTGCACCGCGCCCAGCGGCAGGTCGACCGGATCGCCGGCGCGGCCCCGACCGCCTCTCTCGACTGACCCCTCACTGTGGGACTCCCCATGCGCATGCCCCCCCTTCGATGCGTCGCCGTCGCGGCGACGTCCCTCACCCTCGCCGCGTGCCACAGCGCCCCGGACCACGCGGTGGAGCTGCCGGCTGTGGTCGAGACGACGGCACCGACGATCACCCCCACCCCCGTCGAAGAGGTCGTCGCCGACGCGACGTTCGAGGTCACCGGATCGGTCGAGCCCGGCCGCTCGGTCGTCGTCGGCGCACCGACCCTGGCCCGCGTCGATCAGGTGCACGTCGCCGAAGGCGATGGCGTCGCCGAGGGCGACGCGGTCGCGCGCCTCGACACCACCACCGCCCAGCTGCAGGTCGCCCAGGCCCGCGCGAACGTCGCCAGCGCCCGGGTGCAGCTCGACCGCGTGAACGGCGACATCGAGCGGTTCAGCCCCCTCGTCGATCACGGCGTCGTGTCCCAGCAGCAGCTCGACCAGCTCGTCGCACAACGCGACGGCCTGCTCGAGTCGGTCCAGGCCGCCGAGGCCACCGTCTCGCTGGCGCGCACCCAGGTGGCCGACGGCGTCGTCCGGGCGCCGTTCGACGGCGTCGTCACGCTGCTGCACGCCGAGCCCGGGGCGATGGCGTCGCCGGGCAGCCCGCTCGTGCGCATCGTCGACATGTCGGTGGTGGACGTGCGGCTGCGCCTGCCCGAACGGGCGATGCGCGAGGTGCGCGTCGGCGACGCCCTCGACGTGCGCGTGCCGGCGCTCGACGTCGAGCGGGCGGGCACCGTGCGGTACATCGACCCCGAGCTCGACCCCACCGCGCGGACCGGTGAGGTCGTCGTGCGCGTCGACAACGCCGACGGCGCGATCCTCGCCGGCACGTTCGCCGAGGTCACCCTGGCGCGGCGCGCTCCGGACCACGCGCTCGTCGTGCCGACCAATGCCCTGCTGCGGACCGTCGACGGCGACGTCGTGTTTCGCCAGCAGGGCACGTCGTGGGACCCGGTCAGCGTGGTGGCGACGCCCTTCGGCAGCGACCGGTGGCGCGTGACCGGCGCGATCGCCGCGGGCGACGTCGTCGCCACGGGATCGATCGCGACCCTGGGCCAGCCGCCCGAAGCACCGAACGATGCGCCGACCGAGGCGCCCGAGACGACGGAGGACACCCATGGTTCTCTCTGACGTCTCCATCCGCCGCCCGGTCTTCACCACGATGATCATGGTGGCGATCGTCGCGTTCGGCGCGATCGCGTACCGCGGGCTGCCGGTCGACCTGTACCCCGAGGTGGACTTCCCCGTGGTGACGGTCACGACCGTGTACCCGGGCGCCGACCCCGGCACGATCGAGTCGCGCATCTCGGAGCCGATCGAAGAGGCGCTCAACAGTCTCGGGGGCGTCGAGTCGCTGAGCTCGGTGAGCGTCGAGAGTGTGTCGCAGGTCGTCGTGCAGTTCGAGCTCGGCGTCGACCTCAACGCCGCCGCGCAGGACGTGCGCGACCGCGTCGCCGGCGTGGAGTCCGAGCTGCCCGACGCCGCCGAAGCCCCGACCGTCGAGAAGCTCGACCTCGGCGCCGCGCCGATCCTGCAGATCGCCGTGCACGGTGGCGACGACCCGGTCGCCCTCTCGCGGTGGGTCGAAGACGTCGCCGAACCGCGGCTGACCCGCATCGACGGCGTGGGCACGATCGAGCTCACCGGCGGGCGCGAGCGCGAGATTCACGCGTGGATTCGGCCGGACCGGCTGCGGGCGTGGGGCCTCACGCCGCTCGACGTCGAGCGGGCCCTCGCCAGCCAGAACGTGCAGATCCCCGCGGGCCGCATCACCGGCACCCACGTCGAGCAGACCCTGCGCACGTCTGCCGAAGCTCACACCGTCGAGGCCCTCGGCGACGTCGTGATCGCCACGTTCGACGACGCCGTCGTGCGGCTGTCGGACGTCGTCCGCCTCGAGGACGGGCTCGAAGAAGAGCGGTCCCGCGCACGCATCGACGGCGCGGCGGCCATCGCCATCGTCGTGCAGAAGCGGTCCGGCGCGAACACCGTCGAGGTCGCCGACCGCGTCGAGAGCGCCCTCGTCACTCTGCGCGAGATGGCGCCGCCGGGGGTCGCGATCGACGTCGTGCAGGACAACTCGGTCATGGTGCGCGGGTCGATCGAGGCCGTGCAGTTCGACCTCGTGCTCGGCGCCGTCCTCGCGATCGCCATCATCCTCTTCTTTCTGCGGGACCTGCGGGCGACGTTCATCAGCGCCCTCGCCCTGCCGACCTCGGTGCTCGGCACGGCGGCGTTCGTCGGCGCGATGGGCTTCACGCTCAACCTGATGACGACCCTCGCCCTCTCGCTGTCGATCGGCATCCTGATCGACGACGCGATCGTCGTGATCGAGAACATCGTGCGACGACGCTCGGCGCTGGGTGAGAACGCCGTCGACGCCGCGCACCGCGGGACGTCCGAGATCGGCCTCGCGGTGTTCGCGACCACCCTCAGCATCGTCGCCGTGTTCGTCCCGGTGGCGTTCATGGACGGCATGGTCGGCCAGTTCTTCTACGAGTTCGGGCTGACCGTGGCTGCCGCCGTGCTGATCTCGCTCTTCGTCTCGTTCACGCTGACGCCGATGCTCTCGGCACGCATGCTGCGGGACCACGACGCCCACCCGCGGGGCCTGTCCGGCTGGATCGAGCGGCTGCTCGGCGCGATCGAGGGCGCGTACCGCAACGTGGTGGCGTTCGCCCTGCGGTTCTGGCCCGTCACGCTGGTCTCGGCGGTCGCGGTGCTCGGCGCGACCCTCGCGATGGCCGGCAACATCGGCTTCGAGTTCACCCCCCTCGAGGACCGCAACCAGTTTCAGATCGACATCGAGCTGCCGGCGGGCACGTCTCTCGCGACGACCGCCAGCACCGCCGAGGCGATCGCCGAGGACGTTCGCGCACTGCCGGGGGTGGACCTGACGTTCACGACCGTCGGCGGCGGCGTGCAGGAGCGGGTCAACACGGCCTCGATCACGGTGAACCTCATCCACCGGGACGAGCGCGCATACCACCAGAGCGAGATCATGGCCCGGGTGCGGACGCTGCTCGCGGACCGGGCGGACATCGAGGTGTCCGTCGGCGAGGTCGGCGCCCTCGATGCCGGCGGGCGCACCGAGGCGCTGCAGATCGGGATCGGTGGCGACGACGCCGAAGCGATCGGGCGCGTGGCCGAGGCGATCGCAGACCGCCTGCGCGAGCAGCCCGGGTTCGTCGACGTCGGCACGACCTGGCGCGGCGGGCGCGACGAGCTCGACGTGGCGATCGACGCGGCGCGAGCGTCGGACTTCGGGCTCACGGCGGGGCAGATCGGCGCCACCGTGCGCACCCTCGTTGCCGGCTCCGTCGCCACCGAGCTGTCGACGGGCACGGACCGCATCCCGGTGCGGCTGCAGCTCGACCCCGACGCCCGGCAATCGACGCGGGTGGTGGCGAACGCGCAGGTGCGCGCCGCGTCCGGAGCGCTCGTCGAGATCGACCAGATCGCGACGGTGCACACGACGCGCAGCCCGACGCGGATCGACCGCGCGGACCGCCAGAAGCAGGTGATCGTGTACGCAAACCTCGACGGCGTGCCCCTCGGCGAAGCATCGACGATCGCGGCTGACATCGCCGACGAGCTCGTGCCCGACGACATGGTCTGGTCCCCCGAGGGCACCACCGAGGAGCTGCAGAACACGGCGATGAACATGCTCTTCGCGCTCGGGCTCGCGATCCTGTGCGTGTACCTGATCCTCGCGTCGCAGTTCGAGAGCTTCGTCCACCCGCTGACGATCATGGTGTCGCTGCCGTTCTCGCTGATCGGCGCCCTCGGCGCGCTGCTGCTCTTCGACGTGACGATGAGCATTTTCGGCATGATCGGCATCATCATGCTCATGGGGCTGGTGACGAAGAACGCGATCCTGCTCGTCGACTACGCCAACCAGCTGATGGCCGAAGGCCGGGACGTTCGCGCGTCGCTGATCGAGGCGGGGGCCGTGCGGCTGCGCCCGATCCTGATGACGACGGCGGCGATGGTGTTCGGCATGTTGCCAGTGGCGATCGGCCACGGCGACGGCGGCGAGGCGCGCTCGCCGATGGGGCTGATCGTAATCGGCGGCCTGTTGAGTTCCACCGTGCTGACGCTCGTCGTGGTGCCCGCCACGTACCTCGTCGTCGAGCACGCGAGGCGCTTCGCGATGCGCCTCGTTCGACGGTCGGACGCCCATGGGGCTCCCACTCCGGCGGCGCTCGACGGCGCCGAGGGCTGACCGTCCAGCACGTCCCGCGGCGTCGCAGGCTCTACCGGACTTGCGGCGTCGTGGGGCCGTGCGCCACACTCGGGGCACTGTGCAACGCGGAGACGACCTCTGGACCGCAAGCTTCTGCTCATCTGGGGCCTCGACGGGTACCTGCGCGCGTCTCGGCGCGTGCTGACGACCCGCATCACGGCCGCGCTCGCCGACCAGGACTGGTCGGTGCACGAGATCGGCGTGCTCGAGCGGGTGTCGCGGCTCGGGGCGATGACGCCGAGCCGGCTGGCGACGATCCTGCAGGTGGACCCGGCGACGGTCAGCCGCGCGATCGGTCGCCTGCGCGACGCGGAGCTGATCCGCGTGGACCCGAACCCCGAGGACCGCCGGTCGCGGCTGATCGCGCTGACGGACAAGGGGCGCACGGAGTTCGACGACCACCTCGGCCCGCTGATGCACGCCGCGGTGCTCGAAGAGATGAAGGCCGTCGACGAAGACGATCTCGAGCAGATCCTGCGCCTCTTTCGGTCCATCGCCGAGAAGCTCGGCGTCGAGGTCAGCGACGAAGACGACGTGCCGATCTGAACGTCGAGCGCGCGACGGGTTGAATAGTTCGAGACCGGGGGCGTCTCACCAGGTGCAACGCGACGGACGGGAACCGCCACGCGGGCACCTGCGTACATGGGGTACGTAAGGACCCGCGTGGCACCCGGTTTTTGGCTGGTCTGCGCAGCACGGGGGCGGCGCCCCCGGCGCGCAGACGTGGGGCGCTGCGAAACGGCGGCGGCGGTGGTTCGGCGCTGCACCACCCGGACGCTCGACCGAAGTGACTCCGGCCTCCGGAGGCCCCTGCGGGGGGCCGGTCACGGCGCGAAGCGACGGGGCGGGGGGGCGCGAGGCGCCGCGGAGTACATCGCCGCGCAGCGTTGCCGGCACTGCGAGACATCACCGCGGTGATGCAAGCCCCCCCGCGTCTGCTGCGCAGCCGCCGGCCCCCGGGGGGGCCTCCGGAGGCCGCCTGGACTGCGGGCAGGCACCTGGGGTGATTCGAGGGCGCTGCGAGACACCCGCGGTGGTGGTCCGGGGCACGGCGCCGACCGGACGCTCGCCCGAAGTGACTCCGGCATCCGGAGGCCGGAGCTTGCCGGCCGCGCAGCACGACTGACGGTGTCTGTCGGCGCGCGGCGGGGGGCCGGTCACGGCGCGAAGCGACGGGGCGGGGGGGCCCGAAGTGCCGGCGCTGTGTAAGGGCACGGCGCCGCACAGCCCACCGTGAAAAGCACCGCCGGTTGAATACCCGTGCACAACCCGCGTCTCACCGGGTGCAACGCGACGGACGGGAACCGCCACGCGGGCACCTGCGTACATGGGGTACGTAAGGACCCGCGTGGCACCCATTTTTGCCACGTCCGCGTGGATCCGCGCAACCCGACACGCCGGGGAGCGCGAAGCGCAGCAGAGTCCGCGCCCGTGCCGCGCCGGGTCAGGGCCCCATCGCGTCGTTCAACAGCCCGCACACGAAGTCCGACGGCCGATCCGCGCGGGGCGACACCTCGACCCGCCAGTCCGGGATGCGGATCTCGTCGAACGGCCAGTTGTACAGCTCGATGCGGCCAACGTCGGCGAGATCCGGCGTCGGGTCGCAGTCCCCGTCCATGTCGACATCGACGAAGAAGTACACGTTGTGCGCCGCGCCCACGCCGAGGGTCTGCGTGATCTCGATCTCGAAGGTGCCGTCCTCACCGACGAGGGCGTCCCCGAACACGAACGTGCCCGGCGCGCCCCCGCGCTCCATCGCTGCGACGACCGGCGCCGTCGGCCACGCATCGAAGCCGGAGCCGACGAGGGTCGTCGTGTGCTCGAAGGGCTCGGGATAGAGCCGCGACAGCACGCACTGCAGGGGCGTCTGAAAGCAGAGCGGGTCGGTCTCGATGCAGAACTGCAGCGCCTCCTGCACCTCGATCGACTGATCGGCGACCGAGCTCGTGCAGAAGTCGACGCACTCCGGCGACTCGCGAAAGTCGCAGAACCCGGCGCCCGGCCCATCGGACGCACGCAGGGCGCACGACGCCTCGCACGCCTCACGCAGGTCGTCCGAGGCATCCGGCGGCGGGTCGGCGTCGACCACCACCGGAGCGTCCGGCCGAGGCGCGGCGTCGGTCGACGGCGTCACGTCCGCCACGGACCCGCCTGCGTCGTCGCCGCCGGACACATCCGCGCCGACCGCCCCCGCGTCGTCGTCGCCGGCCGACCCGTCGATCGACGCTTCGGCCGCCGGCTCGGTGCCGCAACCGAACGCCAGCACGCAGCAGGCCAGCGCGGTCGGCAGAGTGTGAATGGTCCGCATGAAGGTCCCCGTTCGGCTCCGGTACGTTGCGTGCCCACCCTACAGCATCCGCCCCCGCGAACCACCCCGAACCCGCCTCGCTGGCGCCCTGCTAGAGTTGAATGTGCACGTGGTCGTCATGGCGCGCCGCATAGCAGCCCTGGAAGCGCAGCCGATCCGACACGATGCCGAGCGAGTCCTCGAGATGGGGCTCGATGAGGATCTTGCGGACCGCCTCCCGCGCGAGCAGCGACTGCAGTGTCGCCTCGGTCCCGTCCGCGTCGAGCGTGCCCTGCACGAGCGTGGACTGCAGCGCGGCAAAGTCCCACCGCAGATCCCACCACCGGGCCGGGCACGCCGCCAGCTCGGCCGTCGCTGGCTGCACGTAGCCGAAGTACCCGATCGGCGAGCCGCCACCGCGCTCTCCGTCCGCGTGCCGAAACACGAGGGCGAGATCGAGCTTCTCGCCATCACCGTGGCTGAGGTGCGGCAGCATCGGCAGCCCTGCGAACGGGAATCCACCATCGAGGTACTCGATTCTCAATCCCGGTTGCGCTTCGTCGAGCGCGATCGCGGCGGCCTCGACCTCGTGCGCCAGGTCCGGGACGACGTAGTTGCGGTTCAACACGCAGTAGCCCCAGTGATGGGCCGCCACGACGTCGCCGAAGCACGGCAGCTGCACACGACCCGCCAGGGGCGCGACACGCGGCACCACGAACGCCGTCAGCACCGCATACAACACAAGGCCCGCGGTGGCCGCGACCCATGCGCGTCGGCGCCCGCGCCCGAACGCGAACAGCGGCCACGCCACCACGGCGATCTGCGTCAGCAGGGTCGCGACCACGACCGCCAGGGCCCAGACCCAACGCGTGCGACCGGGCAGACCAACGGGCCCTGCCACGACGCGGCGCAACAGTCCCCGACGTTGCCCCGTCCGGTCGGAGTCCTCGCTGTCGGCCGATCCCTCTGTGACGCCGTCGTTCACTTCACCCCTCCGCTTGCAACGAGCCCGACGGTACGAGGCCCCGGATGCGTTCGCAACGGCTCGGCGCCTCGCCTCGCTGGCGCCCACCACCGATGGCTGCCAGGATGCGGGCCGACGCCCCGGATGCCCCAGATCGTGCATGCGTCTGCTCGCTCGCTGCCTGCTCGTCCCCGTGCTCGTCGGCCTCGCCGCCCCCGCCTGGGGATTCGTGCGCACGCCGACCTGCCTCGACGACAACCCGTCGCACCCCTTCGCCTGTCGTGACGGCGAGGAGCCGATCCCGCTGGCGTGGTTTCAGCGGTGCGTCACGTACACGGTCAACGTGAACGCGACCGCCGATGTCGACGATCCGCAGATCGCCTTCGACGCGATCGAGCGCTCGTTCGCCGTCTGGAACGAGCTCGACTGCAGCTTCCTCGAGATGCGGCGCTCGGCGATCAACGACGACGACAACGTGGGCCTGAGCAGCGACGGATTCCCCAACGGCAACGTGATCGTCTTCGTCGACGAGGGCTGGCGGCACCCGGCGAACATCCAGGCGCTCACCAGCGTGTCGTACGACCCGAGAGACGGCCGAATCGCGGACGCCGACATCGAGTTCAACAGCCAGCGGTTCAACTTCGGCGTGGTGGACGGCGACAACGGCCGGTTCACCACCGACATCGAGAACACGCTCGTGCACGAGGCCGGCCACTTTCTCGGCCTCGACCACACGACCACCGAGAACTTCGTCGGCGACGAGGCCGAGGTGCCCGACGCGACGATGTACGCAACGGCGCAGACCGGCGAGACGCAGAAACGCACCCTGCACCCGGACGACGCCGCGGGCGCCTGCGACGCCTACCCCCTTGCCGCCGACCCCGGCGACGACTGCGGGTGCGAGCCGAACGGCGACGAGTGGTCCGAACCGTCGGGGTCCTGCACGCCGGACTGGGCCGCGGTCGGGGGCACGCCCGGCGGTGGCGACGACGACGACGACGGGCGGCGGCGCAAGGGATGCGCCGCGACCGGAGCGCCGGCGCCCGGCCCGGCTGCCCTGATCGCCCTCGGCCTGATCGCCCTCCGCCCCCGCCGCCGCTCATGAGCGCCCGTCGCCTCGCGCCCCGCGCCACATCGCGTCGCTCGGCCGGTCTGCTCGTTTTCGCCGCGACGACGCTCATGGCCTCGGCGTCCGCCGGCGCGTGGTTCGTGCCCGACGTCGACGGGCGCTGCCGCACCGAGACCGACGAAGACGCCGACGGCGTGCCCGAACAGATCATCCGGTACACCCCCGGCGCGCACGGGCTCGTCGAGGAGTCGTTCGACACGAACGCCGACGGCACCCCCGAGGTCGTCTCGACTTTTCAGTACGACGACGACGGGCGCGCCGTGCGGGTCGAGGGGCGCTTCGTCGCCGTCGACGCCGTCTATCGGTCCGTCGACCGCGCGTTCGACGACGCGGACCGCATCATCGAGGCCCGCTTCGACGTGAACGGCGACGGTGTCCACGACCAGCTCGAGCGGTACACGTACGACGAGTGGGACCGCATCGAGACGATCGTCTTCGACATCGACGCCGACGGGCAGCCCGACCACCGCGCCGGACTCGTCTATTCGCCCGAGGGCCGGCTCGTGCGCGAGACGTTCGACATCGACGCGGACGGCACGGTGAACATCGACGTCCGGTACCGGTACACCGAAGGCGGCGCGCCGCTGTGGGAGATCATCGACGAGGACGGCGACGGAGACGCCGACGCCCTCACCCTCTGCCTCGACGACCCGATCAGCGACACCCGGTGGTGCGAGCACGATGTCGACGGCGACGGCGTGTACGACCTCGTACGCGAGACGCGATTCGACAACGCCGGGCACGTGATCGAGCTCGACGAATACGCCGCGCCGAACCCGTCGCACAACGGCCACATCGCCGAGCGGTGGCAGGCCGGCGAGCGCCACCCGCTGAACGATCGGTACCTCGGGTGGACGGGGCGAGAGCGCGTCGCGGGCATCCCCTCGCAGCGCACGACGTACACCCACGACGTGATCGGGCGGGTCGAGACGGAGTCGGTGGACGTCGACCGCGACGGCACGATCGACCGCCGCATCCGCCACACCTACGGCTGCGACGCGCCGGCGCAGTAGCCGCGGCACCGGATCCACGGCAGAGGAGCCGCGGCACGCCGGGCATGGATTCTGCGGGACGCGCGGCCATTCGGACGCAACATCCCGAGCGAGGGATCGACCCGGTGATCGCCGCCGTGTACGGTGGCCCGCGCTCGCTGCCCCGCCCGCCACCATGCCCCGTACCATCGACATCGACGCCATCTTCGGACCCGACGGACGCCTCTCGAAGCGCATGTCCGGGTACGAGCCGCGCCCCCAGCAGACGGCGATGGCCGAGTCTGTGGCGGGCGCCTTCACGAAGGGCGAACGCGTGGTCGTCGAGGCGGCGACCGGCACCGGCAAGACGGTCGCCTACCTCGTGCCCGCCATCCTGTCCGGGCGGCGCACGATCGTGTCGACGGCGACGAAGACGCTGCAGGACCAGATCCACACCAAGGACCTGCCGATGCTCGCCGAGGTGCTGCCGAAGCGCTTCACGGCGGTGCTGCTCAAGGGGCGCACGAACTACCTGTGCTGGTGGCAGTACGAGAACTTCCGCACCGACCCGCGCTTTCGTCGCGCCGAGGACCGGCACTGGTGGCCGGCGATCCAGAAGTGGGCCGCGGCGACCGAGACCGGGGACCGCGCCGAGATCCGCGAGCTGCCCGACGACTGGGGGTCCTGGGCCGACCTGTCGATCGGCGGCGACGGCTGCCTCGGCCGCGAGTGCGAGTTCTATGACCGGTGTTTCGTCGTGCGCGCGCGCCAGCAGGCCGCCGACGCCGACGTCATCGTCGTGAACCACCACCTGTACTTCGCCGACCTCTCGCTGCGCACGAACCAGAAGGCCGAGCTGCTGCCGTCGTACGAGGCGGTGGTGTTCGACGAGGCACACAACCTCGAAGAGGTCGCTGCCAGCTGGTTCGGCGTGGCCGTGTCGAGCTGGCGCATCGCCGATCTGCTCGGCGACATCCTGCGCTTTCTCGAGCGCGAGCAGGCGCTGACCGCCGCGGTCACGATGACCGTCGCCGACACCCGCGACCGAGCGAAGGCGTTCTGGGGCACGGTGAAACGCGCCGCGAAGGACGAGCCGCGCGTCGAGTACGGCGACCTCGCCGATGGCCCCCTCGGCGAGGAGATCGAGACCGCCCACCGCGCACTCGAGATCAAGCTCGGCCTGCTCGGCCAGGCGATCGAGGGGCTGAACGACGCCGGCGAGATCGGCACCCGGCTCGTCGAGCGCGTCGAGGCGATCCAGGTCGAGCTCAACCTGCTCGTGCACCGCGAAGCGCCGGACCTCGTGTACATGGTCGAGGTTCGCGGGCGCGGTGTGTTCCTGCAGGCGTTCCCGATCGACGTGTCACCCATCCTGCGCGACCTGCTCTACGCGACGTGCAAGACGCAGGTGTTCACCTCGGCGACGCTCACGACCGACGGCCACTTCGGGTTCTTCAAGAAGCGGATGGGCCTGCCGAAAGAGACCGCCGAGCTGAAGCTCGAGCCGGTGTTCGACTACATGAAGCAGGCGCTGCTCTATGTGCCCGACGACCTGCCGCCGCCGAGCGCGCAGGACTTCGTCGAGCAGCTGGTGCCGACCCTGGAGCGCCTCGTGAACATCACGGACGGGCGCGCGCTGCTGCTCTTCACGAGCTACCGCAATATGAACCGCGCGTTCGAGCTGCTCGCGCCGAAGCTCGAGGTCACGACGCTGCGGCAGGGCGACCGCAGCCGCAACGCGTTGCTCGAGGACTTTCGCGAAGACACGTCGTCGGTGCTCTTCGCGACGGCGAGCTTCTGGGAGGGCGTCGACGTCCAGGGCGAGAGCCTCTCGCTCGTCTGCATCGACAAGCTGCCCTTCGCCAGCCCGTGGGACCCGCTGGTGAAGGCCCGCCTCAAGCACATCGAAGACGCCGGCGGCCATCCCTTCGTGCACTACCAGGTGCCGACCGCCGCGATCACGCTCAAGCAGGGCTTCGGTCGCCTGATCCGACACCGCGACGACGTCGGCATCATCGCGATCCTCGACCAGCGCATCGTCAAGAAGAGCTACGGCAAGCGGTTCTTGAACTCGCTGCCCCGCGCCCGCCGCACCCGAGACCTCGACGTCGTCGCGCGCTGGTGGGCCGCGAAGACCGGCACCGGCGACGCGACGAGCCCCGACGACTCCGAGTAGGTCGCGGTCGGGGGCCGGCACAGTTGGCCGGTCGGGTGATCAGTGACGCCTGAGCCGGACCGGAGCGGCTCGGTGGACGGCTGGCATCAAACGCGGCGACCTGCCATGTTCTCGGCACCCCATGTGTTTCGGACAGGGAGGCCCGGTTGCGACGCCCGACGGCATCTACGGTCGTGCTCTATGCGCTCGTCTTCTTCGCCTGCAGTGATCGAGACGGCGACGACAAGTGGTACATCGGCGAGGATGACGACAGCGGGTGCGCGTCTTCGTCGAGCGACGACGGTGGCGGATGCTCCGGCTCGTCGACCGACTGGGACGACGACGATCAGAACACGGGGTGCGGTACGAGCTATCGCGACGACGACGCGCGGTACGATGACGACGACGGATGGTCGTGCCTGAACCGGCCGGACCGCGAGGGGCTGCAGGTCGGGCCAGCGCCGGATCGCACCGGGCGACCCGTCCCCAACGAGGGGCAGTTCGACGTCGGACGCCCGGTCGACGGCGGTGACGTCTCGGACCGGGAGTGCGTGCGCGTCGCCGACGTGATCGCGGCGCCTGCAGACGACGTGCTCTACGCCGTCGTGACACGCCAGTCGGCGAACTGCCTCGGACCGGCCGAGCGTGCGGTGGTGCGGATCCCCTGGCGACGATCGGCGGCGGACATCGACGTCCTCGCTACGCTGCCCACGGGCGACCCGACGCAGCTCGACTGGGCGGCCACGCCCGAGGCCCTCGCCCTCGTCGCGTGGGACGCGGAGCGCGTCGCGATCACCGTGTTCGATCACGCGCTGCAGACGCCGGACCGGATCGTACGGTTCGGCCCCGTCGAGGGGACGGGCGACGTCGTTGTCGATGCGTCGTCGTCGGGCCGCTTCGTGCGCGTCACGCGCTGGCCAGAGGGGGACCAGGTCGGCGCCGATCCGGCGCGGGGCGACACCCTCGTCGTCGACCTCGAGGCCCCGCGGATGCGGCGCATCGGCACCCCCGACCCGGCGACCGTCGGCATCGCGTGGGGCCCGGGCGACGCCCTCTTCGCCGCCTACCCCGGGGATGGTGACACGGTGCGTGTCGACCGGTTCGACGTCGCCGCCACCGACGCCGGGTGGTGGTCGAACGAGGCCGTGGCCGACGCCGACCCGCAGTGGCCGGTGGCCGACGCGACGTTCGACGTCGCTGTCACCGGGGTGCCCGAAGCGATCGGACCCGCCTGGCCCCACGTCGCTTCGGACGGCGTGCACCTGGTGCTCGTCGAGGCCGACGCATGGCCCGACGGCCGCACCCGCGACGGCCTCGTCGTGCACAACCTCGACGACGGCGTGACCCGTCGGGACCTGCGCCTGCGCCCGGACGTGGCCGCCGTCGACGGCGACGTGCTCTTCGGCGAGGCGATCGACCGCGACGACGATGGCGAACGGTCGATCGTCCGAATCACACTGCTCGAAGGCGATCTGGGCGACGTGGGCGCCGTGCCCTTCACCGCCGCTCAGTTCGGCGCCACCACGACCTTCGGGCTCGTGCCCGTGGGCGACCGGCAGGCCGTTGTCTCGCGGACCTCGTTGAACGGCGCGCCGATCGAGCGCGCCACGCCGCTGATCGCTGATGTCTCGATCGGCGAGGTCGAGCCGGTCCGTGGTCGCGCCGTGCGCCTCGACGACCGGGTGGTGTTCGCCGACCGCGGCGAGGTCTGGCTCGCCGACGACACGCTGCACATCATCGAGCTGACCAACCGGGCGATGGTCGAGATCCCGCTCGCGTATCGACCGAACGACGTCGTGGCGATCGACGACGCGGGCCTCGTCGCGATCCCCGCAGGGGATGCGCCGGTGCTGGTCGTGTACGACACCGCGAACCGCGAGACGGACCGCGTCGTGCAGATCGGGTGGTCCGACGAAGCGCCCCGGGTCGAGACGAGCGAGCTACTCGGCGAGTAGCGACGCGGCGCCGCAGCGGGCGGTCGTCGACACCACCGCGATCTCGACCGGCGGGTATCCGGTGTCGATCGGGGCGGCGGTGCGTACTTCGCCGGTTGTCGCGTCGATCGCCACGAGCCCGCTGCGCCCGGGGGTCCGATCGGCCACCCAGAGGGTGTCGTCGTGCTCGAGCAGGTCGAAGACGCCGTCGGCTTCGTACACCGGCGCCCCGATCGGGTCGGCGGCGGTGAGGTGGACCGGATGCACGGACACCGAGAAGTCGGCGTTGGCCAGCGTGACCCACAGGCGCTCGTCGGCGCCGATGGCGAGGTCGAGCAGGTCGCGGCCGCCGAAGTCGGACTCCGAGAGCACGAGACCGAGCGAGGTGGCTGCTGCCAGATCGACGAGCTCGAGGCCGCCATCGTCCGCGGTCGTGTCTCGGCCGCCCGTGCCGTCGAGCGACCGGTGGTTGCCCGCGTGCGCGATCCACAGCTCGCCGTCGGGCGACAGGGCGAAGTCACCGGGGTTGCACGCGCGCAGCGGGATCACACCGCCATCGCCGAGGTCGGTGCGCCGCTCGAGGGTCGCGGCGTCGTAGGCGACCAGCGCGCCGGTCGAGGTGAGAGCACACCACGGGTAGTCGTCGAGCCCCTGCAGCGCGACCCACGCCACGCCGTCGTGCACGACGACGAAGCCCGGTTCGGCCCGGCCGTCGGCGTCGAGCTCCGACGGCAGAGGGACGGGGTCGCCGACCACGAAGGCATCGGTCGACGCGGCGGTGAGATCGACGGCGACGAGGTCGGCGGTGTCGTACCGGGTGACGACCGCGCGATCCGGGCCGGTCGGCGCGAGGTGCCACGGGTTGGCGCCGGGCCCGACGGAGTACTGCCACGCGGTCGCCAGGCTGCGGTCGACGTCGAGCGCCTGAACGTTGTCGCCGCCGGCACCGGCGCGATTGACCACGTACACCCGATCGTCGGCGACGGTCAGCGTCGCGTCGTGGTGCACGGTCGTCAGCAGCGGGCGCGACGACTGCGTCACCGGGTCGACGAGGGTGACGCCGCCCGCGGTACCGAACTCGGCGGCCGCGACGACGAGGCACGCCCGGGGCTCGGCGACGGCCCCGGCGTCGGACGCGTCGCCCCCCGACGACGACGCATCACCGCACCCGGCAAGCGCCACCGCGGCGAGCACGACGCCGCAGAGCGCTGCACCGCCGAGGCGGCCGAGCGCACACGGGACGGCCGGGCGCAGCGTCCAGATCCGATCGAGTCCACTCATCGTCGCACCGGGTGGGTCAGGGTGACGGTCGCCCACAGGGTGCGACCGGGCAGCGGGCGGGCGGCGACGTCGACGTGCGGGGCGTCGACACCGACGGTCGCGCCGCCGTCGCGCACGTCGACCGTGCCGGTGCGCGCGTCGGCGACGTTGCGCACGGTGACGTCGAACGTCGCGCGGGTCGAGCGGTCGAGGGTGTACCGCACCCCCGCATCCGCCGTCACCCGCGCGGGGGCTTCGAGCACGTTCGCGGCGTCGCGCGCGAACCGGCTGCGGGCGTGGCCGGCGAGCGTGATCGCGAGCGCGCCCGGCCCGACCCCGGCGGACGCGGTCACGGTCCCATCCGCCGACCATGCCGGGCGAAACGGCAGGCGGTGGCCCCGCGTGTCGCCAGGGGTGACGTCCCGGGCGTCGAGGGCGGTGCCCGCCAGATCCACGGCGAGCGCGCGCCCGAAGGTCGTGTGCGACGCGAGCTCGACCCCGCGCAGGCGGGCGCTCGACAGGTTGATCGGCCGCGCGACCCCGGACCCGTTATCGACGAAGACGATCAGGTCCTCGACGCGCTGATCGAACCCGGTGAGCTCGACACGACCGGAGGTGCCCGGGCCGGCGTCTTCAGCGGATTCGTCCGCGACCGGCACGGGCCGCTCAGCCACGTCGACCGAGAGGGCGACCTCGCCGCCGACCCGGGACTCGGGCCGCAGATCCGGGTCGCCGACGAACGCACCGCGCGTGGCGTAGAGCTCGACGAAGGACGGCGAACGGCTCGCGGCGTTCGCGCTGGCCGCGAGATCGACACGCACCCGCGCCGCCTCGACGAGCACCGCCGAAGCCCCGACCTGCGGTGAGAGGTGGACGCGCGGGTCCGGCGCCGGCGCGCCGTCGACCGTGTGCGTCTCGCCGTCGACGCGGGCCGCCACCAGTAGCTCGATGCGGTCCGCCACCGGCGCGCCACGCACCTCGAGCCCCACGCCGGGCCCGACCCGCGTGGCCCCGTCAACGTTCGCCGCGTCGTCCAGCGCGATGTAGCGCTCGACCGTCGTGTCGACGACACCCTCGATGCGCAAGCGCGGGTCGATGCGCCCGACGAGCGTGGCCCGCACCACCCCGCCGAGCTCGCGCTCGTGGGCGGCGGTCGGAAGCAGCGAGAGCTCGGCGCCCGGGTCGACGGCGTGCGCGTCGTGCACGGTCGCCGCCGCCAGCAGCGTGAGGTCCGCTCGCGGTCCGAACGCCCGCGGGCGGCGCGCATCGATCGCCACGTGGGCCCGCGCCGACGTCGTCGACGCCTGACGGGCCTGTACCGTGCCGATGCCGGGCTCGCCGCGCCACGCGCCCACGCCGAGGCCGAGCGCGGTGACCCGCCACCGGCCCGGGCGCCACCGCTGCCGCCACAGGCCGGCGACGCGATCGACGTCGGCGTTGCGCAGCACGCGGTTCGGCGCATCGTCGTCGGTCTGCAGCGGCGTGCCCCCGTCGTCGAAGAACCGCAGCGTGCCCGCGGAGTGCATCGCGGACGTGACGAGCAGGCGCTCGGTCTGCGGGCGGGCGTGCTGCCACGCGACGTGGCCGCGCACCGTGCCGAAGCTGCCGCCGGTCACCGCCGCGCGGACCCCGGGCGCCGGTTCGAACCGCGGCTGCAGGTCGATGGCGCCACCGGGCTGCGGGCGACCGAAGCGAGGCGGCGTGGCGCCGCGGTACACGATCGCGCGATCGAAGAGCTCCGGCGGCAGCAGCGCGAGGTCGAACCCGCCGGGGTCCGTCGCGCCGTCGATCGGCACGCCGTCGACGAGCACCCGCGTCTGCCCGCCGTGATGGCCCCGCACCGACAGGGTCGCCGGGCGCCCGGGCCCGCCGGTCTGCCGCGCGTCGACCCCCGCGGCCTGCTCGATGGCGTCGGCGACCTCGGCCGGCGCGCCCTCGTCGTCGAGGGCGACGGCGGTGACCCCGGGCCGCGCGTCGGGCACGTCCGCCGACGCGGGCGCGCGCGTCACGGACCGCCCCTGCGCCAGCGCAGCGCTCGCGCAGCACATCCACCCGACGACCGCGCACACGGCGACGACGCGCGCCGATCGTGGGGCACGCAGGGCAAACCCGAGGCAGCAGCCTCGGCCGGGGCGAATCCGGTGCACAGCGGTCTCGTGAACGTGCAGCCACACCCTGGTCGCGAGGGCGAACGCCGCGTCGTCGAGCGCGGGTCTTCGGACTTCGGGGCGTGCCGGCTCTCGCCGGTGGTCTACTGGCCGCGCCTTGCCCGCAGGGCGGGTGGGATGTGCGGCGGTCGGTCCCCGTCACCGCTGCGCGCCAGTCCGGGATTTGCACCCGGTTCCCGACTCGGATCGCTCCGAGTCGCCAGCCGTGACCTCACGGCGGCGCACGCTCGACGTGGGCCGACCCTGGCACGGGCGACGATCGCGAACAAGCGCGAACCCGCACGATCCTGCTGGCCGCGGCGTGACCGGTTCGGCGCAACGACGCGAGGCTGGTCGTGCAGCCCGCGCCGCGTATCGTGGCTCGTGCCACGTGTTGTACATCGTGGCTCGTGCCACGTGTCGTACACCCCGGCCCGCCCCCCGTGTCGTCCGCATCCCCCGGCCTGCCCCGCGGCCTCGCCGTGCTCGGCGTGGGCGTGCTCGCGATTTCGAGCGCGGCGGTGCTGATCGTCGGCAGCGAGGCGCCGCCGCTGGTGACGGCGTTCTGGCGGGTCGCCCTGTCGACCGTCGCCATGGGGGCGATCGCGGCCGTCGCGCGGATGCGCGGGCAGCGAGACGCTCCCTCGGTCGCTGCGCGCCGCAGCGCGATCGCCAGCGGGCTGTGCCTCGGCCTGCACTTCTATGCGTGGATGGCCTCGCTGCAGCTGACCTCGGTCGCTACGTCGACGCTGCTCGTCACGACGACCCCGATCTGGGTCGGCCTGACCGCGCCGTGGTTCACCCGCGAGGCGCCCCTGTCGGCGCGCGGGTGGGCCGGGCTCGGTGTGGCCCTCGGTGGCGGGGCGCTGCTCGTGGTTGCGGAGTCGTCCGGCGGCGGCGCCGATCCCGCCGGCGCGGGGCTCGCAATCCTCGGTGCCTGGTGTGCCGCCGCGTACCTGATGTTCGGCAAACAGGCGCGGCAGCAGATGTCGCTCGCGACGTACGCGACATGGGCGAACGGCGCCGCCGCGGTGCTGCTCGCGACCCTCGCGCTGGCCACCGACACGGCGCTGCTGCCGCTGTCGACGCAGACCTGGTGGATGGTGCTCGGCCTCGCCCTCGTGCCCCAGCTCATCGGCCACAACAGCCTGCTGTGGGCCGTGCGGTACGTCGACGCGTCCCTCGTGTCGGTGGTGGTGTTGCTCGAGCCGGTCGGCGCCACCCTGCTGGCGTGGCTCGTGTTCGGCGCGCCGCCGACGGGCGTCGAGGTGCTCGGCGGCGCCATCCTGCTGGTCGGCGTGACCCTCGTCGTGCGCGCACGTGCCCGCACACGGGCGAAGACGTAGCCGCATTTTTCGCCTCGACCCGGGCCGGGTCGCGCGTTATGGCCGGTGCAGCCCGGATCGACCCATGACGCAGCCCCCGCCCGCACACGACGCCCCCGCCCTTCGCGCCACCGAATCGGTGGTGCGCGACGTGATCGCGGGCCGCGCCTCGTTCGAGGCCGGGCTCGACGCGGTGCTCGCGTACCAGCGCGCGCACAACGCACCGCTCGCCGACTGGTGGGCGCGCCGCGGCTTCGACGGCGACGCGTCCGACTGGCGGGCGATCCCCGGTGTACCGACGGACGTGTTTCGCCACGTGCGGCTCGTATCGAGCGAGGCGCCCACGACCCGCGTGTACCGCACCAGCGGCACGACCCACGGCGCCCGCGGCGCGCACCATCGCATCTCGACAGCGTGCTACGACGCCGGCGCGATCGTGCACTTCGCCCGATGCCTCGTCGATCACGCGCCCTTCGAACGCCTCGTCGCGCTGACCTTCGACCCGAGCGACGCGCCGGACTCGTCGCTCGCCCACATGGTCGGGCTCTTCGCCGACACGTGGACGCCGAGCGCGACCACGTACCACCTCACGCCGAGCGACGTGGACGTCGCCAGCGCCATCGACGCGCTGCGATCGACGACCGCCCCGACGTGCGTGTTCGGCACCGCCTTCGCCTTCGTGCACCTGCTCGACGCCCTCGACGGCGACATCGCCCTGCCCGCCGGCAGCACGATCGTCGAGACCGGCGGGTTCAAGGGGCGGTCGAGGGTGGTCGAACGCGACGCGCTGTACGCCGATCTCGTCGCGCGCCTCGGCGTGCCCCGCAGCCACGTGCTGTCGGAGTACTCGATGACCGAGCTGTCGAGTCAGCTCTACGCGGCGTCCCTGATCGATCACGTCGCATCGACCCCAGGCGACCCGCACCGGCTCATCGCACCACCGTGGTGCCGTGTCGTCGCTGCCGACCCGACGACCCTCGCGCCGCTGCCCGACGGCGAGCGCGGGCTGCTGCGCTTTGTCGACCTCGCGAACGTCGACTCCGTCGTCGCGATCCAGACGTCCGACCTCGGCCTCGTGCGCGACGGCGCAGTCTGGCTCGAGGGCCGCGCGCCCGGCGCCACACCCCGCGGATGCAGCCTCGCCATCGAAGAGATCGTCGCCCGCCTAGAGGATGCGCCATGACGACCGACGCGCCCCCCCTGCAGCTGCTGCCCGACGGCGACGTGACCCGCGACCTCACGCCGGACGACATCGTCGCCGCCTGTGACGGGCTGCGCGATCGCAGCCGCCAGCTCGCCGGCCTGTCGACGGTGAAGATCGCCGACGGGCTCGGGCGCGTCGCCGCCGCGTGGCTCGAAGACGCAGATCGCTGGCTCGTCCCGACTGCGCGCGATACCGCCGCCGTGACCGGGTACACGCCCGAGATGGTCGAGTGGGCGCTGCGCGACCTGCTGCGCCGTCTCACCCCGCGCGCCCTCGTCGCCCTCGTCGAGAACGAGCTCGGCGATCGCGAGCCGTTTCAGCAGCCGCGCAGCCGCGCCGGAGTGCCCGGGGCCCGCGGCGCCGTGCCCGCGCGCCTCACCCTCGAGGTGCTCGCCGGCACCGTGCCTGCCGTCGCCATTGAAGCGATCGCGCTCTCGCTGCTGGCCCGGTCGCCGCTGCTGCTCAAGACGTCGCGCCGCGAACCGGTGGTCGCCCGCCGTTTCGTCCACGCGATCCGCGAGCTGGCTCCCGAGCTGGCGCCCTTCGTCTCGGTCGTCACCTGGGACGGCGGCGACGTCGCCCTGGAGCGTGCCGCCTGCGAGGCCGCCGACGTCGTCGTGGCCTGGGGCGGCGACGAGGCGATCGACGCGATCAGCCAGCAATGCCGATTCCCCACGCGGTTCTTCGGGTACGGCCACCGGGTGTCGTTCGGGGTGATCGATCGGGGCACGGCCGCCCACGAGCGCATGTCGCTGCACGACGTCGCCCACGGGCTCGCCCTCGACGTCGCCGCGTACGACCAGCGGGGCTGCATGTCGCCGCACTGCGTGTTCGTCGCCCGCAGCGCGCCCTGGTCGATGGACGCGATCGCGCAGAAGATCGTCGACGAGGCGCTGCCACAGGTGGCCGAGACGCTGCCCCGCGGGACCCTCGAGCCCGATGTGGGCGCTGCGTTCATGCAGGCGATCGGCGTGGCCGAGTTCGACGGGCGCGCGCACCACAACGCGTTCGGTGCCGTGATCATGCACACCGAGACCCGCTTCGTGCCCAGCCCCGGCGGGCGCCTGATTCACCTCGTGCCGTTCGAGACCCCCGACGAGGTGTTCGCGGCGCTGCGCCCGCTGCGCGACGCGATCTCGACCGTCGGCCTCATCACGACCCCCGCCGAGCGCGGGACGTGGCTGAGCGGCCTGTCGGCCCTCGGCGCGCGCCGATTCACCCGCCCCGGTCGGATGCAGCGCCCGCTCTGGTTGCGCGATCACGACGGGCGACCCCGCATCGGCGATCGCGTCGAGTGGGTCAGCGTGGAGCCATCCTGATGTCGCACCTTCGCCCCCTGCTGCTGCTCGCCCTCGCGTCCGGCGTGATGACCCTCGCCGCGTGTTCGCCCCCCGGCGCGTTCGCGTCGCTGCCGGACACGGCGTCCGAGACGATCAAGGTCTATGCGTCCGAGTGCGATCAGGGCGACCCGGCCGGGTGCTTTGCTGTCGGGCTCGCCTGGTGGCAGGCGGACACGAATCAGCAGGGGCTGACCCGCGACGACGCCCAGGCGCTGCGGTGGATGACGCGGGCGTGTGAGCTCGGCAACGACGCCGCGTGCACGATGGCGCCGCGCATCGAGGCCGGCGACGACCCGATCGGGACCGCGCCCACGACCAGCGCCCCGACGCCCCACGGTGTTCACGCCGGCGACGGGTCCGGTGCGGCGACCGTCGAGTAGGCGCGGATCGGGACGCCGACGATCGCCGGCACGGCGGCGCTGGCGAGCAACCACGTGGTGGACCGCACGCCGTCGGGGGCGACCTGCGGCGGACCGGGGGGCACCCGCGCCGCCTCGCGGGGCGAGAATGCCGACGCAAGCACGGCGAGGGACCCGACGGTCCGCGGCGCGCGCAGCGCCGGGATGACCTGCGTGCGGATCACCAGAGCATCCGCCGTATCGCCGCAGGCGAGGCACACCGTGGCCTGCCGAGCAGCGGCGCGCAGATGGCGCGTGGTGGCCGCGTCCGCGGGGCTCGGAGCGCGCACGACATCCCACGCGCGCCACAGCCGCGCGTCGGCTCGGGCGCGGTCCGGTGGGGCGTCCACCGACGTCGGTGGCGCTTGTAGGCCCGCAAGCGCGACGAGCGCCCGGTCCGGCGGATCGACACGCCAGCCGTCGTCGAGCAGGCGAGCGGCCCAGACCACCCGCGTGCCCTTCCAGCCGAGCACCACGGTCGGACCGGCGCGCGGGGCGAGCAACGTGGCCCCGCGCCAGTCGAGCACACGAGCAGCGGCCTCGGCTTCGGCGCGCGTCGACCAGCGCGGACCGAGGGTGAGCGCGGTGGACGCCTGCGACGGGTTGGCGGATTCGGGCCCGGGCACCGCCGCCGGGCCGTCGCTCGGCGCGATCCGACCCGACACGCCCAGCGCCAGGCGCGCCGCCTCATCGGCGCGGCGCCGCACGCGACCCACCAGCCCGAGGCGCGCCTCGAGATCCGGGTCGGGCAGCGCGACGACCACGTGCATCGGTCCACGGGCACCCGGGCGATCAAGCCGCCCCTCGCGCTGCACGACCACCGCCGGAGTCCACGGCAGGTCGAGGTGCAGCGCGACGTCGGCGCACTCGAGGTCGATGCCCTCGTCGGCGACCGGCGTGACGATGGCCACACACGGGCCGGCGGCGGCGGATCGACGAAAGGCGTCGACACCGACCGACAGGGGCACACGGCCCGCGGGCAGCACAGCGCCCGCCCCGGTCAGCAACACCGTCGCCGCGTGATCCCGCAGGCGCCGATGCATCGCCGTGGCCGTGTCGACGTGCGAGGTGAACGCCACGACGACGCGTCCCTCACGCAGCTGGTCCCGGATCGCGTCGGCGCGCGGGTCCGGGGCCGACATCAGCGCGGTCAGCCGCTGCTGCAGTCGAGCGAGCGCGGCAAAGGCGTCCGGCTCGACACGCTCGGCGATCGCGCCGGACGGGTACCAGAAGGGCATCACGGTCTGCGCGAGCTGCACGTCGGGATCGAGCCCGAAGGCCCGTGCGAACGAGCGCCGGTCGAGCTGCCGTCCGGCACGGGCCGCCTCGTCGAGGCGCACGAGGTAGTTGCGGGCCCGCGCCACCGTCTGCCGGGCCGCCTCGGGCGACGACGCGAGCCGGGTCAGCAGCAACGACGCATAGAGCCGCGCCGGCTCGCCATGCAGCGGCATCGCCGCACGCGCGGCGGCGTCCGTCGCGTCGAGCACGTCCGCCGGCACCGTGCAGCGAACCGGCGGCAACACGATCCGATCACGCCAGCGCAACAGACCACCGCCGGGCGCTGCGCTTGCCTGCACGTCCCCGCGGCGACGGCGGACGGCCCTCAGCGCGAGGCACGCGGCGAGGCCCGGCTCGTCGTCGGGCAGGTGCATCGCCGGCACGAAGAGGCCGAGCAGCGCGTGCAGATCGGCCGGGCCCGTGACCAGCGGCGTGGCGGTGACCAGCAGCACCGGGGCACGCAGCACGAGCCGCGCGAGGGCCGCGTACCGACGGGTCGTCGGGGTGCGAAACCGGTGGGCCTCGTCGACGATGAGCAACGCGTCCGACGGGACGACGTCGACGTCGATGCCTGCGCCGGCCCGGCTCAGCTTCGTGTGCGATCGGATCGCGACGGCGTCCGGCGCCCGACGGGTCCACATCGGGCGCAGGTGGGCCGGCGCGATCACGAAGGGCCGGCGACCCATCCGGTCGGCGACATCGAGCGCGATGTGGGACTTGCCCAGCCCGGTGGCATCGGCGAGCAGGGCGCCGCCGTGGCGTTCGATCATCCGCGCGAGGGTCGCTGCGCCAGCGGATTGCAGGGCCGTGAGCTCGACGCGAGCCGGGCCCGGCGTCCATGCACGATCGGGCCCCCACCACCCGGACGCGACGGCGAAGAGGTCGAGGGCATCGGGCGCCCGGGTCACGACGCACCCCCGGGACCACGCCCCACGTCGAGCCCCAGGTCGGCGCCAAGTCGGCGCAGCGCAGCGCCCTCGGACGCGGACAGCCCGGCGAGCACCGCAGCGGCATGGTCGAGCCCGGCCCACGCGTCCTCGTCGTCGCGGTCGGCGAGCAGACGCTCCGTCGCACGCTCGAACGCGAGCGCCACCGGATCGTCGGGCACGAAGAGCGCCGTGGGCACCGGCACGGTCGCCATGTGCCGCGCCCGATACCGCCGAAACCCGGACCGCGCAGGTTCGGCGACGCACGACGCCACCACCGCAGCCGGCAGCGCGCACAACCACGCCGCGAGGCGCAGGGCATCCCGCGCGGAACCGACCGCTGCGGTGAACGCGCTGTTCAGCGCGATGGGGCCACCCTCGACGACCGGCGGCAGAGGCGCCGCGGCGAGGTGACGAGCGAGGTCGCTCCACACGACGCGATGGCCGAGCGCTTCGGGGCGCACGCGGAACACGCGCCACGGGGCGTCGCCGTGGCGCCGGTCCGCCCGGCGTTCGAGCCCCGCGGCGTGTTCGTCGAGCCACGCTCGCGTCGCGTCGGGCACAGTCGTCAGCACCTCGCCCGTGCTGGGGTCGTGCGCAAAGAGCAGGCGCCCACCACGCTCGACGTCGAGGGCGGCCACGTCGCGACCCCGCACCAGCGGTACGCACGGACCCACACCGTCGGGGGGGTCGACGAACGCCCGGTTCAGGCCCGTCTTGACCCCCATCCGCACCGACGTGACCCGCCCGAGGGGCGCGCCGGCATCCCGCAGGCGTCGGTACAGGCGCATGCCCGCGTCATCCAGGCCCGGCCAGGGCGCGCCGGGCTCGGACGACGACGCGAGGTGATCCGGCTCGATGCGCGTCAGCTCGCCGGACGGCAGCTCGACCCGCACCGGGCGGTCGACACCCCCGCGGCGGGCGACCAGGGCCGCGGGATACGCGTCGGCGTCGAGCCACGCCGTGCCGCGACGGCTGAGGTCCCGGGCGGTGCACACCGACGCTTCGGCGCGCAGCCCCGAGCGCAACGCCGCGCCGTAGTCGCTCGTGAACAGCTTGCCCGGCACGAGCATCCCGACCACGCCGCCCTCGCGCACCATGCGCCACCCCTGCTCGACGAACGCGACGCTGAGGTCGGCCTGCGTGCCGAACGCGCGCCCGGCGCCATGCGACGACATCCACGCGAACCGCGACCGCAGCCGAGCGCGCGCCGGGCGCGGCAGGTCGCTGAGGCGGACCCACGGCGGGTTGCCGATCACGAGGTCGAACCCGCCTCGTGCCACAACATCGGCAAAGTGCACGCCGGGGTCGAAGGCCACCGCGTGCCCGTGCGACCGAAACCGCTTCGCCTCGGCGCGGGCGTCGGCGAGCAGGTCCCGCGCGAGGTCGCGCCGCGCCTGTTCGGCGGCCGTGAGACCGCGGCGCTCGCCGAAGAGATCCCGCGAACGACCGAGCCGCGTCCACTTCGACGACTCGTCCTCGAGGTCGTGGATCCGCGCGCTCAGCAGCCGCCGGGCGAGGTCGCGTTCGACGGACTCGAGCTCTTGCGCGATCGCCGTGCGCTCGGCGCCGTGGGCCGACACGAGCCGCATGGCGAGGTCCGACCGCCGCAGGATCGTGTGCCGCGGCAGCGCGCTCGACGAACCGAGCGTGCGCCACGCCATCGGCACGAGGCTGTCGCCTACGCAGAGCCGATGCCCCAGGTTCGGCAGCGGCTCCGCGGCTTCGGCGCCGTCGGGCGCTTCGGCAACGACGCGCAGCCAGAGCCGCAGCTCGCACAGGCGCACCGCCGTCGGCGACAGGTCCACCCCGTGCAGGCACCGGGCGATCACGGCGCGCACGGACCCCACCCGCGGCGCGCCGGCCCCGAGGACGTCGAGGGCCACGGCGCGTCGACGCACGATCGCGTCGAGCGCACCGAGCAGAAAGGCGCCCGACCCCACCGCCGGGTCGAGGACGCGCAGGTCGTCGATCGCCGTCACCACCTTCGCCGCGGTCGATGCGTCGAGCGCGCCGGTGTCGCCAGTGGCGAGGGCCGCGGCGATCCGCGCGTCGAATCGATGCTCGAACCAGGCGTCCAGCGCGTCTTCGACGACCAGCGCGACGAGATCCGGCGGCGTGTAGAACGCCCCCGTCGAGGCGCGCACCTCGTCGCCCATCAGCCGCTCGAACGCCGTGCCCAGCATGGTGGGACGGATCGCCACCGGGCCGCCGCCCCCGTCGCGACCCACGAAGCGAAACGCCTCGAAGAGCCGACGCTGCATGCCCCGCACCGCGTCGTCCGGCAGGTCGAGGTCCGGGTACCGCTGCTCGAGCGCGTCGGGGGCAAACAATCCACCGTTCAAGAACGGCACGGCCTCGAGCCCCGCCGGACGCTCCGCTTCGTTCGGGGCGTTCAGCGCCTCGAAGAAGAGCGGACGCAGCCGCGTGCGGTACAGCGCCGTCGCGCCTGGATCGAGGGTGAGCCGCGCGAGCAGGGCGCGGTCCCCACCGAGCCAGCCCTTCTGCTGCACGAACGCGAGGAACATCCAACGGATCACGAGCAGCAGCGCGAGGGACCGCCGCTCGTCGGTGGCTTCGACCGGCACCCCGCTGAACCCGGCCGCCAGCGTCTCGACCACCTGCCGCAGCTCGGCGAAGAATCGGGCGTCGACGTCACGGCGCCCGAGCTCGCGGTCGAGCTCGACGGCGCGCAGCGCGTGCGGCTGGGCATCGAGCAGCTGCGCGAGCACGGCGCGACCGGCGTCGTCGAGGTCGTCGGCGCGCCCCTGCCACGACCGCCCCGAGCGTCCCCCATCGACGCTGACGCCGACGCCGAACCGCACGCCATCGGGGCGCACGATCAACACGACCGCCGCCGCGCCCGGAGCTTCGGACGCAATGGCCCGCGCCGCCCGGGCAAGGGCGCGGTCGTCCACCGCGTCGGATCCGCGGACGAACCAGAGCGGGCACGGATCCAGCGGGTTCAGCCACCACGCATCCGCGCCGAGCGCACGAACGGACGCCGCGAGCGCGACGTCGCCGATCGAGCGTACCGAGAGCGGCGAGAGTGACGGGTCCGACGTGCACAGCCGCTGCATCCAGTCGTCGGCGGACCGCAGCGGCAGAGAGATCGAAGGGGCAGAGGCGACCATGAGGCATCCGGGGCTGAAGGCGCCCCGAACCGGTCGTCGTGTCTGCCCGGATGTTGCGTGCCGCCGGCCATCTCGTGCGGCACCGGCCCGCGCTCAGCCTGTGGCCAGCAGGGTCTTCGTCGGCGTGACGCACGCGGCGACCACGCCCTCGAGCGCCGCGGTCGACGATGCGACGTGCGCGTCCACCCGGGCGTCGCGCACCGCATCGACATACGACGCGCCGGCCTCGCGCAGCTCGGCCATCGTGGCGACGAGCGCGGTGAGGTCGACGTCCCGCGACGCCGACCACGCGGCACGGCAGGCGTCCCAGCCGTCGACGATCGCCTGCTGGTGCGCGATGCGCTTCGCGCCGCGATCCGCCGCGATCGAACCGTCGGCGACCCCGGCGCGCAGCACCTCGATCGACGCCGGCAGCTTCTTCACCAGCTTGCCGACGCGCTTGATGCGCTCGGCGACCCCGGCGGCGATCTGCGCCTGTGCCTCCGCCCAGAGCAGGCGCTCGAACGCATCGGCGGCGAGGGGCATGCGCACAGCGCGGTACCAGGCGGCCAGCGCCTGCAGGTTGCCGACGTACGTGGCGGTGTTGAGCAACTTCGTGGTCAGGTCCCCGTACCGGCGCGTGTCGAGGCGCGTGTCTTCGGCGATCGACGGGATCGGGTCGCCGACGAGCAACCCGTCGCCGACGTTGCGGCGCAGGGCGCAGCCGGCCGCGATCGTCGTGCCGAACCCGACGCACACCGGCGCCACGATCTGTGTCTGGCCGCCGACGAAGACCCGCGGCGACCGCAGAAACACACCCCGCGGCACGTCGCCGAAGAGAGACGCGAACTTGTCGCCCCACGGCGTGTAGTTGTAGTGCGCGAGGCAGCTGCCGATCTCGCCGTGGTCGCTGCGGCTCGTGCCCCCCGCGAAGAGGGCGTCGCAGAAATTGATGACGCTGCCGGCGACGACGAAGGGCAGGGTGATCGTCATCTTGTAGCCGACGTGGTGCGCCAGCTCGCCGCCTTCTTCGATCAGCGTGCCGCCCCGCACTTCGGCGTGGCCGCGCGCCTTCACGCCGTCGAGCACCACCGCGTCGGTGTACACGCCGCCGTAGAGGTCCGCGCCGCGTCCGACGACCGTGTCCTCGAACCACCCCCCGCCCGCGCGCCCGATGTGCGCACCGGCGCCGACGGCCGTGCGCGGACCACGCAGGGTCGTCCCGGGGTGGATCTCGGCGCCGGCTTCGAACCGATCCGGGTCGAGGCCTTCGAGCACCGTCGCCGACGGCGCGTGGATGATCACGCCACGGGATTGCAGGGCGGTGAGCAGGGCAGCGTCGGTCGGCATCACGCGTCCTTCGCGTCGGGGGATGCGCCGTACCAGTCGCGCACATCGCGCTTGAGCCACATCCACAGCACCGGGATGGCGAACGGCCACAGCACGAGGGTCGTCAGATCGAGGCCGAGGATGATGGCGACGATCTTCCACGAGTAGGGCGCGCGCGGGCTGCGCGACGCGGCGACGTGCACCGCGGACAGAAAGACGAACGTCAGCGCCCACACCCCGGCGAACACCCGAAAGAGCACCGGATCGACCTCGAACGAGGCCGCCAGCGAGCCCGCCTGAACGAACACGGCGATCGCGCCGACGACGGCGACGACCGCTTCGAGCGCGGCGACAGCGAGCAGATAGCGATGTGCGATCACGACGGCGCGAGGCGACGACATCGTTCACCGGGGGTTCGGGTCGCACCGGATGTGGCACACGGCCCTGGCGTCGTCCAGCCCCGACGCGCGAATTCGCGACTACGTCGCGCGACGACGACCGGCGCCGAGCTGCGGGCGCAGCGGGGTCCACTGGGCGTCGCCGGCGATGCGGAACCCCTGGGCGTCGAGCATCGCGGACGCCATGCGCCCCAGCAGCCAGCGGGCCAGCTCGGGCTGCTCTTCGATGACGCCGGACATCACCGACGCCTTCTCGACGATGCCGATCACCTCGGTCTCGGCGGTCGCCGTGTACGAGCGGGGCTGCGCCGCGATCGAATCGAGGCCCCCGAGGCGGTGGCCCGAGCCGATGCGGGCGACTCGCCCATCGCGTTCGGTACGCACGTTGCCGTACACGATGCGCAGGGAGTGCGTCGCCGGGTCCCCCTGCCGCCACAGGTCCTCGCCGGGCTCGAAGCGCTGCTCGATCTGGTGCCGCGCGAGCTCGCCGAGGGCGTCGATGTTCGCGTCGGCGAAGAAGTCCGTGTCGCGCAGCAGCAGCAGGCGCTCGACGAAGTTGAGCGGACCCGCGGGTCGGTCCCCCATCGGGGGCCCGTTCGCCGAATCGTCCAGCGGCAGCCCGCCCTGCATGTGCAGCAGCCCGGTCGCGATCCCGGCGGTGATGTTCGCCAGCATGACCGGGTGGTTCTCGAAGAACCCGAACATCACCTCGTTCGGCACGTCGAGCAGCAGGCTCGGCTCGGTCGTCACGGCGTCGTACGGCGGCGCGCGGTCCGCCCACATCGGCACGACGCCGACGCTGGCCGGCGCCTCGAGCCGATCACGCACCTCGTCGCCCACGCGGAGCTCGACGGCACCGCGGGTCATCAGAAACACCCGCTGGCCCACCTCGCCGCGCCGCAGCACCGTCACGCCCGCGGGGACGCGCAGCTCGGACGCGTGGCGCGCCAGAAACGACAGGTCCGCCGAGCCGAGCTGCCCCATGACGGGCAACGACTTCAGCTGCAGCATGCGCTCGCGCACCGACACGCTGTCGCCGGCGGGGGCGGGCACGCCATGGGTCTCGGATGCGACGTCGACGGCCATCGGATCACCTCACCGGGACGAGCAGGTCGCCGCCGCTGCGAATGCGGTCGACGAGGTCACGCACGGCGCGGCGCACGTCTTCGATCGGGGCCGGCGCCGCCGTCACCTCGGCGGTCGGCGCGGCACCGTCGATGTCGACGCCCAGCTCGTCGATGTGCCACGCGGCCAGCGCCTTCGTGACGGCGCTCGACGAACCGACGAGGGCGACGAGCACGTCCTCGTACCGGCTGCTCACGCGAGGCGTCCAGTCGCCGGCCTCGCGCAGGCGCGCGTCGTCTTCGAGGTCGTCCGCGAGCGCCATCACCGGCGTCCGCAGCCGCGGCGGCAGGTCGTGTTCGAGCAGCTCGAGGCTGGCCGCACGGGTCACCGGATCCGTGCTGCGCAGGCCCATGCGAACCCGCGCGATGTCGGTGCCCGGCAGACGAAGGGCCAGCAGACGCAGCCCACGGTCGACGGCGTGCGACTCCTTGTCGCGGTGCATGCGGACCAGCAGGTCGTGCGTGTCGGTCGCGCGGCGCGGATCTTCGAGCGCCCCACGCTCGAGGACCCGGCGGCGTGCGATCAGCCGCAGCGCGCGACGCAGGGTCGCGTCGAGCGCAGCGTCGAGGATCGACACGTCGAGGGGCAGCTCACGGTCGACGAGGCGCATGCGCTCGAGCTCACGCAGGATCTTGTACCGCACCATCCCGTCCTTCTCGTCGACGAGGCGCTCGAGCAGCGCCGCGGCGGCGAGGTCCGGGCCCCACGATCCGATGACCCGGGGCAGGTACCACCGGATCGTCGGGTCGAGGTCGTCCTCGTCGAACACCTCGAGCACCCGCTCGAGGCCCGCCGAGCCGGTCGACGCGATGGACTCGCGGATCGTGTCGCGCAGGATGCGGTCCGTCAGCCACGGCAGCAGGCGGTCGATGTCCGCCGGGGTCGCGATGCGCCCGAGGGCCTGCGCCGCCGCCTCGCGCACCTCGGGGGTCTCGGCCCCGAGCAGCATGAGCACGATGTCGAAGAGTGGGCGCACCCGCTGGGCGCCGACCGTGCGAGCGACCGCCAGACCGACGGGCACGGGGTACTCGGTGTACAGCGTCCGCAGCGCATCGCGCACGTGGGCTTCGTCGCCCCAGCCGTGGGCGAGCGAGAGCACCAGCGCCGTCGAGCGCGTCGACGCACACGGCGCTTCCGTGCGAGCCTCGAGACGTTCGCGATCCGGGCGCAGGGTGTGACGCGCAGCGAGCAGCGCGGCGCGCAGGCCCGGGGACCGCTCTTCGATGACGCGGTCGATGATCGGCACCACGTCGATTCGCTCGGTGCGGACGAAGACGCGCAGCGCCTCTTCGACCACCTCGTCGGACGGGTGGTAGAGCAGCAGCGCCGGCACGAGGTGCGAGCGCCCTTCTTCGTCGAGCAGCACGATCGCCGCGGTGACCTCGGGGTCGTGGTTGCTGTTGAGCCGCTCGATCAGCACCTCGAGCCCGGGCAGATCGAGCTCGGGCACGTCGGCCGAGGTCCACGCGAGGCCGGGCTGGACCCGCCCGCGAAACACGCCGAGCCACAGGCTGCGCAGCGAGAGCGCGAGGCCGACCCATGCCGCGGCGAGCACCACGAGCACGACGCCGAGCTGCTCGGTCGACAGTCCGACCGCGGTCATGCCGAGGATGCCGATCGACGCCAGCGCCTGCCCGCCGCGCTGGGCGACGATGCCGATCCACGCCTTGATGCGCGACCGCACGCGGTCCGGCATCGGCACGTAGAGCAGCTCGCTCGCCGTGCGGTGCAGCGAATGCCGCAGCGACCCGTCGACGAGCTCGACGGCGATCGCAGCGGCGACGCCGATCCCGAGCACGACGCCGGACCCGGCCAGAACCAGCAGCGCCGGCAGGATGGCGAGGGCACCGTAGACGCGCAGGGATCGCAGCACCGGCGAAACGACGAGGGTCTGCACGGCGAGCGAGCAGACGTTCACCGCGAGGTAGACCCACGCGAAGAACATCGCGAGCCTGTCAGGCTCGATGCTGCTGGCGACCGCGCTCTTGAATACGTAGTCGGCCACCGTGACCGTCATCGTCGCGACCAGCACGACGAGCGCAACCCGACGGGCATAGGGGCGGCGGGCCAGCTCGGCGACGACCGTGCGCCGGTGGGACGGCCGCCCGCTCGCGTCGTCCGCCTCGTCGGCGCCGGTGGCGCGCCCGCCGCGCAGCATCGAGGCCGGGATGGCGCTGACCAGCAGCAGCAGCGCCGCCACGCCGATCAGCGGCGGGCCGCCGATCAGGGTCGCGATGACGCCGCTGAGCGCCGATCCGACGATCGCTCCGGCCACGGATCCCGCGCCGATCGTCGCGAACACCCGTTTGGCGCGGTTCACCGTGAACCGAGCAGCGAGCAGCGACCAGAACACGAGCAGAAGCACGGTGACCAGGACGCCGGACCAGATGTACAGCGCGTACAACACGGTCGGGCCGACCCCGACGGTCACCCACCACCAGAAGCCGGCCGTGCCGACCGATGCCGCGGCCAGACCGCCGGCGAGCACAGCGCCGCTGCCGTCCACGCCGCGTCCCTCGAACACGCGATTCACGAGCAGCGAGAGCGCGGCGATCGCGATGTAGAGCAGGGGCAGACGCGACGCATCGACCGACGCCAGAAAGAGCGCGTCGCGCGCCGTCTCGAGCATCGCGTGGGCCGCCATGACGGCGAACAACGTCGCCGAGGCGGCGAAGGTGTCCCGCCGTTCGTCGGCGCGCAGATGAGCGAAGAAGCGGTTCAGGGTTCGACGGGGGGCGAGGGGGGCACCCGACTGTGATGCTGCGCGACGCCCGACGCTTCGTCGAGGGTCACGCGACGCCGGACAACCTCGACGCGACGCGGGGCGACGCCAGGATCGCTGGTGTCAGAGCGTGGGCCCGCCGACCCCATCCCGGGGCCGGTGCTCGACAAAGTCGCTGATCGACATCCGCTCGTCCTCGGCGATGCGCGTCACCGGGTCCTGCCGCCACACGCCCTGCAGGTACCCGTAGAGCTCGGGCGCGACGTCCTGCAGCACGTCGGGCAGCTCGAAGAACACCTCGGTCATGCAGGCGAAGAACTCCGCCTCGTCCGACCACGCGTACTCGTCGACGACCGCGCGCAGGTCCGGGTTCTGATCCGGACGCTGGATCTGGTCGTGTACGTACTGCCCCCACTGCCGCGCACGCTCCATCCGCGGCGTGCCGTCGACTCCGCCGGTGAGGTAGTCCACCTGATGGGCGAACTCGTGCATCGACACGTTGAATCCGTCCTCCTGAGCCCATCCGGCGAGCAGCTCGGGCGCGGCGAAGAGGATCGAACCCTGCTCGTGAAACTGCCCCTGGAACTCGCCCTCGTCGTGCGGCGCGAAGTCGTCGTCGTCGAAGGTGTCCGAGTAGAGCAGGATCTCGCGCAGCGGATCCCACTCGTGGTCCGGCAGGTGCAACGACAGGTACGCCGCGCCGCACGCGACCGTCGCCCGCAGCGTGTCGTCCACCTCGACGTCGACGCCGGTGATGCGATGCTCGGCGAGAAACCACGCGACGTCGCGCTCGAGCTGACGGCGCTCCGTATCCGAGAGCCGCGTCACGAGGGGCCACTGGTCCATTGCCGCCAGCACACCCGCCGGCGGGCGGGCGTCCGGCGCTCGCCGCCGCCACCGACGGGTTCGCCAGAGCACGAACCACGCCGACATCGCGACGAGTGCGAGGATCGCCACGTCCGGGATCGTGGCGCTGTCGATGACGATCGCCGCGAGACCGAGCGAGACGATGCCCGCCGGGACGGACGGTGCGACGAGCATCGATGGGTGAAACGCCCTCACAGGGTTCGACCGGGCGTGCGCGGGAGTTGTCGACGGCTCATCATTTCGAGATTTCCAGGAACAACGAACTCATTCGCGCCAGGATCCATCCAGGGGAGGCCCGAAAGACCCCATCATGACGCGGTCTGCGCGCACAGGCCGCTGATGCGACGCCCGCAACGAGCGGCGACGCAGGGGGCGGGCAAACCCTTGCCAGCCCCACTGTGACGCTCGACGCGGGCACGGTCAATCGCGCGCGCGGGGCGTACGCGGCGCTGGTACGTCGGTCGCCACCTGGGCTATCGTGGCGCCGCCTGTCGCCCGGTGCCGTCATGCGTCCGACCGTCGCTCTCTGCTCGCTCGCCGTCCTACTGCTCGCCCCGGGCTGCTCACGGGTCGATGCCCCCGCCGCGTGCTCGTCGAACAGCGACTGCACGTCCGGCGCCTGTGTCGACGGGCGATGCGACGACGACGATCCCCAGGACACCGGCGGTTCGGACACCGGCACGGGCTCGGACGCTGCCGCCGACACGCGCGGTACGGACACGTCGTCGCCCGGTGACGCGACGGTGTCCGACGTCTCGACCCCCACGGCATGCCTCACGACGACCCCGGATCTGGATCTCGGCGTCATCGAGGCCGGCGCGACCGCGACGGCGGACGTCGAGGTCGTCAACTGCGGGTCGATCCCGATCACCATTCAGGACGTGACCCTCGACGGAGCCGACGGATTCACCCTCGGTGAGCTGTCCGGCGCCACGATCGAGCCCGACGAGATCGCTGCGCTGCCCGTCATCTACACCGGCGGCGAGCCGGGCGTTGCCGAGGCGACGGTCACCTTCACGGCGAGCGACGACCTGAGCGACACGACGGACGTCCGCGTCGAGGTCGTCTCGCCACTGCAGGATGGCGTGTGCCTCGAGGTGCTGCCCGAAGGCATCGAGTTCGGCACGCTCGAGCAGGGCGATCAGGCCGAGCAGAACGTCGTCGTGCGCAACTGCGGCTCTGCGAGCCTCGCGTTTGCCGACGAGTTCACCCTCAACGGTGAGACGGACTGGTTCCTCTTCCCCGTGTTCGAAGGCGAGCTCGGGCCGGGGGAGCGCATCGAAGGCACCGTCGAGTTCATCGCGTTCGCGCCTGCGGGCGAGAAGTTCGCGGTGTTCGAGCAGCTCGTCCTCACGGACGGCGATCCCGGGCGCATCGACCTGACGATCCGCGCCAGTGGACTCGTCCAGCGTTGAATCGAAGCAGCGGCCCGCACGTCGCGGCTCCACTGCGGGTCACGCCGGGTCGAGCACCGCGATCCATCGGCCCGTGCGACCCATCCCGCTGAGCCCCGAGATCGCCTCGGTGCCCCGCTCGTCGTCGAGGTGCCACGGCTCACCGAGCTCGGCGGCGCGCTCTTCGAGGCGAGCCTGGCTGGCCTCGACGAGCTCGCGCATCCGCGCCAACGTGGACTCGAGGCGTGAATCGGCGATCTCCGCGAGGCGCACCGCGGCACCGCGGGCGTCGTCGAGCGCAGCGCTGGCCGTCGAAAGCGCGCCATGTTCGAGCGCGGCGTCGACACGGCTCGCGCAGACGTTCGGCATGCCGCCAGCGACGGCGGGGGCGTGCTCGGCCCAGTGGAGCATGACCGAAACCAGCTGTGCGCGCAGGGCATCGACACGGCGCAGGTCGCCGAGCCGTTCGTTGAGGGTGATGGACTCAAGCAGGTGCCGTGCCGCGCGGTCGGCCGCCGAGAGGGCGAAGGTGCGCCGCTCGGGGCCATCGGTGAGCGCCTTGCGAGCGACCCGTTCCCACGTGACGAACGCCATCTCGTAGATCTCGTCGCGGCGCGTCTGCCCGTCCGGCACGCGCTCGTAGAGCGAGATCGCCACGCGGAACCACTGCTCGCTGATCTCGGGGTCCGCCGCCATCCGCGCCGTTCGGAGGGCACGCTCCGCAGCCTGCTCGGCAGCGACGGGCTCGTCCGGCAGGGTGGCGTTGTCATCGGGGGGGCGCACCTGCCCGAAGGTATCGAACTCGGCGCGCACGGTGTCGCCGAGGTCCAGCTCCACACCGCTGCGCTCGGCGATGGACCGCGCCGACTCCACCGCCTGCTGCCAGAGGTCGAGATCGTCGGTGGACTCGATGATGTCACGCCACAAGCGCAGGGCGGCTTCGCTGTGTTTGCCCGGCTCGATCGTGCCGGCGAGGGCCGCGCGGCCGAGGTTGAGCGCGTCGTCGGTGCCGTCCCAGGCCTCGATGCGCTCGAGCAACCAACGCTGGATCCCGCTGCGTGCGCGGACGCTTACACCCGATCGCCGCAGCATCTGCCGCGCCACTTCGACCCGGTCTACCGTCAACGCACCCGCGAGCTGCGGCAACGCCTCGCGCTCGGCCAGCGCCACATCGAACCGCGGGTCCGCGAGATGGGCGCGCAGCTCGTCGAGGGGCAGCGGCGACGAGAGCAGGGCGACGAGCTCGGTGAACCGGGCATCGAGCGACGCCTTCGAGAACGGCGCCTCGTCCGCCCGCTTGAGCAGGGCACGCTGCCGGTCCGAGCGCACCGTCTTTTCGACCGACGCCTTCACATTACGCACGCGCTCGTACGCCTCGCGACGCGCGCGACGGGCCAGCGGACGCCAGCCATGAGCGTCCGCGAGAAGGGCGAGGCGGTCGACAAACCGCACACAGTTCGCGCGGCTCTCGAGCGACGAGGCGGTGAACCCCCACCGACGGGCCGGCGTCTCGGTGTGCCACGTGTCCCAGTCCAGCGCCTGATCGAGCAGCAGATCGAGCGTCCGCTCGTCGGGGGACTGCAGATGGGCGTCGACGATCGGGCGCTCGTCCTCGCCCCACGGGCATCGGGCCCGGACGCGAAGCGTGGCCGCTGCGCCCCCTTCTCGGACGTCGTCCGGCAGGTCCTCGCGCGCCGACAGGATCTCGACGAGGCGGCGCACCGGCCCCACGTCCGGCCATTCTGCGAGGGCGTCGAAGAGCGACGCGTAGCGCTCCGGCGCCGGGTTCTCGTGCTCGACGGCATACACGACGTCGGCCACGGCGCGACGCGCGCGGTCGTGATCGCCGCTGCGCGCCGCCGTCGTCGCGGCCTGGATGCGCAGCGCGAGGCGCTGATCCGGGTCCGGCGCCATCTGAAGCGCCACGTCCGCCCGATCGAGGTACTCTCCGGCGAGTCGATAGAGGCCCAGGCGCGTCGCGCTGTCCGCGGCACGCTGCAGGTGCTTCGTGTCGAGGTGAAACGCCCGCTCGGCGTCTTCGCCCCATCCCGCGGATTGAATCACCCGGCCGATCGTCTGGTCGAGCTCCTCGGCGACCTCAAGCAGCGCGAGGGCCGCACGACGGTCTTCGATCGACGCCTCGTGGCGGGGCCCGATCGTCCAGACGGCGAGCAGGTGCTCTTCGAGCTCGATGAGTCGCTCGACCGCGGCGAGGCCATCACCGGCACCCTCGTGATGCGCAGCCGCTCGGCGGGCCATGCGTACCAGCTCCGCGACGTCGGTGTCGGTGCGCACACCGTCCGCCGCGTCTCCGCGACCGGCGACGGCTTCCTGGTACCGCGCGTCCCACCACGCGGCGGCCGACGCGTGCGCGGATCGACGAAAGGCCGCAGGCAGCTCGCGGACGATGCGTGCGTACACGGCGCCCGAGCTGAAGAGCAGCGCTGGCGCCGTGACGCTGGCCGCAGACACGTCGAAGGTCTCGCGAGCGAGTCCGCGATTGGTGATCTCTCGGATGACCGTCCCGATCTGCGCGTCGGGTACCCCGGCCGTGTGTGCTGCCTCGAACACGGGGAAGGTCCGGCCCCAGATGGCGCCGGCCTCGAGTAGCCCGCGGGCATCCGCAGAGAGACGACGCATCTCGCCTTCGCCGTCTCGCCCACCGGTCCGCAGCTCGATCGCAGCGTCGCGCAGCAGCACGCTGCGCCCCGCACCGTCGATGAGCTGCGCCGGACCCGGACGCTCCGAGAAACACCCCCACGCGTCCATCCGTGCGAGCAGGGTCTGCACTCGACCCGGGCTGCCGCCGGTTGCCTCGTGCAGCCAGTGCACCAGGTCTGGCGAAAACGCGACCGGACGCTGCAGAAAGTTCTCGGCGAGCGGCGGGATTGCGTCGTGCGTGAGAGCGCCGAGGTCGAGCACGAGGCACCGGTTCTGCTCGGCAGACCGGAACTGCTCGTCGATGACCGTCGCGAGCCGGTCCATGCGCCACGCGTCGATCGCGTCCGGTCGCAGGGTCCAGACCATGGCGAGGCGGGTCTTCTCGCCGCGCCGCGTCCGCTCGCCCAGGGTGCGCAGCAGAGCCAGCATCACCTCGAGGGTGCCCGGATCGGCCCACTGGATGTCGTCGATCAGCGCGACGTGCATCTGGTCCGGGCGCGCGCACATCAGGTCCACGTAGAACGCCACGCGGTCGTTGAGGTACCGACGAGGCGCCTCGGATCGGGCGGTCAGGCGCGCGTGGGCGCGCACCGCCGCACCGAGCCGCGAGAGACCCGGGACGGGACCGAGCAGATCGGCAAGGGTGTGCAGCTCGCGGATCTGGCGCCCCGAGTCGACGCGCATGGCCTGCGACACGTTCGACGTGCTCGACCGGCTCAACAGGCTGGCGACCAGCTCGCGGGTGCCCTGATAGGCGGTGTCCTGCTGCTCCTCGGCGAACGCGGCTTCGAACACGACGCTGCGGTTGCGTTCGAGCGCACCGAGCCGGTTGGCGAGCACGGACTTGCCGATGCCCGAGGGGCCACGGAGCACAATGAGCGCCGGGGTGCCGCCATTCGCGGCGACGAGCTCGAGCTCCATGGCTCGCCACTCGTCGGCGCGTCCGATCGGCGCGCCGTGTGCGGTCACGCTGGTCGCTGAGGGATTGCCTGCCATCATCACGCCACGTGCTGGTGCAGGGGAGCCCGTGCAGTCCGAGCCCACCCGTTCACGGTACCGATCCGGTGCGGCCCTGTCGAATCTCGGACGCCCGGCGAGCCGCGACGCAACGACGTGTCATGTAAAGCGAACCCCCGGCACGAAGGTCGCGGTTCGCTCCGTCGCCGGTTTCACGTGAAACGCGGGCAGCACGCGCTCGACCTTCGTTTCACGTGAAACACCCACCGTGAGCTCGACCCTCGTTTCACGTGAAACACCCACCACAGCCCGACCACCGTTTCACGTGAAACACGCGAACCGACGAACGCGGCACCGACCCGACCCGATCGGCGCATCGAAGGTACACCACGGGCGACGCGAGACCCCGCCCGACGCGGGCACCCTGGCGTCCCCACCCGATGCGTCGACGTTCGGAAGGTCAACGACCCCGGAGGTCCCATGGACACCGTCACCCCGGTCAATACCGAACCCGAGCTGCTCGACCCGCAGGTGCCCCGCGGCTTCTTTGCCCGAGCCCGCCGCTTCGCGACCCGTTTGCCCTTCGTACGCGACCTCGTCGCCATGACGTGGACCCTGCGCGACCCGGACACGCCGCCCCACGTGCGCATGATCGCGTCCGCCGCGCTGATCTGGTTCGTCGTACCCACGGATGCCATCCCGGACATGCTCGCCGGCATCGGCTTCACCGACGACGCTGCGGTCGCGCTGGCAGCGGTACGGGCGATCGGCCCGTGGATGAAGGACGAGCACCGCGCCGCAGCCGAGGCGTGGTTGACCGGCGGCAAGCGCGAGGCGGGCACCCGCGAAGCCGCAGATCGTCAAAAAGGTGCTTGAATCGAGCGGGGCGCCTGAAGATGGTGGCGGAAGCCCACCTCGCGTGGGCATCGACCCACGGCTCCCCGACTCACGATGCACCGCTCCCTGCTCGTTCTGATCGCCTCGTGCGCCCTCGCGCTCGCGGCCTGCGCCTCGTCTGAGACCGTCACCACGGACGCCGACACCGGCGTCTCGTCCGACGCCGGCACCGGCGGAGGCGGAGGCGCCGACGTGGGCGTCTCCGACTGCGGCGGCTGCCCCACCGGCACGGAGTGCCGCGGCGGGCGCTGTGTCGAAGTCGACCCGGGCGGCTGCGCGGATGGCGACGGCGACGGGTTCGGCGTCGGCTGTGACCCCGGGGTCGACTGCGACGACAGCCGCATCGACGTGAACCCTGCGGCCACCGAGCGCTGCGACGAAATCGACAACGACTGCGACGGCTCCATCGACGAGGATGGCGTGTGCGACGCGGAGTGCCCGCCCACCGAGTGCCCGATCGGCGCCCTGCGCTGCGGACCGGACGCCACCCCCGAGATCTGCGAGGCCGACGGGCTGGGCTGCGGCGTCTGGTCGGCCCGACCCGCCTGCGCGGTCGGCTTCGCCTGCGACGCCGGGGAGTGTGTCGCGGTCGGCGAGAGCTGCCGCGACGGCGACCGCGACGGCCGCGGGCCGGGCTGCGACCTCGGTCCCGACTGCGACGACACCCGCCCCACGGTCTTCGACGGCGCCCCCGAGCTTTGCGACACGATCGACAACGACTGCGACGGCTCCATCGACGAGGACTTCACCACCCTCGGCGACGAGTGCGAGTCCGGATCCGGCGTCTGCGCCGCCACCGGCGTGTTCGTCTGCGCCGCCGACGCTTCGGCCGCCGTGTGCAACGCCGCGGGCGGTGGTTCCGGCTCGGAGATCTGCGGCAACGACCTCGACGACGACTGCGATGGCTCCGTCGACGAGGGCTTCGAGCGCCTCGGCGAGGCCTGCGGCGAGGGCGAGGCCTGCGAAGACCGCAGCGTCTTCGCCTGCACGCCGGACGGCACGGGCATCGAGTGCCGCAGCAGCGGCGCCGGTGGCACCGAGCTCTGCGGCAACAGCCTCGACGACGACTGCGACGGCTCCGTCGACGAGGGCTTCGAGCGTGCCGGCGAGGCGTGTGACGCCGGCGTCGGAGCCTGCAACCGCACGGGCACCCTGCGCTGCGCCGCCGACGGCTCCGGCCTGACCTGCTCGGCCACGCCAGGCGCCCCGGGCACCGAACTCTGCGGCAACAGCGCCGACGACGACTGCGACGGCACCGTCGACGAGGGCTTCACGTCGACCGTCGGCGAAGCCTGCATCGTCGGCGTCGGCGCCTGCGAGCGCAGCGGCAGCATCGTCTGCTCCGCCGACCGCACAGACACGGTCTGCAACGCGACCCCCGGCACAGCCGGTACCGAGACCTGCGACGGCGAAGACAACGACTGCGACGGCGAGAGCGACGAAGGCGGCGTCTGCGACGGCTGCGACGACGACGGATTCGAAGAGGACGACGACCGCGCCGGCGCGGCGACGCGACCCGCCAGTGGCTCCGGCGTCATCTGCGGCGAGGACGAGGACTGGGTCGCACTCGGCACCGCGAGCGCCGGAGACACGATCACCCTCGCGCTGCGCTTCACCGACGCGGACGGTGACCTCGACCTCGAGCTGTACCGCGACGACACCCGCGTCGGCCGCAGCGGCTCGGTGACCGACGACGAGGACATCACGTTCGAGGTCGATGCCGCCGGCACCTACTACGCCCGCATCTACCAGTTCTCGTTCGGCGACGTCTCGCCGTCCGTGCCCTACGGGTTCACGTGGACGATCGACGGCGGTGGCGACCCCGGCGTCTGCATCGAGGACCGCTTCGAAGAGAACGACCGCAGCCTCGACGGCACCCCGCTGACCGCCGGTTCGCCCCAGTCCGCGACGCTCTGCGCGGGGGACGACGACTGGTTCCTGCTCGGTACGCCGGGCGCCGCGGATCGCTCGACCGTGAACCTGGTCTTCCGCCACGACGGCGGCGCCGGCGACATCGACATGGAGATCTACCGCGAGGTCACCGGCGACGTGCCCTTCCTCGTGGGTGCGTACTCGGGCAACGACAACGAACAGCTCTCGTTCAACGGCAACGGCAACCGCGCCTGGGCCCGCGTCTTCTCGGGGCGTCCCGGGGCCGAGGCGGACTACCGCATCGCGCTCGCCGACCGGAACGGCTGCGGCGACAGCGACGACGTCTTCGAGGACAACGATGCCCAGGCCAACGCCGCGTCGATCCCCCTCGGCGCCCTGCTGACGATGTACAGCTGCGGCGGCGACGAGGACTGGTACGACCTCGGCCGCATCTCGGAGGGCACCCTCGTGGACGTCGAGGTCCTCTTCACCCATGCCGAGGGCGACATCGACGTGAACCTGTGGCGCGAACTCAGCGGATCGCGCGTCGAGTCCGGCCTCTCGGTCACCGACAATGAGGCCTTCGAGGTCCGCGCGCCTGCTTCGGACCGGTACTTCCTGCGGGTGTTCAACTACGGATCCGACGGCGACGGCCAGTCGTATCGGGTACGCGTCGAGACCCGCTGACCGACAACCATGCGGCGCGAAGCGTGCCGCACCCACCGGTTCTGCACACGCCCCCGTGGCCCCCGGCCCGGGGGCGTGGTACGTCGAAGGCGCATCGAAATCGTGTCGACAGGCAACATCTCGCCGGCCGGTTCGAACTGTTCCGGGTGACGAGCTTTCTCGTCGACGCCCCCCAGTCAAACCCCACCCCGGAGGACCTCATGGCGTCCGTCAACAAGGCCATCGTAATCGGCAACCTCGGCAAGGATCCCGAGCTTCGGCACACGAGCAGCGGCCAGGCTGTGACCGAGCTCACCATCGCCACGAACGAGCGATACAAGGACAAGAGCGGCGAGTGGCAGGAACGCACCGAGTGGCACCGTGTCGTCGTCTGGGGTCGCCAGGCCGAGAACGCCTCGCGGTACCTGTCCAAGGGCCGTCAGGTCTACGTCGAGGGTCGCCTGCAGACCCGGGAGTGGACGGACCGGGACGGCAACAAGCGGTACACGACCGAGATCGTGGCCCAGAACGTCCAGTTCCTGTCCGGTGGCGATCGCCAGAGTGGCGGTCGGTACAACGACGGTCCCCCGCCGCCGAACGACTACGACGCTCCGTCGAGCGGCGGTGGCGGCGGTGGCGGTGGCGGTGGCGGCTCGTCGAGCGGCGACGGCTTCAGCGACGACGAGATCCCGTTCTGAGATCTGTCACCGGGTCCCTACCCGTGACTCGACCGTGACATCGACCCCGGCGCTCCCCTCGAGCGTCGGGGTCGAGTCGTTTCGGGCCACTCGGCGACCACCCACGACGTCGAGAATCGGTCTCCAAGAGACTCGATGTGTCCGTCGCGGACCGAAGGTCACGGATTCGGCCGATTCGCCTCCGATCTCGGCCTTCGGAGCCGCGACGCGAATCGACACGTCACAGAAGATCGCGAGATCCCGCTTGACCGATCCGAGCTGGACACCGCCACCGCAGGTCGAAAACCGACGACGAATGCGTTCTGCGCAATCTGGCGACGTCGACTTTCGACACGTAAAGACGCATTGCAAATCAGACACTTATACCTTCCACCATGCGATTTGCTGGTTTTATGGCCATCATTGCTGCCCGTTGGCGATTTTTCATTCACCGGTGGTCTGAGACGAAGGGCCGGTCAGCTCGAACGCCTGTGCGCAAAACGACGACGCGGGCGGCGCCTCGAGGCGCCACCCGCGTTGCACGCGTCCAAACGGCAATCAGCCGTTGCGCGCCTTGAGCTTCTCGGTGAGCTCGGGGACGACCTTGAACGCGTCGGCGACAAGACCGAAGTCGGCGACCTGGAAGATCGGCGCCTCGGGATCCTTGTTGATCGCGACGATGACCTTCGAGCCCTTCATGCCAGCGAGGTGCTGGATGGCGCCCGAGATGGCGACGGCGATGTACAGGTTCGGCGCGACGATCTTGCCGGTCTGCCCGACCTGCCAGTCGTTCGGAGCGTAGCCGCTGTCGACGGCGGCGCGGGACGCACCGACGGCGGCGCCGAGGGTGTCGGCCAGCGACTCGATGATCTCGAACGCCTCGGCCGACTTCAGGCCGCGGCCGCCGGACACGACGACGTCGGCGTCGGTGAGCGCGGGGCGGTCGCTGACGACCCGGTCGAACGAGACGAACTCGGTACCGGCGGCGGCTTCGACGGTGAACGAGCGCGCGTCGACCGAACCACCGGCATCCGCGGCGGGCGCCGAGAAGTTCGTCGTGCGGACCGTCACGCAGGTGATGTCGCCGTCGCTGGTGACCCGCTCGATCAGGTTGCCGGCCCAGATCGGGCGCTTGTAGGCGAGCTGGGACTCGTCGGCGTCCTCGTAGACCTCGATGACGTCCGCCACGAAGCCGACGTCGTTGTCGTCTTCGGCGAGGCGTGCGGCGACGCGAGGCAGGAAGTCCTTGCCCGTCGTCGTGGCCGGCGTGGCCACGATGTCGGCGTCGACCTCGGCGGCGATGGCGGCGACGGCCGGGGCCCACGTCTCGGCGAGGTAGTTGGCGAAGATGTCGCCGTCGAGGCAGATGACCTTCGACACGTACTTCGCGAGCTCGTCGGCCGCGCCACGGGCGCCGTGGCCGATGACGAGGCCGATGACCTCGCCGTCTTCGATCTCAGCGGCGGCGTTGGCGAAGCCCGCCGCGCCAAGGGATGCGTTCTGTAGGGTGCCGTCGAGCTGCTCGGCGACCAGCAGGATGGTGCTCATGATGTCGTCCTGTGCGGTGTGATGACGGTGAAGTGCGGCGTCGCTCAGAGGACCTTCGCGTCGTTGGCGAGACGGTCGACGAGCGCGTCGACGTCGTCGACGATCTCACCGGCGGCGCGCTCCGGCGGCAGCTCGTACCCGAGGGTCCGGACCTGCGCGTCGGCGTCGATGCCGAGGTCTTCGATCGACATCGTGTCGAGGGGCTTGCGCTTGGCCTTCATGATGCCGGGCAGCGAAGCGTAGCGGGGTTCGTTGAGGCGGAGGTCCGCGGTGATGACCGCCGGCAGCGGCACGCGGACGGTGGACGTGCCACCGTCGACCTCACGACCGACCGTGGCGACTTCGCCGTCGACCTTCACCTCGTACGCGAAGGTCGCCTGCCCGTAGTCGCAGAACTCGGCGATCATCTGACCGACCTGGTTGCCCTCGGTGTCGACCGACAGCTTGCCGAGCATCACGATGCCGGGCTGCTCCTTCTTCACGACCGCGGCGAGGATCTTCGCCACCGACACGGTGTCGAGGTCCTCGTCGGTCTCGACGAGGATGCCGCGGTCGGCGCCCATGGCGAGCGCAGTGCGGATCTCCTTCTGCGCGGCGTTCTCGCCGACGCACACGACGACGACCTCGTCGGCGGACCCGGCCTCCTTGAGACGGACGGCTTCCTCGACGCCGTACTCGTCGAACGGGTTGAGCTTGTACTCGACGTTGCTGGTGTCGAGCGCGCCATCGGCGTCGAGCTTCACCTTCACGTCCGGATCGATGATCCGCTTCACGGTGCAGAGAACCTTCATGGGTGCCTCCAGGGGCGAGGTCGGGGTCGAATCGGGGGATCGAACGTCAGTCAGCGCGAATGCCGCCGAGCAGCAGGGTCGCGAGGTCGCTCGCGGCGCGAGCGACATCCACCTCGCGACCGCGTCGGTGCGCGAGGGTCAGTGCGAGCAATGCTTCGTCGAGCGCGCCGAAAATGGCGCGAACGACCGTCCGGGCGTCGAGTTCGGGGCGAAACGAGCCATCGCCCTGCCCCTCTTCGATGATGCCGCGGATGATGGACAGGTACTCCTGAAACCGGGGATTGCCGTACTCCTTGATGAACTTCTGGCTCTGCCGAAGTTCGACCGTGATGAACTCGGCGAGGTCCGTGGCTTCGGTCGACAACACGAGGTGCAGGTGCACGAGCCGACCGAACCGTTCGGCACACGTCCCACCCATCTCGGCCAGATCCTCGTTGAGCCGCCGGATCAGAAAGTCCATGCGGTCTTCGAAGAGCTTGATGAGCAGGTCGTCCTTGTTCTGGAAATACAGGTAGATCGTCCCGTCCGCGACGCCAGCGGCTCGCGCGACTTCGGACACACGGGCGGTATAGAAGCCCCGCTCCGCAAAGACCCGGAGCGCGGCATCGAGAATCCGCTGGCGCTTGTCGACCGATTTCTCGCGGGACACATCCACCTCAGGCGCAGGAGCGCCATCGGGGGATAATGAACGGCCATTCAGGTGTCAAGATGGTACTGAATGGTGATTCATTCAGTCGCGATTCCAGCGCCGTCCCGCGGGTCTGTGCCGTTCACGATCCGCCGCCCGACCAGGCCGGTCGAGCCCGCGCAGCGAGCGCTGCGTCGGCGAGGACGAGCCACGTCATCGCCTCGACGATCGGCACCGCCCGGGGCAGCACGCACGGGTCGTGGCGCCCCTTCGCGGCAAACGTCACCGCCTCGCCGTCGGTCGTGACGGTGTCCTGATCGCGGAAGATCGTGGCGACCGGCTTGAACGCCACGCGCATGGGGATCGCCTCGCCGTTCGTGATGCCACCCTGCAAGCCGCCGGAGTGGTTCGTCCGCGTGCGCACCACGCCGTCGCGCATCTCGAAGGCGTCGTTGTGTTCGCTGCCCCGCAGGTGGGTGCCCGCGAATCCGGAGCCGAACTCGAAGCCCTTCGACGCAGGCAACGACAACATCGCGCGTGCGAGCTCGGCCTCCAGGCGACCGAAGACGGGTTCACCCCAGCCGGCGGGCACGCCTCGGGCGACACATCGGACGCATCCCCCCACGGAGTCCTTCTCGCGACGGACGTCCCGGATGTGCGCTTCCATCACCGCGGCGGCGTCTGCATCGGGGCATCGGACCGGGTTCGCGTCGACGTCCGCGCGGGTCACCGTCGCCTCGTCGACCGTCGAGCCGATCGCGCCGACGTCGCTGACCCAGGCGACCACCTCGATGCCGTACTCGGCCTCGAGCCACTGCCGCGCGACCGCGCCGGCGGCGACCCGGGACACGGTCTCGCGCGCGCTCGTGCGACCGCCACCCCGCCAGTCGCGGTGCCCATACCGCGCCTCGTACGTGAAGTCGGCGTGCGACGGGCGGTAGAGGTCCTTCATCGCCGTGTACTTCGACGAGTCGACGTCCCCGTTCTCGAAGAGCATGCCGATCGGCGTGCCGAGGGTCCGGCCCTCGAAGACGCCGGACACGACGCGCACCCGGTCCTTCTCGTTGCGCGGGGTCACGAGGCGACTCTGGCCGGGTCGCCGGCGGTCGAGGTCCTGCTGGACGGCGTCGAGGTCGATGGCGATGCCCGGCGGGCATCCATCAACGACGGCGCCGAGGCCCTGGCCGTGGGACTCGCCCCAGGTGGTGACGCGAAAGCGATGCCCGAAAGTGTTCACGGGTCGGACGGGGTTCGAGACGGGATGCGCCCGCCGCACCCGGCCAGGGTGTCGCGCACGGCGCGGGCACGCAAGGGGCGTGCATCGGCGAATTGCATCGAACGTCGATTGCCTGCTACCCTGCCGGTGCTTCCCGCATCAGAACAAAGGGATCTCCCCATGCGTACCGCGATTCTGTCCGTGCTCCGGCCGACGGCCCTGGGCCTCGGTCTTCTTTCGGCGCTCCTCGTCGGCTGCGGTGACGAGGTCACGTCCGACGACACCTCGGTGGGCGACACCGGCACGACCGAAGACGGCGGCGACGGCGACACCGGCATGACCGATGGCGGCGGCGGCGACGCTGCGACGGACGCGGAGACCGATGCGGAAGCCGACGCCGAGGCCGACGCGGAAGCCGACGCCGAAATGGATGCCATGCCCGACGCCGAGGCCGACGCGGAGACCGATGCGGAAGCCGACGCCGAGGCCGACGCGGAGATGGACGCGGAGATGGACGCCGAGGCCGACGCCGAGATGGACGCCATGCCCGACGTGTCCGGCCCCGAGTGCGGCGACGGCACGATGGACGACGGCGAGGAGTGCGACGACGGCAATGTCGACGACGGCGACGGCTGCTCGATGTTCTGTGAGATCTGCGAGGATGACGACGTCGCCTCGTCCGGCACGTCCGAAGAAGCGTTCGAGTTCGACTACGGCGATGCGGTCGAAGGCGTGGTCGCCCAGGCGGGCCTCGAGGACTGGTACCAGGTCCTGCTGCTGCCCGGCTGCCAGGCCGTGTTCGACGTGGCGTACGACACCGAGGCAGGCGACGTTTCGATCGTCCTTCTCGACGCGGCTCGCATGGAGCTCGCCACGTCCGAGGCGACCGAAGACGGTGCGCGGGTGGAGTGGGCCGACGACAGCGGCGGCTTCTTCGCCTCGACGCTCTTCATCGGCGTGATGGCCGACACCGACGGCGCGTGCATCGACTACACGATCACCTCGGTCCGCCGCTGCGGCTGATTTGAATCCGGGCTCGCGCCCGCTGCATCCCAGCGACCGGGCACCCGCCCGCCGCTCGAAACGACGAGCCCGTGGATCCGTCCACGGGCTCGCGTCGTTGCTCCCCGGATCGATCCGTTGACCGACAAACTGCCCCGTGGCGTCTTCGTCCTCGCCGGCGCGCGCATGCTCGCCGGCATCGGTGGCAGCATGGTCATCCTCGCCCTGACCCGGGCCGTCGACGACGCGACCACCGCGTTCGACCTCGCACCGAACACCCGCCTCGGGCTCGTCGTCTCGGTGTTCGGCTTCCTGCTCGCCGGCGCGCAACCGTTCGTCGGTGCCATCGGGGATCGCGTCGGGCGGCGGCCGCTGCTCATCGGCGGCATGGCGGCGTTCGCGACCGTGTCCCTGCTGATGACCTTCGCCACCCGGTACGAGGCGCTGCTCGGCCTGCGTGGCCTGCAGGGTCTCGCCCTCGCGTGCACCGTGCCGACCAGCCTCGCCGTGATCGCGGCGCTGGTGCCGGCACAGCGCCGCGGCCGGGCGATGGGTACGTACGCGACCGCGCGGATGCTCGGGTTCGGCGTGGGGCCCCTCATCGGCGGCGCCGTCCTCGACGCAGCGGGCACGACGACGACCTTTCTCGCCGCCGTGATCCCCGGCGTCATCGCTGCCGCCCTGGTGACGTTCGCGCTGGACGAACCCCCCGCGCTGGGGCGCGTGAAGAGCGACGACGACGAGGCGCCCGTCGAGACCCGCACCCTGCCCTTCCTCGCGTTGTCGAGCGCGTTCTTCATCATCGCCATCTGCGTGTCGCTGCTGGTCGCCCTCGAGCAGACGTTCACCGACCGGCTGCAGATCACGGCCTTCGAGTTCTCGATCGCCTTCAGCGCGCTCGTGTTCGCCCGCCTGGTGAGCGACGCGACGATCGGACGCTGGTCCGATACCGGTGACCGACGCCGCTGGATCGTGGTCGGGCTCGTACTGATGGCGCCGTCGACCGCGGCCTGTGCATGGGCTCCGACGATCGAATGGCTGACCGCGGCGCGGGTCGCGATGGGCGTCTCGATGGCGTGCATCGCGTCCCCGGCGTTCGCCCTGGTCGGCGATCTGGTGGAACGCGGCATCGGGTCCGGCTCGAGTGTCGGGCTCGTGACCGCAGGGTTCGGCGCCGGTCTCGGTGTCGGCCCGCTCGGTGCTGCGATCCTCGCCGACCGCGTCGGCTTCGAGGTCCCGTTCGTGGTCTGCGCCGCACTCTCGCTGGTCATTGCAGCGGTCGTACCCGCCCTCGTCCCCCGACTCGAACCGCGTCCATCGACCCCGGAGCGCGCTGGTTCTGGCGATCTGCCGAAACAAGCGGCACCATAGGGACTGCTATCCCAGCGCCTGCCAGCCTGCGCCTGCGCAAGAACGGGCCTCTCGTGACGACCGGGGGCCCTCGACGGATGTGGTCAGCCATGACGGATGAAAGTCTGAACAAGACGGTCGAGTCGCTGCTTCAGCAAGGCCTCGAACGCCTCGATGGGGGCGACTACGAGGGTGCGCTCGCGACATGGAACGAGGTGCTCGAGCTCGACCCGAGCAATGAGCGCGCCGACCGGCTCGTCAGCGACCTTCGGGCGCTGATGTCGGACACCGAAGACGTCGATCTGTCCGTGTCTGCGGACTACGTCGTCGTTCTCGACGAGGACGTGGAAGTCGATGACGCGGCCGACGTGACGCAGCCGCCGGGGATGAGCGGAGGCTCGTCCGCGACGAGATACATCACCCGCGCTTCGCTGACCCGCCTGCAGGGGCTCGTCGACCAGCAGGTGAACGAGAACCGCGAGCTCAACGAGACGATCGCGAAGCACTACCGCGAGATCCTCGAGCTTCGCAGCGCGCTGACCGAACACGAGCAGCAGGCGCTCGACCAGCGGCGCCAGATTCTCGCCCTCGAGAAGCAGGTCGCCGGGCTCGGTGACGAACGCCGCGACCTCGACCGGATGCGCAAGGAGTACGAGCGCATGCAGGCGCACTACGAGCTCAAGCTCGTGGAGCAGAAGAAGTACCGCGACGAGACCAGCGGGACGCTGGACCGGCTGCAGACCGAGCTGGACGCAGCCCGGGCTGAGGTCACGTCGCTGAATGCCCAGCTCACCGACGCGCGCGCCTCGATCAAGACGCTGACCGCGTCCGTCGATGCGAAGACCGAGGCGGCGCAGGCCGCGCAGAGCGCGCTCGAGAACGAGCAGACCGAGCACGATGCGACCCGAGCCCTGCTCGACGACGTCAGCGGGCGCGCCGAAGCGCTCGAAGGCGAAGTCGCCGGGATGGACAAGCAGATCGACCTGGCGAAGGGCGAAATCGCCGCCCTGCGCAAGACGCTCGAGAACGAGCGGGTCGAATTGGAGTCGACGCGCGACGAGATGCGCGACGTTCGCACGCGGCTGAAGATGGCCGAACAGGCCGTGGCCCGGTCCGAGCGCGAGCTCGAGGCCCGCGACACTCGCATCGCCGAAGCGACGAACGAGATGAGCGCCCTGCGCGAGCTGATCGACGCCGTGACGTCCGAACGGGACACGCGGGTGAAGGAGCTCGAGGCGCGGACGACGGAGCGCGACGACGCGCGGGCGGCGTCCGAAGCAGCCCAGGCCACGCTGACGCAGCTCGAGAGCGAGCTGGCGGCCATGGCCGATGCGCGGGACGCAGCGACGGCGGCGGCCCAGCAGGTCGAGCAGGCGCACACGCAGGCCGTGGCAGAGCGCGACGCGCAGGCGGAGCGCGCCGCGGCGGCGGAAGCCCTCGCGGCCGAGACGCGCGAGCAGCTGGAGTCGCATGCTGATCGGCACGCCGAGCTCGAAGCACGGCTCACGGCCCTGGAGGTCGAACGCGACCAGCTGCGCCACGACCATCAGGCGGCCCGCGAGCTCGCCGAGTCCCGCGACGCGGTGGTCGAGACGCTGCGTGGGGAGCTGGCCCAGCGCGACGAGCGACTCGCCGACATCACCCTCGAGTACAAGCGTCGGTCGAGCGACGACCACCGCATGGCGACCGAAGAGACCGAGCGCCTGCGCGCCGAGCTCGAAGCGGCGCGCCAGACGCTGGCGGAGCAGCAGGCCGCGATCGAGGCACACGCGGCCGAACGCCTCGCCCTCGAGGCCCAGGTCGAAGAGACGACGAATGCCCTCGGCGCGCTGCGGGTCGAGCGCGACTCGGCGGTGGCGAGCCTCGAGTCCGTGGTCGGGGAGCGTGATCTCGCGCTCGCCAACCAGGACGCCCTCGCCGCGGACCGTGACGCCGCCATGGCCGATCGCGACGCAGCCGTCGCCGATCGCGACGCCGAGAGCGCCCGCGCCGACGCGGCCGAGGCCCGCACCGGGCCGCCGCCAGCGCCGATGCACCCCCCGCACGAGACGGGGCTGCCGATGACGCAGAACGAGCAGCCGACCGGCGCGTGGGAGGTCGTGTCGGAGCCGACAGACGACCTGCCCTTCGAGGCCGTGACGTCGCCGGACCACACGGCCGAGGTGGAGTTCCAGCTCGACGACAACCTCGTGCCCGAGGCACAGACCGACCCCGAAGTCCCGGTCTTCGAGCTCGAGTCCCAGCCCGGCGTGAGCCCGGCCGCGAGCCCGGACGCCGGCAACCCGCTGCAGACCATCTCTGGGATGCGGTTCTCGATGGAGGACCACCTCGACGTCGGAGAGCAGGCGACCGATCCCGCCGGCAACGAGGTCGCCTTCGACCGCGACGCCATTCGCGAGCGGCTCGCGGCGCTGATGACCGAAGCCCCCGAGCAGGTGGGCGTACGCCTCGAGAACGTCGATGGCATCGGGCAGCGCGAAGCGTTCCTGCTCGGGTCCGTCGACGGGATGACGACCTTCGCCGAGATCATCGACCAGGCGCCGCTGTCGCAGGACGACGGGATCGAAGCGCTCATCACGCTGCTCGAAAAGGGCGTCATCGTGAGCGCGTCGCTGAACGTCCACGCCTGAATCCACCGCCGAGCCGCAGCCACCGATGGTGAAGTCGGTCGATGACACCGCGGGGCTGACCCGTGCCGCCCTCGTCGCGGTCGCCGTCGGCTTCGTGGCCAGCGGCGCCACTGGCGTCGCGTGGCAGGTCGTCTGGACGCGCCTGCTGACCGTAGTCCTCGGTGCGGGTGCGTGGGCCCACGCGGTGACCCTCGCGACCTTCTTCGGCGGACTCGCCCTCGGCAGCGCGCTCGGGGGTGTCGTCGCGGACCGACGCCCGACGCAGCTGCTCGGGATCTGGGCCGCCCTCGAGGTGGTCATCGGCGTCTGGGGGCTGGCGACGCCGGGCCTCGCGGTGCCCGCCGATGCGATGTGGTCGTCGATGGTGTCCGGCGCCGGCGGCGGGCTCGGAGGTATCCTGCGGATTGTGCCTGCCGCGCTGCTGGTGCTCGTCCCGACGATCGCGATGGGGGCGACGACCCCGGTCGTCGGGCGCGCCATCGTGACGCGGTCGGATCGGACCGGCGCCGACATCGCGTGGCTCTACGCCCTCAACGCGGCCGGCGCTGCGGGCGGTGCACTGCTCGCCGGGCTCGCCCTGCTGCCGTGGATCGGCGTGCAGGGGACCGCCTGGACCGTCGGCGGGATCAACCTGGCGATCGGCCTCGTCGCCGCAGGGTTTCAGGCCGGCCTGCGCGGGCTCGGGGCATCGGACGAAGACGACGACCTCGACGCGAAGGCAGCGCCAGATCCTCCGACCGAAGGTAGTGGGCTCACGACAGAAGGCATTGAAACCCCTGGTGTATTCGCGACCGAAGGTAGTGAGGTCCCGCCTGGTGAGCACACGACCGAAGGTAGTGAGATCGCCACCAGTACGCTTACTGAGATCACGACCGAAGGTAGTGAGATCGCCACCAGTACGCTCACTGAGATCACGACCGAAGGTAGTGAGATCACGCCTGGTGAGCACACGACCGAAGGTAGTGGGCTCGGGATCCAGTGGACGCTTGCGCTCGCCGCCGCGGCGATCGGGTTCGCTTCGCTGACCCTCGAGATCGCCTGGACGCGCCTGTTCTCGATCGTGTTCGGCAGCTCGACGCGAGCGTTCACGCTGATGCTGGTCGCCTTTCTCGTCGGGATCGGCGGCGGCGGGCTGGCGGCGAACCGCTGGCTGGGGCGGCGGCCCCACGATGGCGCGCGGCTCATCCGTGGCCTGCTCGTCGCTGCGGTTGCGGTGCTGACGCTGCAGCTCCCGCTGTACGAGCGCCTGCCGCATCTGCAGTTCTCGATCGCCTGGGCGTTCGAGCGACGCGCCGATGTGTACCCGCTCTACCTCGCGACACAGACGGTCGTCGCGACGCTGTGGATGCTGCCGCTGACGCTCTGCACCGGGGCGATGCTGCCGACGCTGGTGCACCTGCAGCGCCGCGATGTGCAGCACGTGGGACGGGACGTCGGGGCGCTCTTCGCCGCCAACACCGTCGGCACCGTGCTCGGCCCCCTGCTCGCCGGGTTCGTGCTGCTCCCCGTCCTCGGACTGCAGGGGACGATCGTCGTCGCGATCGCCGTGCTCGCCGCCGTCGGCGCCGGGTTCGCCGGTGCAACCGCCGGCGGCGCGAACCGCGAGGACTCGGCCGATGGTGGCGAGACGAGATCGTCGCGACCGTGGACTCGTGCGCTGTGGATTGCCCCCGTACTCGTGGCCAGCGTGATGCCAGCGTGGGACCCGGCGGTGATGCACGCAGGCGGCTTTCGGCGGTGGACGATGCCCGCGGGGGTCGACTTCGCGACGTTTCGGTCGCTGCGCACCGACCTCGAGGTCGTCTACGCCCACGACGGCACCGCCGACTCGGTCGTGCTGCTGCGCAACGTCGACGGCGAGCTGTACCTGAAGGTGAATGGCAAGACGGACGCCTCGGACGCGCCGGACCTCGCCACCCAGCGGTACGTCGGTCACCTGCCCGTGCTCCTGCACGAAGCCGCGACCGGGGACGTCGACCGGTCGGTGTACGTCGTCGGTGTCGGCAGCGGCGTCACCGTGGGCGCAGCGGCACGGCACGACGCCCACGTCGTCGGCGTCGAGCTCAGCCGCGGGGTGCTCGAAGCGTCGCGCTGGTTCGAGCACGTGCACGGCGGGCTCGAGAACCGCGACGACGTCGAGGTGCACCTCGGCGATGCGCGAGAGTGGCTTCGGCGGGACCCGCGCCGGTGGGACGTCATCATCAACCAGCCCAGCAACCCGTGGATTGCGGGCAACGCGGCCCTGTTCAGTCGCGAGTTCTTCGAGCTGACCCGCGACCGCCTCGCGGACGGCGGCGTGGTCGCCCAGTGGATGCACGTCTATGCGATGGACGACGCGTCGCTCGAGCTGGTGATCGATACGTTCCGGTCGGTGTTCCCCCACGTGACCCTCTGGTCGCCCCAGGCCGTCGACCTCGTGCTCATCGGATCGCTCGAACCGCTGGACGTCGACCTCGACCACCTCGCCGAAGCCCTCGCTCGACCGGCGATCCACGACGACCTCGCCGACTCGCCGCGCGAGGGGCTGCGCGTCCACACGTTGCCACGGCTGCTGGCGACCCAGGTGATGGCCGAAGGCTCGCTCGCCGAGCGGTTCGACGCGGCACCGCCGTGGACGACCGACCTCATGCCGCGCCTCGAAGCGCAGGCCGCGGTCGCCCAGTTCATCGGCCACCGAGCGACGATGCTCGACGACCTCGACGACCGAACGAGCCCGATGCCCACGGGGCTGCACATCGAAGACCTGCGACTCACCGACGCCGACCGGCAGGACCTGCTTGCCTTCTTCGCCGACCGGCAGACGCCCTGGGCCACGCGCCTCGCCGGCTCGCTGCAGCACGCGGTCGCGAGCCAGCGCCCCGGACCGGCGGTGATGGCCGACATGACGACACGAGCGACCGGGCTGCCCGGGCTTCTCGAGGTCTGGGCCGACGAGGTCGCCGCGAGCGCAACCCTCGACGTCGCGACGTGCCACGCCTTTGTTGACGCACTGGCGACCCGCCTACCGGTCCGTGCGACCATCCTCTATCGCCCGCCCATCGACCGGTGGCAGCCCGCCATCGACCGGTGCCGCGCCGTCGACGCCCGGTACACCGACGTGCTGTGGGCTCGGCTGCTCGTCGACCTCGGGCACTTCGCCGCGGCCGAGCGGGCGATCGATCGGCTGCTCGGCGAGCGGTTGCCCGAGGCCGTCCGCACCGAGCTCGAGAGCGCCCGGGACCGCGCCCGCGCCGCGATCGACCGGTGAGGTGACCGATGGCATCCCAGCGCGCACGAGAGGGCGGATGCGGTCCAGCGTGGACGGCCCGATGCCGGGCACGCGCAGCAGGTCGTCCACCGACACGAACGGCCGGTGAACGATGATGCGGTCGGCCATCGCCGGACCGATGCGCGGCAGCTGCTGAAGCACGTCGGCCGGCGCGCGGTTCACGTCGACGAGGCGGGAGCGAAGCCCCGACGGGACATCGTCACGCGGACGCACGTCCTCGGCTTCGAGCCGCGCGGCGCGCTCGGCGTCCCGGCGCGTCGCACGGACCCAGTCGTCCGAGAGCACCGATGCAGCGAAGACTGCACGATGAACCGAGGCGCGCGCACGAGCGCGAGCCCACGCGACGCGCACCCGCGATGTCGCCTCGCCGGGAGCGACCCACGGGTACGAGAGGTCGTCGGGCAGAGGCGCGAAGAGGACGCGATCGCGGTCCGCGCACGCGACCAGCGCGGCGAGGGTGACGAGGCAGAGCAGGGCATGTGCGACACGAGGTGAATCCAACGGGGTCCTCCGGTATCCTTGTCGGTGAGCAACGGGTGACGTGTGATGGGTCGTATCGATCTCGCGTCCGTTGCGTCCCAAACCCCCGGCTGTGCCATGCTGCGCTCGCTCCTGCCCCTGCTGACCCTCGCCCTCACGGCGGCCTGCAATCCGACTCAGGCCGTGCCTACGAACGGCGTGTCGGCGGACGAGGGGTCGGCCGCCGAGGTCGAGTCCCCCGATCCGGACGAATCACCCACCGAGGAGGGTCTGGCCCAGGCCGACGAACCCGAAGCCGCCGACGAGCCTGCCGAGGCACCGGACGCCGCGGCCGAGACACCGGCGAGCCTGTGGGCACCGATCGTCGAGACGTACGCCACCGACGACGGCGGCTTTCAGTACGCCGCGCTCATGGCGAACGAAGATCACATGGCGCGCCTGCAAGCCGCGGTCGAAGCCACCGCCACGTACAACCCGTCCGAGCTCGAGCGCGATGCGCAGCTGGCGTTCTATATCAACGCGTACAACCTGCTGACCGTCGCCTCGGTGATCGAGCTGTGGCCGGTCGAGAGCGTGTTGTCCGAGGACGGCTTCTTCGACGGGCGCGAGCACACGGTCGCCGGCGCGTCGATGACCCTCAACGGGCTCGAGAACGACATCATCCGCGCCAACTACGGCGAGCCCCGGATCCACTTCGCAGTGAACTGCGCGAGCACCGGATGCCCGCCGCTGATGAACCGGGTGTGGACCGCCGAGACGCTCGAAGCGGACCTCGATCGCCAGACCCGCGCCTACGTGAACGGGACGACGCTGCTCGACACCGAGGCGAACTCCGTTCAGGTCAGCCAGATCTTCGAGTGGTTCGCCGGTGACTTCGAAGCGTCCGGCGGTGTGCGCGCGTTCGTCGCGGACCACATCGACCCGGCGCACGCCGACTTCGTCCGCGCCGACAGCACGACGATCGGGTTCTTCGAGTACGACTGGACGCTGAACGGCCGGCCCTGATCAGGGGGCGTCGGACCCGTCCGGTCGCGACCAGAGCTCGACCCGGTTCGACTCGGGCAGCAGCACGGCGATGCCATCGTCGAGAGCGATCGCACCCGACGGCGCCGTGTCGAGCGACGCGACCGCAGCGATGGTCGCGGTCGCCCCGTCGATGAAGACGAGGGCCGGGTCCTGACCGGCCCGAACCGCCACGACGTACGGGTCGAGGGCGACGAGCTCGACGACGTCGGGCAGGCCCTCGAGCTCGGCTTCGACGGTGAGGGTGTCGGCCGCGACCCGTGCCAGGCGTGCCGTCGACGAACCGTGAATCCAGAGCCCGGACGGGGTCTCGAGGGCGAGCGACACCGGCCACGGCCAGGAGGCGTCTGCCCTCTCGTCGGACGCGACCACCGGGGCTTCGGTGCCGTTCATCGACCGAAGGCGAGCTACGCCATCGACGACAACGAGCCCGACCGGTCGAACGGGCACCTCGTGGGTCTGCGTGACGGGCTCGCCCGCCGCACCGATCGTGAGCGCATCCACCCGCCGACCGCGAAAGTCCGGCACGAGCAGCGCCTCGTCGCCCGACGTGCCGTCGACGGACACGAAGCCGATCGGCGTCGGTCCGAGCGCGAGAGACCCGCGGGCGTCGAGGGTCGGGGACGTCGCGTCGAAGAGCACCGCGCGGGTGTCCTCTTCACCGCGGACGATGGCCCACAGATCCCCGGCGTCGGGGCCGGCGTGCACGTCGACGACGCGGCCTTCGACCGTGGTGGATCCGACGTCTCGCCGGGTCGCTACGTCGCGAATGACCACACGGGTGTCGCCGGTATCGACGAACACCACAGCGTCGCCCACGCAACTGATGAACCGCGCCGGGGGCGCCATGCTCGTCCAGATGTCGAGCGTGAGCGTGTCTTCGTCGCGAGCCAGCGCGCCGACTCGACCGTCGGACATCGCCACGACGACCGTCTCGTCACAACGGTGCACCGTTGCCGGCGGGCGCGTGGCAACGAGGGCCGCGATACGACGCGGATCCGGGTCGGGGGCCGCGGCCTGAGTGGGCGCATCATCGACCGAGTCACCGGAGCCACTCGAAGCCCCGGGCGCAGCCGTTTCGCCCGGCGCCAAGGCCTCGGCAGAACCTTCGACGATCGGGACCTCGGACGCACCACACGTGCACCCGGTGCCGAGCGTCAGGACCACCGCCGAAGCGACGGCAACGCCAATGCCTGACGACCCACGGCGCACACTCACGACGATGCCTGGGTGGCTTCGCCCTCGTCGCCTTCTTCGTCACCGATGAGGTGCGAGAGGATCTCGGCGATGAAGATCTGCAGTGCGTCCAGGTTGGCGAACGGGCCGATGAGGTGGACCGTCCACGAATGCTCGTCGACGCGGATGGGCAGGGCGCTGGTGTACTGGCCCTGCCGGCTGTTCTCGAACTGGATCGTCTCGTTGTTCAGCCGCGACAGGGGGATGACCCAGGCCTTCGCGGCGCGCCCGATGAGCAGCCCGTCGTCCCCGATGGCGACGTAGTTGCGCATCGTGAACACCCCCCAGTGAAACACCGTCCACCAGCACCAGAGCGTGAAACCGAGCAGGACCGAGAATCCGGCGACGTGGATGGGTAGAGCGAGGCGCGAGGTGGCGAGCAGGTACCCGGCCGCGCCGATCGAGAGCATGCCGACGACCACGAGGATCCACGCCCCTGGGATGTTCGCCTTGTAGCGAAACGCCCGGGCGTTCGCCGAACGGACCCACTCGATGACCTGTTCGCCCTCCAGAAGCCGGACGGGCTCTTCATGCGTCGACACGCTGCACCTCTCCACCAGAAACGGCCCACCGCGTGAACGGGTGAGCGAGCCGGATGTATGCCACGTCCGTCGTCGTGATGAACACCTGTCCGTCGAGATCCGAGAGAAAATCGAACAGTTTCGCGTTGCGCTTCGGGTCCAGCTCGCTCGACACGTCATCGAGGAGCAGGATGGGGTCGTGGCCCAGACGGTCCCGAAGTTTCCGGATTTCGGTAATTTTCAGCGCGAGTACCCAGGCACGATGCTGACCCTGCGAGCCCCAGGTGCTCAGCGGCTGCTCTTCGATGCGCGCGTCGATATCGTCGCGGTGGGGCCCGACGGTCGTGAACCCCCGGGCCCGGTCGCGGTGCCACGCCCCCTCGAGGGCGGAGCGCAGCGCCTCGCGGATACCGGCGGAGTCTCGCAGCACCTCTTCGGGCAGAGGCCCATCGGTCCACCGGGTGAGGTACCCGAGGTCGACGGGCAGCCGGGTGTCGAAGATCTCGCCGAACGCTTCGACGAAGGGCGCGCGGATGGCGTCGAGAAAGTCCATCCGCCGCTCGATCATCGTGGCGCCGAGCTCGACGAGCTGGTCGTCGTACACGGCGATGAGCGCGCGGTCCGGGTGGTCCTGCTTGAGGACGGCGTTGCGCTGCTTGAGGACGGTCTCGTAGTCGGACGACTCGGACGCGAACGCCGGCCGCGCGGCGAAGATCATTCGGTCGAAGAACACCCGACGGTCGCTCGGTCCGCCGCGAAAGACGGACACGTCCTCGGGCGAGAACACCACGACGTTCACGGCCCCGAAGAAGTCGCTGAGCTGGCGCACGACGGAGTCGTTCAGCTCGACCCGCTTTCGGGTCGGACGCACGGTGATGCGGACGTCCCGGCGCTGCCCGGCCCGGTCGACCCGCGCTTCGATGACGCCCTCGTCGGCGCCGTGCCGGATCAGGTCACGGTTGCGAAACGACCGAAACGACTTGAGCGACGAGAGCAGACCAACCGCCTCGAGCAGGTTCGTCTTGCCCTGGCCGTTCGCGCCATGGACGACGTTGAACCGGGGGTCGGGGTCGATGGCGACCTGCGCGAGGTTGCGAACGTCACGCAGTCGGAGGGAGTCGATGCGCAAGCCGTCAGAGCCGCATCGGCATGACGATGAACAGGGCCTCGTCGCCGTCGTCGCCTTCGAGCTCGCGCAGGATGGTCGGCGAGAGCGTGTCGATGACCTCGATGCTCACGTGGTCGCCGTCGACGACCTTCAGCACGTCGAGCAGGTACCGGTAGTTGAAGCCGGCTCGGACGCTGGGGCCGTCGTACCCGATCGGCACGCGCTCTTCGCACTCGCCCTTGTCGGGGTCCTGCGCCGAGATGGTGCAGGTGTCGTCTTCGAGCTGCAGGCGCACGTTGCCGGTGCGCGAGCTGGCGAAGAGCGAGACGAAGTTGAGCCGCGAGATGAACTCGGCGCGGTCGATGCTCGCCTTGCGGTCGTCCTGCTCGGCCGGGATGACCTGGGCGAAGTTCGGGAAGGTGCCGTCGATGAGACGCACGAGCAGCGTGGTGTGCCCGTAGCGGAACACGGCGCTCGACCCGATGATGCCGAAGTCGACGGTCTCTTCGGTGACGTCGAGGGTCCGGCGCAGCTCGGCGAGGCCCTTGCGGGGCACGATGATGCCGTCGCTGAGGACGTCCGGGGCCGCGCCGGGCTCGAAGCTGACGTTCGTGCGGGCCTTGCTCAGGCGGTGGCCGTCGGTGGACACCATCATCAGGCCGCCGTCTTCACCGAGCTGCATGAGCGCGCCGCTGAGGTTCGGGCGGGCCTCGTCGGTGGACACCGAGAAGATGGTGCGCTCGATCATGCGCAGCAGACGCACGGTGCGCAGCGCGACGAACGACGCGTCGTCGGCGCTCTGGATCTGCGGGAACTCGTCCGGGTCCATGCCGACGAAGCGGGCACGGACGGTACCGGCCTTGAGCTGCACCCAGAGGTTGTCTTCTTTCTCGAGGCTGACCCGGTCGCTGCGCAGGTTCTTCACCGCGTCGTGCAGGTCCTTCGCCTTGAGGGTCACACGACCGGGGACCTCGACGTCGCAGGGCACGGTCGTCGACACGCTGATGTCGAGGTCGGTGGCGTGCAGCGAGAGGGTGCCGTCTTCACGGGCCTCGAGGAGCGCATTCTGCAGGATCTGCAGAGTGCTGCGAGAGCTGACGATGCCCTGGAGCTTGAAGAGCTCTCGAGAGAGGGTCGCGGTGTCGAGCGTGATCTTCATCGCGCAGAGTCCGGGGAGCGAGCGGAAACGATTCGCCTTTGAGGTCGGATCCGCATTCGTCGTGTTGCTTCCGAGACCGTTCTAGCGTGGCCCACGTCCGCTTGTCGAGGGCCCGCGCGCTCGGCCGCGCCCGCGCGTTTCTGGAGCTGAAAAGAACAGATCTCAAAGGGAGGTTTTTCTCATCGCCTCTCATAAACAGGGCCTGTGGGCTTGTGGCGATCCGGCGTGACGTGCCGAGATCGAACGACAATCCCCGGCCTGTGATCCTGGGGGTCCGTCGTGGACTCGACCGGGTGTGGGTTGTGGACATCCGTGGACTCCGCGGTGACGCCCTCGAGAAGTCCACGAGAGTCCCCAGGGGAAGCATCGAAGATCTCCCCAGGTCGTCCACAGCCGGACCTCGCGCGCGTGCATGGCGCGTCGCGCGCCCACGATCCATGATGCACCCATGCGCGCCCCCCATCCGCGACAACTGGAAGTCACGCTCAAGCAGCTCGAGGTCGCCGTCGAAGCCGGCGTGCCGTTGCGGCAGGCGTTCGGCGGCGTGGGCGGCGCGGGCTGGTTGCCGCCGGATGCGCGCCGTCGATTCGTGCGCGCCGTCGAGCGCGACGGGTCTGTCGCCGACGTTCTCGAGGCGATCGGGGGTGTGTCGCGGGCCGAGGTCGCGCTGGTGCGCAGCGCAGAGGCCGCGGGCACGCTCGACGCGACGCTGCCCCTGTTGCGTTCGCTGCTCGAGGCCCGTCGTCAGGCGGTGTCGTCCACGCGGGCCGCGCTGGCGTACCCGGCGTTTCTGCTCGTCTTCGCGTCGGTCGTTCTGCCCCTGCCGCTCGCGGTGTCCGAAGGCGTCGGTGTGTGGTTGGCACGCGCGCTGCCGGTGCCTCTGCTGGCGTTCGCGCTCGCAGGATTCGGGTTCTTCGTGTGGCCGAACCTCGACCCCGATGGACCGTTTCGCGGTGGGCTGCGGCGCATCGCGCGGGCGTTGCCCTTCGTCGGCACGTCGATGCGCGCCAGCGCGGTCGCCCTCTTCGCCGAGGTGCTCGGCCGCTGCGTCGGCGCGGGGCTCGGCTTGTGGCAGTCCGTCGACCTCGCTCTGGACGCGTCCGGGGACCCGGGACTGAAGCGACAGGGCCAGCGGCTGCGCCGCACCATCGAACGCACAGGGTCGATCGCCGAGGGCCTCCAGGTGACCGGCGTCATCCCTGCGGCCGCGATCAGCCGGGTTGCCGTCGGTGAACAGACCGGGCATCTCGACCGTGTGCTCACCGGTCTCGCTGCGGAGCTGCGCGACGAAGCCGAGCGCCGCCGTCGGGCGATGATCACCGTCGTGGGCGGGCTCGTGTTCTTGATCGTGGCGGTCGCGATCGGGTGGGGCGTCGTGCGAGGATTCATGGGCTATCTCGAGATGATCGACAGCCAGATCGAAGGCGCGACGAGCGCCCTGGGAGGACACGGATGACGAAGCCGGACGTCGAACCTCTGCAGCAGTCCCGGCTGCTCGCCGGCATGGCGCGGCGCATCGTCGATGGCCCGGTGGACACCGGCGCGCCGATGACGCCGGGGGACCTGCTCGTCGGCCACATGCACCGGTTTCGAGACCGGCCGCTCGACTTTCTGCTCTCGCTGCGTCGCGAGACCGGGGACATCGCGCGGATCGACCTCGCCGGGCTCGTCGCGCACGGTGTGTTTCATCCCGACGGTGTGCAGCACGTGCTGCAGCGCAACGCGCGCAACTACTCGAAGCAGACGCCCGCCTACCGGGCGATGCGCATCGCCCTGGGCAACGGGCTGGTGACGAGCGACGGAGCGTTCTGGCTGCGGCAGCGGCGCATCGCGCAGCCGGCGTTTCAGCGGCAGCGCATCGACGCCTTCGTGCCGCGGATGGAGGCGGCCGCCCGCAAGACCGCCGAGCGGTGGCGCGAGGCGGCGCGGTCGGGTCGCGAGGTCGACGTCTTCGCCGAGATGATGCGGCTGACGGTCGAGGTGGTCGGCGAGACGATGTTCGGTGCGGACGTCACGGGCTACGTAGAGGAGCTGTCCCCCGCGCTCGCCCTCGTGCTCGCGGACATCGACCGCCGCATCACGCACCTCGTGCCGGTGCCGCTCGCTGTGCCGACGCCGAACAATCTGAAGCTGCGCCGAGCGATCGCGTCCTTCGACCGGGTCATCCTCGGCATCATCGCGGAGCGGCGGCGGTCCGGGGTCCGGCAGGACGACCTGCTGGATCGGCTGATGTACACGCCGGATCCGGAGTCCGGCGAGGTGATGACGGACGAGCAGCTGCGTGACGAGGCGATGACGATGTTCGCCGCCGGGCACGAGACGACGGCGAACGCGCTGACGTGGACGTGGCTGCAGCTCTCGCAGCACCCGGGCGAGGCGCGGCGGATGCACGCCGAGCTCGACGCGATGATCACCGACGCGCCGATCGACGTGGACACGGTGAAGTCGCTCGAGGCAACGAAGCGGGTCGTGCTGGAGTCGATGCGCCTGTATCCGCCGGTGTGGGTCGTAGCGCGGGCGGCGATCGAGGACGACGAGGTGCTCGGCGTTCACATCCCGGCCGGGTCGATCGTGTTCGCGAGCCAGTGGGTGACCCATCGGCATCCGCGGTACTGGGCGCACCCCGAGGGCTTCGACCCGGACCGGTTCAGCCCCGAGCGATCGGCGGGCCGGCATCGGTACGCGTACTTCCCGTTTGCCGGGGGGCCGCGGCAGTGCATCGGGAACCACTTCGCGATGGTCGAGGCGACCGTCGTGCTCGCGCGGCTCGCGCGGGAGTTCGAGGTCGACGTCGTGCCGGGGCACCGGGTCGAGCTCGAACCGGTGATCACGCTGCGGCCGAAGTCGGGCCTGCGGGCGACGATCCGGCAGCGCACGACGGCGCCCTGAGCGACGTGCCGCGGCGGGTGCGACGCAGCCTGCGTGCGTCGGCCTCGACGTGCCGCGCGGATTGCGGCAACAAGGGGCCCTGAACCGTACGCCCCGTGGGACAGCATGCGCGGATGCTCGATCGTCGGCCTCCAGGTCGCGCTCGTCACGACCCTCGTCGTCGCTTCGGCCTTCGCGCAGGACGGCGCGTCGGCCGAGGGTTCGGCGGATGCACCTGCCGCCGTCGAGGGCACGCAAGCGTCCGTGGTGGGTGTCGCGCCGCCGGGGGACGCTGGCCCGCGGCTCGTGGTGCGCCACCTGACGCACGACGGGCTGGTGCGGCCGCCGTCGACGACGACCTTCGAGGTGGGCGACCCGCCGTCGACGCTCACGGTGCAGGGCGACGTCGTGCCCCTCGCCGCGTCGGGGATGGACTTTACCGTCCACCTCGTGCTCGACGACGGCCCGGGCGACGCCCTGCCCGACGACGTCGAAGCGTCGGTCATCGACGACGCGCTCGTCACCGCTCTGCGCAACACGTTCAACCCCGGCGAGCACGTCGCCGTCACGCTCGTCGGCCCGCCCGAAGGTAGTGAGAACGTCCCGTCCGAAGGGACTGAGGCCACGCCCGAAGGTAGTGAAAATGCACTGCCCGAAGGTTCGTCGATGCCGCGTCTGGCGGCGGGGGACGACCTTGCGGCGGTGGAGGCGTTTCTGGCCGCTTCGTGGACGCGGGGGTCGGAGCCCGGCGACGTGCTGGGCGCGATCTCGGCGACGCTGGACGGGCTGCCGGACGATGATGGGATGCACCACGAGGTGGTCGTCGTCGCGTGGTGGTCGCCGTCCACGGCGGCGGTCGCTGACCTGGCGACCCGGGCCCGTGACGTCGGTGCGCCGGTGTCCGTCGCGCTGCTGACCGATGGGGTGCCCGACGGCATCGACCCGCTGGCGCATCCGCTCTGCGACCTCGCCCGCCAGACGGGCGGGGTGTGCCGCGGAGCCGCGACCGCCGAGATCGGGCGGCTCGTGCCCCGGGTGCTGGCCGACGCGCAGCTGCTGTACATCGCGCCGGTCACCTGCGCCGAGGGCATCGCCGGCATGGACCGGGTGGGCGTCGTGGCGACGACCGCCGGTGGCGCTTCGGACCCGGTGCGCGTGCCCGGCCCGCGCATCGCCTGCGAGACGTGGCAGACCTTCGACCCGGACTGGATGCCCCCGGCCGACGGCTCGGGCGAGGGCTCGGGTGACGCGGATGGCTCCGGCGATGGTGCCGCCACGGGCACGCTCTTCGGGCTGCCGGCGGTGGCGGTCTACGCCGGCGGGGGCGGGGCCGCCCTCGTGCTCGTGCTGCTCGTGTTCGTCACCACCCGTCGCCGGCGGTCGCGGTTCGAGCTCGACGACGACGTGTACACCCGCGGCGGCGCGCCCTCCCACCGCATCTCGGCGCTCGACAACCTGGCCCCGAACTCCGGCGCGGCCGTGCTCGAGGCGCGCGGCCCGGTGCCGGATCGCCCGGACTGGCTGCGCGACCCCGACGTCGATGGCCTGCGCCGCGTCGTGCGCCAGTGGCGGTCCGAGACCGGCGACCGGCACCTCGTGTGGACCGACGGCGACGGCGTCCGCGAACGCGCGATCGCCGGCCCGGTCGTGCTCGGCCACGGCCCGGACTGCGACATGCAGGTGCCCGGGATGCCGGGCGCGGTCGTGCGGATTGCGCCGCGAGGCCGCGGTGCCGCCGTGCAGGTGCTCGATCCGACCACCGCCGTCGAGCGCAACGGGATGAAGATCACCGGCGAGGTGTCCGCCGTGCCCGGCGACGAGCTCGTGCTCGGCGGGCGCGTCGTCGTCGAGCTGCGCTGGCTGTCGACCGACGGCAGCGACGCCGCCCGGTCTGCGTCGAACCGCGCCGAGCGGCGCCGGCTCGTGCCCCAGGACGAGCGCGCCTTCTCGCCCGTCGAGGTCGGCACCACCAGCGTCGTCATGGGCCGCGACCCGCTGCCGTACCGCGGCGTGCAGTCCGTGCCGGCGAAGCTCGTCATCGCGCAGGTGTCGAACGACCACGCCGAGCTGTGGATGTCCGGCGGGCATCTCTTCGTGCGCGACCTCGGCAGCTCGAACGGGACCCTCGTCGGCGGGCTGCGCATCGACCCGCACGTCGTGACCGCCGTGGCCGAAGGCCAGACCGTGGCCCTGTCCCCGCTGGTGGTCTTTACCGTACGCTGATCGCTCCCACGCCCGCCCGGATCGCCCGTGCGCACCCTCACCCACTGGATCGGCACCGACGTCGGACTCGTCCGCACCCACAACGAGGATGCCTTCCTCTGGCTGGGGCCCGACGAGACCGCAGACCACGGCTGGCTGTGGGTCGTCGCCGACGGCATGGGCGGTGAGTCGGCGGGGGACGTGGCGTCGGCGCTGGTGATCTCTGCGTTTCGGGACCTGTGGGCCGACGCGATCGACGAGCTCGGCACCCCGTACCCGGCGTTCGAGCGGGTGCTCCAGGAGGCGAACCGCTCGATCCTCGCGACGACCGAGACGTACCCGGACCTGCGCGGGATGGGCACGACCGTCGCCGCGCTGGCAATCTTCGACGGCAAGGCGTGGGTCGCGCACGTCGGCGACTCCCGCGTGTACTGGCTGCACAACGGGCGCCTCGAGGCGCTGACCCGGGACCACACGCACGTCGAGGCGCTCATTGCGAAGGGTGGGCTCACGCGCGAGCAGGCCGAGTCCCGCGCCGACGCGAGCGCGCTGACCCGGGCGGTCGGGCGCCCGAAGCTCGAGGTCGACTACGGGACGATGCGGCCGCTGCCCGTCGTCGACGAGACCTTCCTGCTGTGCACGGACGGGGTGTGGAGCCACGCCGAGGCGCCGCACATGCAGGCAGCGCTGCAGAACCTGCCGGCGCGCGACGCCGTCGAAGCGGTCGTCGAGCTCGCCCGCCGCGGGTGGAGCGACGACAACCTGACCGCCGCCGTCGTGCGCATGAAGCCGCCGACGCTGTCGCGCTATGCCACCCGCGACGCCTTCCTCGAGTGGGCCGCCGGTTCGGAGTCCGACCTCGCCGACAGCGGCACCCTCGTACTGCAGCGCCCGGATCCGTCGCAGGGCGAGCTGCCGCCACGCACGAACGTGCAGCACATCCCGCGGGTGCATGCGGCCGAGCGCGAGCGCGAAGCCGCGCCGGATCCGATCGCGTCGACCTCGCTGTACAGCCCCGACCAGGTGGCGAAGTGGCGCGAGGCCGCTGCGGGCGCGGGTGCCGGTGCGTCGGCGACCGGTGCGTCGGCGACCGGTTCGTCCGGCGACGCCCGGGCTGCGGCACCGGCGGCCGACGAGGCAGCGTTCGGTACGGGCACGATGGCGTTCAGCCCGGTCGACATGCAGAAGATCCGCCGCGACGCCGCGGCTGCGTCCGCCGGCGCTGCCGCGCCGAGCTCGGCCGCGCCGACCGCGCCGAATCCGCCGTCGGGTGACGACACGGCCGTGCATCCGTCGCCGGGGGAGCGCACCGCCGAGGCGTCGCTGGACCTGCCGACGCAGACGATGGGCTTCTCGCTCGCCGACATCCGCGCGGCGGAGGCCGCTGGCGCCTCGCTCACCGCCGCCGCGTCGGCCGGCGCTACGCCCGCCGCCGCCACCCCGGCCACGCCGAAGCCCGACCCGGGCCCGAAGCACACCCCCGCCGGCATCGGCGCGACGCTCAAGAAGCCCGCTGCGCCCGCGTCGGGCAACGCGTCGACCCTCTTCTTTTCGCCGGATGCGGCGGCCGATCTGCGCGCGAAAGCCCAGCAGAAGTCGGGGTCGAGGTCGCGCGAACGCACGGTGCAGCTCTCGGCCGACGAAGCCGCGGCGATGCGACGCAACGCCGGTCGCAACCGCACGGTGGTGCTGTCCGCCGAAGAGATCGACGCGATGGCCGACGAGCCGATGTGGCCGCGGCCGAAGCGGTGGCCGTGGGTCGCCGCGTTCATCGCGTTCGTCGGCATCGGCGCCGCGCTCGCCTGGTGGCTCGACACCCGCAACGACCGCGCTGGCGCCGAAGCGTCCGACGCGGCCGCCGAGGGGTCGGGCGACGCGACGACCGGCGATGTGCCCGGGGCGCGGATCGTGATGCCACCCCCGCCGGCCGCCGAACCGCGCCCCCCCGATGGCGTGCACGAAGGCGACGGCATGCCGTTCTATCGCGTGGCCCTCGACGACGGCGACCGCGTGCTGCAGGTCGACGCCCACGAGGTGCTGGTCGGCCAGATGACCCGCGTGCGCCAGTCCGTGCCCGACATGGACCTCGTGTACCGGGCGTCGACGGTCGCGCTCTACGAGCACATGCCCTGCGAGGGGGTGCACCTCGCGTCCGCCGACGCGGACAGTCGCCGCCCGGCGTGCGTCGCCGCCGAGGCCGCCGAGGCGTACTGCAACGCGATGGGCCGCCGCCTGCCGACCCCCGACGACTGGACGGCGATCGTGGCGGCCAGCGCGCCGGCGATTCAGCCGAGCCGCGGGCAGCTGTGGATCGGGCGCGACGACGGCCCGCCGCCGGAGGTCCCGGAGCGCTACGCCGCGATCCAGGGTGTGTACGACGGGCTGCCCGAGGTGTTGCGCGGCACGGACGAGGTCATCGCGCGCGGCGACCTGCCGCTGCTGATGCAGGCGGACGCCGACGGTGCGTTCGTCGAGGTCCGCGAGGGCCTGCTCACGGCGTTGCGTCGGCGTACCGTCGCGATGGACGAGCTGCCGCTGGTCGGCTTTCGCTGCGTCGCCGACGAGCCCGTCGTGGTGGCCGCTGCGCCGACTCCTGCCCCGACTCCCGCGCCGAGCGGTGGTGGGGGCAGCACGGCGTCGCCGGCGTCGTCGAACACCGGCGCCCCGCCGTCGGATCGCCCGACCCGAACGCCCCGCCCGGACCGCGGCGACATCGCGGCAGCGCCGACGCCCACGCCGGACCCGCCGCGCCGTCCGTCTCCGCGCCCCGGTCGCGACGAGGGCGTCGCCGGCACGGCCGACCTGGCGCGCGAAGCCCGCGACGCTCGCGCGATGGACACCGGCTCGGCGCCGTCGGCGGCGACCCCGACCGACACCGGCGACGACGACACGGCCCCGCGCATCCAGCTGATGGACCCGGTGTACCTGCCGTCGACCATCGACGAATACGAGGCGCAGCTGGAGGCCGATCCGTGAGCACGATCCGCGACGTCGCCGATGCTCTTCGTGATCGGCTCGAGACGGTGATCTTCGGCAAGCGCCGCGCCATCGACGACGTGCTCACCTGCCTCTTCGCCGGCGGCCACCTGCTGATCGAGGACGTCCCCGGCACCGCGAAGACCCTGCTCGCCCGCAGCCTCGCCCGCCTGCTCGGCGGCGACTTCGCGCGCCTGCAGTGCACCCCGGATCTGCTGCCGGGCGAGGTCACCGGGTCGA